>Ga0247811_1000383_pt1 | contig 14156 bp, 9 predicted proteins | sample UWRJL134311R1_FD_189018 | JGI IMG/M metagenome (GOLD analysis project Ga0247811, IMG submission 189018) | Plant litter microbial communities from Arlington Agricultural Research Station in Wisconsin, United States - UWRJ-L134-311R-1 | ecosystem: Environmental > Terrestrial > Plant litter >...
CCTGCGCACCCTGGTCTCGTACGCCGGCTGGGCGGGCATCGCCTACGCCGTCATCACCTACTCGGGCCAGACGCCGTTCCCCGGCTCGGCCGCACTTCTGCCCGTGCTCGCGACGGTCGCGGTGATCTGGGCCGGCGATCCGCAATCGGCTATCGCGCCGAACAAGCTGATGGGCACGCGCCCCATCCAGTTCGTCGGCAACATCTCGTACTCGATCTACCTCTGGCACTGGCCGCTCATCGTCTTCGCCACGATCGTGTTCGTGAACGTCGAAGAAACCACCCGCATCGCCATCATCGTCGCGTCGATCGCGCTCGCCTGGCTGACCACGGTGCTGATCGAGAACCCCGCGCGCGACTGGAAGGGCCTCGTCGGCCGACGTCCACGCTGGACCTTCCTCGCAATGGTCGTCGCGATGCTCATCGTCGCCCTCCCGACGGCCGCAGCCTCTCAGCTGATGGTGCAGCAGGCCAGCGCCGAGACCGCCCGTGCTGCGGTTGCCGTGGCATCCGCCGACGAGTGCTTCGGTGCATCCGAATTCGCTCTTCCCGAGGGATCCTGCGACTCGGTCGAGCACGACACCCTCACCCCGTCGGCCGCTTTCGCGGTCGACGACGAGGCCGAGGTGTACGAGAACGGCTGCTACTCCGACCTGGTGACGGCCGACCTGAACACCTGCGTGGTCGGCGACGCCGCATCCGACATCGACGTCGCCCTCATCGGCGACTCGCACGCCGCCTCGTGGTACCCGGCCCTCAAGACGATCGCGGAGGACAACGACTGGTCGCTGTCGCCGTTTATGAAGTCGTCGTGCCCGATGTCGGATGCGACCAAACAAGACGACGAAGCCGAAGTCGAGTCGTCGTGCGCGACCTGGAACGACTCGCTCGCCGACACTCTCGCCGCGCAGACCGAACCGCTCGACCTCGTGGTGCTGGCGCACAGCGCCGCCGGCGACAAGTACGGGTCTGACAACGAGGCGATCGAGGGCTTCCGTGACGCGTGGGCGCCGCTGGTCGAGCGCGGAACGCAGGTCGTGGTCATCCGCGACATCCCGCAGATGAAGGAAGACACCAACCGTTGTATCGCCGACACCGAGGGCGCCGAGCAGGCCTGCGACCGCCCCGAGAGCGAAGCGCAGCTCGACGACCTGATGGTCGAGGCCGCGAAGGACCAGCCCGGCGTCACCGTCGTCGACATGAACGACTTCTTCTGCCGCGACGGTTCGTGCACGCCGGTGGTCGGCGGAGTCGTCGCCTACCGTGACAGCCATCACATCACCGCGACCTACTCGACGTCGATGGCGCCGTACCTCGACGAGCGCATCGAGGCCGCGGTGCCGGCAGTGGCGGGGGAGTAGAGCCGCTCGACAGGACCGATAGCGCCCGGCGCCCGCCGAACAGGATCCTCTGTTCGCGGGGGTCGGGCGCATCCTGTTTAACGCGCGAGACCCCTTGACTATCTTTGTTTGCTTGGTATTCTTTCTGTATTGATTTGCTTTGTGTGAAAAACGCAGACAATCCCACATCAGCGGAGATGACCATGTACGCAACGGAGCGCCAAGAGAGCATCGCTCTCGCCCTCGAGTCGACGGGCCGGGTGTCGGTCACGCAACTCGCGAACGACCTCGATGTCACCGCCGAGACCGTGCGCCGCGACCTCGACTCGCTCGAACTCGCCGGCGTGCTTCGCCGCGTGCACGGGGGAGCCGTCGCGGCATCCCGCGGCAGCGTCACCGAGGTCGCCATCGGCGAACGCCGGTCGGAGCGCCACGCAGCCAAGAGCGCCATCGTCGACATAGCGATGCGGATGCTGCCGCCCACCTTCCGCGGATCGGTGCTGCTCGACAGCGGCACCACGACGGCCCTGCTCGCCGAGCGCATCGCGACCTGGGCGCCCTCGCACGGCCAGCAGCTGACCGTGATCACCAACTCGATGCAGAACCTCGTCGCGCTCGACAAGAACCCGCACCTCGACCTGTACCTGGTCGGCGGTCGGCTGCGCGGACTCACCGGCGCTCTCGTCGGCGCGTCCACCGTCGCGCAGCTCGAGGCGCTGCGTCCCGACATCTCGTTTCTCGGAACCAACGGCATCAGCGCGGGCTTCGGGCTGAGCACCCCCGACGAGCTCGAGGGTGCCGTGAAGAGCGCGATGGTGAAGAGCGCCCGCCGCGCGGTCGTGCTCGCCGACGGCGCCAAGCTCGAGCAGGAGGCGCTCGTGCGCTTCGCCGCGCTCGACGAGATCGACACCCTCGTCACCGACGAGGTGCCCGCCCCCGAACTGCTCGAAGCGCTCACCGGCGCCGACGTGGAGGTGCTCTACGCATGATCGTCACCATCACCGTCAATCCGTCGCTCGACCGCACCGTCGAGCTGGCCTCCCCGCTCGAACGGGGCGAAGTGCAGCGCGCCGCCGCGGCCCACCAGGAGCCGGGCGGCAAGGGCATCAACGTGACACGTGCGCTCGTGGCATCCGGTCTCGCGACCGTCGCGGTCTTCCCCGGGGCCGAAACCGACCCGATGGTGCTCGCTATGCGCGCCTCGCGCCTGCCGTTCGTCAACGTGCCCATCACCGGAGCCGTGCGCTCCAACGTCACGCTCACCGAACCCGACGGGACCACGACGAAGATCAACGAGCCGGGCCCCGCGCTCAGCGACGCCGAACTCGGCGAGCTCACCGACCGCGTCGTCGAGGCGGCCGAGGGCGCGGCCTGGCTCGTGATCTCCGGATCGCTTCCGCCGAGCATCGACCAGTCCTACTACGTACGTCTCGTCGAGAGGATGTCCGCCCTCGACGCGCCACCGCGCATCGCGGTCGACGGGTCGGGCGAGCCGCTGCGCCTGCTGCTCGAGAGCGACCAGCGTGTCGACCTGATCAAGCCCAACGCCGAAGAACTCGCCGAGCTCACCGCGACCGGCAGCGGCGAGAGCTTCGAGGGCGACCCCGCGCTCGCGGCTGCCGCCGCCGAGCTGCTGCTCGACCGCGTGGGTGCCGTTCTCGTCACCCTCGGCAGTCGCGGCGCCGCGCTCGTCACGGCCGAGGCGACCTGGTTCGCCGACGCCCCCGCGATCGAGGCACGCAGCACGGTCGGCGCCGGCGACTCGTCGCTCGCCGGCTACCTGCTCGCCGACGCCGCCGGCCTCGAACCCGACGGCTGCCTCGCGCAGGCCGTCGCACACGGGGCTGCCGCGGCATCCCTCCCCGGATCCACCGTGCCCACCCGCCGCCAGGCGGACCAGTTCAGCATCACCGTCACCCGCGACGCGAGCAGAGACGCCCGTCGCGAACTCACGAAGGAGAAATAGCATGGCCGACATCATCACGAGCGCGCTCGTCTCGCTCGATACGCCCATCGGAGCCACCAAAGAAGAGGTGATCCGCTCGCTCGCCGCCCGCGTCGTGTCGCAGGGACGGGCGACGGATGCCGCGGCACTCGCCAGCAACGCCCTCGACCGTGAGGCGCAGGCCTCGACGGGCATGCCCGGCGGAATCGCCATCCCGCACTGCCGCTCGAAGGCGGTCACCGAAGCGACGCTCGCGATGGCGCGGCTCAACCCCACGGTCGACTTCGGCGCGACCGACGGAGGATCCGACCTGGTCTTCTTCATCGCGGTTCCGGATGGTGCGGACCAGGCCCACCTCGTGCTGCTGGCGAAACTCGCCCGCTCGTTGATCAAAGACGAGTTCGTAGCGGCGCTGCGTGCTGCCAAGACCGCCGACGAGATCGTGGTGCTCGTCGACGAGGCCGTCGCCGACGAGCCCGCAGCGGCTCCGGCGGCCGCTCCGGCCGCGGCTGCCGCTGCACCGACCGGGCGGCCCTCCATCGTCGCTGTGACCGCGTGCCCCACCGGCATCGCGCACACCTACATGGCCGCCGACGCTCTCGTCGCCGCCGGTAAACGCGCGGGCGTCGACGTCCACGTCGAGACCCAGGGCTCGTCGAGCGTCACCCCGCTCGACCCCGCGCTCATCGCCTCCGCCGGCGCGGTCATCTTCGCGGTCGACGTCGACGTGCGCGACAAGGGACGTTTCGGCGGCAAGCCGCTCGTTCAGGGGCCGGTCAAGCGCGGGGTCGACGAACCCGACGCGATGATCGCCGACGCGATCGCGGCATCCACCGATCCAAACCCGCGCCGGGTACCGACCGGGGGCGCCACCTCGACCGACTCCTCGGGCTCGGGCATCGGCGAGAGCATGGGCGCGAAGATCAAGCGCGTGCTGCTCACCGGTGTGAGCTACATGATCCCCTTCGTCGCGGGCGGCGGGCTGCTCATCGCGCTCGGCTTTCTCTTCGGCGGCTACCGGATCACCGATGACGCGGCGAAGATCATCATCGAGAACAACTTCGGCAACCTGCCCGACGGCGGCCTGTTCACCTACCTCGGCGCCGTGTTCTTTATGATCGGCTCGACCTCGATGGGCTTCCTCGTTCCCGCTCTCGCCGGCTACATCGCCTACGCGATCGCCGACCGTCCCGGCATCGCCCCCGGTTTCGTCGCCGGTGCCGTCGCGGGCCTGATGGGTGCGGGCTTCATCGGCGGTCTCGTCGGCGGTGTGCTCGCCGGTCTCGCCGCCTACTGGATCGGAACCTGGAACGTGCCCCGCTGGCTGCGCGGCCTGATGCCCGTCGTGATCATCCCGCTGCTCGGATCGATCTTCGCATCGGGCCTGCTGATCATGGTGCTCGGCGGACCGATCGCGTTGCTCTCCAGCGGCCTGAACGACTGGTTGAACAGCCTCACCGGTGCATCGGCGATCCTGCTCGGCGTGATCCTCGGGGCGATGATGTCGTTCGACCTCGGCGGACCGGTCAACAAGGTGGCGTACTCGTTCGCCGTAGCCGGCCTCGGCGCGGGCTCGCTCGAGAACCAGACGCCGTGGATGATCATGGGTGCCGTGATGGCGGCCGGCATGGTCGCGCCGCTCGGACTCGCGCTCGCCTCGACCGTGCTCGCCCGGTCGCTGTTCACCCCGGTCGAGCGCGAGAACGGCAAAGCCGCGTGGCTGCTGGGCGCCTCGTTCATCAGCGAGGGCGCCATCCCCTTCGCCGCGGTCGACCCGCTGCGCGTCATCCCCTCGGCGATTGTCGGTGGATCGGTGACCGGAGCGCTCTGCATGGCGTTCGGGGTCTACTCGCAGGCCCCGCACGGCGGTGTGTTCGTGTTCTTCGCGATCGGCAACTTCCCGCTCTTCGTACTGGCGATCGTGATCGGCGCCATCGTTATGGCCCTCACGGTCATCGCTCTCAAGCGCTGGGTGCGCAAGGCGCCGGTGGCGGCCGAGACTGCCGAGTCGGCGAAGGTCGCAGTGGCGGTCTAGCCGTACAGAGCAGAAGCGCGGTGCCGGGTCATCCGGCACCGCGCTTTTGGCTGCGGGCTACTCGCGCAGCTTCGCCAGCACCGCGTCGTGCAGCACGCCGTTCGTCGCGAGGGCGCTGCCGTGCCACGGGCCGGGCTCGCCGTCGACCGAGGTGAACGTGCCGCCGGCCTCCTGGATGATCGGGATCAGCGCGGCCATGTCGTACGGCTTGAGGTCGAATTCGCCGACGATGTCGATGCCGCCCTCGGCGAGCAGCATGTAGGCCCACATGTCGCCGATCGCGCGAGCACGCCACACGCCGCGCGCGAGGCCGAGCACAGAGTCGAGGCGGCCGGCGTCGTCCCAGCCGGTGATCGAGTTGTAGCTGAGCGCCGCATTCTCGAGCGAGTCGATGCCGCTCACGTGGATCTGCGTCGCCTCTTCACCGTGCGCTCGGGCCCAGGCCCCGTGCCCGGTGGCTGCCCACCAGCGCTTGCCGAGGGCGGGGGAGCTGACGACGCCGACGACGGGCACGCCGTCGACCGCGAGCGAGATGAGCGTGCCCCAGATCGGCACACCGCGCATGAAGTTGGTGGTTCCGTCGATCGGATCGATGATCCACTGGCGCGAGCCGGAACCCTCGGTACCGAATTCTTCGCCCAGGATCGAGTCGTCGGGACGCGCGGCCAGGATGCCGTTGCGGATGACACGTTCGACGGCCTGGTCGGCATCGGTGACCGGGGTGCGGTCGGGCTTGGTGGTGACCACGAGGTCGAGCGCCTGGAAGCGGTCGAGCGAGACGAGGTCGGCCTCGGCCGCGAGTGATAGCGCCAGGCTCAGGTCGTCGCTGGGGGTGTATTCGGTCATGGTGCTGCCTCCTAAGCGGCGAGGGTGGTGAGCAGTCGCTGCAGGCTGTCGAGCCGCAGTTTGCCGATCTCGCCGAGGTCGCCCGCCTCGACGCGCTCGATGATGGCACAGTCGGGTGAATCGGGGAGGTGGGTGCAGCCGCGCGGGCACTGGAGCGAGATCTCGGCGAGGTCGGTGAACGATTTCAGGATGTTGGCGGGGTCGACGTGACCGAGTCCGAACGACCGCACCCCGGGGGTGTCGACGATCCAGCCGCTGCCGATGCGCAACGAGACGGTCGACGACGAGGTGTGGCGACCACGGCCGGTCACGTCGTTGACGCGGCCGATCGCGCGGTTGGCGTCGGGCACGAGCGCGTTGACGAGCGTCGACTTGCCGACGCCGGAGTGGCCGACGGCCACGGAGGTGTGACCCTGCAGCGCCTCGGTGATCTCCTCGATCGGGAAGGCGTCGTCACGGCTCTGGATGATGCGGAAATCGAGCCCGGCGAAATTCGCGAGAAACTCCGACGGGTCGGCGAGGTCGGTCTTGGTGATGCAGAGGATCGGGGTGATACCGGCGTCGAACGCCGCCACGAGGTAGCGGTCGACGAGGCGGGTGCGCGGCTCGGGGTTCGCCGCGGCCACCACGATGAGCATCTGGTCGGCGTTCGCGACGATGATGCGCTCGACGGCGTCCGTGTCATCCGCACTCCTGCGGAGCAGCGTCGAGCGTTCCTGGATGCGCACGATGCGCGACAGGCTGCCCTCGTCGCCGGTGGTGTCGCCGACGAGGTCGACCCAGTCGCCCGTCACGACCGACTTCTTGCCGAGTTCGCGGGCGCGGGTGGCGATGAGCTGGCGTTCCTCGGGGGTGTTCTCGCCGACCCAGACGCCGTACCGGCCGCGGTCGACGCTGAAGACCCGTCCGCTGACGGCGTTCTTGTGCTCGGGGCGGATCTTGCTGCGCGGCTTGTTCGCCTTCGGGTTGGGGCGCACGCGGATCGACGACTCGTCGTACTCCGAGTAGGCGCCGTCGTCTTCGTCGGGGTCGGACATCCAGCTCATGCGGTCACAGCACTATGGTGTCGGTGGTGACCGTGGTGACGATCTCGTCGGGGTCGCGCACCAGTTCGGCCCACAGCTGCGGGAACTGGGGGAGTGTCTTCGCGGTCGTGGCGATGTCGTCGACGACGACGCCCTCGACAGCGAGGCCGACGATCGCTCCGGCGGTGGCCATGCGGTGGTCTTCGTACGATTTCCACTCGCCGCCGTGCAGCGGGCGCGGGGTGATTTCGAGTCCGTCGTCGAGTTCGGTGACGTCGCCGCCGAGCCCGTTGATCTCGGCCGCGAGGGCGGCGAGGCGGTCGGTCTCGTGGCCGCGCAGGTGGCCGATGCCGGTGATACGGCTCGGTTCGCCGGCGAGAGCCGCGAGGGCGACAATGGCGGGCGCGAGCTCGCCGCCGATGGCGAGGTCGATGTCGGCGCCCGGCAGCTGTGCTCCGCCGCGGATGCCGTCGCCGCCGTCGATCGTCAGCGTGTCGCCGTCACGCGTCGCGGTGGCGCCGAAGAGGGGCAGGAGGGTTTCGAGGTGCGCGCCGACCTGGGTCGTCGACCACGGCCAGCCGCCGATCGAGACGGTGCCGCCGGCGACCAGCGCGGCGACGAGGAACGGGGCCGCGTTGGAGAGGTCGGGTTCGATGTCGACCTCGATGCCGCGGATCTCGGCGGCGGGAACGACCCAGACGCCGGGCTCGGGGCTCTCGACCACAACGCCGCGTGCGGCGAGGGTGGCGATCGTCATCTCGATGTGCGGCATACTCGGCAGTTTCTCGCCGGTGTGCCGCAGAGTGAGGCCGTCGGTGAAGCGGGGCGCGGCGAGCAGCAGGCCCGACACGAACTGGCTCGACGCCGATGCGTCGATCGATAGTTCGCCGCCCGCGACCGCACCGGTGCCGTAGAGACTGAACGGCAGTGCGCCGCGTCCGTCGTCGTTCACGTCGACGCCGAGGTCGCGCAGCGAGTCGATCGTGGTGCGCATCGGGCGTCGGCGGGCGCTCTCGTCGCCGTCGAAAGCGACCGGACCGAGGGCGAGCGCCGCGACCGGCGGCAGGAAGCGCATGACGGTGCCGGCGAGGCCGCACTCGATCGAGGTGCCGCCCATAAGCTCGTCGGCCGGAGTGATGCGCAGGTCGGGGCCGTAGCCGCCGTTGCCGGGTACCTCTTCGATCACCGTTCCGAGCGAGCGGAGGGCCTCGATCATCAGGGCGGTGTCGCGGGAGTGCAGCGGGGCGCGCAGCAGGGAGGGGCCGCTCGCGAGAGCAGACAGCACGAGTTCGCGGTTGGTCAGACTCTTCGAGCCGGGCAGGCGCACGGATGCCGCGAGCGCTCGCTCGGCGACCGGGGCGGGCCACGGACCAGGGTCGCCTCCGACGACGAGGGTCTCGTCGTCGTAGGGGCTGAACTCGGGCTCGGAATACTTGGATACCAACATCGGTTACCACAGTATCGGCTGTTGAGGCCGAGTGATTGGAGTCACTGGTATGACAGTGCTGTTAGAGACCCGCAAGCCTGTGCTTTCGGAGACCCAGAGGCGTGGGGCGTTCGGCGACCTAGAATTGTCCCTGATGACTATCGAGACCCCTGAAGAGCCGACTCCCGTCGAGTCCACGGATGCCGTGGATCCTGACCCGATCGACGAGCCCGCGGCAGACGACGTCGAGACGACCGTGGCCCCCGCTCAGACCGCAGACGTGCGCGCGCTGTTCGAAGAGCAGGCCATGCAGTACATGGACCAGCTCTACGCCGCCGCGATGCGTATGACAAAGAACCCGGCCGACGCCGCCGACCTCGTGCAGGAGACCTTCGTCAAGGCCTACACCGCGTTCGGCCAGTTTCAACAGGGCACGAACCTCAAGGCCTGGCTGTACCGCATCCAGACCAACACGTTCATCAACAACTACCGCAAGAACCAGCGCAACCCGTATCAGGGAACGATCGACGACCTCGAGGATTGGCAGCTCGGCGGCGCCGAGTCTGTCACGCAGCACTCGACGACGCGTTCGGCCGAGGCCGAGGCCATCGACCACCTTCCCGACAGCGCCGTCAAGGATGCGCTCCAGTCCATCCCCGAAGACTTCCGCCTCGCGGTCTACTTCGCCGACGTCGAAGGCTTCTCCTACCAGGAGATCGCCGACATCATGAAAACCCCCGTAGGAACCGTTATGAGCCGCCTCCACCGCGGCCGACGCCTTCTGCGAGGCCTACTTGCTGAATACGCGAGCGACCGAGGAATCGCCGCCGCGCCTGCCCCTGGGAGAAAAAAATGACCGATTGCGGTTGCGATAAAGCCAAAGCCGAACTCGAGGAGTACATCCACAACGAGTTGACGCGCGGCGAGGCAGCAGACATCGCCGAGCACATGGCGAACTGTGAGTCGTGCACCGGCGAGCACCTCGTCGGCCTCACCCTCAGCAGCAAGGTCAAGAGCGCCTGCAACGAGAAGGCTCCGGTCGACCTGCGCGCCGAGGTACTGCTCAAGCTGCGCGAGATCTCGGTCAGCTCTTAGAGCCGGTCGAGTAGGTCGCGCAGCGACCGTATCGAGACCCCGGGTTTCGATACGGCCGCGGGCGGCCTACTCAATCAGCAATGGCGCGTTTAGAGCGTCAGCGCCTTGCTGATCAGCTCGACCTGCTCTTGGCCGGAGCGCTTGTTCGATCCCGTCGCCGGCGACGCGGATGCCGCTCGCGACGAGACCTTGATCGTGCGGCCCTTGAGGTACTTCACCAGTTCGAGCGAGATGAACGGCCACGCGCCCTGGTTCTCGGGCTCGTCTTGAGTCCAGACCAGGTCGGCGTTCGGGTACTGCTCGAGGATGCCGTTGATCTCGGCGATGGGCAGCGGGTAGAACTGCTCCATACGCACGACCGCGACGTTCTTCTCTTCGCGCTTGTCGAGTTCGGCGATGATGTCGTAGTAGATCTTGCCCGAGGTCAGCACAACACGCTTCACGCTCGCCTTGTCGGCGACACGGCGGTCGTCGATCACGGGCAAGAACTTGCCGCTCGTGAAGTCGGCGATCTCACTCGTCGCACCACGCAGTCGCAGCATCGCCTTCGGCGTGAAGACGATGAGCGGGCGGCGCGGCCGGGCGTAGGCCTGGCGACGCAGCAGGTGGAAGTACGACGCGGGCGTCGACGGACGCGCGATGGTCATGTTGTTCTCGGCGCAGAGCTGCAGGAAGCGCTCCATGCGAGCCGACGAGTGGTCGGGACCCTGGCCCTCGTAGCCGTGCGGCAGCAGCATAACGACGCTCGAACGCTGGCCCCACTTCTGCTCGGCCGACGAGACGAACTCGTCGATCACGGTCTGGGCGCCGTTGGAGAAGTCTCCGAACTGCGCCTCCCAGAGCACGAGGGCGTCGGCACGCTCGACCGAGTAGCCGTACTCGAAGCCGAGGGCGGCGTACTCGCTCAGCAGCGAGTCGTAGATCCAGAACCGGCCCTGGCCCTCCTTGAGGTTGCCGAGGGGCAGCCACTCCTGGCCGTTCTGGCGGTCGTGCAGGACCGCGTGGCGCTGCACGAACGTGCCACGGCGCGTGTCCTGGCCGGCCATGCGCACCGGAGTGCCCTCGACGAGCAGCGATCCGAGAGCGAGCAGCTCGCCGAAGCCCCAGTCGACCGAGCCCGAGCGGCTCATGTCGACGCGCTTCTTGAGCATTGCCTGCAGCTTCGGGTGCACGCTGAACCCGACGGGCGGATTGTTGTGCGCGTCGCCGATGAGCTGGATGACTTCTTCGCGCACACCGGTGGTCTGCGGTTCGCCGACGAGGTCGTCCTGCTGCGAATCGGGCCGTTCGAGACCCGCCACGGCGTTCGTGTCGTTCGTGATGACGGGGATCGAGCCGGTCTGTGCCGCGTGGGTCTCCGCGAACGCGCGCTCGAGGCGGTCCTGGAAGTCCTGGTGGCTGGCTTCGTACTCTTCGGTCGTGATGTCGCCGCGACCGACGAGACCCTCGACGTAGAGGGTGCGTACGCTGCGCTTGGCCTCGATGAGGTTGTACATCAGCGGCTGCGTCATCGAGGGGTCGTCGCCCTCGTTGTGGCCGCGTCGGCGGTACGAGACGAGGTCGATGACGACGTCGCGGTGGAACTCCTGGCGGTATTCCAGGGCGAGCTGGGCCACGCGCACCACGGCCTCGGGATCGTCGCCGTTCACGTGGAAGATCGGCGCCTGGATCGTCTTGGCGACGTCGGTCGAGTAGATCGACGTGCGGCCCTCGCCGGGAGGCGTGGTGAAGCCGACCTGGTTGTTGACCACGAGGTGGATCGTTCCGCCGGTGCGGTAACCGCGCAACTGCGACATCTGCAGGATCTCGACCACGATGCCCTGTCCGGCCATCGCGGCGTCGCCGTGCACCATGACGGGCAGCACCGAGTACGAGCCGATCGGACGACGGTCTTGCTTGGCGCGCACGATTCCCTCGAGCACACCGTCGACGGCCTCGAGGTGCGAGGGGTTGGCGGCGAGATAGACGGGGATCGTGGTGCCGTCGGCGGCGGTGAAGGTGCCCTCGGTACCGAGGTGGTACTTCACGTCGCCGGAGCCGTGCACGGTGCGCGGGTCTTGCGTTCCCTCGAACTCGCGGAAGATCTGGCCGTAGGTCTTGCCCGCGATGTTCGTGAGCACGTTGAGGCGGCCGCGGTGGGCCATGCCGATCGCGACCTCTTCGAGACCGTCTTCGGCGGAACCCTGCAGGATGGCGTCGAGCACGGCGATCGTCGACTCGCTGCCCTCGAGGCTGAAGCGCTTCTGGCCGACGTACTTGGTCTGCAGGAAGGTCTCGAAGGCCTCGGCTTCGTTGAGCTTGCCGAGGATGCGCATCTGCTCGTCGTGGGTCGGCTTCGTGTACGGCGTCTCGACGTGGTCCTGCATCCACTTGCGCTGCACCGGGTCTTGGATGTGCATGTACTCGATGCCGATGGTGCGGCAGTAGGAGTCGCGCAAAATGCCGAGGATGTCGCGCAGCAACGCCGAGCGCTTGCCACCGAACCCGCCGGTGACGAACTCGCGGTCGAGATCCCAGAAGGTGAGTCCGTGGCTTTCGATCTCGAGGTCGGGGTGCGTGCGTTGCACGTATTCGAGCGGGTCGACGTCGGCCATCAGGTGCCCGCGCACCCGGTAGGAGTTGATCAGCTCCTGAACGCGAGCCGTCTTGTCGACCATCGAGGCGAGGTCGACGCTGATGTCGGACTTCCACCGGATCGGCGCGTAGGGGATGCGCAGCGCGGCGAAGATGTTGTCGTAGAAGTCGTGTTCGCCCACGAGGCGTTCGTGGATCTTCTTGAGGAACTCGCCCGAACCGGCGCCTTGGATGACCCGGTGGTCGTACGTGCTCGTGAGGGTGATGGTCTTGCCGATGCCCAGGTTCGACAGCACCTGCGTCGACGAGCCCTGGAACTGCGCCGGGTACTCGAGGGCACCCGCGCCGACGATGGTGCCGGCACCGCGCATCAGGCGCGGCACGGAGTGCTCGGTGCCGATTCCGCCCGGGTTGGTGAGCGAGATGGTGTTTCCGGCGTAGTCGGCGCCGGTCAGCTTGTTGTTGCGTCCGCGGAAGACGACGTCTTCGTAGGCGGCGAGGAACTCGCCGAACTCCATCGTGTCGCAGCGCTTGATGCCGGGGACCACGAGCGAGCGGGTGCCGTCGGGCTTCGGGATGTCGATCGCGATGCCGAGGTTGATGTGCGCGGGCGTGACCACCGACGGCTTGCCGTCGACCTCGTCGTAGAAGACGTTCTGGCTCGGAAACTCTTTGAGGGTCTCGACCATGGCCCAGGCGATGAGGTGGGTGAACGACACCTTTCCGCCGCGGGCGCGCTTGAGGTGGTTGTTGATCACGATGCGGTTGTCGATCATGAGCTTCGCCGGGATGGTGCGCACACTCGTGGCGGTGGGCACGGTGAGGCTGGCGTCCATGTTCGCGGCCAGGGCCTTGGACGCGCCCTTGAGCACGGCCGACACGTTGGCGTCGGGTGCGGGGGCCGCATCCGTCACCGTCGAGATCGGCGTTGTGCTCGTCGACGGAGCCTGCGCCGGGATCGGCTGGGGCTTCGGCTCGATCGAGGTGGTGCGCGCGATCGGCTGCGTGCTCGCGGGGGCCACGGGGGGAGCCGCGGGAGCATCGGTGATTTCGGCGGGGATCTGAGCCTCTCCGCCGGTCTGGGACTCGGCCGGGGGCACAGCGGGAGCGGCGGATTCGGTCTGGACGACCGGGATCGCACTCGTCGGAGTGGGATCGGTGTGGGTGTCTGTCGGCCGGTAGCTGTCGAGGATCGGCCACCAGGACTGGTCGACCGAATTGCGGTCAACCAGATACCGTTCGTACATTTCGTCTACGAGCCATTCGTTGGCCCCGAACTCGCCAGAAGATCCGTCTTCTGCTGCAAGTCCGGTCACTTGGCTTGACACAGCCGACCGCCCACTCTCAGTTCACTCAGGTTTCGATATCACGGTGTGTGCCGGTCAGTACTTACGACCAGCACTGCCCGCATTACGTCTAAGGGTAATCACATTCTTAACCGCGTGCGGGCACACTCGAGGGTCTAACGTGAAATTTATGGAGTTCTACGAGACTGCGCCGAAGCACGACCTCACCTATTCCGACGTTTTTCTGGTTCCGAGCGGATCGAATGTCGGGAGCCGCCTCGACGTGTCGCTCGCGCCGGGCGACGGCACCGCCGCGACGATCCCCATCGTGTCGGCGAACATGAACTCGGTCACCGGCCCCCGGCTCGCCGCCACGCTCGCCCGGCGCGGCGGTCTCGGCGTGCTTCCGCAAGACATGCACCTGCAAGACCTCGACGCGGCCATCCGCTGGGTGAAGGCGCAGCCGGTGCGCTGGGACACCCCGCTCGAGCTCGCCCCCGACGACACCGTGGCCACCGCCCTCACCCTGCTTCCGCCCGTGGCCGGCCACGGCATCGTCGTGCGTGACGCCTCGCCCCGGGGCTC
>Ga0247811_1000384_pt1 | contig 14108 bp, 11 predicted proteins | sample UWRJL134311R1_FD_189018 | JGI IMG/M metagenome (GOLD analysis project Ga0247811, IMG submission 189018) | Plant litter microbial communities from Arlington Agricultural Research Station in Wisconsin, United States - UWRJ-L134-311R-1 | ecosystem: Environmental > Terrestrial > Plant litter >...
GGGCCTCGCCCTCGGCTGCGAGATCGCTCCGTCGAGCCGCTTCGCGCGCAAGAACTACTTCTACCCCGACCTCGCCAAGAACTACCAGATCAGCCAGAGCGACGAACCGATCGCCCACGACGGCAACGTCGAGGTCGAGCTGCCCAACGGCAAGGTCTTCCAGGTCTCGATCGAACGCGCCCACATGGAAGAGGATGCCGGCAAGCTCACCCACGTCGGCGGCTCGACCGGCCGCATCCAGGGCGCCGAGTACTCGCTCGTCGACTACAACCGCGCGGGCGTGCCGCTCGTCGAGATCGTCACCAACATCATCTACGGTGCCGAAGCCGACGCCCCCGACCTCGCCAAGGCGTACGTGTCGACGATCCGCGACATCGCGGTGTCGCTCGGCATCTCCGAGGCGAAGATGGAGCGCGGCAACCTGCGCTGCGACGCCAACATCTCGCTGACACCGCGCGGCTCCGGCAAGCTCGGCACCCGCACCGAGACGAAGAACGTCAACTCGCTGCGCAGCGTCGAACGCGCCATCCGCTACGAAATCCAGCGCCAGGCCGCCATCCTCGCGAAGGGCGGCACCATCACGCAGGAGACCCGACACTGGCACGAAGACACCGGCCAGACCAGCGCCGGACGTCCGAAGAGCGACGCCGACGACTACCGCTACTTCCCCGAGCCCGACCTGCTGCCGGTTCGCCCGAGCGTCGAGTTGATCGAGAAGCTGCGCTCCGAGCTGCCCGAGGCACCGGCCGTGCGTCGTCGTCGCCTCAAGGAGTCGTGGAGCTTCACCGACCTCGAGTTCCAGGACGTGCTCAACTCCGGTCTGCTCGTCGAGGTCGAGGAGACCATCGCCGCCGGCGCCGCTCCCGCCCAGGCCCGCAAATGGTGGACGGGCGAGATCGCACGTCTGGCCAACGTCGCCGGTGTCGACGCGTCGTCTCTCGTCTCGCCGCTGCACGTGTCGCTGCTCATCGCCATGATCGAGAACGGCGAACTCACCGACCGACTCGCCCGCCAGGTGCTCGAGGGCGTCGTGGCCGGCGAGGGCAGCCCCGCCGAGGTCACGAAGGCCCGCGGCCTCGTGGTCGTCTCCGACGACGGCCCGCTCATCGCGGCTATCGACGAGGCGCTCGCGGCCCAGCCCGACGTGCTCGAGAAGATCCGCGACGGCAAGGTGCAGGCCGCCGGTGCTGTCATCGGCGCGGTCATGAAGGCCATGCGCGGAACGGCCGACGCCGCCCGCGTGCGCGAACTGGTGCTGGAGCGCGCTCAGCAGGACTGACGGCCGGATTCGAGAACGGGGTCGCCACGTCGAGTGGCGGCCCCGTTCGCGTTTACACCGCGGCCGCTCCGTTCGGATGCTGCGCCATGATCGCGAGGATGCGCCTCGCACTCACCGCAGCCGACGCCGCGGTCGACAGCGACGACGGCGCCAGGCCGCGCTGATCGTCGAGTCGCGCGAGCGCCGTCTCGAGCGCGCCGTCGGCCGCCGCCACAGCGTCGTCGACGCCCTCGCCCACGTTGCGTGACTCGAGCACGGCACCGATGGCGCGCAACGCGTCGCTCAGCGGCCCGCGCAGCTCGGCGGGAAGCTCGGTGGTGAACGAGCGCTGCCAGATGGCGGCCGAGATCACGTCGGTGATGTCGCGCACGTGGAAGGCGATCGTCTCGAGATCGTAGAGGTCGGTGTAGTCGCTGCCGAGGTCGCGTTTGTGCAGGCGGGCGCGTGGGTTCGCCTTGCCCGTCTCCTCGGCGTCGCGCAGCGCCTCGCGCACCGCGTCGGCCGTCTCGCGCAGGGTGTCGCTGCGGTCGGCCCAGTCGTCGTTCTGCGGCGGCCAGTCGTCGACGAGGGCCGTGGCCATCTCGTCGAGGTGCGTCGCGAGCAGCTTGCGGAAGTCGCGCAGCCCGGTCACCGCCGCGGTCACCCGCAACGGCGGGAAGACCGCGAAGTTGACGATCAGCCCGACCGCGATGCCGACCGCCATCTGCACGATGTAGCCGACCGAGTACGACTCGGCGTCGCCGCCGCCGACGATGAGCACGAAGAGCGCGGCGACCGGCGCGTACCCGCCGCTCGACCGCAACCAGCGGCTGCCCGAGACCAGCACGCCCACGCCGACGACGAGCGAGATCGTCAGCACGTTCGGCGCGGCGAAGAGGATCACGGCGCCAGCGAGCAGGATGCCGATCGCGAGGCCGACCAGGGTCTGCAGCCCGACGCGCACCGAGCCCATCAGCGTCGGCGTCATGCTGATCAGCGCGCCGAGCGGGGCGTAGTACGGGTAGTCGTCGGCGACGCCCGGAACGAACGGGGCGACGAACCACGCGATGCCCACCGCCACGGCCGTCTTGGCGGCGAGCAGCAGGCGCGAGTCGGTGACCCAGGCGCGCACGGGCACGCGGGAACGAAGAGTAGAGCCAGAAATACCCATTCGGGCAATGCTACGGAGGGCGTGCTGTGACTGCGGTGCACGCGGTAACCTCGCCCCGTGACATCCATCACCGCCACCCGCGCCGACATCACCCGCTTCCCGGCCGACGTCATCGTCAATGCCGCGAACACGAGCTTGCTCGGCGGCGGGGGAGTCGACGGCGCCATCCACCGCGCCGCCGGACCGCGCCTGCTCGAAGCGACGCGCACGCTCGGAGGGGCGCGCACGGGCGAGGCGAAGATGACGGATGCGTTCGGTATCGACAGCGCCGAAAAGATCATCCACACTGTCGGTCCGGTCTACACCGCCCAGGGGAAGGCGGAGAGCGCGAGGCTACTGGCCGACTGCTACCGCAACAGCCTCACGCTCGCGACGGATTACCGTTCGATAGCGTTCCCCGCCATCTCGACGGGCGTCTACGGTTATCCGATCGCCGAGGCGACGGCGGTCGCGGTCGGTGCGATCAGGGATTGGCTGGCGCAGCATCCGGACACCGCGCTCGAGACCGTCACCCTCGTCGCGCACAGCGACGCCGACCTGCGGGTGCTGCGGGCCGCGATCGAATATTAGTTATGCGCTGATATCGGCGGGGTTATCAGTTTCTGGCTTATGCCACCAGCGTGACGAGTGTCGCGACCACCACGATCAGGGCCCAGCTCGCGAAACTGCCCACGAGAAAGTATTCGGCCTTCGATCCGCCGGTGTCGTCTTTCGAGATCTCGGGGAAGCGCACGATGCCCTTCGCGGCGATGACCGCGGCGAGAGCGGTGAACTGGCCCGTGAGCACGAGCGCCAGCAGGAATACACGTTCGAGCGGACCGATGAACCGGCCGCCCTTGAGCTCGGTGAACTGTGGCGGCGGGCCCTGCGCCGGGGCCGCAACCGTCCGACGCCACCAGCGGCGCGGGGGAGCGAGGGTGACGGGAGCCGTGACGGGCACCGCAGCATCCGGGCTCGACGACCGCTCGCCCCTGAGGGCGAGCCGCACGATCACGTTCGACGACTCGAACAGGAAGACCAGCCCGCCGGCGGTGAGCGCGGCCGCCGTGAACGGGATCGCGATCAGGCCCGGGTAGGGCAACGCGGAATACCAGTCGACGAGCGCTCCCGATGGCTCGCCGAGGGACGGACCGGCGACCACGGCCGCGACGATGGCGACGGCGAGAGCGCCGACGGCCCAGTAGCCGGCCCGGTGCGCACCGGTGTCTTCGCGGGTGGCGGCGAGCCAGCCGCTGATCGCGACGGCCGCGACGGGCGTCCACCACCAGTCGAGACCCACCCCGTCGGCGGCGAACAGAAAGACGAGCACGCCGGCCGCCGTGGCGATCCAGATTGCCAGCGAGAACGGCAGGCGCCGGCGCACGAGGTCGGCGATGCCGAGCGAACCGAGAAGCAGTGCGACGAGGATCATCGGGCTGCCCCCGCCAGGAGAGCCTCGCCGGCGACCAGCGCGTTCGCGCCGCTGCGGGCGAGGTTCTGCGACACGGCCGACTGGGTGATGCCCTCGGCGGCGGCGAGCTGTGCCTGCGTCTCGCCGAGCAACTGCCCGCGCAGCAGGCGTCGGGCGCGCGGGTTCATCGCGCTCACGAGTTGGTCGCGGCCGAGCAGGTAGGCGTTCACGAGGCCCTCGCGGTCGTCGGGGGTCGAGCTGCGGTACCAGGTGCGCACGAAGCTGAGTTTGGAATACTCGTGCTTTCTCGCCTCATCGATCGCCTTCCTCGCCGTCCACCATGCAGAGCCATCCTGCACCGAACCCACGACACCGCTGCCGATTGTGGCGACCTCGCCGCGGCCGAGGCCGAACCGGCAGTCGATTCCCTCGGGCAGCTGCAGTCGGGCGAGCAGGGTGGCGCGAAGCGCGATGCCGATCTCGTCGTAGACACCCTGGAACTCGTCGCCGACCGTGGGTTCGAGCGCCTGCAGAGCGGGCACGAGAGTGTTGACCGCGGCGAAAGCGCCTTCGATACTGGACTGGAGGTCGCCTCGGTCGGGGTGGGCGCGCGACTTGGAGATGTCGACGAGCACGGCGATCACGGGGGTTGAGTCATCCATCTCATAAGCCTAGGGCTTATTTCGACAGATTATAAGCAAAATGCTAATTTCCGGTCCGAATTAGCCGATGGCTTATAGCGGGGCTGTGCGGCTGCATCGGCCATCCGAGCGCCGCGGTTAGGCTGGCTGCAGCACGGCAACGGCGAGGAGGCGAACTGATGGCGAAGATCCCCACCGTCTACGACGTCGCCGAACGCTCCCAGGTCTCGATCGCCACGGTCTCGCGCGTGCTGCGCAGCCCCGACGCCGTGCGCGAGCAGACCCGCGAACGCGTGCTCGAGGCCGTGCGGTTCCTCGGCTATGTGCCGAGCGGAAACGCCCGCGCCCTCGCAGCCCGCCGCACCAACGTGATCGGTCTGTTCTTCCCCGGCCACGACGACCTCGACGCCGCCGACGTGGTCGAACCGAGCTCGACCGGCGACGTCCCCGTCGTGGTCGACGACGGCTTCGTCGGCCAGGAGACCGAGAACCTCTACTTCGACGAGGTGCTGCGCGGCGCCGAGATCGAGGCCTGGCGGCGGGGATTCGCGCTGATGGTCGCCGCCGGCCGCGGGGCCTCGCGCGAAGCACTGGTCAACGACATCGCCGGCCGCGTCGACGGTCTCGCCGTGCTCGCGCGCACGGTCTCCGACGACCTGCTCGCCCACGTCGCCCGCCGCATCCCGGTCGTCGTGCTCGCCGGGTCGGAGCGCGACGACGACTTCGACCACGTGAGCGCGAGCAACGGACCCGGCATGCGCACGCTCGCGAGCTATGTGATCGAGAAGCACGGGGTGCGCGAACCGATCTACATCGCGGGACCGACCGATTCTCCGGATGACACGGAGCGCCACGAGGGCTTCCGTGAGGCACTGCGCTCCGCGGGCATCGCAGAGCAAGACCTCGTCGCGGAGCGCGGCGACTTCACCCGCGAGGGCGGACGCGCGGCCGCCGAACGCCTGGTCGCCGGGGGAGCGCTGACCGTCGGCGGTGGTCGGCACGCGGTGATCTGCGCGAACGACCAGACCGCGCTCGGGGTGCTCGACGTGCTCGAGGCGCGCGGCATCCGGGTTCCCGACGACGTTCTCGTCACCGGATTCGACGGTATCGCTGCAGGGGCGCACTCGCGTCCCCGGCTGACTACGGTGCACCAGCCGATGGTCGAGCTCGGCCGCGCGGCCGTGCACGCGATCACGGCGCGGCTCGACGACCCGACGCTCGGGCCGCAGTCGCTCACGCTGCCCGTGCGGGTCGTGCTGCGCGACAGCTGCCCGTAACGCGGGCCGGAGAGCCTCGGGCGGTTTGGCCGGGGCGGGACGCGCGAGGTCGGCGAGCCCGGCATAGGTCGCGCGGTTTCGCCGGGCGGGGCGTGCAGGGCCGGCGAGCCCGGCACAACTCAGGCAGTTTCGCGCGGCCCATACCCGCGCGGCCCCACGATCCGCGGAAACCTGGGCCCCGCAGCATCCGCCCGCCCTTTTCTGCCTGTGTTGTGCGTTCGTCATTCCGGATGGATTCGCGGAACTCAGGTCCGGATGCCCCGTGACGCCCGAGTTTCCGCGCCTGCCGGGCGGCGGGGTCCGAAGCGTCCGGAATCACGAACGCGGCGGGCGCCCGCGGCACGAGCCCGGCACAACTCAGGCAGTTTCGCGCGACCCACGCGCGTGCGGCCCCACGATCCGCGGAAACCTGGGCCCCGCAGCATCCGCCCGCCCTTTTCTGCCTGTGTTATGCCACCCCGCGCGGGCTTGCGGCCCCGGATGTATGCGCATACACTGGCCGAAGAGCAAGATTCAGTTCAACGATGACTGGAACGGTAGTAATGAAGCACCTGGCTAGAAACCCCAGACGGCGCGCCCTCGCGGCCCTCGCCGTCGCGACCGCGGGCGTGCTGCTCGCGGGCTGCAGCATCCAGATCGAGAGCGCACCCGACCCCTCGATCCCCGACGACACGATGCTCGTCGCGGCCGACAACGGATCCCCGCTGTTCGAGCGCAACTTCAACCCGTACATGACCAACAAGCGCACCGCGGCCTATTACATGTACGAGCCGCTCGTCATTCTCGACAACGTCACCGGCGAGGAACACCCGTGGCTCGCGACCGGCTACGAGCTCACCGACCCGTCGACCGTGGTCTACACGATCCGCGACGGCGTCACCTGGAGCGACGGCGAACCGTTCACTCCCGAAGACGTCGCCTACAGCTTCCAGCTGCTGAAAGACGTGCCGGCGTTCGACATCCAGGGCATCTGGACCTACATCGACAGCGTCGAGACCACCGACACCACGGTCACCGTGCACCTCAACGCCGCCGACGTGCCCGCCGCCCAGCTCATCGGCACCACGCTCATCGTGCCCGAGCACATCTGGAAAGACGTGAAAGACGCCGAAACGTTCCGCAACCCCGACCCGGTCGGCACCGGCCCCTACGTGCTCGGCAACTTCGCCGCGCAGCAGTACACCGTCGACAAGAACGAGAAGTACTGGCAGGCCGACAAGGTCGCCGCCGAGCACATCATCCTGCCGGCCACCAACACGCAGCTCGACGTGGCGACGAAGGGCTACGACTGGGCGTACTCGTTCATCAGCGACGTCGACGGCACCTGGGTCGCCGCCGGCAACAAGAACACCTACTGGTTCCCGCCGGGAGGCACGATCGCGCTCTTCCCGAACCTGACGAAGGCGCCGTTCAACGACCTCAACGTGCGCAAGGGACTCTCGGCCGCGCTCGACCGCGCCGCCGTCGGGGATGCCGCCGCCGAGGGCTACATGGACCCGGCCGGACAGACCAACATCCTGCTGCCCTACCAGCAGGACGCGCTCGACCCGTCGATCCCGAACGCGGGCCTGCTCGACAAAGACGACGCCGCGGCGCTCGACTTCTTCGCGAAGGCCGGCTACACCCAGCAGGACGGCAAGCTCGTCGACGCCGCCGGCACCCAGCTCGCCTTCACGATCACCACGGCCAACGGCTACAACGACTGGCTCAAGGGCGTGCAAGAAGTGCAGAAGCAGTGGGGCGCCCTCGGCATCGACGTCAAGGTCGATTCGCCGCAGCCCGCCGCCTACCAGCTCGCGCTGCGCAACGGCGAATACGACTTCGCGATGGGCGGCACCGGCGGCACCGGCTCGATCTTCCGCGACTTCAACGGCCTGCTCTCGAGCGACTACCTCCAGCCGGTCGGCACCGAGGCGGGCAACAACTTCGAGCGCTTCGACAGCCCTGAGGCGCAGGCCATCCTCGACCAGTACAAGCTCGCGATCGACCCGCAGCAGCAGACCGAGCTCGGCTACCAGCTGCAGCAGATCGTCTACGACCAGCTGCCGGTGCTCAGCCTGTACTACGGCGGATCGTGGGGCCTCGTGAGCGACGCCAAGTTCACCGGCTGGCCCAGCGAGAAAGACCCGTACGCGAGCCCCAAGACCTACGAGTCGACACCCCTGCTCGTTCTCACCCACCTGAAGGCGGTCAACGATGACTAGCGCGATTTTAGAGACGACGGATGCCGCGGCGCCCGTCACCCCGCACGGAGGCGGCAAGCGCGCCCTGCAGTACACCCTGCGCAAGCTGGGCCTGTTCGTGCTCACCCTGTGGGCGGCGATCACCCTCAACTTCGCGCTGCCCCGGCTGATGCCCGGGTCGCCCGCCGACGCCGCGCTCGCGAAGCTCGCCCAGAACGGGCCGGTCAGCGACGCGACCAAGGCGGCGATCGAGGCCCAGCTCGGGGTGCCGACCGGCAACATCTTCGAACAGTACGTGGCCTACCTGCACCAGGTGATCACCCTCGACTTCGGCGTCTCGTACACGTTCTACCCGCAGTCGGTGGGCGAGCTCGTGTCGACCGCATTGCCGTACACACTCGTGCTCGTCGGCGTCGTGACGATCGTCGCGTTCGTGCTGGGCACCCTGCTCGGCGTGCTCGCCGCGTGGAAGCGCGGCACCTGGCTCGACACGCTGCCGACCCTCGCCGGGTCGTTCGCGAGCGCGTTCCCGTACTTCTGGACCGCGCTGCTGCTGTTGTTCTTCGCCGGCTACGTCTGGCGGCTGTTCCCGACGAGCGGGGCCTACGGGCCGACCGCATCGCCGCAGTTCAGCTTCGAGTTTCTCGGCGACGCGCTCTACCACGCGTTCCTGCCCGCCCTCACGATCCTCATCACCTCGCTCGGCGGCTGGATCCTCGGCATGCGCAACACGATGATCTCGACTCTCGGCGACGACTACGTCACCTTCGCCGAAGCGAACGGGCTCAAGCCGCGCACCGTGGCCCTGCGCTACGCCGCCCGCAACGCGATCCTGCCGAACCTCACCTCGTTCGGTCTCGCGCTCGGCGGCGTGGTCGGCGGTTCGATCCTGGTCGAGCGCGTGTTCGGCTACCCGGGTGTCGGCTACCTGCTGTTCAACGCCGTCACCAACCAGGACTACCCGCTGATGCAGGCGCTGTTCCTGATGATCACCGTCAGCGTGCTCGTCGCCAATTTCCTCGTCGACATCCTGTACGGCGTTCTCGACCCGCGGACCCGGAAGTGAGCGCGACCATGACGACGACGACAACCCGCCCCGAGACGCAGATCCCCGACGCGCCCAGCCCGTGGAAGGTGTTCGCCCGCGTCGCCTCCACCATCTGGTCGAACGGCAAGGCCCGCATCGGCCTGGTCGTGCTCGGCCTGTTCATCCTCATCGCGGTGTTCGCCCCGCTCATCGCCCCGTACGGCGCGAGCGAGAACGGCTTCGACCGCAGCGCCGACTCGAGCTGGGGACACTGGTTAGGCACGACCGCGGCCGGGGAAGACGTGCTCAGCCAGCTCATCTGGGGCTCGCAGATCAGCATCTTCGTCGGCCTCGTCGCGGGACTCTTCTCCACCATCATCGCCGTGCTCATCGGCCTCAGCTGGGGCTACGTGCGCGGGTTCGGCGCCGACGTGATCAACTTCATCGTCAACCTGTTCCTGGTCATCCCGGGCCTGCCGCTGATGATCGTGATCGCCGCCTACCTCTCCGGCGGCGGCATCGGAATGATCATCATCGTGGTGGTCATCACCGGCTGGGCATGGGGAGCGCGTGTGCTGCGCAGCCAGACCCAGTCGTTGCGCTCCCGCGACTTCGTGACGGCCGCCGTGTTCAGCGGCGAGCGCCCGTTCCGCATCGTGTTCCGCGAGATCCTGCCGAACATGACGAGCCTGATCGTCGGCAACTTCTTCGGGGCGGCCACCGCGGCCATCCTCGCCGAAGCCGGCCTCGAGTACCTCGGACTCGGCGACTCGAGCATCGTCAGCTGGGGCACCATGCTCTTCTGGGCGCAGAACTCGAACGCCCTGCTCACCGGCCAGTGGGCGCTGCTCTTCGCGCCCGGCCTGTGCATCGCTTTGCTCGCGACCTCCCTCACCCTCATCAACTTCGGCGTCGACGGCATCAGCAACCCGCGCCTCCGCGAAGGAGCGAAGAAATGACCAACGCACAGAACAACGAGACCCTGCTCGAAGTACACGACCTGTCGGTCGACTACGGATACGGACCGGATGCGACGCACGCCGTGCGCAACATCGAGTTCCGGCTCGCCCGCGGCGAGTTCGTCGGGCTCGTCGGAGAGAGCGGGTCGGGCAAGTCGACGCTCGGCTTCGCGCTCACCGGGCTGTCGAAGCCGCCCGCCCACATCGAGAAGGGCCGCATCCTCTTCGGCGGCAAAGACATCGCGAGCCTCGACCAGGCCCAGCTGCGCGAGCAACGCCACGGCGGCATCGCCATGGTGCTGCAGAGCGGCATGAACGCGTTGAACCCGGTGCGCAGCATCCGCAACCACTTCGTCGACATCTTCCGCGCGCACGGCCACGTCAGCCACGAGAACTACAACTCCCGCGCGCTCGAGCTCGTCGGCAAGGTCGAGCTGCCGAAGACGGTGCTCGACCGCTACCCGGCCGAGTTGTCGGGCGGCATGCGCCAGCGCGTGTCGATCGCCCTCGCGTTGTCTCTCGAGCCCGAGCTGATGGTGTTCGACGAGCCGACCACCGCGCTCGACGTTCTCGTGCAGCACGCCGTGATGAACACCATCATCGAGCTGCAGAAGGCCGAGAACTTCACCGCGGTGCTGATCAGCCACGACCTGGGCATCGTGCTCGAGAGCGCCCAGCGCGTGATGGTCATGCACGAGGGGCGCATCGTCGAAGACGCGCCGGCCGGCGACATCCTGAACAACCCGCAAAACGAGTACACGCGCATGCTGCTGTCGCACTACGCCGACCCGCGCGCCGAGGTGGTCGAGCTTCCGGGCTTCGTCGACCGCAACCGGCGCGCCGCCACCGGCGAGAAGCGGGCGAGCGGTGCGACGCACCCGCCGACCGTGTCGTCGCGCGAGCAGCGCACCGACCAGAAGGCCATCGTCGTGTCGCACGTGAGCAAGGTCTACCCGGCTCCCCGGCGCGGCGAGAGCCCGGTGCGCGCGGTCGACGACGTATCGTTCACGCTCGAACCCGGACAGTCGCTCGCGCTCGTCGGCGCATCCGGCAGCGGAAAGTCGACGATCGCCAAGATGATCACCGCGGTCGAGAAGCCCACGAGCGGCAGCATCACCTTCGGCGACCTCGACGTGGTGAAGCTGCGCCGCAGCCGGTTCCGCACGCTGCACAGCGACGTGCAGATGGTCTTCCAAGACCCGTACGCCGCGCTCAACCCGCTGCACACCGTCGAATACACACTCACCCGCCCGGTCGTGAACTTCACCGGCCTGCACGGCCGCGACGCCCGACGGCGCGTGCTCGAGCTGCTCGACACCGTCGGCCTCTCGCCCGTCGAGGAGTTCGCTGCCAAGCTGCCGCACCAGCTCTCCGGCGGTCAGCGCCAACGCGTCGTCATCGCCCGCGCGCTCGCCAGCAACCCGCAGGTGATCATCGCCGACGAACCGGTGTCGATGCTCGACGTGTCGCTGCGGGCCGGTGTGCTCGCGCTGCTCGAAGACCTGCGCGAGCAGTGGGGCGTCTCGATGCTGTACATCACGCACGACCTGCTGAGCGCCCGTGTGGTCACCGACAACATCATGGTGCTCAACCAGGGGCGCGTCGTCGAGAAGGGCAACACGGCCGACGTGTTGCGCCACCCGACCGACGAGTACACGATGCGCCTGCTCGACGCGATCCCGAACCCGCGCAAGGACGTCGCGTGACCGCCGTTCTCGAACGCTTCGCCGTCGAGACCCCGGTCGGCGACCTGCACGCCCTGCGCGCGCGGCCCGACGGCGAGCAGCGGGGCATCGCCCTCATCGTTCCGGGGTTCACCGGTCGCGCCGACGACTACATCGACGTGCAGACGGATGCTGCGGCCCACGGCTGGCAGACGGTAGCGTTCAGCCAGCGCGGGCAGCGCGGATCGGCGGCCCCTGCGGGCGAGGCGAACTACACACTGCCCGAGCTCGCCGGCGAAGTCGTGCGCGTAGCCGAGGCGATCGGAGGCGGCGGGCTCGTGCACGTCGTCGGCCACAGCCTCGGCGGCTTGGTCGCGCGCGAAGCCGTCGTCGCCCACCCCGACGGGTTCGCGTCGCTCACCATGTTCTGCTCGGGACCGGCCGGCCGGCCGCAGTCGCACGCCGGCGAGGCCGAACTCGTGCGCGCGCAGGGCTCCGCGGCCATCTGGCATCGCGACCATCCGCGTGGCGTGCTTTCGCCGCAGGACGAGCTCGACCGCGAACGGTTCGCCGAGACATCCGTCGACAACATCGTCGCGGGCGTGCAGATCCTGCGCGAGGCCGCAGACATAACCCCCGCCGTCGTGGCCACGCAGGTTCCCGTGCTGGTGCTGCACGGCGACAGCGACGACGTCTGGCCGATCGCCGACCAGTACGACATGGCGGTGCGGCTGGGTGCGGAGTACCGGGTCATCCCGGACGCCGGCCACCTGCCCAACGTCGACAACCCCGCCGTCACGGCACGTTTTCTGTCCGAGTTCTGGGCCGAGTTCTAAGAGATCCACCGCACTATGAAGGAGACACCCATGCGTACTTTCCCCGACGGCTTCCTCTGGGGCGCCGCGACGGCGGCCCACCAGATCGAGGGCAACAACGTCAACAGCAACTGGTGGGTGCACGAGAACGAGCCAGGCACGACCATCGTCGAGCCCAGCGGCGACGCGGCCGACAGCTACCACCGCTACCGCGAAGACGTGAAGATCCTGGCCGACCTCGGCCTCAATTCGTACCGGTTCAGCATCGAGTGGGCACGCATCGAGCCCGAGCGCGGACTCGTCTCGCGCGCATCGATCGACCACTACCGGCGTATGGTCGACACCTGCCTCGAGTTCGGCATCGAGCCGATCGTCACACTGATGCATTTCACGGTTCCGCGCTGGTTCGAGACCGACGGATTCTGGCGGGCGGCGGATGCGCCCGATCTCTTCGCGCGCTACACCGAGCTCGCGCTGCCGGTGATCTCGTCGGGCGTGAACTACGTCTGCACGATCAACGAGCCGAACATCGCCGCGATGCTCGCCGGGGGAGAGGACGCCTCGAACCTGGTCGCGTATGGCCTGCCCAAACCCGACCTGTTCGTCGCCGACGCGCTGCTCGAATCGCACAAGCGCTCGCGCGAGGTGCTGTCGCAGGTGTCAGGGCTCAAGACCGGCTGGACGGTGGCGACGCAGGCGTTCGAAGCCGCGACCCTGCCCGACGGAACGCTCGAGGAGGGCGCCGCCGAGAAGCTCAAGGAGATCGCCGACCCAGCAGAGAACTGGTACCTCAGCAGCATCGCGGGCGACGATTTCGTCGGCGTGCAGGCCTATACGCGCAACATCGTCGGCCCCGAAGGCATCCGCCCGCCCGAGCCCGAGGTCGAGAAGACGCTCACCGAGTGGGAGTACTTCCCGCCCGCTGCCGGCATCGGCGTGCGCGCCGCGTGGGAACTGAGCGACCACGTTCCCGTGATGGTCACCGAGAACGGCATCGCGACGCAGAACGACCCGCGCCGCATCGACTACACCCGCGGGGCGCTCGAGGGCCTGCACGACTGCATCGCCGACGGAATCACGCTGCTCGGCTACCAGCACTGGTCGGCGCTCGACAACTACGAGTGGGCGTCCGGATTCGCTCCGACCTTCGGGCTCATCGCCTGGGACAAAGAGACCTTCGCCCGCACGCCCAAGCCGAGCGCGGCCTGGTACGGCGAGGTGGCCCGCAACAACGGCCTCTAGCGCCGTCGCTGGTCGAGTAGGGCCCTCTAGCGCCGTCGCTGGTTGAGTAGGGCGCTCTAGCGCCCGTATCGAAACCTCGCCGCCGTTCACAACTCAGGAAGATTCGCGGATGCCGCGGCCACCGTGCCGCGACATCCGCGTAACTCTGCGGCAGGCGTCATCCGTGAGCCTTTTTCTGCCTGAGTTGCGAACGCGCGAGGCCGCGACCCGGCGCACGTGCTACCCGCCGGTACGCTCGACCGCGTGATTACGCACAGCAAAGCATCTCTCTCGGTCATCAGCGAGACCCATGCGGCGGCCGACGTCAGCGCCGTGCTCGGCCTCGAGCCGACGACGACCGCAGAGATCGGCGACCGCAAATCGCTCAGCGGCCTGCCGCGCAAGTACTCGCTCTGGGTGCTCGACGCGCCGGCTCCCGTCGGCCGCGACGACCTCGACCCGATCGAGACCCTCGCCGAACTGCTGCGCGGCAAGGCGCCGG
>Ga0247811_1000388_pt1 | contig 13962 bp, 10 predicted proteins | sample UWRJL134311R1_FD_189018 | JGI IMG/M metagenome (GOLD analysis project Ga0247811, IMG submission 189018) | Plant litter microbial communities from Arlington Agricultural Research Station in Wisconsin, United States - UWRJ-L134-311R-1 | ecosystem: Environmental > Terrestrial > Plant litter >...
ACCTGCAGCGACGCCGCCAAGGGCAATTTTGCCCAATGTGTCTGCATTTGCCTCAACGCTTCCTCCAATAGAGGCATCTCTGCTGTAAAAACTTCCTGCATCCCAAAAATCTTTAGCGCTGCATCCAATGCATCCATGTCCGGACTGAATTGGGTAACTCACTCCACCGTTCCATTTCATATTGCCGCAGGCATTGTAGGTACTAGGTCCTTTACATCCTACTTTATATAAGCAGTAGCCTTTCTTGGCATTTTCGTCGTCAAAATTTTCGGCAAATAAACCAGCGTCAAAATAAGGTCGTCGATAACAGCTGTCGTGGACTCTTTTAGAGTAAAAGGCTTTTGGTCGTCCTGCGCTGTCTAGTTCAGGCAATTTTCCAAACGCCACTACGTGCACAATAATTCCGGCCATAACTTCTCCAATAGGAGGGCATCCCGGAACATTGATTATTGGTTTGTCAGTAATTATTTTATGAATCGGAACTGCTCCTGTAGGATTGGGCTTAGCAGCCTGTACACAGCCCGATGTGGCGCAGCTTCCCCATGCAATAATGGCTTTGGCTCCCGCAGCAGATTCTTTTAGAATTTCTAAGGCACTTCGTCCGCCAATGCAGCAGTAATTTCCATCGGCGCCCATTGGGATAGAGCCTTCAACACAAAGAATATATTCTCCTTTGTATTTGTCCATTGTCGCTTTTTTAGCAGCTTCAGCCTGATGTCCGGAGGCAGCCATTAAGGTCAATGTATAGTCTAGAGAGATTTTATCTAAAATAATATCGGCTACAATTGGATGGTCAGAACGAATGAAAGATTCACTGCAGCAGGTACATTCCTGAAAATGTTCCCAAATTACGGGCAGTCGCGGCGTAGTTTCCAAGGCTTTGGTAATTTGACCAATTGCTGAACTCTGAACTCCCATATAGGCGCCGATGTAAGCAACAAATTTTAAAAAATCCCTCCTGTTATAACCTTGTCTTTCGATGCTGGTAAAATAGGTTTCATTGACTTTGTTTTTATCCTCCATTCTGAATATGTTTTTTAGATTGCTTTATGATAGAAAGCTTTGACTTTGCAACTTTCAAAAGTATTCAGATGATTTATTTTCAAACCTGATAATTATCAGTTTTTACGCACTTTTTTAAAAGTAATTTTAGCGATTAATTTTATTTAAAAAATCAGTATGCATGAACTTTCTGTAGTTACTTCAATTGTGAAGATTATTCAACAAGAAGTAGATAAGATAAAGGGGCAGGAAGTGTTGGAAGTTCATCTGGAAATAGGAAAATTATCTGGAGTCGAGATCAGTTCTTTTCATTTTATCTGGCCTCAATGTATTAAGGAGAGCGTTTTGTCTAAAACGAAATTATTTATTGAAGAGCCGGCCGGAAAAGCAAAATGTGCAGAATGTGAAACAGAATTTCAACTAGATAAAAGTTTTGACAGCTGCCCCAATTGCGATAGTCCCTTTAAAGAAATTATTACAGGTAAAGAATTAAAAATCAAGAAAATAATCATTAAATAAATAGTTATGTGTACCACTTGCGGCTGCAGCTCTGATGAAAATGAAATAAAATTTACAAAAATAGGAGACAACAGCTTTCATTCTCATTCTGGCCATTGCCACCATCATCATGACCACGAACATCATGGTCATCACCATGAGCATCATCCAGATCATGATCACGAACATGACATGCATGACCATGATCACCCTCATCACGCCCATAGTCATTCACACGAAATAAATATTGTACAGCTTGAGAAAGATATTTTATACAAAAATCAGTTGACCGCTGAGAGAAACAGAGGTTTTTTTGAGGCATTGAATATTTTTTCAGTCAATTTAGTGAGCTCGCCCGGCTCTGGGAAAACCTCTTTATTAGAGAGAACAATTGCTGATTTAAAAGACAAAATTACTTTTTCTGTAATTGAAGGTGACCAGCAGACGACCAATGATGCTGATAGAATACATAAATTAAATGTACCTGTGCTTCAGATAAATACAGGAAAAGGCTGTCACTTAGACAGCGAAATGATAGCGAGAGCAGTAAAAGAATTGAAACCGGTTCCCGATTCTATCCTGATGATTGAGAATGTTGGAAATCTGGTTTGTCCCGCTATGTTTGATTTAGGCGAATTAAAACGAATTGTCATCATCTCAGTTACCGAAGGTGAAGACAAACCTTTAAAATATCCGGATATGTTCTCTGGATCGCAAATCTGTATTATTAATAAAATTGATTTACTGCCTTATTTAAAATTTGATTTGGAAAAATTAAAAGAGTATGCGAAAAAAGTAAATCCGCATTTAATATTTTTTGAAGTTTCTGCCACATCAGGGGAAGGTTTGTCTGCCTGGTACGATTATTTAACACAATCTATAAAACAATGATTATATGTGCTTAGCAGTTCCGGGAAAACTTGAAAAAGTTACAATAGAACTCGATGAAACTTTCCGAATTGGAATTGTTTCTTTTGAGGGAATTATCAAAGAAGTCAATCTATCCCTTGTTCCCGAGGCTAAAGTTGGTGATTATCTTTTAGTTCACGTTGGTGCAGCAATTGGAATTATTGATGAGGAGGAAGCCAAAAGGACCATGGAGGTCCTAAAGCAAATGGGCGAAGAGATTTAATTTTAAGAGATGAATAAAAAAGCTGAAGTGATTCATTTACACCACGGTAGTGGCGGTGAACATATGACTACATTGTTAAACGATGTAATTTTTAAGATCTTAAAAAATGATATTTTAGAAGTAAGACATGATGGAGCGTTTTTAAATTTACAAGGAAATCTGGCTTTTTCTACCGATAGCTATGTTATCTCTCCTATATTTTTTAAAGGCGGCAATATTGGTGAACTTGCTGTAAATGGCACAGTAAACGATCTTTCGATGTGTGGCGCTATTCCAAAATATCTTTCCTTGGCCCTAATTATCGAAGAGGGATTTAGTTTAGATGAGTTTACGCAAATTATTAAGTCTGTTAAGCAGGCAGCTGATAAAGCAAATGTTCAGATCGTTACCGGAGATACTAAAGTGGTCGAAAGAGGCAAAGGAGATAAAATTTATATTAATACTTCGGGAATTGGGATTGTTCATGAAAAAGCCAATATCAAAACTCAAAATATTCAGGAAAATGATGTCATCATCGTGAACGGACCACTAGCTTCTCATGGAATGGCGATTATGTCTGAGCGTGAGGGATTGGAATTTGAAAGTGATATTTTAAGTGATACAACAAATCTAAATCATATTGTTTTAGATTTAATAGCAAAATTTGGAGATAAAATTCATTTTTTAAGAGACGCAACACGTGGCGGACTAGCTTCGGTTTTACATGAAATTACAACAGAAATCAATCTTGGAATTTCACTGTTTGAAGAAAATATAAAAGTAGAAAATCAGGTAAGAAGTGCCTGCGAATTACTAGGTTTAGATCCGCTGTATGTAGCTAACGAAGGAATCTTTGTTTGTATTGCAGTCCCGGAAATTAAGGATGAGGTACTGGCAATTTTACAAAAGGTCAATCCAAATGCATCAGAAATAGGTTTTGTTACTGCTGAACATCCGTCAAAAATAATTATCGAAAGCGCTTTTGGAGGTAAAAGAGTGGTGAATCCTTTAGTAGGAGAGCAGCTGCCACGAATTTGTTAGAGATTTTTTTGCCTTGAAGTGCGCAATTATTTTAAAAAAGCCACAGATTAAAGGATTAAAATGATTTAAAAAATCGCTCATTTGATTCCTGTAAGGTTTTGGAAACCTTGCAGGAAAAGAAAGCGCCCGAAATTTCGGGCGCTTTTCAATAACAAGATATATTATTTAGTTATTCTCAATCCATTTTCTGGCATTGATAAAAGCTTCATGCCAAGGTGTAAACTCGTCATTTCTGTCTTTTGGATAATGTGCCCAGTTCCATTGAAAAGTCGAACGCTCAATATGAGGCATGGTAACCAAATGTCTTCCGGTTTTGTCGCACATCATCGCAACATCGTAGTGCGAACCATTAGGGTTTGCAGGATATCCTTCATAAGCGTATTTCGAAACAATGTTGTAGTTTTCTTCACCCATTGGTAAATTGAATTTACCTTCTCCGTGAGAAACCCAAACTCCTAAAGTTGTTCCGGCCAAAGTCGATAACATAACCGAATTATTTTCCTGAACTTTTACAGAAGTAAAAATACTTTCGTGTTTGTTACTATCGTTGTGAAGCATTTTTCCGTGTACTTCATGCTCCGGATTGATAACTTCCAATTCCATAAACAATTGACAACCGTTACAGATTCCAACTGATAAAGTATCTTCTCTTTTAAAGAAATTATCCAAGGCTGTTTTTGCTTTTTCATTGTATAAAAATGCTCCGGCCCAACCTTTAGCAGATCCTAAAACGTCAGAGTTAGAGAATCCTCCAACGGCTCCAATAAACTGAATGTCTTCCAAAGTTTCACGCCCAGAAATTAAATCCGTCATGTGAACATCTTTTACATCAAAACCAGCTAAGTACATAGCATTTGCCATTTCGCGCTCAGAATTACTTCCTTTTTCACGAATTATAGCCGCTTTTGGTCTTGGTTTCGAAGCGTCAATCACAGGTGCTTTACCCGTAAAATGAGATGGGAAAGTGTAATTTAAGGCCTGATTTTTATAGTTTTCAAAACGTGCTTTTGCCGTTCCGTTTTTAGATTGTTTTTGGTCTAATAAATAAGAAGTTTCAAACCAAACGTCTCTGTATTCCTTTATGTCTAAAGTCCATCCCGAAGCTTCGGGACCAAGGTCTAAAGTCTCTGTAGTTGTCGCTTTTCCTAATTTGAAAAATTCGATATTGTTGGCATTTAATTTAGCTTCAACCACTGCATCTTCTTTTGCCTGAAAAACAATTCCGATGTTTTCTGCGAAAAGGATTTTCAATAAATCTTTTTCTGCGAAAGCACTAAAATCAATTTTAGCTCCCAAGTTCACATCAGCAAAACACAATTCTAATAAAGTAGTAATCAATCCACCGCTTCCGATATCGTGACCTGCTAATATTTGGCTTTCGCCGATTAATTCCTGAATTGTATTAAATGCATTTTTGAAGAAAGAAGCGTCTTTAATGGTAGCAGTTTCATTTCCGATTGTATTTCTGATTTGTGCAAAAGATGAACCTCCTAATTTGAAATCATCCTGAGACAAATTGATATAATAAATAGAATCCCCGTCTTTTTGTAAAACAGGTTCCACCACTTTTCTAATATCCGTACAGTTTCCTCCAGCCGAAATAATAACCGTTCCCGGTGCGATTACTTCGTCGTTTGGATATTTTTGTTTCATTGAAAGTGAATCTTTTCCTGTCGGAATATTGATTCCCAATTCGATTGCAAATTCTGAACAACCTTCAACAGCAGCATACAAACGAGCGTCTTCACCTTCGTTTTTACAAGCCCACATCCAGTTGGCAGATAATGAAATGCCGCCTAAACCATCTTTAATTGGTGCCCAAACAATGTTTGATAACGCTTCTGCAATAGCATTTCTGCTTCCTGCAACCGGATCAATCAAAGCCGCGATAGGAGCGTGGCCAATAGAAGTTGCGATTCCTTCTTTTCCTAAATAATCCAAAGCCATAACCCCAACATTATTCAAAGGCAATTGCAAAGGTCCTGCACATTGTTGTTTCGCCACTTTTCCGCCAACGCAACGGTCCACTTTGTTGGTTAACCAGTCTTTTGAGGCAACAGCTTCTAAACGTAAAACGTCTTTTAAATAACTTTCGAAATTGGCGCTGTCATACGAAACAGCAGCATATTTTCTGTCGATTGTTTTGTCATTCATAACCGTTTTTGGAGAACTTCCAAAGAAATCTTCTAAAGCATAATCCATCGGCTTTGAACCATTTGAGTGTGATTGAAAAGTAAAACGATGGTCTCCCGTTACATCTCCAACCTGATACATTGGCGAACGCTCTCTGTCGGCGATTCTTTGCAAAATATCAATATCTTTTTGACCAATAACCAATCCCATTCTTTCCTGAGACTCGTTTCCGATAATTTCTTTTGCAGAAAGTGTTGGATCTCCAACCGGTAATTTATCTAAATCGATTAAACCTCCAGTTTCTTCCACCAATTCCGAAAGACAGTTTAAGTGTCCTCCAGCTCCGTGATCGTGAATAGAAACAATTGGATTATGATCACTTTCTACCAAACCACGAATGGCATTAGCAGCACGTTTTTGCATTTCCGGATTCGAACGCTGAATCGCATTTAATTCGATTCCTGAACCGAAAGCTCCTGTATCTGCAGAGGAAACCGCAGCACCACCCATTCCGATTCTATAATTTTCACCACCTAAGATTACGATTTTATCGCCTTCTTGTGGTTTCTTTTTGATTGCCTGATCTAATTTTCCGTAGCCAATGCCGCCTGCTTGCATGATTACTTTATCGTAACCAATTTTACGGTCGTTTTCTGAATGTTCGAAAGTTAAAACTGAACCTGTAATAAGCGGCTGCCCGAATTTATTTCCGAAATCAGAAGCTCCGTTTGAAGCTTTGATTAAAATATCCATTGGAGTTTGGTACAGCCATTTTCTTTCTTCAACAGCATTTTCCCATTTTCTGTCATCGTTCAAACGAGAATAAGATGTCATATAAACCGCAGTTCCTGCTAATGGCAACGAACCTTGTCCACCGGCTAAACGGTCGCGAATTTCTCCTCCTGAACCTGTTGCAGCTCCGTTGAAAGGCTCAACTGTAGTTGGAAAATTGTGTGTTTCTGCTTTTAAAGATAAAACAGAATCAAATTCTTTGATCTCGTAATAATCTGGTTTGTCAGCTGTTTTTGGTGCAAACTGCTGCACTTTTGGTCCTTTTACAAAAGCAACGTTGTCTTTGTAAGCAGATACTATATCGTTAGGATTTTCCTGTGATGTTTTTTTGATTAATTTGAAAAGAGAAGTTTCTTTTTCTTCACCGTCAATAACAAAAGTTCCGTTGAAAATTTTGTGACGACAGTGTTCTGAATTGGCTTGTGAGAAAGCAAATATCTCAGAATCCGTTAATTTTCTTCCCAGTTTTACAGCAAGATTGTCTAAATAGTCAACTTCTTCCTGGCTTAAAGCTAAACCTTCAACTTTGTTGTAAGTCGCAATATCATCGATTTCCAAAATAGGTTCGGGCTGAACATTAATGGTGAAAATTTCCTGATCTAATTGATTGAATTTTTGTGAAAGCATCGGATCAAAATCTGTAAAATCTTCCGTTGCAGGATGAAATTCTTCAATTCTGATAATGCCCGGAATACCCATGTTTTGAGTAATTTCTACAGCATTTGTGCTCCAGGGTGTGATCATAGTGGCGCGTGGACCAACAAAAAAATCCGTCAAAGCGGATTTTTCGATCTTATTGGAGTTGGCAAAAAGCCAGTTTAATTTTGAAATGTCTTGAGCCGAAATTTCGTTTTGCGTTTGTACGGCAAAAACAGTTTTGCTTTGGTTTTCAAAGAAATGGATCATTGTGATGTGTAGTTTGTTGTATTGAAGGTGCAAATTTAGTGTAAATAAATAGCAAGCGCAAATTTGAAAAGGAACTCTTTTGAAAAAAAGTCAGACAGTTTTTAAACCGTATAAGTGCTATATGTTCATTTTAGAGAATGGGAAAAGAATCTCGCAAAGGCACAGAGTCGCAAAGTTTTATTTCACGCAGCTAGATAATCAACACGTTTTAGCTTTAACATTCATGTAAATTTGTATTTCAAATATAGCGCTCGGTTTCAACCGTGGGGTGTATATAGTAATTATTCTGATTGCGCTCCAATGGTTGAAACCATTGGTTATGTTTTGAAATGTTAAAAAATCTTAGTGCCTAGTGTCTTTGCGGCAAAAAAAAACTTTACTTCGGGAAATCTTTGCTTTGATAAGCGCCCAAATCTGGCGGTGAAGTTCTGGTGTTTCCTATAATATCAGTTGTGATTGTATACGTCTGACTGCCTTTCGCGAAAGCGGCAGAAGTTTTATCGATGTTGAACTTATTTTGAGAAGCGTTGTAAAACTTAGGGTTTTCGTTTAGAATAATTTGATTGTAATGCTGCGTATCTGTTTTAAATTGATAATCAGGATTGCTGCTTGTGCTGTTAAATTTTAATAAACAATTGTTGAGCTGATAAACAAATGCAGCCGTATTGTTCTTATTCAAATTGAATTCGCTGGTACTCGAACCATAAATAATACAGTTGTTAAAAGTTGCCTGCGTTAATGGTTTCGTTTCAGGAACGGCGCCTTCTAAAGTATTACTCAAATTAACTGCAGTCTGAGAGCCAGTTGCCCAATTGTTGTTGAAAGTACAATGTGTAAAACTGTAATTTCCGCCGTAAACACAAGATAAACTCGCCAAACCTGTATAATTAATTACAATGTTTTCGCCATTCACACGTGCGTTTTGAGCCAAAATTCCATATTGGGCACAATTGTACACCTGAGTGTTTTTTATTTGAACGGTTGTGTGATCCTGATTTTTTATGTTCAGGCCATTTGTGGCATTTTTTAAAGTTAAATGATTGATGGAATGATTCGTACTGCCGTCAGCTAAAATAACAGAATTCCACTGTCCGGGAATATCGGAGTAAAGAGACTCTAATCGATCGCCTTCAAAAATGACTTCATTTTCTAATTTTTCGGTTGTCGATGTAGTTCCGTTGATCTGAAGAGAAGCTTTATTGTCTATAAAAAGTCCTGAATTAGCATGAAAATGTACTCTTGCGCCGGCTTGAAAAGTGACTGTTTTATTTGGAGGAACTCCGGCAAAACCGTAAATAACGTAAGGTTTCTGATTGGTAAAAAGCAGCTCGTTTCCGTTTACGGCGTCATTTTCATCCAAATAAAATCCATCCACATCTTTGCCTTCAATTTTAATTTTTTCTTTGGTTCCGTCCTGATTTTGCTTCGGAAATAAAAAAACGGCATCCTGAATTAAGGTAACCAGAGCCACTTCCTGAAGATTAGCGCCGGAATCGAACTGAATTTCATCTGTATATAAAAAATCTGAAGGATCTGCATCTGTAATATCTGCTGTGGTTTCTATAAAAATATACAAACTGTCTTTGGCTAAAAGCGTCACGTTATTAAAAATTTTGCCATTATTGCCGCTCATGCCGTCAACAGTCATTCGGTATTTCGAGTTTAATCCTTTTTTAAGCTGCACCACCGGAATAGAAATGTCATTTTTGGTTCGGTTATAGACTTTTAGCTGATAAGTGCTTGAGCCGATGTTTTTAAAAACGGTGTCTAAATAAACGGTATCTCTTGAAAATTTTAACTCTCCGGAACTTGCAATAGTATCAAAATCAGTTCGGCAGGAACTGAAAGCCAAAAGCAGACCGAAAATAAAAAGTACAAAATAATGACGCATTTGAATGTATTTTTTGTCAGTCCCGATACCTATCGGGATAAAAGGTTAAAATGATTTCTGAGTATGTAAAAAACGATCTCTATAAATCTGTGATCTGTACAGCGCTCGGGAAGCGGAAAAAATAGTTTTCGGCCAAAATTAATATTTGATTGTTTTTTTGTAAAAATAACAAAAAACTTACATGTTTGTAGACGATTTTTAATAATAGAATTCGATTTTCTAATTTGTATCTCATCTTTTCTTTAATTTTACGATTTTAAAGTCCATAATAATGAATTATACAAAAGAGCAGATCATAGCGTCGTGCAATACGTTTTCTAAAAACACTTTGATGGAGACGTTAAAAATAGAATATATCGATGCCGGAGCAGATTTTTTAACTGCTAAAATGCCTGTAAATCCCAGCGTTCACCAGCCCATGGGACTTTTGCACGGAGGAGCTTCAGTTGCTTTAGCGGAAAGCGTTGGAAGCGCTGCATCACATTTTTTTATCGATTCAAAAGAGCAGGAAGTCCGAGGTATCGAGATCTCGGCAAATCACTTAAAAAGTATTCGCGAAGGCTGGGTTTTTGCTACAGCCAAAATTATTCATAAAGGAAGAAGTATTCACCTTTGGGAAATTAAAATTACAGATGAAGCGGGAAATCTCATTTCGCTTTGCAAATTAACCAATATCGTTTTAGAGAAAAAGATAACCCAATAGAAAATATGAATGACTTTTTTTCTACAATAAGAAAACATCAAGAGCAAAATTTACCTTTCGTAATTTATTCTAAACCTAATTCTTCGAGTATTTTTGCGCTTTTACAGCAAGACGACCATTTGTATAAAGTTTCAGATTACACTGAAAAGGGATTTGTATTTGCTTCTTTTGATGAAAAGCAACTGATTTTAATTCCGGAACATGAATCGAAAATTATAAGTGCAGAACGAACCGAAGTTACTTTTAACAGCATCGAAATTGATGATTTGAAATTTGACCAGGAAGCGAAAAGTCAATACGAAGACTTAGTTTCAAAAGGAATTGACGCGATTAATAACGGAGAATTCAAGAAGGTTGTTTTGTCCCGAAATGAAAAACTCGATTTAGCTGAGTTTGATTTTGCCATTACTTTCAAGTATTTGATTCAGTTATATCCAGGCACTTTCTCGTATTGTTTTTTTCATCCTAAAATTGGCCTTTGGTTAGGCGCAACGCCGGAACAACTGCTTAAGGCCAGCAATAATGTTTTTGAAACAACAGCTTTGGCAGGAACGCAAAAAGTAACGGCGGCAGAAAAAGTTACCTGGGAACAAAAAGAAAAAGAAGAACAAAAATATGTGACTGATTTTATTGTGAAACGACTGCGGGAAGTAGCTTCATCGGTTGTTATTACAGAACCTTACAGTATAAAAGCAGGTTCGATCTGGCATATTAAAACCGATATTTCAGGCGTTTTAAACGAAGATTCAACGCTGGAAGAAGTTATTGATACGCTTCATCCAACGCCCGCAGTCTGTGGTTTACCAAAGAAAAAAGCAAAAGCATTTATTATCGAAAACGAAAATTACGACAGAACTTTTTACACCGGTTTTCTTGGCGAACTCAACAGCAGTTTTGCCCATAATGCCAACAGTTCTGATTTATTTGTAAATTTACGCAGTATGCAGATTAAGGATAAAACGGCCATTTTATACATGGGATGCGGGATTACCAAAGAAAGTATTCCGGAAAAAGAGTGGGAGGAAAGCGTCAATAAATCAATGACGATGAAACGAGTTTTAAAAATTAAATAGTTTAAGTAAAAAGTTTCAGGTTTCATTTTTCAAGTGTTGCAGGCAACGTGAAATTTGAAACCTGAAACCTGAAATGAAACAAAAAAGCAAAAAATGAAATTAGATATCTTAGCCTTTGGCGCACACCCGGACGATGTAGAATTAGGTTGTGCAGGAACTATTTTAAAAGAAGTATCTCTGGGAAAAAAAGTGGGAATTGTAGATTTAACTCGCGGTGAGCTTGGAACGCGGGGCACTGCAGTCACAAGAGATCAAGAGGCAAAAGCCGCAGCAGCAATATTAGGAGTTTCAATTCGGGAAAATTTAGGTTTGCGAGATGGTTTTTTTGTAAACGATGAAAAACACCAGCTTGAAGTGATTAAAATGATCCGAAAATACAAACCGGAAATTGTATTGTGCAATGCGGTTGATGATCGCCATATTGATCACGGAAAGGGAAGTAAATTAGTATCTGATGCTTGTTTTTTATCAGGATTAATGAAAATTGAAACTTCGATAGACGGCGAAAAACAAGACGCCTGGAGACCAAAAGTAGTATACCATTACATTCAATGGAAAAATTTGAAACCTGATTTTGTGGTCGACATTACCGGTTTTGAAGACAAAAAAGTAGCAGCGATTTCGGCTTATAAAACACAGTTTTACGATCCAGATTCAAAAGAGCCGGTAACGCCAATTACGAGCAAAAACTTCTTTGAAAGCTTAAATTACCGCGCACAGGACTTAGGGAGATTGGTTGGGACAGAATTCGCGGAAGGTTTTACTGTTGAAAGATGTTTGGCAGTCAATAGCTTAGAAAATTTGATGTAATTTTTTCATTTTTTTCTTTGTAGAAGTAAACCTTTGTTATATATTTGCAACCGCTAAGCAAAATGGTGGTTGTAGCTCAGCTGGTTAGAGTAGCGGTTTGTGGTGCCGCGGGTCGCCGGTTCGAACCCGGTCAGCCACCCAGAAATTTAAGCCTTGAAGAAATTCAAGGCTTTTTTTGTGCCTGTAATTTAAATTCCAAAACTCATTATTATAAAAACCTGTGAATCGAAAACCTCATAGCCTGCGGTTTCAGCTGTGGGAGACCTCATAGAATCAGGTATTTTTTTTAAAAGCTGATAGCGTTGGCAATGTACCAAAATCAAAAACCTGAGAATTGGAATTTTTATTTTTTTTCCAAAAAAAAAGCATGACGATTAAGTCATGCTCATAATGGGTTATTGTATTTGGTTTGTTGTATTATCGAATTTCATCAAAAGTGTTTCCCTGCTTGATATCGCCGGATTTAAATCCTTTTTTAAACCAATACATTCTTTGTTCTGACGTACCGTGCGTAAACGAATCAGGAACAATCTGTCCGCTCATTTTGCTTTGAATGGCATCATCTCCAACGGCATTTGCAGCACTCAATGCCTCATCGATATCGCCAGTATCTAAGTTTTTTTCATTATAATGAGACCATACTCCTGCATAAAAATCGGCTTGTAATTCTAATGCTACCGAAAGTTTATTGGCTGCAGCTTCACTTTTGCCTTCCTGCTCACGATGCATTTTTTCAGAGGTTCCTAATAATGTCTGTACGTGGTGGCCAATTTCATGCGCTATAACATACGCAATAGCGAAGTCACCGCCCTTAGCTCCAAATTTTGTTTTCAGCTCTTCAAAGAAGCCTAAATCCATATAAACTTTTTGATCGCCAGGACAATAAAAAGGCCCTGATGCTGATGAAGCACCGCCACAGGCTGTATTTACAGATCCTCTAAAAAGGACTAATTTAGGATTTTTGTATGTCATGCCGTTTTCGGCAAATATTTTCCCCCATATATCTTCGTTATCTGCTAAGATCACTTTTACGAATTGTCCCATTTCCTCATCTTCTTTGCTTAGAGGAGCCGCTGATTCCGTTTGCTGTTCGCCGCCCTGAAGTTGTTCGAGAACTGGTGTCAGTATTTGGGCATTTTCGCCTCCAAAAACATTTACCAATAAAATAATAATACCAATGATGCCGCCTCCAATGACTGCTTTTCCTCCTGATAGTCCTCTTCTGTCTTCTACATTATCACTTTGTCTTCTTCCTAACCATTTCATATTTATATAGTATTTTAACTTATTGTAAGTTTTGTTTTATACGAATTTATATTTTTTTTTGGAATTAGATGTTACACGAAACGATTTAGTTTTTATCATTTTAGCCATTTTACCAGCGCATCTTCTACAGTTCCTTTTATAATAGGTTTTGAGATATAGTCGTCCATACCTGCTGCAATGCATTTGTTTCGTTCTTCTTTTTCAGCTCCTGCAGTTACCGCAATGATCGGAATTTCTTTTCCTATCATGGTATTTCTTATTGCCTTTGTCGTTTCATAACCGTTCATAATTGGCATCTGGATATCCATAAAAACAAGATCTGGATTAATGTCTTCAAATTGTTTTACGGCTTCATATCCATTTTCGCACTCATAAATATAAGCGTTGTTGTATAAGTTTTTAATGATGGTTTTTAAGAGCAGCATGTTGACTTTGTTGTCTTCTACAATCAAGAAGGTAATGATTTTATTGTTTAATTTGATATTGCTGGAAAGGGTTTCCAAATCAATATTTTTAAGTTTGGTATCGTATTTTTCATGGCTGCTCTCGTTGCTTGTTTTTAAATTCAAATCAAAATAAAAGTTACTCCCCTCGTCGATTTTACTTTCCAATTGGAGTCGGCTTTCCATCAAAGCCAATAATTGATTCGATATTGTGAGACCTAAACCTGTTCCGCCAAATTTTCTGGTGGTTGAGCTGTCTTCCTGCGAAAAAGCCTTAAAAATTTTCTTCTGAT
>Ga0247811_1000390_pt1 | contig 13883 bp, 8 predicted proteins | sample UWRJL134311R1_FD_189018 | JGI IMG/M metagenome (GOLD analysis project Ga0247811, IMG submission 189018) | Plant litter microbial communities from Arlington Agricultural Research Station in Wisconsin, United States - UWRJ-L134-311R-1 | ecosystem: Environmental > Terrestrial > Plant litter >...
AAATCACCGCCGTCGGCTTCGCCCAGGAAGCCCTCGATCTGCTGCGCACGACCATCTTCGACTGCATGATCATCGATCTGAAGCTGCCGGACATGCTCGGCAACGACCTGCTCAAGCGCATGTCCACCGAAGACATCTGCTCGTTCCCTCCCGTGATCGTCTACACCGGACGCAACCTGACCCGGGACGAAGAGGCCGAGCTGCGCAAGTATTCGCGCTCGATCATCATCAAGGGCGCGCGCTCTCCGGAGCGCCTGCTGGATGAGGTCACACTCTTTTTGCACAAAGTCGAATCGAAGTTGTCCCATGAACGCCAGCGAATGCTCAAGACCGCGCGCAGTCGTGACAAGGTCTTCGAGGGTCGCAAGGTGCTGCTGGTGGACGACGATGTGCGCAACATCTTCGCCCTCACCAGTGCGCTGGAGCAAAAGGGTGCAGTCGTGGTCATCGGCCGTAACGGTCGAGAGGCGATTGAAAAGTTGAATGAAGTCGAGGACATCGATCTGGTGTTGATGGACGTGATGATGCCGGAGATGGATGGTTTCGAAGCCACCATCGAGATCCGCAAAGACCCGCGCTGGCGCAAGCTGCCGATTATTGCGGTGACGGCCAAGGCCATGAAGGATGATCAGGAGCGCTGCTTGCAGGCCGGCTCCAACGACTACCTGGCCAAGCCCATCGATCTGGATCGCCTGTTCTCGCTGATTCGCGTGTGGTTACCGAAAATGGAACGCATTTAGTGGAACGCAATCATTCAGAGCGAAATAGCGAAATCGAACTGCGGTTGCTGATCGAGGCGATTTTCCTCAAGTACAGCTACGACTTTCGCGACTATTCCGGTGCTTCGATCAAGCGCCGGGTTCAACACGCGTTAGGCCAGTTCGAGTGCGCCACTATCTCGGCCCTGCAGGAAAAAGTCCTGCACGATCCGACGGCGTTCATGCAGTTGCTGCAATTGCTGACGATCCCGGTCAGCGAAATGTTCCGTGACCCGTCGCACTTCCTGGCCATTCGCCAGGAAGTGGTGCCGCTGCTTAAGACGTATCCCTCGATCAAGATCTGGATCGCCGGCTGCAGCACGGGCGAAGAAGTCTATTCAATGGCGATTCTGCTGCGCGAAGAGGGTTTGCTCGATCGCACCATCATCTACGCCACGGACATCAATCCGCGCTCGCTGGATAAAGCCAAGCAGGGGATTTTCTCGATGGAGAATGTCCGGGCGTACACGGCCAATTACCAGCAGGCCGGCGGCCAGCGCTCGTTCGCCGATTACTACACGGCGGCCTATGGCTATGCCATTTTCGACAAGTCGCTGTGCGAGAACGTGACCTTCGCCGACCACAGCCTGGCGACCGACAGTGTGTTTTCGGAAACTCAATTAATTTCATGTCGTAACGTGTTGATTTACTTCAACAAAAAGCTTCAGGATCGAGCGTTCGGTCTGTTCCACGAATCACTTTGCCACCGCGGCTTTCTGGTCCTCGGCAGCAAGGAAACACCGGAGTTTTCAGGCTTTGGCAGGCAGTTCGAACCCTTGGTCAAACAAGAACGGATTTACCGCAAATCATGAACGATGCCCTGCAGCTGCCTACAATTAAAGCCATCGTGATCGGCGCCTCGGCGGGCGGTGTGGAAGCGTTGCTGAACCTGCTGAGCCCGTTGCGCGAAGGTTTCGTGCTGCCGATCATCGTGGTGCTGCACCTGCCTGACGCACGTCGCAGCCAGCTGGCTGAAGTGTTCGCCCGCCGGGTCTCGATGCGCGTGCTGGAAGCCGATGACAAAACGCCGATTGAAGCGGGCACGTTGTATTTCGCTTCGCCCGGTTATCACTTGTCGGTCGAGCAGGACCGCAGCTTTTCCCTGAGCCTGGAAGACCGTGTTCATCATTCGCGGCCCGCGATCGACTTTCTCTTCGAGTCCGCCGCTGACGCCTATGGCGAAAACCTGGCTGCGGTATTGCTGACGGGCGCCAACCGCGATGGCGCGAATGGGCTGGCCAAGGTCAAGTACCTGGGCGGCCTGACCATTGTGCAGGACCCTGACGAGGCCCAGGTCGCGACCATGCCATTGGCTGCACTGGATGTGCACCAGCCGGATCACATTCTCCCCCTACGCGGCATCGGCCGTTTGCTTGTCGAGCTGGAACGAATCGCATGCTAAGTAATATCCAAGCCAAACTGCTGATCGTTGACGATCTGCCGGAGAACCTGTTGGCGCTCGAAGCGCTGATCAAGCGTGAAGACCGCATGGTCTACAAAGCCTTGTCCGCGGACGAAGCCTTGTCGCTGCTGCTGCAACACGAGTTCGCCATGGCCATCCTCGATGTGCAAATGCCGGGCATGAACGGCTTCGAGCTGGCCGAGCTGATGCGCGGCACCGAAAAAACCAAGAACATTCCGATTGTCTTCGTCAGTGCGGCGGGCCGTGAGCTGAACTATGCGTTCAAGGGCTACGAAAGCGGGGCCGTGGACTTCCTGCACAAGCCGCTGGACATCCATGCGGTCAAGAGCAAGGTCAATGTGTTTGTCGACCTGTATCGGCAGAGCAAGGCCATGAAACAGCAGGTCGAAGCCCTGGAGCAGAGCCGCCGGGAACAGGAGGCGCTGCTTGTTCAATTGCAGAGTACCCAGCGGGAACTGGAGCAGGCGGTGCGCATGCGCGATGACTTCATGTCCATCGTTGCCCACGAAGTACGCACACCGCTCAATGGCCTGATCCTTGAAACCCAGTTGCGCAAAATGCACCTGGCCCGGGATAACGCCGCTGCGTTTACCCTGGACAAGATGCACGCCATGGTCGATCGCGATGAGCGGCAGATCAAAAGCCTGATCCGCCTGATCGAGGACATGCTCGACGTTTCACGGATTCGTACTGGCAAGCTGTCGATCCGGCCGAGTCGATTTGACCTGGCGGCGCTGGTGCGTGGCCTGCTGCAAAATTTCGCCCCGCAGATCGACGCTGCTGAATCCTCGGTCACTCTGGACGCCGAAGAATCGGTCATCGGCCATTGGGATGAATTTCGCATCGAACAAGTGATCTCAAACTTGTTGACCAACGCGTTACGGTACGGCGCGAAGAGCCCGATCAGCGTGAAGGTGTACAGTGAGAACGGTCAGGCGCGGGTCGAAGTGCGGGATCAGGGGATCGGTATCGGTGAGGAAAACCAGAAGCGAATCTTCCAGCAGTTCGAGCGCGTCACGGCCAAACACGCCGTCGCCGGATTGGGCCTGGGATTGTTTATTTCCGAACAGATTGTGACTGCCCATGGCGGTACCATTACCGTCGAAAGCCGGATTGGCGAGGGCGCCCTGTTTCGCGTTTGTCTGCCGCTGTAGGAAAACAGCCAGATAAACGCAACCTCTGATCGACCCCACGGTCGTATCAGCAGCTATTGACCGAACAAAGGCTTCCCCATGAGTGAAGATGCGCAAGACGTAGTACTGGTCGTCGAGGATGACCCCTCGATTTTGATGGTGTTGTCCGCCTATCTGGCCGGCGAGGGCTACCGCGTGCTGCAGGCCGAAAATGGCGAGCAGGCGTTCGAGATCCTGGCGAGCAAACCGCACCTGGACATGATGATCACCGACTTCCGCCTGCCGGGCGGCATCTCTGGCGTGCAGATTGCTGAACCCGCGGTGAAGCTGCGACCGGAACTCAAGGTGATTTTCATCAGCGGTTATCCGCAGGAAATCCGCGAGACCGACAGTCCGATCACCCGCAAGGCGCCGATTCTGGGCAAACCGTTCGATCTGGATGTGTTGCAGGAATTGATGCAGGAAATGCTGTCTTGAAACACCGCGAACCCTGTTGAAATGCCGCAAAAAATCGCGACATACCCTGGAGCTGCCGAAGGCGGCGATCTTTTGATCTTGCTTTTATAAAATCAAAAGATCGACGCCTTCGGCAGCTCCTACAGGGTCATCTCGGCTTATCGGCATAATGGGTCAGATCCGGATCATTTCCCTAACCTTCGCCGTCAACAGATCGAAGGTGAAGGGCTTGGTGATCATCTGCATGCCGGGGTCAAGAAATCCGCCGCGCACCGCAGCGTGCTCGGCGTAACCGGTGATGAACAGGACCTTGAGTTCCGGTCGGTATTGCCGACCTATTTCCGCCAGTTGTCGCCCATTCATACCCGGTAACCCGACATCGCTGATCATCAGGTCAATACGCTGGACCGAGTCCAGGATAGGCACCGCGCTGTTCGCATCACCCGCCTCGACAAACGCATACCCCAAGTCACTTAACACTGAACTGACCAGCGCCCGAACGGCAGGATCATCTTCAACGATCAGGATCGTTTCGCCGTTCTGGGCAAAGGGCGCGTAGGGCGTTTCTGCCGGCGAATCAAACGGCACATCGCCGCCGAATCGCGGAAGGAACAGGGTCACGGTCGTACCTTTGTCGACCTCGCTGTCGATCACCACATGCCCGCGTGATTGCTTGCTGAAGCCATAGATCATCGACAACCCGAGGCCGGTGCCCTGGCCAATGGGTTTGGTGGTGAAAAACGGATCGAAAGCACGGTTGATGGTGCTTTGGGGCATGCCACAGCCCGTGTCCGTCACACTCAGCACCACGTAATCGCCGGGTTCGAGATTGCTATGGGCATCGGTAAATGATGCATCCAGATGCTGATTGGAGGTTTTCACCACCAGCTTGCCGCCATTGGGCATCGCGTCCCGGGCATTGATCACCAGATTGAGCAGGGCGCTTTCCAATTGATTGGGGTCGGCCTCGGCCACCCACAACCGATCGCTGAGCTGCATGTCCAGGTAGATGCTCTCGTCGATGCTGCGCTGGAGCAATTCGCCCATCGACACCACCAGGGTATTCATCTCGACCGGTTTTGAATCCAGGGACTGGCGTCGGGAAAACGCCAGCAGGCGGTGCGTCAGACCAGCGGCGCGGTTGGCCGAGGTCACACCCAGATCGATCAAACTGTCCAGATCATCCACACGGCCACGGGCCAAACGCCGGCGCAGCAGCTCCAGGCTGCCGATGATCCCGGTCAACATGTTGTTGAAGTCGTGGGCAATGCCCCCCGTGAGTTGTCCAACTGCTTCCATCTTCTGGGATTGGCGCAGCGCTTCTTCATTGTGCCGCAGCTCGGCGGTGCGTTCCTCAACCTGCTGTTCCAGGGTTTCGAGGGTGTTTTGCAGGCGCAATTCGCTTTGACTCAAATCGATCAAGCGGTCCCTGGCTTCATATTGTCGTCGCCGGCCGCGCAGTGCGGTAGTCACCAGGCTGATCAAGGTCACGGGGTGAAAAGGGCGCTCGAGAAAGGTGACGTTGCCCAGTTGCGGGCCGAATCTGGACGCCGGGTTTTGCTCGGGGCCACCGTGATAAGTCAGCAACACGATGGGCAAATCGGACCAGGCCGGCTGTTGTTCGATCAGCTCCAGCAACGGATCAAGATCGCCCCCCATTAAAGCCTCGGACGAAATCAGCAACAGGCCTGCGCCTTTTGCAATCTCGCTGCACAGCGATGGCAGATCACGCGTGATGATGCCGTCGAAACCGGCTTCGTTGAGCATCATCAGAGCAATTTGGCTATCACGTCCCAGCGGCGCGAGGATGATCGCGCGCTCGGACATTGCTTCGCGGACCGTCAAGGGAGTTCATCCCCGAGCAGTGGTTTGCTCGCGCCCATGTAGGTCGGGACGCCGCGCAATACGCCCTGGAACGCGTCCAGTGGTTCGCCGATGGTCATGCCTTTTGCACTGATGCGGTATTCGCGAATGGTCGATTCATGGCTGCCGGTACGTTTTTTGATGATTGAGATGGCTCGGCGAACCTTGCCCAGTGCTTCGAAGTAACGCAGCAGAATCACGGTATCGGCCAGGTAGGTGATGTCCACCGGAGCCTGCATGTCACCGACTAGGCCATGCTGGGCGACCGTCATGAAGGTCGCGGCGCCTTGGCGATTGAGGTACAGCAGCAGTTCGTGCATGTGCAGCACCAGGGCGTTTTCTTCAGGCATCGCTGCCTGGTAGCCGTTGATGCTGTCGATGACGACCGTCTTGATTCCGCGTTCATCTACACAACGGCGAACCCGGTGCGAAAACTCGCCTGGCGAAAGTTCTGCGGCATCGACTTGCTCGATCAGCAGGTTGCCGGTGGCTTGCAGGGCTTGCAAATCGATGCCCATGTTTCTCATGCGCTCGAACAGCAGGCCGAGTTCTTCGTCGAAAATAAACAATGCAGCCTTTTCGCCCCTTGCCACAGCGGCTGCGGCGAAAATCATCGAGATCAGCGACTTGCCGGTACCGGCGGGGCCGAGGATCAATGTACTGGAGCCGGTTTCTATGCCACCACCGAGCAGGGCATCCAGCTCTTTAATGCCGCTGGTCAACTGCGTACGCACGTATTTGCCGCGATGTTCGGCAGCCACCAGCCGGGGAAACACGTGCACGCCGTCACCCATGATGGTGAAGTCGTGGAAGCCACCCCGGTATTTCTGACCGCGGTACTTCACTACGCGTATCCGCCGACGTTCCGCGCCGTAGTTGGGCGTCAATTCTTCAAGGCGAATAACGCCGTGAGCAACGCTGTGCACGGTTTTATCAAGGGATTCAGTGGTCAGGTCATCCAGCAACACCACCGTGGCGTCATAGCGCACGAAGTAATGTTTGATGGCGAGAATCTGACGGCGATAACGCAGGGAACTTTGGGCCAACAGACGGATTTCGGAGAGGCTGTCGAGCACGACCCGGGTTGGTTTTACCCGTTCGACCACTTCAAAAATCTGTTTGGTCGCTTCGCCTAACTCAAGGTCGGAGGAGTACAGCAGGCTCTGTTGATGTTCCGCGTTAAGCAGACTTTCCGGCGGGGTCAGTTCGAAGATATGGATATGCTCATCGAGCTCCCAACCATGGGACAGCGCACCCTGGCGCAATTCACGCTCGGTTTCCGAGAGCGTGATGTACAACGAGCGCTCGCCGGCTCGTGCGCCGGCCATCAAAAAATGCAACGCGACGGTGGTTTTACCGGTACCGGGTTCACCCTCCAGCAAAAACACGTGGCCGCGGGACAATCCGCCGGCCAGGATGTCATCCAGACCATCAATGCCAGTGGCGGCTTTTGCACTGAACAACTCGTTAGATGTAGACAAAAAATGCCCTCTCATGACTAGGGGAAGCGAGGCAGCAGGCCTGAAGTGCCTGAATGGACTGCCTGTTCACTTGACCTTTTGCCGTTGCGGCGGTTCCACACAATTTGTGTGCACACCGAATTGTAGGCGTCATGGGGCTGCGTAAATGGCTTATGCACGATCTCAGCAGGAGCAAAGCTTTATTGGCGATCGCTCAAAGACCTTGCTGCAACGCCGGATCATCGGGATTCATCTGTTCAAGCTGTGCCAAAAGGATCTGCACATTCTGCAGTTGCCCGCTTTCCTTCCAATAGTTGATCAGCAGTACACGGGCCTTGCGATCAGCCGGGTGACGCTGGACGATCTCCTGCAGCTGCTTCTGCGCCGCCTCCAGCTCCTGCTCATCGTGGAGGGTGGTGGCGAGGTCGTAACGGTAATCCTTGTTGTCCGGCTCCAGCTCCACGGCCTTGGACAGGCCGAGCACGGCGTATTCGCTTTGCCCGTGATGCAGCAGCCACATCCCCAGGGCATGTTGCAGATACGCCGAGTCCGGCTGGGCTTTCAACTGCTTGGCCAGCAGAAGCCGGGCCGCATCGCTCTGTCCTTGCCTGTCCAGCACATCGATCTGCATCACCAGCGCCGGCAGGTTTCCCGGGGCCAGGCGCAAAGTGTTGTCCAATGCCGTTTGCGCCTCTTTCAGTTCGGCGTTGTGCACATGCAAACGGGCCAGCTGATACTGATTGTCAACGGTTTGGGGCTGGCTCTTCAGGTCTTGTTCCCAGGCATCGATGGCTTGCTCCAGTGGCCCGAAATACAACCCGAGGTCATCCGGCGAAAGCCCGAGCAACGCATTGACCGCGGCGTAACGCACGTTTTGTTCTTCATCGTCGAGCAACGGCCCTAGCAACAGGCTGCGCTGGCCATTGGGGACCAGGCCGCTGATGCTTTTGATCGCCGCGATGCGCACGTCGGGCGACTCATGCTGCAAGTCCGCATCCGCCAGCTTCAGTGCCACGGAGCTGGGGTAGTTGGGCAACTCGGCATGCAGCCAGATACGGCGTTTAGGGGAAATATCAGGACGGGCCAATTGCTGATAGAGCACGCGCGCCGCACCGGGTTTTCCGGCGCGAGCCTGGTCCAGCGCTTCGCTGTAACCGCGTTTGATCGCTTGTGGCACGACAGGGGTAGTGTTGCGCAGGAAAAACCAGGCAATCACGAGGGCGAACAGCACGCAGAGGCTGATGATCAGGTAGCGGCGAGACTGGGGCATGCAGAAATCCGTTGCTGGCAAGCGAGTGCAAAGTTGCCAGCTTCGGTCAGGCAGGGCCCTGAGTCAAACCCTGGCTCAGTTCAGCACATACTCCACCGGTTCGAGCGCTGGCGGCAGGTCGGTTTGCCGCTTTCGCAGCGGTTGCAGTGTAGAAGTATGGCGAGCGTCCAATCGCCAGGATTGACGGGGTCCTCAATGGTATCCATCGCTATCACTGTCGTTCAGCCAGGTAGTCAGTCGTCACAGCAATAATGGCGTTTTTTTGAAAGAGGTAAAAACAGCAGCATTTTAGGCTTGTTGAAATGAACCTGCCTGGACCGAACAATCTGATGCTTGCCCCTCGTAACACCACCACTGTCGGTGCTTCGCCACAGCTACCTTTCTCCAACCCCATTGGACGACTGCAAACCCGGCTCTCCAGTACGGTTTTGAACACCGAGAGTAGCCCTGAAACCCTGCGCCATCCCAGTAGCGACGTGATGGCAAGCTCCTCGCAAAAGAATGCTGAAATTCCCCAACCACAACTGGACTGCAGGTTTTATGCCTCCAATCCTGAGTTCGTTAATCAGGCGGATCTGGATGAGCAATGGACAGCACTCAAGGAGTACTTGACGAGTGCAACGTTGCAGGAACAGGAAATCTTCGAAGTCCTGCGCAGCGGCATTCTGCAAACGGACACAGGTAAGGCTATTAGCGGACTGTTTGAAAGCGCCTTCATTCGCTCGATCCGGTCTCGTGGAAGCTTGGGTGAATCAAGACAGAACACTATCGTCGATGCCCTCTGCCATCTGCCGCCCGGCCAGTGGCAAGCAGCGTTCGGGGAGCAGGCCAGGTTTACAAGTGAGCATCGTGCTGACGGTGTGACGACGTTTATTCAGTCCCGGCTGGACGCGTCAAGCGAAGAGCTGCGTCAGAAAATCGCAGGCAAACAGCGATTATCCAACGCTCAATTGGACGTTATCGAGGAACTGACCTCGGAGCTCCGGCAGTACATTCGTACAGACAATGAAGGGCTGTTTACGGCTTGGGATACGCTCAAGCAGGATTGTGAAATGCGATCCTCGCCGAAGGATGCACTCGAACATCTGGAGGCACTGATTGCAGAACTTCGCGATCCCCCCATTGACGGGCGCAAACGTTGGAATGATCACGTTATTCATAAGGTCGAAGCCGTCCGCGATCAGCTCAAGCCCGATTATCAGGGTGGCTTGGCCCGACCGGAGAAGGAACGACCGGTTGAATTGATATCGCTGAGGTTTTTCAACACCCCCAAACCTGTGCTAACGGGGCTAGCAGAGTTCTCATTGCTGAACGCCTTGCAGGGCTTTGAGCGTCACGCAAATTTTTACACGAACGTCACCACGACGGGGCCGCAAATTCCTGACGGCTTAATTGGCAAATTATTGTACGCCTGCAATGCACTGGATACGTTCGGGGCCTTGAGGTTGGACAGTGGACATATTTCAACCGCTGGGCCTGGCCCAAAACCAAGCGCAAATGCCTGGAAAAATGGTGAGTCGGATTTTTTCAGGTCACCGTTGACGCCAGACCCGGAACAGCCCCAAGCCGACGCCATGGATCCTTTGGCCGGGGTAGGCCAGTTCGCGGCACAAGTGGATGAATTGCTGAACCGGTTTTTCCGCAATGCTGTGCCTTGGGACAGCGCCCATGCCCAAGAGGAGGTGGAGCTGGAGACCATGCTTGAACCGTTTGGAGAGACGCCTTATCAGCCTACAACGACTGGTTTGCCTCCCGATACGTTCACACGCATTTCAGCGGATATGGAAGTTCTCAAGGAGCAGCTGGGTAATTGGCTCTCCCGGATGAGCTCCAGCTTGCTCGGCACGGGTGCCGCGGTGTTAAGTCGAACGGGCGATTTGATAGAGCAAAACCCAGGTAAAGCGGTGGGAATGTTTGCGGCCTACATGGCGGTCAGTAACTTTTATGCCAGCTGGTTTCTGCCTGAACCGGAGGAAGCGGTGGATCCTTTACGGGGGCTCGACATCCATACAGAACCAGCGCCTGACGAAAAAGCAGTGGCCCATGAATATGCCATAGAGGGCATTGAGGATTTATTCGAGATTTTTCCGGAATTTGCAGCTGAAGTAAAAAAATTGATCAGCAAGACTGATTACTCCAATCCCGTCGATGATCCGGAGTTGGTTGAAAAACTGGAGGCCCTTTCGCTACGACCCGTACCAGGTGACCCAAATGTGATCTATCGGGATTATCTTTACGAAATCATCGGACAGGCAAAGTTAGACGCTCATGAAGAGTTCGAGGCTGACGCGATCAGCAAGTCAGCGGTCGAGACTCCCGTCTACGCTGAGACCAAACTGTTTGTGGCAGACAAGGCGTCACACGCTATTGAAAAGCGCAGTTTGGATTTTGGCGGGGACATGCTCTTAAACTTAATACCGGGAGTCGCAGCAGCACGCCCGTTAGCACGTTTAATCATTCATGCCGGGCAGCGCTCGTCAGATGCTGAGATCTCCATCGGACCGGGTGAAGAAATTGCGCCTGGTTTCACGATAAGCCAGGCGGCCCGCACGTTTGTCGATGATTTTGTGGAGCTGCAAATATTATTGGATTCTTCATTGTTTATTCTATCGGAGGTGGAGAAATTAGTTTCCGAATCAGATATATCTGATCATCTAAAAAAAACAACAACCGCTACATCGACTTTCCGTGTTGAATATGTAACCCCGCTTCCAATAGGTAAACATGTCGATATTTTTCAGGCGCATATAAGGGATGAAAGATTTACCCTGGCGGGGTTGATGGCGGGGCAGCATGATAAAGCAAAAAAAGACCTTGAACGGATGACGGTTCATTGGCCCTCTGGATACACCCAGCATTTCAAGGACGCTGTAAAGAATATTAATCTTGCAGCAGAACACAATAAGCGTTTGGACAGAATGCTTTGGAAGCCACACACCTATAAGCTTTGGAAAGCTGCATTCGATGTTAATTTGAAAAAGCTGTTGACTGAATATCTCGAAAGCCCAGCGGCGTCCGAGGACGCAATAAAGATTATCAAGAGTTTTTTGAAGGGGGAAACCCGGGTCAGGCCTATTGCTATTAAAAATGGTGGGTTTAGTGATGAATTCCATGTGTCTGATGCTGTTTTTTTAACGAGTGAGGGTAAGAGGACGGAAGGGTTATTTGTTTTTCTGGGGGGGAACGCAACGGTTATCGAGAGCCCCGTTGAGCTATTTAGAGAAGGTGGAAAATCAATAGAGGAGTTCCCACAGTTGAGCAGTGAACTGTCGAAACGAATCCCCCTGAAAATCCTGCTGGGTCGCGATGAGGACGATTTTAAGTACAGTCAAGGACGATCTGTCTGGAGTCATGGTATAGATTATAAATGGCCATATGACCCCATCATTATTGGCCGTAAAGATGGTCCTAATCACTATGGCGAGCAATACGATGTTTTCAAAGTTCTATTCTATAGTGCGACTGTCAAAGCCCGGGAGAATATGGACACCAAGACATCCACGTGGGATGAGCGATTCGTTGACAAACTATTGGAGGTATTAGCAGATACATTAAGGTATTGCGCAATTTTATCGGGTTTGCCAGGGGCACCTACCGCAGGGCTTGCTTTCTTGTTGGGTGCGGGTGCTTCAGCAGTTAAATACACGCAAGGAGAATTGAATGATGACCCCTCGGAGGGCAATCGACTCAAAGCCGCGGCGATTAAGGGGCTTGTTACGCAAATCGCTGCTCCCTACATAGGCCAGGTTTTTGGGAGAGTGCCTAATCAAGCAGAGCTATTTCGAATTACTCTTAAAGTCTATCAACTATTAGAACTAACGAGCTCCTTGCCAAAAGAGATCACTGATTTCCTTCCCGCGTATGGCCATGACTCAACGCCGCTAGGGCCGGGCGCTAGACATATAGAAAAATGGATTGCCCCACGGGTCAGAAACCCTTTGCTTGTTCAGGAAAAATTGATCCGAAAGTTCACCAATAAGCGGGTTTCGGCTCGGCTTAAATCGTTGAGCAAGAAGGGGCCGGAAGCTGCACAACGTCTCATGGATCGCTCGCGCGTCCTGTATTTCAGCGGCCCGAAGGAGGGTTTTGTCTATCGCGGGTTCACGTTATGCGGGGACCTGAGATCTCCTCAGGAGGTGTTCGCTCAGGGTTTTAAAATGAATGCGCCGGTGAACAACATTCAGGACATCAACGGTATGAACGCCAACAGTGGAGTCGATTACGGCTTGAAAGCGTCCGGATATTACGATAACAACGGTATGGGTGCTTTTCACCAGGGTGGAAAGTCAGGCGGGTATACCTATTTGATCGATGGCAGAGCGATGAATGGTTATGACGTCGCACGCAACAGGAACTGGCAGGCTGACTCCGGATCGCGCGCGGGTAATGACCCTTATCAAATAGTCTATGCACAAGATATTCCAGGTTCGATGATATTGGGCGCCTACGACAGCGCTGGTAAGTTCATACCCAATCAAAGCGCATTGAATCGTGCCATTGGAAAGAGCAGTCCCGGTTCCAGTGCAGACGAAATTCCATTTCCTTTAACGCCATTGGTTCACGCCAATAACGCCACTCAAACACCTCTAAAACCTCAGGCATATTAAATGTAGTCAATGCAGCGACGGATATCCTTTACCGGGTAATCCGTCGCGTGTAGCAGGCGGTTAGGGCGGGTGCACAAACACATCCCGTCCGTCCACGCAGTGACTACGCTTGCTGGGAGATGACTCAATGAGCGTTCCCATGCAAGCGTTGCTCCTGTACTTCAAGGCGATCCTCAATCCCGGCCCCAGCGTGTTTTTGTTTGCCCTGAGAACCGTCGCCGCCGGGTTGCTGACGTTGTACCTGGCCTTCCTGTTCGATCTGGACCAGCCCAAGTGGTCAATCATGGCCGTGGTCATCGTCAGTCAGCCGCTCGGCGGCATGGCGCTGGCACGCAGTTTCGGTCAGGTCATTGGCACCACCTTGGGTGCCATCGTCGCGGTGGTGATCATGGCGATATTTCCCCAGGCGCCACTGCCTTTCATTCTGACCCTTGCCCTGTGGCTGGCCCTGTGCACGGCCGGCGGCACCCTGTTGCGCTACACCAGTTCCCAAGCGTTTGTGCTCAGCGGCTACACCGCGGTGGTGGTGGCTTTGCTGGCGGTGCCGGATCAGTACGGTACGTTCCTGCTGGCGGTGACACGCGTGACGGAAACACTGTTGGCGGTGGCCTGTGTGTGCGTGGTCAGCCTGCTGACGGCGCGACCGGAAACGGTGGCCCGGGATTACTTCACTCGCATCAACCAAGTGATCAAGCTGCTGGCGACCCACGCTGCGGCGGTCATTCGCACGGAAGAAAGTGAAGAAGAATTCCATCGGCGGCAAATGCTGCTACTGGGCGAAATCAGCGCCCTCGAAGGCGTGCGTCGGCACTTGTATTTCGACGCGCCACGGCTGCGCAGTGCCAATGGACTGGTGCAGTTACTGGGTAATCAACTGGTGCTGTTGACCTCACGGCTGACGGCGTTGCGGCAT
>Ga0247811_1000391_pt1 | contig 13870 bp, 17 predicted proteins | sample UWRJL134311R1_FD_189018 | JGI IMG/M metagenome (GOLD analysis project Ga0247811, IMG submission 189018) | Plant litter microbial communities from Arlington Agricultural Research Station in Wisconsin, United States - UWRJ-L134-311R-1 | ecosystem: Environmental > Terrestrial > Plant litter >...
GGTCGACGAGTACGTATCCGTCGTCGTCGGTGTCGACCTGGCCGAGGACGAGTTCGCTGCGCGGGTCATGGCCGATGGCGATGAACAGGCCGGTGGCGTCGATGGACGATTCTTCGCCGGTGAAGGTGTCGCGGAGGGCGAGGCCGGTCATTTTCTCGTCGCCGAGGGCTTCGAGGATCTCGCTGTTCCAGCGGGGGATGATTTTCGGGTTCGCCAGTGCGCGGTCCTGCATGATCTTGGAGGCGCGGAGGGTGTCGCGGCGGTGGACGAGGGTGACGGTGTTGGCGAACCGGGTGAGGAACATGGCTTCTTCGAGTGCTGAGTCGCCGCCGCCGATGACGGCGATGTCTTGGCCGCGGAAGAAGAATCCGTCGCAGGTTGCGCACCAGGAGACGCCGCGGCCGGTGAGGCGTTGCTCGCCGTCGACGCCGAGCTTGCGGTAGGCGGACCCCATGGCCAAGACGACGGCGCGAGCCCGGTAGATGTCGCCGGATCCGGTGGTGATGGTTTTGATGTCGCCGGTGAGGTCGAGTTCGGTGGCGTCGTCGTAGATCAGGCGAGCGCCGAAGCGTTCGGCCTGGGTGCGCATGTTGTCCATGAGGGCGGGGCCCATGATGCCGTCGGGGAAGCCGGGGAAGTTCTCGACCTCGGTGGTGTTGACGAGGGCGCCGCCGGCTTCGACGGAGCTGGTGAGCACGATCGGGTTCAGTCCCGCGCGGGCGAGGTAGATGGCGGCGGTGTATCCGGCGGGGCCGGATCCGACGACGATGACGTTCTCGATGGCGGTCATGCGGGTAAGCCCTTTGATTCGACGCCGAGCGTTTCGAGCATGGCTTCGACGTTCGTGCGGATCTGGTCGCGGACCAGGCGCACGCCCTCGAGGGGCAGGTCCGCCGGGTCGGTGAGTTCCCAGTCGCGGTAGCGCTTGCCCGGGTAGACGGGGCAGGCGTCGCCGCAGCCCATGGTGACCACGACATCCGCCGCCTGCACGACGTCGTCGGTCAGCGGCTTGGGGAATGCTTCGCTGAGGTCGAGGCCGATTTCGGACATAGCCTGGACGACGGCGGGGTTCAGCTCGTGGGCCGGTGCGGAGCCGGCGGAACGGACGTGGACGGCACCGCCGGAGAGCGCGGCGGTGAGGGCTGCAGCCATCTGGGAGCGGCCGGCGTTCTGCTCGCAGACGAACAGCACCTCCGGAAGAGAGATGTCGATCGCGCCTTTCGCCTGAGCGAGGGCGGTGAGCCGGTCGGTGGCGAACCGGATGGTGTTGCTGGTCAGGTGTGCCTTGACCGTCGAGGTGCGCAGCAGCCCGGTGTAGGACTCGAGCACGTACCGTTCGACGGTCTCCGCGCCGAAGACGCCGGCGAACTTCACCGACAGGTCGTGGGCGAGGCGTTTGAGGTATTCCTCGGGGTAGGTCAGGCCGGGCATGCCACGGCGCGTGCTCATATCGGTCATGATCCGGCTCAGACCTTCGCGGGGAGGAGTTCGGCGAGCAGCTTCTCGATGCGGGCCTTGATGTCGTCGCGGATCGGACGCACCTCGTCGATGCTCTTGCCCTTCGGGTCGACGAGCTCCCAGTCCTCGTAACGCTTGCCGGGGAAGATCGGGCAGACGTCGCCGCAGCCCATAGTGATGACGACGTCGGAGTCGCGCACCTGCTCGGTGGTCATCAGCTGGGGGATTCCCCGACTGATGTCGATGCCCTCTTCGGCCATCGCGGCTATGGCCATCGGGTTGATCTCGTTGCCGGGTTCGGAACCGCCGGAGCGCACCTCGACGGCGCCCCCGGAGAGTGCGCGCATGTAGCCGGCGGCCATTTGCGAGCGGCCCGCGTTGTGGATGCAGACGAAGAGAACAGTGGGCTTGTCGGTCATTGGGTTTCCTCACGGTCGATTACCCAAAGCATAGACCGCCATCTATAGATCAGCTAGTGGCAAGCTGCGGTGTTCACTCGGCGTTCAGCTCTAGGGAACTGAGGAGCTCGCGCACGCGCGCTTCGATGTCGTCGCGGATCTCCCGCACCCGCGGCAGGGGAAGGCCAACGGGGTCTTCGAGGTCCCAGTCGAGGTAGCGGCGGCCGGGGTAGACGGGGCAGGCGTCGCCGCAGCCCATGGTGATCACGACGTCGGCGGCGCGCACGACGTCGTCGGTGAGGGGTTTCGGGTACTCGCCGCCGATCGGCACGCCGATCTCGTCCAGGGCGGTCACGATCACGGAGCGGACGGCGCTGGCAGGTTCCGAGCCGGCCGTGCGCACATGGACGCGGTCGCCGGCGAGGTGGCGGAGGATCCCGGCGGCCATCTGCGACCGGCCGGCATTCTGCACGCACACGAACAGCACCTCCGGCACCCCTTCTCCAGCGGGCAGGTCGGCGGAGGCGAGGGCGGCGAGCCGGTCGGCGGCGAACCGGGAGGTGAGCGATGGGAGGTACCGGGTGATGCGTGCCTGGTCGGCCAGGAGGGCGTAGCTTTCGCGCACGTACCGGTCGACGGTCTCGACCGCGAACGTGCCGGCGAAGCGGGCGGCGAGGTCGGCGGAGATCCGGTCGAGCACGCCGTCAGCGAGAGTCGCGGGCTGCTCGGCCTGCAGCACGTCCGTCACCCTGTCAACCTGGTCGGCGCTGATCGAATACCAGACGTTCCGGCCGACGGGTTGCCGCTCGAGCAGGCCTTCGTCGAAGAGGGCTTTGACGTGGTGGCTGACCGTGGGCTGCCGCAGCTCGAGTTCGGCCGCCAGATGGCCGACGAGGACTCGCCCATCGGGGCTGTCGAGGATGAGGGACATGATGCGTGCCCGGGTCGGGTCGGCCAGCAGCCGCAGCTCGGTTGTCGATCCCGCAATTCCCATAGATGCAAGTCTATGCGTATGCTGGGCCGGTGACCACAGCCCCGCCCGCACTCGCCCGCCGGATCGCCACCGAGTTCGTCGGCTCCGCCTCCTTGACCGCGATCGTCGTCGGCTCCGGGATCGCCGCGACGGGCCTCACCGACGACGTCGGCGTGCAGTTGCTCATCCCCGCGATCGCCACCGCGTTCGGGCTGTTCGTGCTCATCACCGTGCTCGGCCCACTGAGCGGCGCCCACTTCAACCCGCTGGTCTCCGCCGCCGACTACGCGCTTGGCTACCGCGGACTCCGCGACATCGGACCCTACGTGTTCGCTCAGGTGGCCGGCTGCATCTCGGGCAGCATGCTGGCCAACGTCATGTTCGAACTTCCGCCCGTGTCTTGGAGCATCACCGACCGCGCGACACCCGGCCACCTGCTGGCTGAAGTCGTCGCCACCGCGGGCCTGATCTTCATCATCTTCGCTCTCGCCCGGACAGGACGTGCGCATTTCGCGGCCGCGGTCGTCGCCACCTACATCGGCGCCGCCTACTTCTTCACAAGCTCCACAAGTTTCGCCAACCCCGCCATCACCGTCGGCCGCATGTTCTCCGACACCTTCGCAGGCATCGCCCCAGCCTCCGCGCTCCCCTACATCGGCGCGCAGCTGGTCGGTGCGGTCCTCGGCTTCGCGGCAGTCAGACTCCTCACCCCGTCCCGGACCGCACTCGCGGCCCGGTGACCACCACCTCGAACGAGAGCACCCACATTTCATGAGCGACAAGCCCATCGTCCTGTTCATCTGCCAGCACAACGCGGGCCGTTCGCAGTTGGGAGCCGCCCTGCTCGAACACCTCGCGGCCGACAGGTTCACCGCCACCTCCGCAGGCCTCGCCCCTGCCGGCGAGGTCAACCCCGCGATCGCGGCGACCGTCGCAGAACTCGGCATGGACATCACCGCCCGCGTCCCCCGCGCCGTGACGGTGCAGGACCTGGACGCGGCGGACATCGTGGTGCTGATGAAGCCCGGCCTGGAACTGCCCTCGACACCCCGGGGCGAGGTGCTCGAGTGGTCGTTCCCTAACCCGGAAGCGTGGGACGCGGAAGCCGTCCGTCCGCTCCGCGACGCAATCTCGGAAAAGATCGAATCGACCCTCCTTCAGCGTTAGACGCGGGCGGGCGCGCTACCGATCTGGATCAGCTGCTTGGCCGGGGCAGCGCAGCAGCTTCCGCCAGCCGCCGTCTCCGCTGGATCGAACAGCCCCGCTCCGCCGCACACACCGGTGTCCGGCAGGGCCAGCTCGACCCGCGCCGCGGCTGCGTCGTCGCCGGCGAGTTTCGCGACGACCGACCGCACCTGCTCGTATCCGGTCATGGCCAGGAAGGTGGGGGCACGGCCGTAGGATTTCGCGCCGACCAGGTAGAAGTCCGGTTCGGGCTGGGCGAGATCTGCGGCGCCGGTCGCGGCTACCGATCCGCAGGAGTGGATGTTCGGGTCGACCTCGGCGGCGATACGCACGGGCGCCTGCAGCGTCGCGTCGAGCTCGAGCCGCAGCTCTGACAGGAACGTCAGGTCGGGACGGAAACCGGTGAGCACGGCGACGTGGTCGGCTGCGGGGAGGGTCCGGCCGTCCTCGGCCGTCAGCACGGCACGGTCCCCGTCGCGGGTGATCTTCTCGACCCGGAACCCGGTCACGAGGTCGACCAGTCCGGCGTTGACGAGTCCTTTCGCCTTGATGCCGAGCAGCCCGCGTTCCGGCAGCTCGTCGGACGCTCCTCCGCCGAACGTGTTCCCGACAGCGCCACGGCGCAGCACCCACGTAACAGTGGTGGAGGGATCGCGTCGTGCGATCCGTCCGAGGGCAATGACGGCGGTCACTGCGGAGTGGCCCGAGCCGATGACGACGTTGTGCTTGCCCGCATAGGCGTCACGGTTTCCGTAGTCCGGGATCCGGTAGTCGAGCAAGTCGGCGGCCGCCCGCTCCCCGAGTGCAGGGAGCCCGTCGGCGCCGGCGGGGTTCGGCATCGACCAGGTGCCGGATGCGTCGATCACAGCGCGCGCATCCATCCGCTGCTCGGTGCCGTCGGCCGTCTCGAGGTGGACGGTGAACGGCTGTCCGGCACGTCCCGCGTCGACCAGACGGTCACGGCCCCGGCGAGAGACGCCAACGACCCGCGTTCCATAGCGGATACGGTCCCTCAGCACGGTGGCGAGGGGTGCCAGGTATTCGCTGACCCACTGGGCGCCGGTGGGGTAGCCGGCACTCGGGGCGACCCACCCGGTAGGGGCGAGAAGGTGGGCGGCGGCGCGGTCGACCAGCTCGGACCAGCCGGAGAACAACCGCACATGACCCCACTGCGACACGGCAGTTGCAGCCGTGTCGCCCGATTCGAGGACCAACACCGGGACGCCCCGGTCGACCAGGTGCGCAGCGGCGGCGAGACCCTGGGGGCCGGCTCCGATAACGACGACGGGCAGATCGTTCTTCATTGCAACCACTCCTTGACTGATCGACGGTTCTCGATGCATCGAGACTGCTCGACGCATCGACAAATGTCAATACGACGTGGCAGAATCACTGCATGACGATCACGCTCCCCCTCACCGCCGCGCAGGACACTACGTGCTGCACGCCCGTCACCGGCGGCGTCCTCTCCGCGGAAGAGGCCGAGCGGATCGCACATACTTTCAAAGCACTGGGCGACCCGACGCGTGTGCGACTGCTCTCCCTGATCGCCGCGAGCGAAGACGGCGAAGCATGCATCTGCGACCTGACCGAACCCGTCGGGCTGTCCCAGCCCACCGTGTCCCACCACATGAAGCTCCTCGTCGACGCCGGCCTTGCCACCCGGGAGCAACGAGGGCGTTGGGCCTATTACCGGGTAGTACCCGAAGCCCTAGACCGCGCGTCCCAGACCATCCGCCTGTGACTGCTCTCATCCGGCCAATGGCCGCCGATGACTGGGCCGACGTCAACCGCATCTACCGCGAGGGCATTGCTACCGGCAACGCAACATTCGAAACCCAGCCCCCGAGCTGGGATTCCTTCGACGCCGCAAAGCTCGTCACGGGCCGGCTGGTCGCGACCGACGACACCGGTACGGTGCTCGGCTGGGTCGCCGCATCCCCCGTCTCGACCCGGGACACATACCGCGGCGTCGTCGAGCATTCCGTCTACGTCGCAGCCGCTGCGGTGGGAAAGGGCATCGGGCGCCTCCTGCTGGCAGCGTTCATCGAGGCCGCCGAAGCGGATGACATCTGGACTATCCAATCGAGCGTCTTCCCCGAGAACGCTGCGAGCCTCGCCCTCCACGAACGAGCCGGTTTCCGCGTCGTCGGGCGCCGCGAACGTATAGCGTTCATGACATACGGCCCCTGGGCAGACCAATGGCGCGACACGATCTTCCTCGAACGCCGATCCACGCACTAACCAGGCCAGGTCCATGTGATCAAAACCAGCCGTCGAAACCTCCTGCCGAAACTCGACGCCAAAACCCCCTGCCGAAACTAACTGCTCAAAACCTGGGGGTCATTCTGATCACCCTTTATGGCGGTGATGTTTCGGCGCCCCGGGAAAGTGCTCAATAACGATCGTTATTAAGCAACTGCGTCGGACGGTTAAAGAGCCCTATGGTGCTCTTTGGCAAGACCACCCCTCGATCTGGCGACCTTGGCGATCAATTGTGCCAACACGTCGGCTAGGTTTTCTGTCGGTCGCGGGCGAGGCGATCTCGGGCACACCACGCCGGCATCATTTCGAGCAACATCATGCGCGACGCCTGATCCCAGAACCACCGCTCGAAACGTTCCCAATCTGGGCTGCGACCGTCGGCCAGCGGGCGCCTATCGGTGAGCGGCTCACGCTCTACGAATGTGACTGCCATGTCGGCCTGCGACAGCGTTGAGAAGTATCCGAAAAGTCGTCGGTCTGCTGACAGGGGTGCCCACCGAACGACCCGGTACCTGTTCTCGGTTCGCTCCGGCAATTCCCGAACGAGGGCGACCGGGTGGTGGGGGCTGTCGCGGAGGATCACCCACTCGCAGTCCGAGATTTTGATCATCGGCCATGGCGGCTGCCAGCTGACTACTTCCAATAGTGCTCCTCGTGACGACGAAGCAGCCGACCCTGCACTGAAGATTCTAGACAATAGCCACCGTCATCCATGGTTCGCGGCCGAAGCCGGCTCACCGGATTCAAGTCGAGTCGAGGCGGTTACGGGGACGCCGCAACCTGGCCTGACAACGACCTTGCGTATATCGCGTTCGGTGATCGTCCGCGGACGACGTCACTCCGCGGATGGCTCGGCCTCTGCGGATGCGCGTTTCGATTGCATCCGGCGGACGTGGACGACGGTGCGGCGGAGGTCGACGCCGATGGCGTCGGCTTCGATGACGCGGCCGTACTTCTTATGGTCGCCTTCGCCCCAGCTGACGGTGTGCTCTCGGCCGACGACGATGACGGGGTCGCCGCAGTTGAGGGATTCGGCGGCGTGTTCCCCTAGTTCGAATTTCGCTTCGACGAAGTGGCTGGTGGGGTTCTCGTGCTCCGTCCAGGTCCCGGCCCGGTATTCACCGGTGTTCTCGAGTATCCGGAGTTTGGTGATCGTCATGGTGCCGGCTCGGACGATGGCGGGTTCCGCGGCGAGGTTACCGATGATGGTGCGGGTGACCATTATTCCTTCTCCTTTTGTTGGTGTTACGGGGTCACTGGCAGCTGTCGCAGCCGAGCTCGTCCATGGGGTCGGTGGGCACCTCGTAGTCGCCGACGATCTCTGTGGCGGGCGTGCCGTTCTGGATGTTCGCGGGGGCTCCAGGGTTCATGGTGTTCCTTTCGTTGATGATCGTTCTTGTTTGCCTTCCGGCGAGTGGATCGATAGCGAGCGGGAGCGGCGCAGTGCCGGGCCGGTGCCGGTTTAAGCCGCAGCGCAGCGAGGATTTAAAAAGGCGACGGCCCGGCATGGAAGCGCGGAGCGAGCTACGGTCGGCTGCCGGAAAGGCAAACTGGGTACTGACAAGTCGATGCCGCATGCGGCTCCGCTTCGCGGTCGGCCTCCGTGCCGATGGTCGTGGTCGTTCCTAGAAGGGCGGCACTTCCTCTACTGCCCCATCTGCTTGGTCCGGGTGACCCGGGGTGCTCTCGAGATGGCCATTGATGATTTCCTTCAAGGCTGTTTCGAGTGCTGCAGTGGCTTCCTCGGCAGTTGCGTTGATACCGAGGGAGACGAGCCGTTGACGGCGGTCGGTGGTGGTGACGAGCAGGCACGGGTAGTACTGCTCGGGTGTGGCCTCTCCGAGTTGGAAGCGGCGGAAGAGGTTGTTGCCGAGGTGTTCTTCGATGTGGACGATGTGGTCGACATTGAGCCATCGGTCGTCGCCGGGGGTCACAGGGAATCCGTCGGCGTCGTAGGTGCTGAAGTCGACGCGGATGAAGCGGGCCATGGGTGCTCCTGTCTGTATAGGCATCGCCACCGTAAGTGCCACTTCCGGTGGCTCGATCCTGTGGCGCGGGTCTGTGGAGAAGTCGGTGTCGGAGGCGGGTGTTGAGGAACACCGACGTCCGCGTGCGGTGTTCGAGCGGCTGTCGCTCACCATTTGCCGCCGCGAACGTCGAAGGCGGCGAGAGCGATCTCGAGGATCCGGCGCGAGGAGAGTCCGGCAGGTCGTATCTCGCCTTTCTTGTAGTGGAATTTACGCATTTCGTCGCGGGTGACGGTCATCGGCGCGTTCTCGTCGGTGATCCCGTATTCGGGGTGCTCGAGGAGCCAATGTTCGAAGGGGACGGATGACTGGCGGATTTTCATTTCGCCCCATGATTTCGACCAGTTACGGGCTTGGAACCGCCATGACGCTGCCTCTGCTCTGGACCGGTCGACGACCGACTTGGGACGGGGGTGGAGGATCGGGGCGGGCATGGCGGCGCGGACGGCGGGATGCACGTAGGGGCGGAGCTTTTTGTCGTCGCGGTGGTTCAACGGGTCGGCGACGAAGCGTTCCTGCGCGCGGGCGCGGCGCTCGACCGCTGTCGTATTGAAGCGTCCCGCCCATTCGCTGCCTTCCTTGTTGGCCATCAGGATTTTGGAGTCTTGGGATTCGCGTTCGGCGATGCGCCGGTTGTCGCGTGCTTTGTTCGGGTTGGCGGTGTGGTTGTGGAGGCGGGCGAAGAAGGCGTCTGCGGCCTGCTGGTCGGCGCGGATTTCTTGAGCGGTGCGTTCCGGGCGAGTGTGGACGGCGGGGTCCATTGCGTGTCTCCCTTGTGATCGACTGTGTTTTTGCCGTTTCGGCAGGGAGTTCAGTCGTGGTCACGGGGGAAGCGGTCAATGCAGGGGACCGGGCGGGCGCACCAGTTTTCCGGCGGAGTAAGGCCCGCTAGGGCCGCGTCGGAAAAGTTGTGCGGACGTCCGGCGCGCAGCGCCTGCGTTGACGGCAGAGGAGGGAGCGCGGATGATCGCCAGGACGGAAGGGCAAACCGTATTCAACGAGCACAGGCGCGGAGCGCTCCAGCAGCCGTTCCGCTGCACGGCCGTTATTTCAGCGGCCCGCTGGTGGAGAGATTGCGGGACTACTCGAGCGGTTCGTCGCCCGGCTCTGCAACGAGCGGGACGTCGGGAGTCTCGGTTCCGAGCCACTGCTCGGTCCCCTCCAGCGGGACGGTGTCGCGGTCCGCTGACGGCAGGGAGACAACAGGGCGTGCTGCCCGCGGTCCGTCTCCGGTTGTGCTCATGCGGTGAACGTTAGCTCAGGCGGAGGCTCCGTTGGGCGGGTGGGACGTCGATGTGGAGATGGGTGCAAAAGTCGTCGAACTGTGTCAGGTTCGTGAGGGCGAGTGTGCGGTTCTGGCCGGCGCGGCAGTCGGCTTGCCCGACTCGGGAGCCGGGCAGCATGACCGGGTCGAGGAGTCCGATCAGCCGGATCGAGTTCGCGTCGGCACCTGTGATGCTGGTGCCGTCGAGCATGTAGAAGTCGACCGCGTAGCCGCCGCCGTCCGTGTAGTGGCGGGATGCGGTGCCGGCGCCGATGGTCTGGCCGGTGCAGTTGCGGTTGATGTCGCTGACTCCGACGGTCGCGAAGTTGCGGACGGCGATGACCATGACCTGGAGGATGGCGGTGTCGATGCCGCACCCGGGTTCGGCCCGTCCTTGGGCGATCCACCGGATTTCTTTGATGTGGTCGGGGACGGTCCCGCGGAGGGTCCCGTCGTCGGCGTGGGTGACGAGTTCCTGGGCGAGAGCCTGCGGTTCGTCGCCGATGACGCAGTCGCCTCCGCCGCTGGTCGCGGTGAGCGCCCGGACGATCTCCGCGGCCGGTTCGAAGTAGCCGGTGTAGTGGTCGGGGTCGGCGTTCCGCTGCACGGCGTGCGCGGCCGCCGACGGTTCCATGGTCTCCCAGCCCGGGATCGCGGCGAGGCGGGTGTAGAACATGCCGGCAGCCTGGGCGGGGTCGAGGCGTGCCGCCTCGCTCCCCCACGAGTCCTGTTGTTGGAATAGGCCGACCGAGCTCGTTGGTGTCCCGTCGGGGTTGGTGACGCCGTAGATGGCGTCGCCGTAGGTGATGTTGCGGAGGGAGGATTCGCCGATGGCGGTCATCACTCCGAGGATCTGTGCCCGCTGCGGGAGCCCGGCTATGGTGGCGGCGTTCATGATCAGGCCGGCGTTGACTAGCTGGTTGCCGGAGTATCCGGCGACCGACACGAACGACGCCGAGGCCGTCGCGGTGTCGACCGTGCCGGTGCCGCAGTCGGCGCCGGTCCCGGAGGATAGGGCGAACGATCCGCCGAACGTGGCGAAGAGGATCGCGGCTCCGCCCGCGATGACGGCTTTGAGTCCCATTGGTCAGGGGCGGAGGCCGGTTTCGGCGGCGGCGAGGGCTTCGTCGGTGTTGGTCACCTCGGCCTCCCACCGGGAGAGGATGTGCTGCACATGGGTTTCCGGGTGGCTTCCGTATTTGAAGACGTAGTGCCCGTCCCGGAGCCGTTCGATGGTGTCGGCGGTTTCAGGGGCGAGGCCGAAGGTCTGCTGGCACCAGCGGGCGTCTTCGGGGCGGGACTGCCTGTAGATGCAGACGGTCTGGGCTTCTTGGATGATGGCCATGCCGGGTGAGTCTTTGGGGATGTCGGTGCCTTTGTGCATGACGAACACGTTGGCGATGCCGAGCCCGCGGGCGAGTTTCTGGTTGGCTTTGATCAGCTGCGCGGAAGGCCCTGCAACCATGTGCCAGCCTTCTTCGTAGACGACGGTGGTGGCGTGGCCGCGTTCGTCGCGGAGCCGTCCGAGCATCCACATGTTCCCGATCGCCATCACCACAGGCACCGCAGGGCCGTCGTCCGGCAGCTGAGAGATGTCGAACGACGTCAGCTTCCCCGACAGGTCGACGGAGTCGGATGTTTCCCCGTCGAGGAGCCCGGCGTATTCCTCGAGCAGGCCGTTGAGCGTCCACCGGACGGAGAGGCCGGCCCGGTGGAGGTCGTCCCGGGCCGTCGGCGACAGAGCTTGGTAGTCGGGGTCGTCGGCGATGCTGCCGAGGTTCGGCAGCACGTCCGCCAGCACTGGATCCCGCCGGTCCGTCTGCTCGACGGTCCGCCGGAGAGCGGCACGGAGTGCTTCTTCTTCCCATTCGTTGAGCGGTTGGTCGCCGCGGCCGAGGCGGGTGACGATGTTCAGCAGGCGCGCTTGTCCTTTGATGCCGGTGCCGCGGAGGATGACGGGGTCAAGGAGATTGAGGGTGGTGCCGCTGTTGTCGGCGGTGAACCGGATCGGTTCGTACCCGTAGTGGCGGACGACACCGGAGTATTCGCCCTCCCCCGCCTGGTCTTTCTTGTCGAACACTACGCAGCGGCGGTTCTTCAGCAGCAGGGGCCGGAGGACTTGGTTGGCTTTGGTGTGGGTGCTCTTCCCGGCGCCGACGTCGCCCATGATGATCACGTTCGGGCTCGACACATCCCGGGGTGTCGAGTTGTAGGCGGTGATCGGGTCGTGGGAGATCGGGGTGCGGGACAGCACGTCGCGGCCGATGACGATCCCCCGCGTGCCGGTCGGTGGTCCGATCAGAGCGGTGTTCAGGATCTCCGCCTGCCGGGTCGTCGTCGGCGCACCTTCCACCGCGGGCGCGTAGAACCCGGTGCGGGCTGCACGGGTGTTCTGTCGCAGCCGGGTTCCGGGGAGCGACCATGGGACGATCTCGGTCGCCGACGATGACTCGTCGCCGGGCGGAGGGGTTTCCGGGGGTGGCGCGAGGGCGCGGAGTCCGGGGAGGGACCAGATACGGGACGGCGCTTCGTGGGCGGTCACGTCAGGGCCTCCTTCTCGGTGCGGCCGGCGAGCCGGGTGTACATCCGGGTCGAGATGGACGGCTTCGCGGCCGCCAGGCCGCGGCCGATCGGCCAGGTCGCGCCGGAGGCGGCGGATTGGTAGGAGTCGAGCCAGTCGAGATGGTCGATGCCGAGCGAGGTCGAGCTGAGCTCTTCGAGCTCCCGCGAGGCCCGCGCCAGCTCGTCCCGGCCAGTGACGGAGATGGTGATGAACCCGACCCAGTTGGCGCCGTGGTGGTGGGAGCCGGCGATGAGGTCGCCGCGGCGCCGGTTTGCCGCGGTCATCGCGACCTGGGTGTCGTCCGCGTCGAACTTGCCCGACTCCTGCCTCGACAAGGTCTCGGCGGCGTCGCGGACCAGGTCTTGCCGGGCGGCGGCCTTCGCCTCCGACGCGGGGATGAGGTGGATGTGGAATGAGACGGAGCGGACGAACTGCAGGTCGCGGCCGATCAGCAGGTCGAGTATCCACAACTGCGTGCGCGGCGCGGTCGCCATCGCCTCGGCACGGATCGCGGCGGTGCGATGCCACCACTCCGCCGGCTCCCCCGTGACCGGGTTGTGGCCGGTGACGATGTGCGCTGAGAACTCGTCCCGGGACGGGACACCGAGCTGGGCGGGGTCGACGTCGGCGACGAAGTCGATCGGCCGGGACGGATTCTGCTGGTGCAGGATCACCGCCGCGGTTTGCCGCGCGGTGAGCACCTCCACGTCGCCCATCTTCGCCTCGACCAGCCCGCGGACGGTCGATCGGATCTCCTGCGCCATGAGTCCCCGCCACCCGTCACGTCCGGTCCCGTATTTGCCAGCCGCGTCAGTGAACGCCGGGGCGATCGGCCAGCTGACGGTGACGTAGTGGCGTTGCACCATCGCGTCGGCTCCGGTCGCGAGGAGGACTTCGTCATAGGAGGCGACGGCGGATGTCGGGGCATCCACGTCGAGGCTGTTCAGGACCCAGAATTCCTGCAAGGCGCTGTCGGCAGGCAGCACCCGGGTCATCGTCTGCACGTCACCGACGAGGACCGACGGCAGGGCGCGCCCGGCGAGGAACGTCCCCCACCCCTCCGCGGCGCGGGACATCACGGACGATGATTCGATCCCCCGCAGCTGCCCGGTGACCGCGAAGGTCACCGACAGGTAGTTCCGTTCGCCGGCCGGGGCATGCCAGGCGATCCCGGGCTCGCCCCGGCCGCACTGCAGCCACCCCAGCCCGTCCGCCCCGTCCGGGTTCGCCCGCATAGCGGTGAGCTGCAGCTGCGCGTCGCGTGCTGCCGATCTTCCGACGCGGCCGTGTCGTCCACGCGCCTCCGTCAGTTCCTGTTCCGCTTGGTCCCACGCTGCAACGTCGTAGGGGCGGAATGTGGTGGTTCCGCTGGACTGTCGCGCTGCCCAGCGGTGGCGCTTGCGCCGGCGTTCGACGATCGATCCGCGATGTGTTTTGGCGGTGGCGACGAACGTGATCGCGCAGCCCGCGACGGCGATCAGCAGGCCGGGCCAGCCGATCAGCAGGGTGAGGACCATGCCGGCGAGGATGAACAGTCCGATGACGGTAATGCGGGTGCGGGAGTGGGTGCCGCCGAAGAACGACCGGTGACCGCTCTCCCCGCCGAGATAACGGACCGCGGCCCGGGTGTCTGTATGGGTCATGGGGTGCGGTCCCGTCCGATCGTCGTGTTGTCCATCTGTTCGGTGGCTTGCTCGCCGGCCTTCTCGCCCAGCTCGAGACCCTTGGTCACCGCGA
>Ga0247811_1000392_pt1 | contig 13841 bp, 8 predicted proteins | sample UWRJL134311R1_FD_189018 | JGI IMG/M metagenome (GOLD analysis project Ga0247811, IMG submission 189018) | Plant litter microbial communities from Arlington Agricultural Research Station in Wisconsin, United States - UWRJ-L134-311R-1 | ecosystem: Environmental > Terrestrial > Plant litter >...
GTTTACACGAATGCTGTATTTTAGTAATTCTACCGCCCATTCTCTGGTTAACGCATTTCTTCCTCCGTTTGAAGCGGCATATGCCGAAGTGCCACCTTGACCGGTTTCGGCAGTTTTGGAACCAATGTTTACAATCGCTCCTTTTGATTTAATAAGATAAGGAAGCGCGTGCTGTGCCATTAAATAATAATGAATTAAATTTTTGTGTAAAGAAGCTGCAAAATCTTCGTAATTGCCATTTTCCAGACCAACACCATCATTTACTCCGGCATTGTTTACCAGTCCGTCAATTCGGCCGCATTGCTGGATCACGGCTTCAACTGCTTTTTTGCACTCTTCGGGTTTTGTTAAATCGGCGGCGAATTGAAAGGCTTCTTTGCCCGAAGCTTTAATTTCGTTTACGGCTTTAAGGTTGTCATTTTCATTACGGCCAATGATAAATGGAATAGCCTCTTCGTCGGCCAGAATATTGCTGATTCCCAAACCAATTCCTTTTGCTCCGCCGGTTACGATAATTATTTTTTTGTTGAGTGACAGCTGCATGGTATTATTTTTTAAAAGATTAAATCAAAACGATTGTAAAATATTATAGCTGTTGTTTTTGAAGACAACAGCTATAAAAATAGAGAGAACTATATTAATTCTATTACCAGAATTTAACGTATAATGCTACAATAATCAATAATGTAATTACGATTAAAACTGTAGTTTGTGGTTTTACTTTAAACATTTCAGCGTCAATTTCAAACGCTTTTGGATTTACTTTTGGACCAGCGAAACTAATTCCGATCATAGCCAGCATAGTAAAGAAGAATGATAATCCCATACAAATGTGGAAAGGAATTTCGAATGCTCCTTTTCCGTTAGGATAAGCTGTGTATAGTAAAGTTTCGTTTCCGAATAAAGCTGGTGCATATTCGTTGAATAATACAGATAAAACAAATCCTAAAATTACACCCACGATTGCAGCAGTTCCGGTAGTTCTTTTCCAGAACATACCAAGGAAGAACATAGCAAAAACTCCAGGGCTGATGAATCCAGTGTATTTTTGGATATATGTAAATCCACCTACACCGCCGATTCCTAAAACATCGTTCCATGTAAATAAAACCGCTAAAAGCATTGCAGCAAAAACGGCAATTCTACCAATGTTTACCTGTTGTTTTTCACCCGCTTCTTTCTGGATGTATTTTTTATGAATATCTAATGTATAAATGGTCGAGATACTGTTTACTTTTCCGGCTAGCGACGCTACAATTGCAGCAGTCAGGGCAGCAACAGAAAGTCCTTTAAGACCCGTTGGCAAGAATGTTAATACAGCAGAATATGCTCCGTCTTTTCCTCCAACTAATTGAGGTAAATGTCCGTTTTTGTATAAAACAAAAGCAGCGATACCAGGTAACATTACGATTAATGGCATTAATAATTTTAACATACCAGCAAATAAAATACCTGTACGGGCAGTTTGTAAATCGGCACCTAGAGCTCTTTGTGTAATGTATTGGTTACATCCCCAGTAGTTTAGGTTAATGATCCAGATACCTGCAAGGTAAGACATCAAACCTGGGAAAGTCAAATATTTATCAATTTCCAGCTGAGATGAAGTCGCAGTTGGTTTTGGAATAATCATTTTGAAGTGCTCAGGAGCTTCTCTCATTAAAACTTTGAAACCAGCGATCGCATTTTCACCAACTCCGAAATATTGTCCAACAGTTGTTAGTGCAATATAGGAAGTTACTAAACCTCCAATAATTAAAACGGCAACCTGAATAACGTCTGTATACGCCACAACTTTCATCCCTCCTAAAGAGATGAACAATGCAAATACCGCTAATCCCACCATAATTACGTGAAGATATTCTCCGCCCGCAAGTCCGTTAATGGCAACAGCTCCTAAGTATAAAATAGAAGTTAAGTTAACAAATACATATAAAAACAACCAGAAAACCGCCATAATCAACGCAGTAGATTCGTTGTAACGTGTTTTTAAGAATTGAGGCATGGTGTAAATCTTATTTTTAAGGTATACAGGAATAAACCAAACCGCAACGATAATCAACGCAATAGCAGCAAGCCATTCGTAAGCCGCAACAGCGATTCCTAAAAAGAAACCTTCACCGCTCATTCCGATAAATTGTTCAGCGGAAATGTTTGAGGCGATCAAAGAAGCTCCAATAGCCCACCAGGTTAGATTTCCTTCAGCCAAAAAGTAAGCTTTAGCATCGTGTTCGTCTTTTTTACGTTTACTGTAAACAGTATAACCGTAGACCGTGACTACGATGAAATAAATAATAAAAACCGCATAATCTGCGAAAGCGAGGTTCTGGTTCATTGTTAGTAGTATTTTAAAAATTAGTATAGGTGATTGTTTGTTTAATGTTTAATGTTTTAAAATTATTGATAAGAAAATCTTAAAACTGGTTTTTTGTTGTTTATGATCGTTTAAAATAAGATATGTGTTTTTATTATGTTATTTTTTTATGAAAATAGAAGCGAAAGCCAAAAGTAAAATAAATATTTATAATTTCATCATTTACAAATGTGTTTCTTACATTTATAAACAAATTATGGCATTAATGTTTGATTTTACTGATTTTTATCTTGATTTCACGGTCGGTCTATACACTTTTATAATGTATATCTGATTGCTGCCTTAAAATCTCGGCGCTTTTTTCAGGTGTAATATCGCGCTGTGATTCTCCCAGCATTTCATATCCTACCATGAATTTTTTCACCGTTGCAGATCGCAGCAAAGGCGGATAAAAATGCATGTGGAAATGCCATTCCGGATGCTCTAAACCATCTGTTGGTGCTTGATGAATTCCTGATGAATACGGAAAAGAAGTGCTGAATAAATTATCGTATTTTATCGTTAATTGTTTTAAAATCTTAGCGAAAGAAGCAGCTTCTTCTGCCGTAAAATTGGTGATTTTATTAACGGCTCTTTTGCTTACAATCATGGTTTCATACGGCCATATTGCCCAAAACGGAACTAATGCTACAAAATCATCATTTTCGATTACAATACGGTCTCCTACTCTCAATTCGGCCTGAACGTAATCTTCTAAAAGTGTTCTCTTGTTTTTATCAAAATATGATTTTAGGCAGTGTTGTGTTTTTTCAACCTGAGTAGGCAGTGAAGACTGCGCCCAGATTTGTCCGTGCGGATGCGGGTTGCTGCAGCCCATTACGCTTCCTTTATTTTCGAAAATCTGAACGTGATTGATGTATTTTATATTACCTAAATCAGTATATTCTTTCTGCCAGGTTTTTACGATATTTTCAATTGTTGCAAGATCCATTTCCGGCAGCGTAAGATCGTGTCTTGGCGAAAAGCAGACTACTCTTGAAATTCCCTGCTCTGGTTTAGCTTTAAAAAAAGTGTGTTTAATATCTTCTTCAAAAATAATTTCGTCCTGCTTCATGGCAGCAAAATCATTTTCGAAAACAAAGCTGCTTTCGTAACCCGGATTCGTCATTCCGTTGGCACGAACATTTCCCGGGCATAAGTAACAGGTTTTATCGTATTTTGGCAGAGATTCAGTTGAAATAGCTTCATTTTGCCCTTGCCACGGACGTTTTGCACGATGAGGTGATACTAAAACCCATTCGTTTATTAATGGATTAAAACGTCTGTGAGGATCTTCGTTAATGTCAAAGTTTTTCATTTTTTTGGCTGTGGTATTAAAGTAATGTGGTTCCGTTTGAGATTTTTACATCATAAAATTTTAATTCAATCCCAAATGTATCTAAATAAAGATTTGAAAACTTACTTTTTACCTCATTTTCATGTCCTTTTTTTATTAAATTAATCGTGCACCCGCCAAAACCCCCGCCCATTAAGCGAGAACCAATTATAGCATTATCCGCTTTTGCAGTATCTACAAGCATGTCCAATTCGGCGCAGCTTACCTCATATTCCTGCGATAAACCATAATGCGTTTCAAAAAGCAATTGTCCTAAAAGTTCAATATTTCCATTGTCCAGGGCTTCACAGGCTTTTATGACGCGGGCAATTTCTTTTACCACAAAATGTACTCGTCTAAAAACAGTTTCATTAAATTGATCCTGAATGCTCAACAGCTGTTCTTCGGTACAATCTCTAAAGCTTTTTACTTCGGGAAAATTACCTTTTATAATTGCTAATCCTTGTTCGCATTCGATTCTGCGAGTATTGTATTCAGATGTAAAAAGCGAATGTTTTACATTGCTGTCCATCAGGATCAATGAATAATCTTTGAAATCTGCATTGTGATATTCAAAGTCCAATGTGTTGCAGTCTAGTTTTATAACCTTGTTTTCAAGACCATGAACGCTCGAAAACTGGTCCATAATACCGCAATTAATTCCAACCCAGTGTTCCGCTTTTTGTCCTAATAGTGCTATGTCTACTTTTTCAATTTTTAGATCAAATAGTTCTTTTATGCCAAAAATCATCCCGCATTCTAAAGCTGCAGAAGATGATAATCCGGAACCAACCGGAATATTGCTGCTAAAAACGCAGTTGAAACCTTCAAACAAAAATCCGTTATCCTGCAATTGTTTGATTACGCCCCGAATATAATTCGTCCAGACCACCTCATTCAATTGAATTTCCTGCGTTAAATCAGCTTCAAATTCTTCGTTCAAATCGATAGCGATGATTTTAGATTTTTGAGTATTGTTTTTTTCAAAAGCAAAGCAGATTACTTTGTCAATTGCCGCCGGTAAAACATAGCCGTCATTATAATCAATATGTTCTCCAATGATGTTAATTCTTCCTGGAGAAAGCACAATTTTTTGAGGAGCAGATCCAAAAGATTTCTCAAAAAATGCAGTAGTGTTTTGTATTAAAATGTCATTCATTATAGGGTAAATTGAAAGATAATATCTTGATTTGTGAAAATTGATTTAGGAAGCTAGTTTATATTTTCAAATTTATAAACGGTTTTTTGGAGGTATTCCTCTCCTTTTTTCAAAACCGAATTCGGAAAATGCTGCTGATTAGGCGCATCCGGAAAATTTTGTGTTTCAAAGCAAATGCCGCTTGTTTTATGATATGCCGTGTTTTCTTTTCCTTTTAAAATATCAAAACAATTGCCGCCCACATAAATATGAACACTGGGCTGATTGGTATAAACGCTCATTTTTAAATTGTTTTTTGAGCTGTATAATTGAGCGGCGACATTATTTGCAGCATTAATTACAAATGAGCTATCAATAGCTTCAGGACAGTTTTTGGCTTTTCTGAAGTCAAATTTATGATTCTCCAGATCAGTAAAATTTCCTGTCGGAATCGAAACTTCATTTGTTTCCAGTATTGTACAGGCGTCAATAATCATGGTCTGGTTCAGAACCGTATCGTCATGACCATCAAGATTAAAATAGCTATGATGCGTCAAATTAATTATAGTATCTTCTGTTGAATGCGCTTTATAATCGAGCTGTAATTCGTTTTCTTCTGTTAAGGTATAAGTCAGTTCAACATGCAGTTCTCCGGGATAGTTTTCTTCTAGATTTTCACTCAAAAGACTCAAAGTTATCGACGGATTATCTCCGGAGGTCAGATTGACAACATTCCATACTTTTTCTCCAAAACCAGTATTCCCGCCGTGAAGTGCATTGCCATTATTATTGGTGCTTAATTGGTAAGTTGTATCATTTAAGATAAACAAACCTTTATTAATTCTTCCGGCATAACGGCCCACCGTAGTTCCAAAATACGGCACACTTGGCAGTTTATAAGACTCTAAATAAGAGGGTAGAGAATCAAAACCCAAAACCACATCCACCAATTTTCCTTCAGCAGCTGGTACATGCAGCGAAGTAACCGTTGCTCCATAATTAATTACGGTCACTCTCATGCCGTTTTTATTCGATAATTCGAAAGAGAGAATTTCTTTGTTATCAGGCATTAAACCAAATGATTTACCAGAAGATGTATCTTGAAAATGTGATATGTGTTTAAATTCCATGAGTTTTTTACCAATAATGAAATCCAAAAATAGAAACATTCTTCGTGTTTTGCATACCAGTACCTACCAGTTTTTGTATATTGCGCAAAAAATCCTTTTCTCATGAATATAATTTCTATCCAAAACAACATTGGTCTGCCAAAATATAAGCAGATTATTCTTTCAATAGAAAAAGCAATTGAAGAAGAGAAATTGTTAAAAGGCGATCGGCTTCCATCGGTAAATAAAGTCTGCCTGGCTTTTTCATTATCCCGCGATACCGTTTTATTGGGATATGATGAACTCAAAAAAAGAGGTATTATATATGCCATTCCCGGAAAAGGTTATTACGTGAAAAGCGTGGAAATCACTATAAAACAGAAGGTTTTTTTGTTATTTGATGAGCTGAATATTTTTAAGGAAGACATTTATAATTCGTTTTTAAAGAACATCGGAAAAAATGTCCAGGTCGATATTTTCTTCCACCATTTTAATGTTCAGGTTTTTCAGAAACTTGTAAATGACAGCAGCGGGAATTATACCCGGTATATTATTATGCCCACGAATTTGAGCAATGTTCAAAATTTGATAAAAACCCTACCAGTCCACGATGTCATTATTTTAGACCAGACCAATCCAGATCTAAAATCGTATCCCGCAATTTATCAGAATCATGAAAAAGATATATTTGAAGGACTGGTGAAAGGAAAAGAAAGGGTAGCAAAATACAAGAAATTAATTTTGATTTTCCCGGGATTTAGAGAACCGCTCGGAATGAAATTAGGGTTTCTGAATTTTTGTACCCAATATAACTTTGATTATGAAATTATCACAGAATTTACCAATCGGGAAATTTCTTTAGGAGATCTTTTTATTATTCCGAATGATCGTGATTTGGTGCGTGTGATCGAAAATGCCCGTGATCAAAATTTAAAGTTAGGATCAGATTTTGGCATTATATCGTATAATGAAACGCCGTTAAAAAAGATCGCGGCAAACGGTATTACCACCATTTCGACCCATTTTGAAACGATGGGAAAAATTCTGGCCGACATGGTGCTCAAAGGAAAAAAAGAACAAATCGAAAATAAATCATCGCTGCTTATGCGAAACTCACTTTAATTTTTAAAACCTGCGTTTTACGGTATAAGCTGTTTATCTGGCAACTTAAATTCTTTTTGGTTATTAGATCGATACTTTATTAGTAAAAAAAATTAGGAAACAATTTTTGTTTTTGTGAAATTATTTTACATACATTTGTAAATGTAAATTTCACACTTATTAATTGTTTTGATTTTCATTCTGATTTTAAAAATGATACAGATTGAAAATCAATCCGGATAATAATTTGTTTAGTTTTTTAATTAGTAGTTTTATTGAAGAAAAAACCCTGAAAGTTTGTGGCTTTCAGGGTTTTGTTTTATCTGGATATTTGATGTGCAGCTTATAAATTCAACACAAAATCGTTAAGTAATTTTTCTTCGTATTTATCTTTGTTGAAAGTGTATAAATAAGATCCTTTTCGGGACGACTGCATGTCTTTTTCGTCTAATTTATTTAGAATTTCTAAAGAATTAATCTTGCTGATGAAGTTTCTTTTATCTAATTCCTTGCTTAAAATTGCCTCATATAATTCTAATAACTGACGCATGGTGAATTTTTCTGGCAGCAATTCAAATCCAATTGGCTTGATCGATGTTCTGTAACGCAGTCTTCTTATGGCGTGCTGTACCATTTCATTATGGTCAAAAATTAAATTTGGGGCATCGGTAATGCTAAACCATTGTGCATGATAATTTTTAATCATTTCGGCATTATGATTTTCAATATTAATCAAAGCATAATAAGATACTGAAATGGTTCTTTCTACCGGATCACGATCAATTTCGCTGTAAGCATATAACTGCTCCATATAAATATCGTTTAACCCTGTGTAGGTATTTAAAATTCTGATAGCAGCATCATCCAGTACTTCGTCTCTTTTTAAAAAACCTCCAATTAAGGACCATTTTCCTTTTTCAGGTTCAAAGTCCCTTTTAATTAATAGTATTTTCAACCCCTCGTGGTCGAATCCAAAAATGATACAATCTACTGCTAATAAAACCTTATCGGCAGAGCTATAACTGTTTAGCATATTCAATTTTTTATTGGTAAATATATAAACTTCCTACTTTGTTTCATAATTAAGTAATGTAGATTTTACACTTACATTAATTACTATTCAAAAATAGAGTTAAAATAATGACTTTTAATGAAAAATCATCTTCAATTTTCCTTTTGATAACGATTTCAACTTAAAAAACAAGCCAAATTTATTAAAAAATTGTTAAATATAAACTTGATTTTAAGGAATTAAAGAAGATTTTATTTACAAAAATAACATTTCTTTAAGTGTAAAACGACCTTAATGCTACTTCACTTACAAATTTTTCCCGATCGTATTTTATTGAGTAAAAAGCTGCGTTTTGATAAAAAGTGTGGTTTTTACACAAATAAGACTTAAAAAACGGAAGATTTTTAAAAAAACATCAGTTTTTTAAATGTCTATTATACACTTATATTATGATATACGTTTTTTTTTGTGCGTTTTTTTATGATATTAATTTGTTTTTGCGCTTTTTTTTTAGTTAAATTTACAAATGTAGAATTAACACTTATAATTATACTAACCATCTTAAATAAACCAATATGATAACAAACCAACGATTATTTTTTTACTGCAATTTTTTATTGCCAAAAAAAGAATGGATTTTAGCATTCATAATGCTGTTTTTCTCTGTGAATCACCTGTCAGCTCAAGGCAGCGTGATCAGCGGAGTTGTTACCTCGTCTCAGGACAACCTTCCTTTACCGGGCGTTAACATTTTGATCAAAGGAACCAAAACCGTTGCAACAACTGGTTTTGATGGAGAATATACAATTAAGGCATCTCCAAATGATGTTTTAGTTTTTTCATTTATAGGATTTCAAAATCAGGAAATCACCGTAGGAAATCAATCTAAAATAAATGCTGTGTTAGGTGAAGACACCAATAAATTAAATGAAGTAGTAGTGATAGGTTACGGAACACAAAAGAAATCTGATTTAACGGGATCTGTAAGTATTGTCAATTTAGAATCAGCTAAAAAAACAGTAACCTACGATGCTGCAAAAATGCTTCAGGGGCAAGTTCCGGGCGTAACCGTGCAGTCATCAGGCGAGCCGGGAGGTTTTGTCAATGTTAAAATTAGAGGGATCACTTCTTTTACAAATAATAATCCTCTTTTTGTTATTGACGGAATTATGGTTGATGCTCCTTATGATTTTGCACCGGGAGAAATTGAATCGATGCAGGTTTTGAAAGATGCCTCTTCGGCTGCTATTTATGGTGTTCGCGGGGCAAATGGAGTTGTAATTATTACAACTAAAAAAGGAAAAGCCGGCAAAATGGATATCAAATTCAAATCGATTGTCGGACTTCAGGATGTAGCAAAAAGATGGGATTTAACAGATCGTGCCGGATACCAGAAAATTACCAGCGAAGCAGAAAGAAACAGAGATATCAGAGCTGGCGTTCCGGTAAGTATTGCTCCGGGAAACGATCCGGCAAGCCCTTCTTACATTTCTAATGTTGATACAGACTGGCAAAAAGAAGGATTACAAACCGGTATTGTACAAAATCAGGCCCTTACCTTTACTGGTGGTGCAGAAAATATCGCGTATAGCTTTAATGTTGATTATTTTAAAAATACAAGTTATTTAAGAACGCCGCAGGATTATGAAAGATTGTCGACCAATTTGAATTTGAATGGTAAAAAAGGAAGATTTAAATATGGGGCAAAAATTGCGTATACCCAATCTGATAAAGAAATTTTTAATGAATATAATGCAGGCCAAACACCAATAAGCGATTTACTGGGCGCTGTACCAACAATGCCGGTGTACGACCCGAACAGGCTGGGCGGTTATGGCGGTACTGATAATCTAACACAAAGAGCGATCTCGATGAACCCTATTGGCTATAATAATCTGATTGATAATAATGGAAAAAGAAATCGATTTATTGGCGATGTCTGGGGGGAATTTGAAATTGTAAAAGGTCTTAAATATAAATTGGATGTAAGTTACGACAGAACAGACTGGGAAAACAGAAAATTTATTCCGCCAAGTGATTTGGGGTGGTACTATATTACGACAAATGATGAAGCTTCTTTAGATGTAGAAACCGGAAATGAACTGAGAACCTTTATGAATAATTTACTGACGTATGAACTTACGCTTGGGAAACATAAAATTGATGCTCTTGCAGGCTGGATTCAGGAAAGGAGAGACTATCACCGATATAATATGAGAGGTGTAGGTTATACGCCGGGAGAAATTCCGATGCTTCAATATGCTGATGCCAGAAATGCAAGCGAATATAAATTTACAATCACAGGAATATCCTATATCAGCAGATTAAATTATAATTATGATGACCGGTATTTGCTGCAGGCTAATTTTAGACAGGACAGAACATCCCTTTTTAGTGAGCAGAATAATTCGGCAAACTTCTACTCTTTCTCTGGAGGCTGGAGAATTAGTAATGAGAAGTTTATTAAATTACCAACCTGGGTAAGCAATATCAAACTTAGGGGCGGTTATGGTACATTGGGTAATAATACAATTCCGCAGTACTTTTTTGCTTCAACAGTGAATAGTTTTGCCGGATACGATTTTAATAATGAGCTGGCTCCCGGAACCACTGTTGTAGCAGCACTTGATCCTAACGTAAAATGGGAAAGAACTGCCAGTTCTAATATTGCATTAGAATTAGGTTTCCTTAACAATGACTTACAATTTACAGCAGAGTATTTCTCAAAAAAAGTGACCGATATTTTAGTGAGAGTGCCATTGCCTTTTTCTACCGGAGCTTTTCCTGCCGATATCTTTACCAATGCAGGAGATATGAAAAATCACGGTTTAGAGTTTACAGCATCATACAGTAATCATCATCATAAATTTAAATATGATATTGCGGCCAATTTCGGAACGTTAAAAAATGAGGTTACCAAAATTGGAGTGAACGGAAATCCTCTTTATGGAACATTTTCAAAAACAGAAGTAGGAAGGTCTGTTGGTGAACTTTTTGCCTGGGAAGCAATCGGAATTTTTCAAAATGCGACAGAGGTAGCGGCATCACCAACTCAGACCGGTGCAGCACCTGGTGACATAAAATTTAGAGATGCAAACGGTGATGGAATTATTACAGATGCAGACAGAACTTTTCAGGGAGTGGCAATTCCTAAATACGGCTTTGGTCTGAATTTTAGTGCTTCATACGAAAATTTTGACTTCTCGATGTTCTGGCAGGGAAGCGGAGGAAACAAGGTGTTCAATGCTATGTATCGCAATTTAATGATAGGACAATACACCAATCATCATGTTGATGAATTGAATTACTGGACCCCAACGAACACCAATACGAATGTTCCGGCACCTGTTATAGGCGATCCTAACGGAAATGCAAAAGAGTCAAGCAGATTTATAGAAAGCGGTGATTATGTGAGGCTCCAAACCCTGGAAATAGGTTATAACATTCCGCTGAATGATAAATTTATTCACAAAGCCAAAGTGTATATCAACGGCCAAAATTTATTGACCATTACTAAATATAAAGGTTATGATCCTGATTTTAATAGTGAAGGATTACTTTCAAGAGGATATGACGCAGGATCCTTTCCAAATCCGAGAACAATTTCTTTAGGAGTAGAAGTGAGTTTCTAAACTGATTTAACCAATTAAAAACGTATTAAAATGAAATATAATATATATAAATATATAGCTGTTTTCTTTTCACTTGCTATTCTAACAAATAGCTGTGTTGAAAATGAAGATTTGACGCAGCTAGATCCTAATAACGATGCAGTTGACTCATTCTGGAAAACAGACCAGGATGCCCTTGAAGGTGTGAATGCAGCTTACGGAAGTTTGCTTACAGACGGAACTTACATGCGTAGTACACCATTATTATTAGATGCAAAGGCTGATGATTCCCGTACAAACAGTCCATGGCCGTCGATGTATAATGTGGGTCATTTCAATTCAAATGTAGCCGATGCCGCTATTTACGGATGGGCTTTTGAAACGTATTATCAAGGTATCTATCGTGCGAATCAGGTCTTAGCCAAAGTTCCGGGTATTGCAATGGATGAAGCGCTTAAAAACAGAATTTTAGGACAGGCTTATTTCTTAAGGGGATTGTATTTGTTTCATGCAGTAAACATGTTCAAAAATGTACCGCTTCCAACAGAACTAGCAGTTTATTATCCTCAAAAACCACAAGCAGAAGGATGGGCTCAGGTTATTTCCGATTTTAAAACGGCTGCTGCATTACTTCCGGTTTCTTACACAGGGATTTCAGGATTAGATGCCGGCCAGAAAGGACGTGCTACAAAAGGAGCCGCTTTAGGATATTTAGGAAAATCGTATTTGTTTACCAAAGATTTTGCGAATGCGAGAACCACTTTTAAAGAAGTAATTGACTTGGGAGTTTACTCTTTAGTTTCAAACTACCGCGACAACTTTACAACAGCAAATGAAAACAATTCTGAATCTCTTTTTGAAGTACAATTCAGCAGAGATGCCGGCGGCGTTGATTTAGGATGGGGCGGTGCTCCGGCTTCAGGCTGGGGGAAAACTTCGGCACGTGCAATTACTTATGCGCCAAGAGCTTTTGGATGGACGGATGTGCAGCCCACATGGGCACTTTTTAACGAATATCAAGAAGAAAAAACAATTGCAAACACAGTAGATCCTCGCTTAGATGCCACTATTTTTTACAATAAGCCAGGAGTAAAATTATACGGTAAAGATTTTGCGGTATTTTATGCTGCAAGTCCCGTAGATTTAAATGATTTATTCTGCAGAAAATACCAAAACTCAGATGGAGAATTTGCTGACGAATATGATTGGCGTTCAGGAATCAACGAGCGATTGCTACGATATGCCGACATTTTATTAATGTACGCCGAATGTTTAAATGAAACAGGAGATACTCCGGGAGCTTACGGATATATACAAATGGTAAGAAACAGAGTGGGGCTGCCAAATTTAGCGGTTACAAAACCAGGAATGTCGCAAATACAAATGAGAGAACAGATTGGCCACGAAAGATTTTTGGAATTTCCTCTTGAAGGGCACCGTTTTGACGATATTCGTCGCTGGGGCTGGCTGCAGGATCCTGTGAAACTTGCCTGGTTAAAAGCAAGAGATGCCGAGTTTAACTCCTATACAACAGGAAGAGAATATTTCCCAATTCCACAATTAGAAATGGATAACAATCCGGGAACCATCCAAAACGACAGTTATTAATATTTATTAAATTAGTAGCATACCAGATATCATGTGAAGGCCTAAAAATCTTCACATGATATTATAACATAAACACATTATGAAATCGCCATGATTCAAAATCATAAATAATAATAAAGAATGGCAATACCTGCCGATAACTATCAGCATTCAATAAAAAACAAATATTAGCTACACATGAAAAAAGCACTTTTAATTACATTTCTTTTAGCCGTTTGCAACCAGGCTGGTTTTGCTCAAAATCAAATCACAGTGGTTACCATAAAAAATAACGCAGCAGCTCCTATTATCAACAAAAACATCTACGGACATTTTGCAGAACATTTGGGGCGTTGTATTTATGGAGGTTTTTTTGTAGGTGATACATCAAAAATACCCAATACAAAAGGAGTTAGAAATGATATTGTTGCGGCCTTAAAAGATTTGAAAATTCCAAATTTAAGATGGCCCGGCGGTTGTTTTGCAGATACCTATCACTGGAAAGACGGAATAGGACCTCAGGAACAACGGCCCACTATTGTAAACAAATGGTGGGGCGGCGTGACGGAAGACAACAGTTTCGGGACACATGATTTC
>Ga0247811_1000393_pt1 | contig 13810 bp, 17 predicted proteins | sample UWRJL134311R1_FD_189018 | JGI IMG/M metagenome (GOLD analysis project Ga0247811, IMG submission 189018) | Plant litter microbial communities from Arlington Agricultural Research Station in Wisconsin, United States - UWRJ-L134-311R-1 | ecosystem: Environmental > Terrestrial > Plant litter >...
CTTCAAACAGGACACCGAACCCGTGCAGGCCGTGCTGCCATCACCCTGATAAGAGAAGAAGTCATCACCGGTGATTGTTAAGTTTGCTGCGCAGCGGATAGAATTTGTTTCAAGTGCAGTTGCTTGCGGCGCCTTCAATGTTGCTTCCGAGATGCCAACTAATGTCTGGTCTGACAATGTACCGGCGGTAACGGGTGCCGCAACGCTGCTACAGCTGGGATATTCGCCGTTGGCATCGTAGTATTTTTCTAGTGCTTCAGAGATTGCGGTGGCACTTGCCAGGCGTCGTGCATCACGCGTATCGGCTTGGTAGCGACCAAAGCCAACGATCGTAATCGTCGCTAAAATACCAATCACCGCGATAACGACAATGAGTTCGATTAAGGTAAACCCTCGGATCCGGCCCGGGACTCTATTCATATGTGCAATTGTAGCAAGCACAAGCGGTGTTGTAAACTGTGAAAACCTCTGTACGGTGGGAGTATACTGAACATATGTTAAAATCAAAAACCGTTATTCGCACGTACGTCACTCTGGCGCTTTTCAACACCCTCGCTGCGTCACTAATATGGGGTATTAATACCCTCTTCTTGTTGGATGCGGGCTTAACGATCGTTGAAGCTTTTGCTGCCAACGCCTTCTTTACGGCCGGAATGGTCTTGTTCGAGATCCCAACGGGCGTTCTGGCGGACACGCGCGGCCGTCGGATCTCGTATTTGATCGGTACCTTAACGCTGGCGCTTACGACGCTGCTGTATTTGGTGCTAGATGTGCTGCATGCGCCATTTTTGTATTGGGCCATCGTATCGCTGTTCTTAGGGCTGGGCTTTACATTCTTTTCGGGCGCAACCGACGCCTGGCTGGTTGATGCGCTGAAAGCGACGAAATATAAAGGACAATTAGATGCTGTATTTGGAAAGGCTCAAGTCGCTGGTGGAATTGCGATGCTGGTTGGGTCGGTGCTAGGTGGGTTGATTGCGCAGTTTTCAAGCCTGGCTGTGCCCTACGCGGTGCGCGTCGTGTTGCTACTGGTCACGTTTGTCGTGGCGTTCATATATATGAAAGATATCGGCTTCACACCCGTCAAGAAAACCACCTACTTCAAGCAAGTCTCTGGTATCCTGTCCGCATCTGTCAAGTACGGCTTCGGGAAACCGGCTGTTCGCTGGGTGATTTTGGCTGCGCCATTCATATCCGGTGTCAGTGTCTATGTCTTTTATGCGCTACAGCCCTACCTGCTAGAGCTGTACGGTGATTCCAAGGCGTATTGGATTGCAGGCCTGGCAGCAGCCGTTGTGGCCGGATCGCAGATTGTGGGTGGGTTATTGGTGCCGCATCTTCGGGGATTGTTCAAGCGTCGCAGCGCCTGGCTATTAACCGGTACGGCAATCAGTGCGGTGCTACTGATTTCACTGGTGCTGGTGCCGAACTTTTTCTTCGCAATCTTTGTCGTCGTACTATGGGGCCTGATTGGCGCATCTGTCATGCCGGTTCGTCAAGCGTATCTTAATGACCTGATTCCCAGCCAACAACGTGCAACTGTCTTGTCCTTCGATTCCTTATTGGGGTCCAGCGGTGGTGTCGTCAGCCAGCCATTACTAGGTAAAGCCGCCGACGCCTTTTCATACGGGCATTCCTTCGCAATTGCCGGTATTGTGCAGCTTGGCGCACTCCCCTTCCTTTTCCTCGCTAACCGCCGCAAAGAACCAGCGGACACGAAAACGGCCATAACAGATAAAACAGGCTAACTTTTCCTACTAAATATGGTAAAATAATTAAGTTCTTTCCGAGCAATCCGTACTGGGGATTCGCCAAGTGGTAAGGCATCGGCTTTTGGTGCCGACATTCGGGGGTTCGAATCCCTCATCCCCAGCCAAGAAAAATGACACGCATCTGCGTGTCATTTTTCTTGCCGGCGATAGGTAATTCGAACCCCCTGTTTTGCAGTGCAAAACAACACCTTGGAATTTTTAGTTCGAATCCCTCATCCCCAATAACGAGGCTTATATTCGCGAATGATAGATTTCGCAGTCATTTCCCAGCCCATTCGATGAACAATGCGTTCAAACTTTTCTTCTGAGTTAATTAAATCAAGACGTGACATTCCACTCAGTCGTTCCCAGTCACTAAACATAATGTAAAGTGCGTTGCCGTAGCGTATGTTCTCGAATGCTACCAGTTCGTCGCCGTAACGCGCACCAACATATCTAGCAAAGCCACTTGATCCGGTAATTAAATCTTTTGGCCTTAATGACAATAGAAGATCCATGCGTTCATCGATTATTCTTGCTTCTTCAGGGTTTGGCTTAAGTCGATTGTGTATCTGGCGTATAACTTCTTCACGCTCACCAACAGGAAGTATTTCCCAGTCAATTTGCAAAGATCCTATGTAGTTTTGAATTGGCTCATCCGTTGAACGAACAGCTGAGCTTCCAACAGATTCTTGAAAAACGTTAAGTGCAAAAAGCAGTTCTCGAGTGTCGGCGGGAACTGAGTCAAAAATACGGTCTAGCTCAAGTCCTACAGTGACGTGGGTGTCGTCTCGTTTTAATTCGTGAACCTTTATCGCTGAGCCATGGCCTGGGAATAATATATGTGGATACACTTCTCGGTCTACAGTGACCGTATGGCTACCACGAGACCAGTCACCAAAGTTTGGCGACTCATGAGAAAAAGATTTTGTATATTTTGGCTGATCCTTGAGCGTAATATCCCAGCCCTGTACATTACGCCGAGCCCAAGTACCACCGCTAGGATCTGGTAGTGTCTCAAAGTCGGCTATAGGTTCGGTTCCAATAACTAATCCAGGCAGATTAGGGAAATGACTGCCTATACGAGCTTTAACAACGCTGTAGATTACAAAAGGTTTGTCGTTAACCTTTCGAATGTTGTTTTTGATGTTGCCCGGAATACTGCGGAATGACTTTTTCATCCGATTATCCCTTTGGCGGGAACTTATCGCCCCCGTAACTATTGCGTTGAGCGATCTTACTATCCATGTTATGGATTAAATGCTCAACCTGACGTGTTGCGGCGATATTTCGACCGTCTTGCTGTGCTTCTGCCTTTGTCTCGTAGACTTTGACGGGTTTACTGGCGCCCTCGCTGATATTGCGCCAGTTTTTTGCTTCGTGATTGTACGTTGTGTGTACGTTTGCCTTACTCATGATATTTACTCCTTATTCTACCTTTGTTATCTTGAACGCTCCCCTTTTGATTCATCCACCATGTTTCTTTTTGAGTGTGTTCTACCGCTAATATAGCAACTGTAAGTAAGGGTGTCAACAAAGTTTTATTTACGGCTTGATGTGTGATACAATGGTGTAAATGAACGAAGTAAGAAAAGCACTGCTCGAACTATCGAGTAGAAAAGACATATCAGGTATGGGGCTGAGAGAATTAGCCCGAGAACTAGGCGTAAAAAACCCTCAAACCATAAAGTATCATCTTCAGAAACTTGCAGAAGACCAAGAGCTAAAAGAGAGAACCTCTGTTCAAATTGAAAAGAACGGCACGTCAGACCTCATCAGGATCCCCGTAAAGGGTTTTGTGAGTGCAGGTCCCGCTACACATATTGCGTCAGATGAAACGAGTGGTTATCTCAGGGTCTCGTCCAAACTACTAGAGTCTCGTAACTATAAAGATCTATACGCACTTATTGTTTCTGGCCTTTCGATGAATAAGGCTAATGTCCACGGAAAGCCAATAAATGATGGTGATTTTGCAATTGTCGATGGATCAAAGCGCAGTCCAACAGATGGACAATACGTAATAGCACAAGTTGATAGCCTAGCAAATATAAAAAAATTACATCTTGATAAGGAAAACCGTCAAGTAGTATTACTTTCGGAGTCTTCTGAGGACTTTGAACCAATCTTTGTTCATCCGGATGATAACAACGAGAACTTAATTAGAGGTACTGTAGTTCAGGTCATAAGACAGCCTCGATTCACTGCTTAATTCCTGAAACACATCCACTAACCCCACCCAAATCGAAACCCGCCATTCGGCGGAGACGGGCTCGACGCTAGTGGCGGGTAATGGTGTGCTACTTGTCCTTACGGAGTAGCTCGGTGTCGTAGGTCGTGTAATCGGCCCGATAGACGAAGAGGCGTTTGCCATCAAGGCGAAACATTGTTGATTTCGGAACAGCTGTTCCGACAACCTCTACTTTGTCTGCGGCGAAGACGGCGATGGGTGCACCGTCTTGTGAACGGATCAGGATGGTTTCAGCCTTCCCTCCCCATAGCGTGTCGTCGTACTCCAGCAGGTCGTTGAGCCAGGGGGTGCCCTGCTCGTTGTTGCTGATGTCGACGGTGGTGTCGGCGCCGGCGATCGGCTCGATACCATCTTCCATCCACAACATGGTGGAACCGACGTGACTGATGTGGTCTTTGCCGATCGAGATCAGCATGACGTCACCAGGTGCGCTGATGACGGTGCCATCCGAATTAGTCGAGTACTCTTTGAAGCGCTCATCGAGGCTAACCTGGAGCGATGCTCCGTGGACCTTGTCGATGAGTTTTCCTTCCTGGTCGTAGGTGGTGATTTCTGCCGAAATACCGTTCCAAGAACGGTTGAAGTCCTCGAAGCTCATAGCGGTCGCAGTACATCCTGACAAGGACATTGCGACCACTGCCGCAGCTGCGACTGCACCGAAACGAATCCGGGCGCGTACGCGCATGGTGTTCCCTCTCTGTTGTGTCTGGTAGCTCAATAGTATGAGTTATGTATATTATAGCATAAATACTAATATAATCAATTTTAAAAAGTTGAACCCGCCCATTATGGAGCCTGGTGTGAGAAGAATCTCGCGGGCTCAACATGTTGGACGGGTGGATAAGGATTATTCCTTGGTGATAGCGATTGCGATCTCGAAAGTTGTATCAACTTTTTCAATCTCTTGCTGCTGTTCGGCTGCGATTCTGGCACGCTCTAGGTTTGCAACTTCCTCAAGCTCGGCGGGGGTTTTGCTGCGCAGAACAGCTGTTGCTTTTTCCACTGCCGCGGTTCGAATGAAGTCCGACCTGTTCGTGCCGGACACCTGACTTGCGAACTTGACGAGGTTAATTTCTTGGCGCGTCAGACGGATCGTGACGCTTTCCAGTACGACGGCCAGTTTTGGTCTGCCCATGACACCACTTTCTTGTAGGATACAAATGGATTTAATTATTATACATCTTTTTTAATAAAAAGTCAATGATGCACAAATACATACACCACTGCAGATGTTAAATAAGCCCGCTCCAAGCGGAGCATCGACCAACCTGGAAGGCTGGGACGCTCCGCTTGAATGCGGGCTTTGTTTAGACTCTTATGAGCGCCGAGGCGCCCACTGGAGTATGGGTGTAATGGACGGGGCCGTCCACGATGCTGTGCGGCACGAAGTTCGAGAAGTTATCGGTGATCGGGCCATCGCTTTCGCGAATACCCATACCAGCCGGTTCCCCATCGACCATCCACACACCCAGCACGGTATACACCTCCTTCTGCTCGTCCATGCGGAAGAACTTGGGAGGCTCGGCGAGCTCCTGAATGATGAAGCCTTCTTCGCCGTAGTGCTGGACTTCACCCTCGATGTTTTCCTGGCCAGGAATAACGAGCGTAATGTCTGCACCCTCGCGGCTGAGGATTGGTTTGCGGGCATAGCCCGTTTTTGCCAATCCCTGAAGCGGAACCTCACCTTCGAACCACGACGGCAGCAGGTACTTCGATCGATCCGGGTCGCTACCGAACAGCATCCACAGCACGGGCAGGATTGCCTTGGTGCTCCAGAGCATCTTGTACGGTGGCTCGATCCAGATCGTCCCACCATTGTACGGTTCGGCGTAGCCAGCGTTCTCCATGTCGGCGAACAGGTCGCGCGCGTTCTCATCGTGCGCCATGTGCTCCCATGGATATAGCTTGAACGCAACTTCAATGTGCTGATTGCGCTGTTTGTCGTAGTAGCGGCCGTCTTCACCGATCCAAAGGTTGTCTTCGTTATCAATGTAGAGCGTCCGCACCTCGTACCCCGCCTGCTGGCAGGTGTCCAGCATGACCACCGTATTCATCTCGTCTTCGTGGGACGGATCTTTGCTGGTGCACATGAAGTACACGACCGGCTTGTGGCCGATCTTCTGCGTGATCAGGTCGAGGTTGCGGGTCCAGGCGGCGATCAACCGGTTGTGAAGATCGTTGAACTGGCTGTTCCCGTTGCCGGTGTTTTCGAGCCAGGTCCACTGGATCGTCGACTCCACTAGTGAGGTCGGCGTGTCCGCGTTGAACTCGTACAGCTGGGGGATGCGTTGCGACGGGTCTGGATGGTTGAATCCGCCAAAGCGGAAGTCAAACCGTCCGTAGACACTGCCGCATTCCGGTGCTTCGTTCCAGCTGTCGATCACCGCCTTGAGGGCGTAGACCGGGATGTTAAAACGCCCCAACGTGGAGCGTCCTGCATCCGATAGCAGCCAGTCGCCGGCCTCGATGCACATGTCGAAAACGGCTGTTGCCGCCTCTTCCAGTGCAGTGATCTCGGCCAGCGTGAACGAGTAGTAGGCGTTTTCGCGCCAGTAGCGATACAGCGTGGGTTCGCCGTTCAGCGGGTCTTCGTGTGTGTACACCAGTCCCTGCTGATTGACGATGTCCACGTAGTTCGGACGTTCGTCGCAGTTAATGCGCTGCATAGTTAGCCTCCAAATCCGCCGGGCTTGCCGCCCGTACCAAAACTTCCCGACTTGCCCGAAACGGACTTGCCGGTACCAACTGTGCCGCTCTTGCTGAGTCCAGCGGCCGTACGGGCTGCTGGGTCGTTGAAGGCCACTCGATTCGTGGAAAGACCAGAATCGAGCTTGCTCCCTACTGGTAGACCGGTGGAATACCGACCCATCATCAGCCAGAACAGTGCCCCGCTACCTCCACTTGTGGTGGTTGTATCGTTGCACTTTGCTTCGTCGACAACAACGTTATCGTCGTCGACGCAGTACACGACGTCATCAGCTTCTTCAAACGCGCTACAACCACTCAGTACGAGGGCCGCAGCAATGCCTAATGCAGGAAGCATCAGGTGTCTTGTCTGATTCACTACTACCTACTCTCAATCGATGTTTACTTCACCATGAAGGTGCGAGAAGTGCACATGACACCCCCGCCCGTATGGCCGCAAAGCCTGGCGGGTAGAGGTGTCAAGATAAGAACTTCTATAGAGTATAATATATAAGAAAAACGGGCATGTGTCAATTTAGGCGGTCACCGTACAGCGAGCTGCCATGCAGTAATGGATCCTCGCCGTCGTTGCGGTACTCGCCCAAAATAGTGTCCAGGTCTTTTCCGTCGATCCAGCGGTAGTCGCAGGTCGGACAATCGTAGGTCAGTGCGCCTGTGGTTTGGTATTCCATCGCCACCATCTCCGTCTTATCGTTCGGACACAGGAGCGCTTTGTGCGCCACCGTGACGACGTCATAGAGCACATCTGGCCGCGCACCGACCTCATTGCGTATGATGCGCTGGTAGCTATTCATATGGGTCCGTGTCAGGATAATATCCCTGCTGGTAATGCAGTAGCCATGGCCAGCGGGACAGCCGTACCAGCGGGTGCCACGGTAGAGCGCAGTGGCGCATATCGGACAGGTAAATTTCGAGGGCTTCGGGCCAAACTTCTCTTTTGTTTGTGGTTTTTGGTTTAGTCGTAGGGCTGCTGAAACAGCATTGACGGGCGTAATCTGTTCGACGAATGCATCAATGATGTGTAGGTCGGGCAGTTCGCCTTGATTGCCAAAGTACAATGTATTGTTAAAAATTTCCCACGTATAGTGCGCACAAAAATCGATACTATAGCTCATCGCTTCGGGGTCCAAGACGTAGCGGCTTTCGGCCTGTTGGTTCCGTCCCGCGTATAGCGAAAAGTATGAGCTGTAGTCACCTTCGAGCGTGACGGGATCAAGTGTTTCTAGTGGCAAGACAAGCTCTTTTATAACGCCCGCAGATTTTGGCAGGCCAAATAGATGAATGTCTGTTTTGAATGGCAGTTTTACCGCATAAATTCCCGTTGTAGGGCCGTTCCCCGCTTTCGAAAGATTTTCAATAATATACGAGTACCGTAATCCGCCTGGTGTTTTGCCGCTGGCGCCGATGGACGATTCGTCACCTTTGGCTAACGAGAATATGAGTGCGTTTTGGTGCATAAGCATTATTATAGGTTATTTTGTTGCTTCTGCTTTGAATTGTCCCACCGCATCCAGAATCGCCTCTACTGATACGCGTGATTCGTTCAGCCCATCACCGGCATAGAAGCTCTCGGTTGGTCGGTCGCCTGTGACATTTGGGAGCGCTGCCCACTCTTTCGCTAAACTCGCAGCAAACTGCTCGGCATTGATGCGCTTATCGATAAATTCTTTTGACCCGCGCCGCTCCATTAATGTGATTGCGAGTTTGTCTTGCAGTTGCTCGTCAAATCGTTCCGAGGGCGCCAATTTTAGCTCACGCACCAGGCCTTCCAGTGTTGGTTGAATGATCTGATAACGCCCAGCTGCGTTACTGGCGTTGCCTGCAGCAACGTAGTCTTTTTGCCAGTCCAGGACCTCGCTAATAGTCATGTCGGTAAGTCGAACGGACGTATTGGTAGGACTGCCAAAGTAGGCGTTATAGTTGCCGGTACTCTCGCCTTTCGCGATGACACTCAGCAGACTTTTATAGGCAGCGTGATCAATGGTGTGCGACATAGCGCTACTATATACCGCGACCAAGATGCTGACGATACCTAGTGCGCCAAAGACAACGATGGGCCTGTTCTGCTTGCGCAGGACGAATCGTTTCAGGCGGGTGCGAAGTGTACTCATCCTCCTAGTATATCGTGCTTGTGTCTTCGCTACGAACGATCTTATATTTGACAGACAGAATGTATTCCAATTAAATATAAAAATGACCTACGAACATGACTTTTTTGTCTATCGCCCCCTGCAGCCCGATAGCGAAGCGGAACTGACACGTCTGCAAGCCGCATATGGTGCGGTGCGCTCGTTTGAGCCTGTCGAAGCGCTGCACCTAACAATCCTTCGAGGGCACACAAAAGCCCGCCTTGCGACACACAAACTGCATGAGATTATGAACAACGCATCACCTGCATCTGTTGAATCATCCGCTGCAGCAGTCGACAGCACACAGGTAACAAAAACACGGAAGGATGTTACTCGCTTGGCGATAACGCTGTTGTTACAGAACGCTCCCGATGATTCGTTCTTTAAAGAATATCGGACATTCAGAAACGCCATTAATCGCAAAGAAATACCGATGTACTTGCCCGATGCACCGCAACCGCATGTCACTATTGGACACCTTGATGCCGAGTACGGACTCGTCGACATTATGGACGCAGCGAACGAGTTGGTTGGCACGACACTCCAGTTTGATCCTACCCAGTCAAACGTAGGTCCAGCACGTGTATGGGTAAAACCCGTGGTCGAAGCTGTGCCTGATCGACGGCTGCAGCCGTCCACGCGGCCAGTGACGGATACACCTATTCGAACGATCCGCCCAGGCGGGATTCCAGCTGGGCTGCTGTCCAGCATGCGCCCGCGCAATGTAAACGAATAAGTCTGCCAAAAAAAGAGCCGGTCCTTCCATTTCTGGACGACCGGCACTTTCAGTGTGAAGAGGAACTATTTCGACGACCTGCCTGATGTGGCGGTGTGCGAGTAAAGCGGAAACGTGTCGCCAGCATACAGCGGGTCAACGATTTCACGCAGTGAGTACTCGATCATGCCCAGTCGAGGCACGCCGAAGCGGCGCCAGAATGGACCGAGTGCAATGCCAAACGCGTGGTTTTTCACAAACCAGCGCAACTGCTTTACGGCGCCCTTCGTGGGTTTGGGCGGGTTCGGTACGTTGACGTAGGTGTGTCGTCCCCACACAACACACAGTGTCCCGTCTGGGCGGAGTGCGACCTTGCGCTGCTTCCACTCGGATTGGGACAGGATATCCAAGACGGTGCACTGCTGTGCGCCACCTAGAAAATACACCGTCTGGTTAAATCTGGTCGGGTGTACCGCGTGAAGTGCCTTAGGAAGTAGCACTTCAATCTTTTGGTGAAGGCTGTGCTTCGCGGGTGCGAGCATTGTCATGTGAATCCTCTTCTCTGTCTGAAAGGTTCGTGCGGAATTTTTGGTAAACTACTACGCTGTTTGAAGGGTAATACGAATTGCGCTATAAGACAAGCTTATTGAATGAGTGGGTCGATGAACCCGAAGAATCTACAGCGCTGCTCTGTCTATTTACTATAATCCTATTATATGGTATAACCATATCTATTATGAGATCGCACGAGGAATGGTTCGAGGCGGAACGTACCCGAGCTAAGAAGTTTAGGATTGCTCGCAATGCAATCGGTGCAGGCTTTGCCGGGTTCTATGGGCTTCAGCTGGGTGCTGAGGTTATCGCACACACTGACCTGACGCCCAATGACACACCCATTTCCTATGCTTTCTCGGCTATAACCGGTATCGCTGCAATTGCTGCACTCCGCTTACACGGCAACAACCTTAGGAGCGAGTCCGCCGCCTTCCGTGCCGCCGCGTATGAAATTAACGACGTCACTGATACGTCCAATGAACCCGGCGAGTGGGCGGTCAGTGCGCTCGCTGAAGCCAACCTGGCTGTAGATGACGTGATCGAGTCGAAAGACGGCTCGGTTATTCGGCCTAAAACCAGCCGCTAATTTACCGGTACAGACTGCCGCTGGAAATTCTGCCCATGACTTCGTGGGCACGCGTTACAACGATGTAGGCTTTCGGGTCGACGGCTTGGGCTGCATTCTTGACCTTTTGTTCTTCGAACCGCGTCACCACTGCCAGCATGACGCCGTGTGGTTCGCGGTCTTTTGGGTTGCTTTCTTTGACGAAGGTGACCGGTTCATCGATCAGTTCGTTGATGGCTTTTCCGATATCGCGCACGTGCATGCTGACGATCCATAAGCTGCGCGATTCGTTCAAACCTTCAACAGTGATGTCAATTGCTTTATGCGCTACAAAGTAAGCCACTAATGAATACAGTGCCGCATCCCAGCCAAACACCAATCCACCACAAGCGATAATAATCCCGTTAATGACCATGATCGCTTCACCGATTGAAAAGACGGTGACGCGGTCGATAATCAGTGCGATTGTATCGGTTCCGTCGATAATACCGCCGTAGCGCACCACAATTCCGACGCCAATGCCTACCACGATCCCACCGAAGATTGCGGCCAGGATTGGAATATCTGTCAGTCCATGCGGTGTGTGGAATGATGTCAGGATTGCCAGCGTGATAATCCCAATCGTCGATAGCATCGCGAATGTCTTGCCGAATTTCTTGTATCCCAGGATGACGAATGGAATATTAATCAGGATCAGGAAAAGTCCCAGCGGAAGCCCCGTCAAGTGCGCGATGATAATCGAAATACCAGTGACTCCCCCGTCCATCAAATGGTTCGGTAAAAGAAAAAACTGCAGACCGGCTGCAGTGACGACTCCACCTAGGAGTACTAAAAGAATTTGCTTCGCGTGAGTTCGTGTAATACTTCCTCCTTACGTCTTATAGCTCTAGTGTACCACGCGAGTCGGTGCGTATAATAGGTCTTGTGAATAGCTTACCTACCTACGAAGAAATTATTGCACTGCACAAAAAGCACGCTCCATCACAGGCGGCATTTGAACTTGTTTTCACGCACTGCCAGATTATTTGGGAGCTGGCATCGCAGCTGATTGAAAGCGGTCGGCTGCGCGTTAATACCGAGTTAGTAAAGGCTGGCTGTTACCTGCATGATATTGGGGTATATCGTTTGTATCTTCCGGATGGCAACATCAATCACGCACTCTATATTACACATGGTACTGAGGGGTACGAACTTTTAAAAGAAGAAGGCTTCGATGAGCAGCTTCGTCGTTTTGCATCATGCCACACCGGTGTTGGCCTGGCGAAACAAGAGATTGAAGACAGTCACCTGCCGGTTCCGCCCGCAGACTATTTCGCTGAAACGCTCGAAGAACAACTGGTTATGTATGCTGATAAATTTCATACCAAAACCACTCCGCCTGCATTTATGACTGCCGATACATACGCCGAACAATTAGAAAAGTTTGGCGCAGAAAAGCCGGAAAAGTTTAGGGCATTTCAAGAAAAATTTGGCACACCAGATCTAGCGGCACTCGCCGAAAAATACAGTTCCAAAATCATTTAGGCAAAAAATAAGGCAGGGCGAGGCCCGATAACAGGACGCTGCATTAATCATAGTTATACCATTTAAGCTTCATTTAAGCAATTAGCTACGGTGGTGAAGTGTGCTGCGTGTATTGTAAATGATCGTATATCATTGTATAGTACGGCTACTTATGAGTATGCCTGCCGACAGTTTTTCCGATGATGAGTTGCACCGCTTTTTAGATCAAGCAGTTGATGAGGACGCAACGAACGAACTTGAGGCTCAAATGATACGCGACGACATGGCCGAGAAATTTCGTGAAGCAAGCGATATCGCTAACTACGTGCTGCCTATTGCGGGAAGCGATCGTTACGAAGCGGAACGTGAGGCACGTAAGGCATCGATGCTAAAAGCCCTACAAACTGATATGCAGCGTGACGCTGAAGACTACGAAGAGGACGGGTTTGAGAATGCAATGCGTGATATGATCGACGATGCTGCCAAGGCAGAGGCTAGTGCGCAATTCTTTACAGAAATATATGCAACAGAGATGGCTATCGAAGCAATGGTACGCCTCGAAACACTTTCGCAGCAAGTGAATGTGTCTGATGCGTACTATGATGTCACGAAAAAACGAGTCTTGGCCGACGTCATTTTTGTGCTGGGCATTCATCGCAACGACCCAGTTATCGGCGCCATTATGTACGCCCTGCCTGGTCCATTTGTGAACCTCTTATCCAGTGAAATGGATCCATATTATCAGAGCTCGCAGCTGCGCGCAGATCAGTCGGTTGAAATACAAAAACACGTCGCAACGGTTCATCAAGCCGAGCTAGCTATCGCACTTCGTTCACCGCATATTACCCTGCAAGAACTTTCACTTATTGAGCACATTGCGTGGACGATCGCGGACGCGGCACGAGCTATTTATGCTGATAATGATACTTCATTTGATAGCCGCAGAGATATGGTTGAAAATCTCATCGAAACTTCTCCGCTTGGGTACGAAACTACAACTGAACTTATTGAGTACGCCCGCACCCACAAGATGTACTAATGTTCCGCCGCTGTGAATGCTATACTATATACATAACCACCTAGCATAAGGATGACGACAGACATGACAGATATGGAACGCCCTGCACCGACCGAAGCCGTGAGTGATGACTCCGCAGAGTTTATCATGCCGGAAGGTATTCTCTACACGTATATTAATAAACAACGCAAGATTGTTGTCACGATGAACGAAGATCAAGCTCGTATCATTTGTGGCCCCGATATGGACGCAGCAGCCCCGGAAAAAGTAGAGAGGGACCTGGCGATTATGAGGACTACGGCAGAAAAAATGGCAGCAGAAAAGCCCGAGCTTTTTATTAAGACCATTAAAGCGGGTCAAGCATATTTAGGGCAGCTTGCGGCACGAGCAGCAGCTGTAGTAGTTGAAAAAGAATAGGTTGAGTACGGGTGGGAGAATATGCGCCAAACAGTGCTGATGTAGATGGAACACCTCGCTTAGGTGAAGATTTTCTATTCGACATGTCAGACGAAGATCTAGACTATGCGCTGAGTACCCGGGGTGCAGAATTTAATAATCGAATTGATGAGGTCCGCGCACAAGTCTTAGAGGAATACGGCGATCGGCGGTTTTCCTTTACG
>Ga0247811_1000394_pt1 | contig 13808 bp, 10 predicted proteins | sample UWRJL134311R1_FD_189018 | JGI IMG/M metagenome (GOLD analysis project Ga0247811, IMG submission 189018) | Plant litter microbial communities from Arlington Agricultural Research Station in Wisconsin, United States - UWRJ-L134-311R-1 | ecosystem: Environmental > Terrestrial > Plant litter >...
AAGACGATCGGCGAGGGCAAGCGCAGCATCATCGGCCTGCTCGACTTCTCGGTGACGGGCGGCGAGACGCAGAACATCACCAAATACGACGGCATCTCGAGCTTTACCACGGGCCATGGGTCGGCGGTGGCGAGCCTGATGATCGCCGCGCACGACGGCAAGGGCGTGATGGGCATCGCGCCGATGGCGTCGGTCGTCGCCTATAACCCTTTCGATTCGACGGGCACCGCCGGCTGGACCGACATCAAGAACGGCATCGTGATGCTGACGCAGAACAATGCCAGCATCATCAATATGTCGCTCGGCGTTCCGGGCTGGACGCTCAATGCGGGCTGGAACACCGTCTTCTCCGATCCTACGGTGTCGGCGCTGACCAAGGGCTCGGTGTTCGTCCTCGCCGCCGGCAACGACGGCATCAGCCAGACCCAGAGCTTCAAGTGGAACTTCCCCACCGATCCGGCGATGCTGATCGTCGGTTCGGTCGATCCCAACGGCAACATCTCGTCCTTCTCGAATCGGCCCGGGAACGCCTGCCTGCTGAACCCGGACGGCAAGTGCGATCCGAAAAACATGCTGATGAACCGCTTCATCGTCGCCCCGGGCGAGTTGATCCTGGTCTCGGACGGCAACGGCGGCGTGACGCGCATGTCGGGCACTTCGTTCGCGGCACCCCTGGTGTCGGGCACGATCGCGCTGATCCACGATCGCTGGCCATGGCTGGCCGACAAGCCCAAGGAAACGGTCCAGATCATCGTCAAGTCGGCGCGCGACCTCGGCGCTCCGGGACCCGATCCCGTCTACGGTGTCGGCATGCTCGACGTGACCGCGGCCTTGTCGCCGCTCGATTTCGGGCAGCTGAAATGGTATCAATATGACGCCTCGGGCAAGCTGGTCACGACAAGTGCCAGCAAGATTCGCGACCCCAAGCAACAGGCGCTGTGGGAAACCGCGGGCATGTTCTTCTACGCCTATGAAGACGTCGGCTCGACCTTCCGCGATTTCGCGATTCCCGTCTCGTCCAAGCTCGTCGACGGTACGGCCATGTCGAAATATACCGGGTCGATGGAGGGGCTTCAGGCCTATATCTACAGCCGGTACCTCGTGTGGGTGCAGTCCGGCGGCAAGAACACCTCCGGCTCCGGTTTCAGCCTTGCCGGGGCGTTCACCGCCCCCGTCCATGGCGTCTCAGGTATGGACGTGTCGATGGCGATCGCGCCACGCACGCTGCGCGCCGGATTCCGCGAGAGCGGCGTGCCGTATCAGACTGCGGTGCGCATTGCCGGGCTGGACGGCCGGTTTTCGCTGACCGCGGGACAGGGCGACGGCGCCGTGCTTCTGGGGGGCAACATGCATGCTACGGCATCGGATTATGATCCGGTGACCGGCGGCCTGAACCCCCTGCTCGGCTTCGCATCCGGCGGTGCGTTCCTGGAGAGTAGCGTCAAACTCGATGACCATTGGACCTTGTCGTCGGGCATGACTCAGCGTGTGCTCGAGCGTGACCTGCGTCAGCTCAACGTGCTCGATCAATTCGCATATGGCGGCATCGACCCCTATCAGTCTGGCGCGTATCACCTCAGCCTTTCGTACGCGGCGGGTCCGGTGAGCGTAACCGGCACCTATACGAAGCTCAGCGAGAAGAACGCGCTGTTCGGTATCCAGTCCGCCGATCCGCATGATTTCGCCGATGGCACCAATACCGACGGCATGACACTCGGCGCTAACGTGAACATCACCGACTCGCTCCACTTGAACGCGACCGGCACGATGAGCCGGACGCGGCCGGGCGGCAGCCAGAATCTGGCGATCTCGGATGGCGGGCTTATCAGCTCGTCCTTCCAGGTAGGCGTTTCGAAATCGAAGCTGTTCGGCAGCCGGGACCAGGCGCGGATTACGCTGTCGCAGCCGATGCATCTGGAACGCGGGGCGATCGACATGACGACGGTTCAGGTGGTCAACCGCCAGACCGGCGAATTGGGCTCGGTAACCCAGCGCTTCAACCTCGGCATTCCGGAACGGCAGCTTGTCGGCGAAATGGTGTATGGCGTCAGCATGCTCAACGACGCCGCGCAGCTGAGCGTATTCGGCCGGGCCAACCTCCATGGCATCGAGAGCGACCAACTCCCCGCGGTGATGGCCGGCGCTGGCTTCAGGCTGAACTTCTAGAGCGCGCTCCCTGCCCGCCGCCAGCCCCCCCCCGCTGGCGGCGGGCGCTTCTTTGGAGAGCCTTAAGCCTTTTCAGTTACTTCGCTTGGGATTGAGCGGGGAACGAACGATGCGCATCGCGGCGAAGCTGATCCTTATTATGATCCTGGCGGTGTTACCCGCCTCGGCGTTTGCGCAATCCAAGCCCGCAACCCCCGCCGATCCGGCCTATGCCGGGTTTGAATCCGCCGTGGCCGAAGCCAAGACCGCGATGATGGGCGATCCCGTACAAGCGCTCGCCAAGGCCGATATCGCGCTCGCCCGCGCACGCGCACTGGGGACCTCTCGCAACGCCGAAGTCGCGGTCGCGACCGCGGAATGGCTTCGCGGTGAAGCCTATATCTTCCTCAACCAGCTCGATGCGGCCAGGCCGGTGGTCGATGCGGCGCTCGCCCGCGCGCAACGCGTCGCCCCCAACACCAAGCTGCACGGCGATCTGATGCGCTCGCGCGGCGCGATCGCGGCGATGAGCGGTCGCGTTACCGGGGCGCTTTCCGATTTCCAGCAGGCGTTTAGAATTTTCGAGCGCGCGAACGAGGCGCGCAGTCAAGCCCTGACACTGCAGGATATCGGTCAGATCTATTGGGACGCGGGCGACTATCCCAAGGTGCTTGAGAAATATTCGGAGGCGAGCGAGCGTTATACCGCCGACCCGTCCTTCACGCTGACCTCGCACAACAATCTGGGCAAGGTGCTCGACAAGATGGGCCGCTATGACGAAGCGGAGCGCGAGTATGGGCTCGCCCTGGTCTCGGCGCGGGCGCTACGCAGCCCCCTCCTCGAGGTGCGCATCCTCAGCAATCTCGCGGCGAGTCAGGCCGATCATGGCAGGCTCGATAAGGCGCAGGGCACGATCAACCGGGCGATGCAGCTTTCGCAATCGGGCGAAGCGGCGGGTTGGAAGCCGATCGTGCTCGGCGTCGCTGCCAAGGTGGCGGCGGCGCGCGGCGATTTCCACCGCGCAGCGGCGCTGCTCCAGCAGACGTTCACCGGCATGGATCTTGGCAAGACATCGTTGGAGTTCAGCGAATTTCACAAGATCGCCAGTTCGGTCTTCGAGCGGCTGGGCGACAAGGATATGGCGCTCGCGCACCTCAAGGCCTTCCAGCGGCTCGACAGCGAAGCGCGCAACCTGACCGCGACGGCGAGTTCACAGCTGATGTCGGCGCAATTTGACTCTGCCAACAAGACCCTGCGTATCTCGCAGCTCAAACAGGGCCAGCTCGAACGCGATGTTCGCATCGAGCGGCAGCAGACCCAGTTCCGCACAGTGGTCCTGATTGGCTTGATCCTGACGGGGGGTATCATTTTCGCGCTGCTGCTGATCAGCGCGCTGCGCATCCGCCGCAGCCGCAACGAGACCCGCGCCGCAAATACCGTGCTGACGCAGGTGAATGGCCAGCTGGAAAAGGCGCTGAAGGCGAAAACCGAGTTCCTCGCGACGACGAGCCACGAGATCCGGACACCGCTCAATGGCATCCTCGGCATGACTCAGATCTTGCTCTCCAACAAAGCGATCGGCGGCGAAGTGCGCGAGCAGGTGCAGGTGGTGCACGGCGCGGGCGAGACGATGCGTGCATTGGTCGACGACATTCTCGATGTCGCGAAGATGGAAACCAGCGAGGTTGCCGTCGCCAGCGAGGAGGCGAGACTCGGGGACATCCTTCGCGATGCCGCGCGGCTGTGGAGCGCGCATGCCACGACAAAGGGCATCAGGCTGGACGTGGATATCGATAATGCTCCCGAAGTAATCCGCTCGGATGGCGCGCGGTTGCGGCAGATCGTCTCCAACCTGCTTTCGAATGCCGTGAAGTTCACGCCAGAGGGTTCGATAAAGCTCGCCGCCTTCGCCGAAGGGGCCGAGGACGCGGAAACGCTTGTGATCCGGGTGGCTGACACCGGAATCGGCATTCCTGAGGAACATCACGAGTTGATCTTCGAGGCTTTCCACCAGGTGGACGGCGGAACGACGCGCCAGTTCAGCGGAACCGGCCTAGGCCTCGCAATCTGCCGAAATCTGGCAGAGGCATTGGGTGGAAACGTCTCGCTTGAGAGCAGGTGCGGAGAGGGCGCGATCTTTACCGTTCGCATTCCACTGGTTCGTATGGGGGAAGTCAGCCCTGCTGCGACTGTAGACATCGGCAAGCCGCATACACTGGCCGAGGCGCGCGTGCTTCTGGTAGAAGCCAATGCGATGACCCAAGGCGTTATGCGCGGCCTGATCGAACCGCATGTGCGCCTTCTCGACTGCGTGGAAGACGGCGCCGGTGCACTTTCCTCGGTGCGCAAGGGCAAGGTCGATCACCTGCTGATCGAAGCGAAATCAGCCACGATCGACGGAATGACGCCTGTCGAGGCCTTGCGGGCGCTCGTGGCGGAGGCGCACGAGGCGGACATTCCAGTCACTATATTGCTCGCCCCCAGCGAGGAGCTGCCCCTCGGCGACGTCGCGCTCCTCGGAGCGACACAGTTGATATTGAAGCCTTTGGGGGGCGCTCAGCTCATGGCGACGCTTCGCGATGCGTACCCGGCCCCGGCGGAGACTGCACCGGAGCAATCGGAAGCGGCATGACCAAGCTAATCAATCATTTACGGCTGCCGTATTAAGCCGGATCAGTAGGAGCGTATCGCATGGAAGTCCTGTTCGTCGAAGACGATCCGATGAATCGCCGTGTCGTGAAGGACATGCTCCGCGTCGTCGGCGCGAACATGCAAGAAGCGGCCGATGCCGAGACGGGCCTGCGCATGATAGAGGACGGCGCATATAACATCGTGCTGATGGATCTGCGGATGCCCGGCATGGATGGCCTCACCGCGATCCGCCAGTTGCGCGCGACTACCGGCGGCAAGTCCGCGCTGCCTGTCATCGTGGTAACTGCCGACACCGCGATCGACCTTCGGCAGCAATGCATCGACGCCGGCGCGGACGATGTAATCCTGAAACCGGTCGCGATGGGCGCGTTGCTCAACGCGATGGGACGCATGGCAGCCAAGGCCTCCGGCGACGACATCGTTCTGAGCTGACGTCGCCTCGTTCTCCTCTGCAATGGCTGCTTAACTTCCGGCTGCTACTGCTAGGAAATGTTTGAAAAGTCCTTTTGGTACGGTGCCTTACCGGCCACGTCGCAGCCGGGCACACTCCCTCTCGAGCTCGAACACGAGCTTCGCGTCAGCCGACAGATGTTCAAGGCCGCCTTCCACGCAGCAGCCATCGGCAAGGCGATTGTGGCTATCACCGGCCATTGCATCGAAGTGAATCGATCCTTCGCGGACCTTCTGGGGTACCAGGCCGAAGCGCTGGTGGGTGTGCACTTCTCCGAATTTACGCATCCTGCCGACATCGAGGCGGATCTTGAGTTGTTCGACGCGGTGATGCGCGGCGAGCGCGACAGCTATCAACTCGAAAAGCGATACATCCACCGTGAAGGCAGCACCCTGGACGTCTTGCTGAGCGCTACCGTTGTGCGCGAGATCGATGGCGCGCCCATTCAGTTCATCTCCGAAATCGTGGATTTGACCGAGCGCAAGCGCGTGCGGCTCGAACTTCAAGCCGCGAACGAGAGGCTTCGAGAGCAGGTGGTGCGCGATCACCTGACCGGACTGCTGAATCGCCGTGGTTTCGAGACCGCGCTCGCGTCCCCGGTCCCGGGGCTGCCGGTGAGCATTCTCCTGATCGATCTCGATGACTTCAAGGGCGTGAATGACCGTCTGGGTCATCAGGCCGGGGACCTCGTTCTAACCGAAGTCGGTCGGCGGTTACCGCTGTTAATACGTCCGGGGATATCATCGGTCGCGTAGGCGGTGACGAGTTCGGCATTATTCTGCATGATGCCGATCAGGAAACAGCGCAGCGGATCGCCGAGAATGTCGTGCGTGGGCTCGCCTCGCCATACGACACGAACGGCGCATTTAACGACGTCGGCGCGAGCGTCGGAGGATCATCGGCCCCGGAGGGCACGAACAACCTTCGCCATTTGATGACGAAGGCCGATGGCGCGTTGTATCGCGCGAAGCATGCGGGCCGGCGCACTTGGCGCTGGCACGCTTGACGCCGACATAAGACGCTGCGCCCGCGTCCGCCTATGGTTCAGCGATTTCCCCATAACGAGCGCGATCGCTGGACGCGTTAAGCTCCGCCTCGACGGAGCGCATAAGCCGTTCGAGACCAGCAATTCGCGGTTCGTCCTTCGCCTTTACTGCGGCGACGATTTCATCGGCCACAGCCTGCGGCGCGCGAATACCCAGCGCGCGAACCAGATCCGCCGCATTTATCGACAAGTCCACAAAGCCCCCTGTTGTACGAAGGCGTCCACGCCAACGCTGAATTTCGCCGCGTACGGTGAGACCGTGGTTGCAGGAGCCTCAGTCCCTGACGCGCTTTTTGTGCGCGGGCGCCTGTCTGCGCCCCTGCGCGGACCAGTCGGAACTCGAACGAGCCACATCGAACACCGCGTTGATGCCAACGCTGATCGCGGCAAGGATCGACACGACGGAGACTGTCGCGATCAGGAAAAGCGCATCAAGCATAAGAACCGGCCTTATTCCTGAGCGCCGACGACGGAATCCCTTGCTGTCCGATTAGGAGGATTCTGTCGTCGATGCCCATTGTAGCGACTCAGTGAGTCGCATCCTTGGCTGTCTTGCCAGCCGCGTCGCCTGCCTTGTCGGCGGTGTCGCCAACCTTGCTTGCGGCCTGGGTTACGGCATCGGTTCGAACGTTATCGTTCCGGCTCTGGTTTAGCAGGAAATATCCGCCCACAAGCACCGCGATCAGCAGCGCGATGCCAATCAGGATCGTGCTGGAGTTGCCGCTGCGCTCGACGACGGTCGTATTCGGGGCGTTGCGATCGGCCATGATTTTTCCCTAAATGAAGTTGCCTCGACGACTGACCGCCGACCAAGGCCCCAGTGAGCGGCAGGTTCCGGAAAACGGCGAAGGTTGGGAATTTGTATCCTTTCCTGCGTACTTTAGTGCCTATGCCGGAGCAGCGGAAAGCCTGCCGTGGAGGAAATCGTCGCATGCCTGACGCCGCTGCACCGAAGTCAACCAACGGTCCCGCAGCAGTACGGATTCTCGTCATTGAGGACGATGCGGAGACCGCGTCGATGGTCGAGGCTCATCTGGTCTCGGTGGGCTATGACGTGACCGTCGCTGGTGACGGCGTCGGCGGACTCGCCACTGCGTTGACGCTGCAACCCGACGCACTTGTCCTCGATCGCTCGTTGCCGGGACTGGAGGGACTGGATCTTATCGGGAGGCTTCGCAACGCCGGCGGTCGCATGCCCATCCTCGTGCTCTCGGCGAGGGGAAGCGTTCGAGATCGCGTTGAAGGCTTCGATGCCGGAGCCGATGACTATTTGATCAAGCCGTTCGCGCTCGCGGAGCTGGTCGCCCGGATCAAAGTGCTGTTGCGGCGTGGCCATGCGGCAGATCCCCTGCAATTGGTCGCCGGGCCGATTGTGCTCGATCTGCTGAAGCGCGAGGTGTTTCGCGACGGAGCATTGGTTATGCTTCAGCCCAAGGAGGTACGCCTGCTCGAAGAGTTGATGCGCCATGCCGGCACCTACGTGCCACGCACCTTGCTGCTGGAACGGGTGTGGAACTTTCAGTTCGATACCCGCACAAAGGTCGTTGAAACTCATATGAGTCGGTTACGCGCCAAGCTGAACGCCTATGGCCCCGACCTGATTGAGACCCAGCGCTCCGCTGGGTATCGGATCAGGGGATGACCGGGCGCTTCTGGCAGCGCGCAAGCTACCGCATAGCGGCGACGACCGCGTCTATCCTCGCCACAGCTGCTTTTGTGCTGGGCGGCGGTGGGCTGTTGCTCACGCAGTATCACATCAGACACGCGCTCGACGCGCGCATCGCGGCCGCCAGCGACCCGCTCGTGGCGCTGGCCAAGACCGGCGACGAGGAGGGAACGCGACGCGCGATTGCCGCCGCCGTCGTCGGGCGCGAGGATCAACTCGCAATCGCGCTCTTCGACAGCCAAGGAAGGCATATCCTCGGGGAGTTGAAGGTATCGCGTCCGGCGTTGGGCTGGAGCGATGTGACCTTTTACGATCCCGTGGAAGGAAACGATCCGGCCCGAGTCCTCGCCACGGACCTCCCCAATGGCGAACGCATTGTCGTCGCTGGCAACCGGAGGCCGCTTGAGACCGCCAGCGAAGCGATCAGCTGGCTTTGGGCTTTCTCCGCAGGTGTCATCCTCATCCTGTCGGTGTCCTTGGTCGTCCTGCTCGGGCGCTATCTCGACAGCCGCCTGGAGCCGATCACCCGAACGTCGGATGCCGTCATCGCCGGCGATCTCTCGCACCGCGTGCCGGTTTCGCACCGGAGGGACGAGTTCGATCGGGTGGCTATTTCGCTCAACACGATGCTCGATCGCATTTCGGAGCTAATGGCCAACCTCCGCGGCATCGCGGGAGACATAGCGCACGATCTGCGGACCCCCTTGGGGCGGTTGCGGACGAGATTGGAAACGGCGAGCGCCGATCCGGCCTCAATCTCACGCGAGGATGTCGTCGAGACCACTATCGCCACGATTGACGAAATTCTCGCGCTTTTCCACGCTGTGCTGCGCATCTCGGAGATCGAGGATGGAGGCGCCCCGCAGGTGCGGAACGAACTCGACCTGGGTCGTCTCGCGGTCGAGATTGTGGAGGCCATGCAACCCGTCTTCGAGGATGCAGGTCTTGCGTTATCCGCCGATGTGACGCCCGATCTGACGACGCTGGGTGACCGGGACCAGCTCGCATCTGCCATCATCAACGTTCTCGAGAACGCGCTCGCGCATAGTTCGATGGGGGCCATCGTTGTGCTGTCGGCATTGCGGAACGGCGATCATATCGAGCTCAAGGTGTGCGACTCCGGCCCCGGTGTTCCGGCCGAGGATCTGGAAAGGATCTTCGACAGGTTCGTGCGTCTAGATGCTGCCCGATCAAAACCGGGCCATGGACTAGGTTTGAGTCTGGTCCGGGCGGTGATGCACGCGAACCACGGCACGGTCGGCGCTTCGAATGAGCCGCGGGGGTTCGTAATCACTTTGCGGTTCGCCACGACAGGCCTTCGGACTCTTGAGAATAGGCAGTGCTAAGTAAATGGGGGCTTGCACGGGGGCCTTTGAATCGTTGCCTTGTAGATTGTGGTTATTTAGCAATAATTTAGAGCGCGAAATTGTTTCCGGCCAGGGGCGCCATTCTCGCTTTGCTCCGATCGCGCCCGAGCACGTGATCGGTAAAGTTGTACTACAACATTTCAGGCGCTAGCGTGTTCTCCGGATTGAACGGGAGCGCGCGTGCCGATGGCCAGATGTACCCTTGTGGCGGCGCTGGCCGTCCTGCTTGCCGCTCCGGTGCATGCCCAGCAGGCGCCGCCGGTCATGCCGCCGGTCGAAGGGGCCGTGACCCCGCCGACCGGTGCGGCGGCGGAACCCCGCGCGGCGGTCGCGCTGGCGGCGTATCGCTTCGACGATTTGTTGTGGGAAAACGACCGGATCGCGCACCGCATCTATGGCCATGTGCTCGAGGCCGAGCAGCCGCCGTCGTCGTCCGGGATCGACGCCTGGGGCAAGAATGTCCGCTGGCCGTTCATGGAGCGCCAGCTGCACACCGGCGACCAGCATCATTATCACGGCGAGGGGCTGGATTTCTTCGAGGTCGGGACTTCGCGCGGCGGGGGCGGGCTTGGCGTCTGGTATGACAACAAATTGTGGACCTCGCGCAATTACCGCAATTACCGGATTCTCCAGAACGGGCCCGAGGTCGCGAAATTCGAGGTCGATTATGCGCCGTGGCCGGTGGATACCGTGCGGACGGTGCGTGAGACGCGGCGGTTCGCTTTGCCGCTGGGGACCAATTTCACGCGGATGACGTCGACGATCGCGTCCAACGCGCCGGGTGAGATGATCGTCGGGATCGGCATCCACAAGCATGCGACGTCGCCCACCGCGATCGGCACGATCGCCACCGACAAGGCGAGCGGGCGGATGGTGTGGTGGGGGCCGGAGGACCCGGTGAAGGGCGCGATGGGGGTGGCGATCATGGTCGATCCGGCTGCAATCGTCGGATTCGCGCAGGACTTCGACAATTATCTGGTGCTGGTGCGGGTCACGCCGGGCAAGCCGTTCGTCTATTATGAGGGCGCGGCGTGGAGCAAAGGGCTCGACTTTCACAACGAGGCCGAGTGGAAGGCCTATGTCGCCGCGCAGAGGCCCGATTTCGATCCCGCCCGGTAGCTGGAGCGGAATAGGAACCGCAAACCGCGCTAAAGCTTACGTACTTTCGCTTAATTCGTAAACTTATGCCGGGGCGGGATCGACGGAGTCAAAGAGCGGCCGGGCGCACGCTGCGCTGCCCGGCCTGAGGATTACAGCAAGCCAAAACCTACATTGCAAGCGGCTGGAACAGGCTGATCCACTCGCTGGGCCCGCGCCGGTTCGCGGTGGCCAGCGTTTTGCCCAATTCCACAAACCGCGGGTCGATCAGCCCGGCGATGCCGAAGGTGTCGATCGCATTGGCGGGATCCCAGGCGTGCGGGGCGTATTCGCCCTGACCCGCAGCGGCGCGCTGGCGGTCGAATTCGATCTTCGAATTGGCGAACTCGATGTGGGTGCGGGTGCCGCGGGCGAATTCGGCGAGCCAGGCGAGCGAGCGGGGCAGGCTGGCGCCGCTAGGCGCGCTCCAGTGGTACCAGTCCTCGCCGTGCGTCTTGGCGGTGAGCGCGGCCATCATCAGCGGATCGAGATTGTAGGTGACATAGTGGAGCGCGTCGCGTTCCTCGAAGTCGAAGGTCGATCCGTCGGGACGGAGGTTGGCGGCGACCTGTTTGCGGTATGCGTCGCGGGCACGGGCGATCAACGCGGGATCGCCGGTCTGGAAGGCGGCCATCGTCGCGAGCTTGACGCGGTGGCTCTGCCAATTGGTGATGCCGTGGCCGGGGCCTGCATCCATTGCGTCGAGATAGCCGATCGCCATCCGGCGCCAGAACTCGTCGAGCCGGGCGCGTTCGTCGGCGGGGAGGTCGGCCTCGGTGAGGTCGTAGGCCATCGCCAGCATATCGAAGCCGGTCTCGTCGATCGGGTTGAACGACATCTGATAGACCGCCGCCCAAACATGGAGGTAGCGCCCGGCCTGTTCGAGGAAGGCGCGGTCGCCGGTCAGCCGCCACGCCATCGCGAAATCGAGGACGATCGGCTGGTCGCGCTTGGCGGCGAGGCTGATGTCGCGGATCCCCTTGCCGGGGAGCGTCCCCTCGGTATGCAGCCGCGGGATCGCGCCGGGCGGGCGGGTGAGCGCGACGCGGGCGCGGGCGATCACCGCCTGCGCCGCCATGCTGTTGGCCTTGCCTGCCGCGAAGCTGGGGCCGAGCAATGCGTAATCGGCGGACTGCGCGGCGGCGGGCGCGGCGAGGATCAGGCAGACCGGCGCGAGCATCACCAGCTCCACATCGTCCCGTCCTCGAGCCGGTTCACCGGCAGATACGCGCGGTTATATTCGTGTTTGGCGGCGAGCGTTTCGTCGATTTCGACGCCGAGGCCGGGTGCCTCGCCCGGGTGCATCGCGCCCTTGGCGAAGCTGTAGGCGTGGGGGAACACTTCGTCGGTCAATTCGGTGTGGCGCATATATTCCTGCACCCCGAAATTTGGGATCGATAGGCCGAAGTGCAGTGCCGCCGCCATGCTGACGGGGGAGAGATCGGTCGCGCCGTGGCAGCCGGTGCGGACATGATACAGGTCGGCGAAGCTGGCGATCCGGCGGAGGTGTGTGATCCCCCCGGCATGGACCACGGTCGCGCGGATATAATCGATCAACTGCTCCTCGATCAGTTGCTTGGCATCCCAGATCGAGTTGAAGATCTCGCCGACCGCCAGCGGGCTGGTCGTGTGCTGCCGGATCAGGCGGAAGGCGGCCTGGTTCTCGGCGGGGGTGGCATCCTCGAGCCAGAAGGGGCGGTAGGGTTCCAGATCCTTGCCCAGCCGGCCCGCTTCGATCGGGGTCAGCCGGTGATGGATGTCGTGGAGCAGATGGACGTCCCAGCCCAGTGCTTCGCGCGCGGCCTCGAATAGCGGCGGGACCGAGCGGAGGTATTTCGAGGTCGACCAGACATTCTCGCTCGGCAAATTGCCGTCGGCGGGCTCGTAGAAATAACGGTCGCCAGAGACGCCATAGGTCGAGGCCAGCCCCGGCACGCCCGATTGGACGCGGATCGCCTGATAGCCCTGCTGCTGGTAATCGAGCGCCGCCTCCACCGTCTCTTCGATCGTCGCGCCATTGGCGTGGCCATAGACCATGCAGCTCTCGCGCGCGGCGCCGCCGAGCAACTGGTACAAAGGCAGCCCCGCAACCTTGCCCTTGATGTCCCACAAGGCCATGTCGACCGCGGCGATCGCCGCCATCGTCACCGGCCCGCGCCGCCAGTAGGCGCCCTTGTAGAGATACTGCCAGATGTCCTCGATCCGGTGCGCGTCGCGGCCGATCAGGCACGGCACGACATGCTCGGCGAGATAGCTTACCACCGCCAGCTCGCGACCGTTGAGCGTCGCGTCGCCCAGGCCGTGGACGCCGTCGCTCGTCTCGATCTTCAGCGTGACGAAGTTTCGCCCCGGGCAGGTGACGATCACTTTCGCACCGGTGATCTTCAGCATGCGGTCTCCATTCCGTGATTCTGATGTGTCATACAACTTTTCGGCATATTGGCTGGCAAAAAAGCGGGGTGGCCGCTGAAAATCAACGGCCACCCCACAGGGTTCGGAGGAGGCCCTCCTAATCTAGAACTTCGCGCGTACCCCGATCGAGTAGCGGCGCTCGGACAGCGCGTAGCTGTTGATCTGATCGCGATCGAAATTGCTGTATTCCTGGGTCGCCGAACTCTTGGGCATCAGATTCTGCGCCTGCAGCGAGAGCGACAGCCATTTGGTGATGTCGACGCCCACCTGCGCGTCGAGCTGCGAGCGCGGACCGATGAAGCTCGGCCGCCCTTCGGAGAATTCGAACGCCGCCTGATCGCGGTAGTTGTAGGCGAGGCGGGCCGAGAAGGGGCCCTTCTCGTACAGGCCGACGAGATTGTAGCTGTTCTTGGAGACCGCGACCAACGGGAAGCCGGCGTTATCCTTCGAATCCGAGTAGGTGTAGTTGGCGATGATGCCGAACCCGTCGAGCGGCGCGGGCAGGAAATCGAAGAACTGCTGGATGCCGACCTCGAACCCCTTGATCCGCGCGCTTGCGAGATTTTCGGGGCGCGAGAAGGTGAGGGTGCGGCCCGCCGGATCGAGATTGGTGTCGACGCCCGAGGTCACGAAGCTGGCAATGAAGTTCGACACGTCCTTGTAGAACAGCGCGCCCGAGATCAGCGAGCTCTTGCCGGTATAATATTCGAAGCTGACGTCGGCCTGGGTCGAGATCGGCGGCTTCAGATTGACGTTGCCGCCGGTGACCGAAAGGTTGGTCGCGTTGAAGAAGGTCGACGGCGCGAGATCGGCGATCGAGGCGCGCTGCAGCGTCTGCGATGCCGAGACGCGGACGAGGAACTTGTCGGTCACGTTGAAGGCGATGTTCGCGCTGGGCAGCACCGTGGTGTAGCTGTTCTTGTCGGTGACGAG
>Ga0247811_1000395_pt1 | contig 13795 bp, 17 predicted proteins | sample UWRJL134311R1_FD_189018 | JGI IMG/M metagenome (GOLD analysis project Ga0247811, IMG submission 189018) | Plant litter microbial communities from Arlington Agricultural Research Station in Wisconsin, United States - UWRJ-L134-311R-1 | ecosystem: Environmental > Terrestrial > Plant litter >...
CGAACTGAGCGAAGACGTCGAAGAGCCGTACTGCCCCGTCGTGATCCGCAAGAAGGTGTTCGAGGCCACGCCCATGAGTGTGGATGACGCGCTGTACATGATGGAGCTGGTGGGGCACGACTTCTACCTGTTCATCGACAGCGAGACGCACCGCCCCAGCGTCGTCTACCGGCGCAAGGGCTGGGACTACGGCGTCATCGGCCTCGACGAGAACGCCGACACCGCGAACGCCACGACCGAGATGGGCGACAAGCTCGTCGTCGCGCGTTGAGCAGGCCTTCGGGCGGCCCGTTGAGTAAGCCGTCAGCGTAACCGTGTAGCGAGCCTGCCCACCCAGACGGGGCACAGCCTCTGGCTGGGTAGGCTTGCTACCATTACGAGCCGGTAACGGTGGGCACGACTGTGTGCCCGCGCGCGGAAAGACCCGCGCTCAACAACCTTTGGAGTAAGTCGTGGCCAACGTTCTCGAACGCGCACTTCGCGTAGGTGAAGGTCGACTCCTTCGTCGCCTCAAGCACTATGCAGAAGCCGTCAACCATCTGGAAGACGACTTCACCCAGCTCACCGACGACGAGCTCAAGAACGAAACCGTCGAACTGCGCGAGCGATACGGCAACGGCGAGTCGCTCGACGACCTGCTGCCCGAGGCGTTCGCCGCGGTGCGCGAGGCGGCCAAGCGCACGCTCGGCATGCGGCACTTCGACGTGCAGCTCATGGGCGGCGCGGCACTCCACCTCGGCAACATCGCCGAGATGAAGACCGGTGAGGGCAAGACCCTCGTTGCGACCCTGCCTGCCTACCTCAACGCCATCGCCAGCCGCGGTGTGCACGTCATCACGGTCAACGACTACCTCGCGAGCTACCAGTCCGAGCTGATGGGCCGCGTGTTCCGCGCCCTCGGCATGACGACCGGTGTGATCCTCTCCGGCCAGACCCCGCAGGAGCGCCGCCAGCAGTACATGGCCGACGTCACCTACGGCACGAACAACGAGTTCGGCTTCGACTACCTGCGCGACAACATGGCGTGGCAGGCACAGGACATGGTGCAGCGCGGCCACTTCTACGCCGTGGTCGACGAGGTCGACTCCATCCTCATCGACGAGGCACGTACCCCTCTCATCATCTCCGGACCCGCGTCGGGCGAGGCGAACCGCTGGTTCACCGAGTTCGCCAACCTCGCCAAGAAGCTCGTTCCCGAGGTCGACTACGAGGTCGACGAGAAGAAGCGCACCGTCGGTGTGCTCGAACCCGGTATCGAAAAGGTCGAGGACTACCTCGGCATCGACAACCTGTACGAGTCGGCGAACACCCCGCTCATCTCCTTCCTCAACAACTCGATCAAGGCATCCGCGCTGTTCAAAAAAGACAAGGACTACGTCGTGATGAACGGCGAGGTTCTCATCGTCGACGAGCACACCGGCCGCATCCTGATGGGACGCCGCTACAACGAGGGCATCCACCAGGCGATCGAGGCGAAAGAGGGCGTGGCCGTCAAGGCCGAGAACCAGACGCTCGCCACGGTCACGCTGCAGAACTACTTCCGCCTGTACAACAAGCTCTCGGGCATGACCGGTACCGCCGAGACCGAGGCCGCCGAGTTCATGGCGACCTACAAGCTCGGCGTCGTGCCCATCCCCACGAACAAGCCGATGCTGCGCAAGGATCAGAGCGACCTGATCTACAAGAACGAGCAGTCGAAGTTCGAGCAGGTCGTCGCCGACATCGTCGGTCGCCACGAGACCGGCCAACCCGTGCTCGTCGGAACCACGAGCGTCGAGAAGAGCGAACTGCTCTCGAAGATGCTCGCTAAGCGCGGTGTGAAGCACGAGGTGCTCAACGCCAAGAACCACGCGCGTGAGGCATCGATCATCGCGCAGGCCGGCCGTCTCGGCGCCGTCACCGTCGCCACCAACATGGCCGGTCGAGGCACCGACGTGATGCTCGGCGGCAACGCCGAGTTCCTCGCCGTCGCACACATGAACAACAAGGGCCTCAGCCCCGTCGACACCCCCGACGAGTACGAAGCAGCCTGGGACGACGTCTTCGCCGAGGTGAAGAAGGAAGTGGGCGAGGAAGCCGAGCGCGTCGTCGCCGTCGGCGGTCTCTACGTTCTGGGAACAGAGCGTCACGAGTCGCGCCGCATCGACAACCAGCTGCGTGGTCGCTCCGGCCGCCAGGGCGACCCGGGCGAGAGCCGTTTCTACCTCTCTCTGCAGGACGACCTCATGCGCCTGTTCAACTCCGGTGCCGCCGAGGCGCTGATGGGCCGCGGAAACGTCCCCGACGACCTAGCCATCGAGTCGAAGGTCGTGAGCCGCGCCATCCGCAGTGCACAGTCGCAGGTCGAGGGCCGCAACGCCGAGATCCGCAAGAACGTGCTCAAGTACGACGACGTGCTCAACCGCCAGCGCGAGGCCATCTACGGCGACCGCCGTCACATCCTCGAGGGCGACGACCTGCAGGACCGCGTCACGCACTTCCTCGAAGACGTCGTCACCGAGGTCATCGAGGCGCACACGGCCGAGGGCCACTCCGACGAGTGGGACTTCGAAGCGCTGTGGACCGAACTCAAGACTCTCTACCCGGTCGGCATCACGATCGACGAGCTGCTCACCGAGGCCGGAGCACGCGGCAAGGTCACCGAGGCGTTCCTCACGAGCGAGATCCTCTCCGACGCCAAGGTCGCCTATGAGAACCGCACCGCCCAGCTCGGCGAGCCCGCCATGCGCGAGCTCGAGCGCCGCGTCGTGCTGTCGGTCATCGACCGCCGCTGGCGCGACCACCTCTACGAGATGGACTACCTGAAAGACGGCATCGGACTGCGCGCCATGGCACAGCGCGACCCGCTGGTCGAGTACCAGCGCGAGGGTTTCGCCCTGTACCAGCAGATGATGGGCCAGATCCGCGAGGAGACCGTCGGCTTCCTGTTCAACCTCGAGGTCGAGGTGACCGGCGGCGGAGCGAATGCGTCCGCACCGATCGTCGCGGCCAAGGGACTCACGGGCAACGCGGCTCCGGCCGAGCGTCTGAGCTACTCCGCCCCGAGCGAAGAGGCCAACGGCGAGGTCGAAGTGCGCAACCAGCGCGGACAGGTCGAAAAGGCCGCGACCGCCCGTGCCCAGCAGGCCAACCGCCAGCAGACGCAGGCCGCAACGCCCGCCGCGAAGGGCGCGTTCGGCCAGCCGACCGAGGCTCCCGCCGAGACGGCAGCCCCGGCAAACCGCCAGCAGCGCCGCCAGCAAGACAAAAAGAAGTAGCGCGGTAACAACCAGATCGCTGGTTGAGTAGGTCGCCCAGCGACCGTATCGAAACCTCGCGAGGTTTCGATACGAGCCGCAGACGGCGCTACTCAACCAGCGATTTGCTGTTACAACACGTTGATCGCCGTCGCCCGCCACCTCGTGTCGAAACCCTCGAGCCGCAACGCCACCGCGCGCGTGCGCGCCCGGCCGATCACGATCACGACCGCCTCGACGACGCCGTCGCGCGGTTCACAGATCGACATCGACCCGATCGTGAAGTTCGGCGCGCGGGCGACCTGGCCCTTCGCCTGCCGCGCCCGGGTCGACAGCACAACTCGCTTCAGCAGGTGGCGGTAGACCTCGTCGTCGACCCAGCGCGCTATCTGCTCGAGGTCGCGTGCGCCGGCGAGGATCTCGATGACGCAGCGGGTGAGGTTCTCGAGCAGCGGCTCCGGATTGGGCAGCACCGCCCGGGTCGCGGGCTGGACTCCGAAGAACTCGTCTCCGTCGTACGGTGCGTGGATGGGTTTCGAGGGCAGAGCCTCGTGGTCGTCGTGTTCTTCGTAGGTGCGGGCAGTCGCGCTCATACCGGGCTCCCATCGGTGTGGTGGCGGAACCGAGACCCCCGTTCGGGGGTGCAAAGACTCAACCAGACGTGAGGCATCCGCAATCTCGCTCTACCCAAATCTGTGGATAACCGGTATCGTCGCGCGGCCGGTGTCGCTAGGGTCGGCGCATGCGCTGGGACAGCCTGTTCGACGACCTCGAGGGTCAGCTCGAGCAAGAGCTGCGCGCCGAAGAACTCGACCAGCACGCCGAGGAAGAGCGGCTGCGCATCGGCAGGCTCGGCTTCCGCGACCGCCTGCTGGCGATCCACGCGGGGGCTCGGCGCGACGCCGACGGCACGGTGCGCGTCATCCTGAACTCGGGGGAACACCTCGACTTGCGCGCCCTCTCGTTCGGCCGCGACTGGTTCACGGCCCAGCTCGTCGGCGACGCACGCCGTCCCGTGCAGTGTGTGGTGCCTCTCGCCGCGATCGCCACGCTCGTGCTCACGGGCGCGCAGGTCGAGCTCAGTCTCGCCCCGGCCGAGGGCGAGTCGTCGCTCGCATCGCGGCTCACGCTGCCGTTTCTGTTGCGCGACCTCTGCCGACGCCGGGCCGGTATCGACGTGCGCACCGCGCTCGGCGACGTGCACGGCACCATCGACCGGGTGGGCCGTGACCACTTCGACCTCGCCACCCACGAGAGCGGCCGGCCGCGGCGGCAGAGTGCGGTCGCCGACTACCGCACGATCCCGCTGCACCAGGTGCTGTTGCTGAGGCTCTGACCGCTGCTAACGTCGCCGGTGAACCGGAGGTGTGCCATGACCGTGTTTGTGTTCCCCCTCGCCGTGACCCTCGTCGGCCCGCTCGTCATCGTGATCGGGCTGGTCTTGACGGCCGTCAATCTGAAGAAGGTCGAGATCATGCCGTTCGAGGGCGGCGAGATCACCGAGCCGCGCGACCGGTTTCCGACGACGTTCATCGGCTGGCTGGCAGCCGCACAGACGGTTGTGCTCGACGTCGAGTCGACGGCCAGCCGCAAACGGGTCGCCGCCGGGCTGCTCTTCGCCTACGTGGGGCTCGCCTACTCGGTCGTCGCGATCGTACCGGTCACTGTCGCGTGGGTCGCGGCGCTGTCGGCGTACTGATCTCGGGGATGCTGGCGTAGTCCGACTGGTTCCAGAGGCTGAGGCGCCGCGCCTCTTCGTATTTCGCCTCGATGAACGACTCGAGTACCGACCGCTCTACCCGCCACTGGCCTTTGCCGCCGATCTTGATGGCGGGCAGTTCGCCGCTGCGTACCAGCACGTAGGCCTGGTTCAGCGAGATGTTGAGCACCTCGGCCGTGTCGGAGAGCGTGAGAAAGCGCCCCAGACTGCCGGCGTCGATCTGATTCATGCATCGATTATGGGTGCGCGGCTGTGTGTGAAACAGAGGTGTGGATAACTTTTCCGCGGATGTGCGCGGCCCGTCAGCATGGACGCTATGACGAGTGCAGCCCGCGACCGCGCGCCGAAGCCGGCACGCAAGAGGTTCTGGTTCGACCCGCGTTTCGCGATCGGGCTGCTGCTCGTCGCGGCGTCCGTCGCCGGAGTCGTCGCGATCGTGAGCGCCGCCGACACCAGCGTGGTCGTGCTCGCCGCGCGCGGCCCGCTCGCCCCGGGCGACCACGTCGACGTCGACGACCTGCGCGAGACGAGCGTGCGGATCGACGGCGCCGACGGGCTGTACCTGCTGCCCTCGGACCTGCCCGCCGACGGCCTCGTCGTCACGAAACCGGTGGCAGAGGGCGAGCTCGTCGCGGCGTCGGCGGTCGGCTCGATGCTGGGGGAGCAGCAGACCGCGATCGTGCTCGCGGTGAACGGCGAGCTGGCAGCATCCGTCGTCGCGGGAAGCGGGGTCGACGTCTGGAGCGCCCGGCAGTCCGACTCGGCGCAAACGGGTGCGGCACGGTTCGATGCGCCCGCGGTCATCGTCTCCGCGGCCACGGTCGTGCGCCTCGTCGACCGCGAGGGGTTCGTGGTCGACGACGGATCAGCAGCGGTCGAGGTACTCGTGCCGCGGTCGCAGGTCGCCCGGGTGCTCGAAGCGGTCGCCAACGACGACGCCATCTCGGTCGTGCCCGCGAGCCTTCCGGGCAAGTGAGGGGGCGGGCAAGTGAGGGGTCGGGCAAGTGAGGGTGGGCGGGCGATGAGCGAGCAGGAACCAGGGGGCGAGGCGCACGGCATCAGACTCGCGATCGCGGTTCCCGAACCGCACGACGCCCGGCTGGCGCACGAGGCCGCGCGGCACGGGCACGAGGTCGTCGCGACCGCCGACGACGCCGACGGCATGGCCCGATCGCTCGCCGTGGCGCGCCCGGATGCCGTGATCGTCTGGGCGACGGCCCGCTACCTCGGCTATGCGCTGTTGTCAGAGTGCGACGCCCACGGCGTGCGGGTGCTCGCGGTGGTGTCCGACGACCAACAGCGCCGGTACGCGAATGGCATCGGGCTCTACGACCTCGTCGACGCCGAGGCGCCGTGGAGCGAGTTCGAGCAGCTGGCGCGCGGCGGGCGGCCCGCCGTAGACGAGCAGCGCGAGCACCGCGGCACGGTCGTCGCCGTCTGGGGTCCGGCGGGATCGCCCGGCCGCACGACCCTCGCCGTCGGCATCGCCGCGGAGATCGCCGCCGCCGGGTTCACCGTGGCGCTCTGCGACGTCGACACGCACAGCGCGTCGGTCGCTCCCGTGCTCGGTCTGATGGACGAGGCGCCCGGATTCGCGGCCGCCTGCCGGCTGGCCGGGGCGGAGAGCCTCACCCGCGCCGAGTTGGAGAGAATCGGGCAGCGCCACGGATCTGCTGGCAACGCAAGCACCGAAGCCGGCTTCTGGGTACTCACCGGCATCGGGCAGCCGAGCCGCTGGCCCGAGCTCTCGGGCGAGCGCGTCGTCGCCACGATCGCCGAGTGCCGGCGCTGGGTCGACTACGTCGTCGTCGATACGGCGTCGAGCCTCGAGAACGACGAGGAGATCTCGAGCGACATGTTCGCGCCGCGGCGCAACGCGGCGACGCTCGCGGCGATCCGGGAAGCCGACCACATCGTCGCTGTCGCATCCGCCGACCCCGTCGGTCTCTCGCGTTTTCTGCGTGCGTACGGCGACCTCGCCGACGTGGCCGTCACCCTGTCGGTCACGGTCGTCGCGAACAAGGTGCGCGCGAGCGCTATCGGCCTCGGGCCTGCCGGGCAGGTGAGCCAGACGCTGTCGCGGTTCGGCGGCATCGACGCGCCCGTGCTCGTTCCGTGGGACCTGCAGGCGACGGATGCCGCGCTGCTGAGCGCGCGAACGCTCGTCGAGGTGGCGCCCAAATCGGCGGCGCGGCTCGCGATCAAGCGGCTGGTCTACGACCGGATGCTGCCTGCTACTGCTGTGCGTCGACGGTCCGTCGCAGGTTCTCGACTATGGCGTCGATGACGAGCTGCACGGTGGAGGGCATGTCGACGTGCACGGGGTCGAGCAGCCACTGCACCTGCAAGCCGTCGGTGGCCGCGACGATGGCGGACGCCGCGGTGACCACGCGCGGGTCGTCGGCGTCGGCACCGACGGCGAGGCCGAGGTCGGTGGCGACCCGGCTGCGCATGCCGGCGAAGCGGTCGCGGAAGAACTCCTGCGCCGGGTGGTTGCCGGTGACCGACTCGGCCGACAACACCGCGTAGGTCTTGATGATCGCCACGCGCTCGGCACTGTACTGCGCGGTGTGCACGAGGTGGTCGAGGTAGGCGGCGCCCACGGGACTCTGGTGTTCGTCGAGGCGCTCGAGGTCGGCCTCGTCGCGGTGGGCGAGAACGGCGAGCAGCAGCTGTTCCTTCGACCCGAAGTGGTGCAGGATGCCGGCGTGGGTCATACCGACCTGTTCGGCGATCTCGACGAGCGACCCGCTGTTGTAGCCGCGTGCGCCGAACACTGCGGTCGCCGCCTCGAGAATCGCGGTGCGCCGCTCGGCGGTGCGCATCTGGGGTTTGGCCGCTTTCGCGGCGCCGGGAACTATTCGGGTTGTTTCCGGGAATGTAGTGGCCACGGGTGCTCCTGTCGGACGGCCAAAATCGGGTAGACCATAAGTTACACGATCGGTCATAGCGTCCCGCTATATTTTCGCCCAGAATCTGTCATTTGCACGCAGATCACGCCGTGTGGCGTTACAACTGACCGGTCAGACCAGCTGCAGACGGAAGATGTGCACGTCGACGCCGGACGGCGTCACGTCGTCGCGCTCGAGCGAGAAGCCCAGCCGACGGGCGAGACCGATGGATGCGGCGTTGCGCGGGTCGATAACGGCGATGAGGTGGTCGCGGTCGAGCGACGATTTCGCCCACTCGATCCACGCCGTACCGGCTTCGGCGGCGATGCCGCGGTGCTGGGCGTGCGCGGCCAGAACGTATCCCAGCTCGACCTCGTCCCAGCCGGGCCAGTAGTGCAGCCCGACCCTGCCGAGGAAGTCGCCCGTCTCACGGTCGATCACGGCGCTCTGCCCGTATCCGCGCTCGCGCCACTCGTCGGCGAGCCGCGCGGCCTGCAGCGGGATCGTCTCGGGGGTCAGGCCGTCGCCGCCGACGTACCGCGCGACCTCGGGGTCTGCGTACAACGCGACCAGGTCGGCGGTGTGCTCGAGCGTGAGCGGAGGCAGCAGCAGGCGGGCGGTGGAGAGCATCCGTACAGTCTGGTCTGTGCGGCCCGCCATCTGCGAGGCTGGGGCAATGCGATTCTCCCGGTTGCCCGTGCGCAGTGTCGGCGAGCATCCGCTCAACCCCCTCGACCGCGGCGTCTGGCCGGCGACGCTGCCGCCGGTCGCGCAGCTGCTCGACCGCGGGCTCGATCTCGGCGCCGCGACGGTCTTCGTCGGCGAGAACGGCTCGGGCAAGTCGACTCTCGTCGAGGCGATCGCCCTCGCCTACGGTCTGGGATCCGAGGGCGGCTCCACCGGTGCGCGGCACACGACGCGGCCGACAGAGTCGGACCTCTGGGACCACCTGCAGCTCGTGCGCAACGCGGGGGCGGGCAAGCGCGGCTATTTTCTGCGCGCCGAGACCATGCACGGGTTCTATACCTACCTCGAGCAGCATCCGGGACCGCGTCCCGAACCGGTGTTCCACGAGCGTTCGCACGGCGAATCGTTCATCGACCTGGTGGCCGACCGGTTCACGGGGCCCGGCCTGTGGGTGCTCGACGAGCCGGAGTCGGCCCTGTCGTTCTCCGGATGCCTCGCGCTGCTCGACCTGTTGCGGTCGCTTCTCGCCGACGGCACGTCGCAGGTCGTGCTGTCGACCCACTCGCCTTTGCTCGCCGCCCTGCCCGGTGCCGACATCTACGAGGTGGGGGAGTGGGGACTGCGCCGCCGCGAGTGGATGGACCTCGCCCTCGTCGACGACTACACCCGGTTCCTGCTCGACCCGCAGCGCTACCTAGGCGGGCTCGACTGACTCGACGTTGGTGTACCCGATCAGGTTCGTGATCGTGAACTCGTAGGTCTGGCCGACCTCGAGCTGGGCGCGCACGTCGAGGTCGCGCACGTAGAAGTCTTCGCAGTCGCGATCGTCGGATGACCCGGGGCCCGAGGTCTGCACGCTGAAGCCCGGACGCTCGCCCTCGGCGGCCGGCCCGGCCACGTCGCCGTAGGTCGAATCGACGGTGCAGGTGACGGTGAGCGGCCGCGCGTTGATGCTCGTGACGAACGAGAGAGCGGCGACCGTGCTGCCGCCGACGAACACCACGACGACGAGCACGAGCAGTGTGATCGCCCAGCCCTTGCTCATAGCAACTATTCTCGCAGCCGATGGCCGCGCGGCAGACACGCTAACCTGAAGCAGTGTCGACGCTCAGTGATCTCGTACAGGCCCAGGGACGATCGAGCGAGGCGGACATCGAATGGCTGCATCTGCTCGTCGGTGACTGGCAGTTGCTCGCCGACCTCGCCTTCGCCGACATCGTGCTCTGGGTTCCCAGCGCCGAGGGCAGCTTCGTCGCCGTCGCGCACGCGCGGCCCTCCAGTTCGGCCACCCTGTTCTACCGCGACTTCGTCGGCCAGGCCGTGAAGCCCGAGTGGGAACACCAGGTCACCGAGGCGTTCGAGACCGCGCGCATCGTCGACGCGTCGGCACCCACCTGGTACGAGGAGACGCCCACGCGGGTGCGCGCCGTACCCGTGCTGCGGCGCCTCTCGCCGAGCAACAACGCGATCTCCGAGTTTCCCGTCGCCGTGATCACCCGGCACACGAACCTGAGCGAGGCCCGCACCCCCGGACGCCAGGAACTCACGTTCAACGAGTGCGCCAACGACCTGTTCGCGATGATCGCGTCGGGCGACTTTCCCGACCTGGGCGCACCGACCGGTCCGCGCAGGGGCGCACCACGGGCATCCGACGGTCTCATCCGGCTCGATGTCGACGGCACCGTGACCTTCGCGAGCCCCAACGCGCTCAGTGCCTTCAACCGCATGGGATTCGCGGGCGAGCTCGAGGGCGAGTCGCTCGCCGAGGTCACCACGAGCCTGCTGCACGGCCGCCTCGTCGTCGACGAGTCGCTGCCCCTCGTCGTCACCGGCCGCGCCCCGTGGCGCACCGATATCGAGGCGCGCGGCGTCACCGTGTCGATCCGCGCCATACCGGTGCGCAACCACGGCGAACGCGTCGGCGCGATCGTGCTCTGCCGGGATGTCACCGAGGTGCGTCACCAGGAGCGCGAGCTGATCACCAAAGACGCCACGATCCGCGAGATCCACCACCGGGTGAAGAACAACCTGCAGACCGTCGCGTCGCTGCTGCGCATCCAGGCCCGACGCACGCACAGCGACGTGGCACGCGAGGCGCTCGGCCAGGCCATGCGCCGCGTCACCGCCATCGCCGTGGTGCACGACACGCTCAGCGAGGGCCTGAACCAGAGCGTCGACTTCGACGCCGTGTTCGACCGGGTGCTGCTGCTGATCGCCGAGATCGCGACGGGACACAGCACCACGGTTCATCCGAAGTCCACCGGAAGCTTCGGCATCCTTCCCAGCGAGTACGCGACCCCGCTCGCCTTGGCGCTCACCGAACTCGTGACCAACGCCGTCGAGCACGGCCTCGCCGGCCGCGCCGAGGGCGAGGTCGAGATCATCGCGCAGCGCAACGACGAGGTGCTCAGCGTGAAGGTGCGCGACAACGGCGTGGGCCTCGCCGAGGGCAAGGTCGGTTCGGGCCTCGGAACGCAGATCGTGCGCACGCTGATCCAGGGCGAGCTCGGCGGGGCCATCGACTGGCACACGATGATGGGCTCGGGCACCGAGGTCACCATCGAGATCCCGTTGAACTGGCTGACGAAGAGCTAGTTACAGCCCCGCGATAGCCGTCGCGAGCTCGGCCTTGTTGTAGCTCGCTCCCGGGTTGGTCGAGACGTGGGCGTACCGCACGACACCCTGCTTGTCGACGAGAACGCCGCCCGACTGCTGGATCGCGCCGAACACCTTGCGCAGCAGGCCGGCCTCGGCGTGCGGGGTTCCGTCTTTGCCGACGACGACGGGGAACGGTACGGCCTTCTTCGCCTTCCAGGCGGTGGCCGACTCGGCGTCTTCGGGAACGGCCACGATGACCTTCACTCCGGATGCTGCGAGCTCGTCCTTCTGCGCGGCGAGGGTGCGCACGGCCGCATTGCACTGCGCGCAGGACAGCGCGCGCATGAAGTAGACGAATACGTTGTCGGTGCCGCGGTAGTCGTCGAGGCTCAGCGCCTTGCCGTCGGACTCGCGCAGGTCGAGGTGCAGGGTGGAGCCGATTTCGAGAGACATGGTGGGTCCTTTGGTTGGGTGTCAGCGGGTCGTGCGGAGATCTGCGGTGAGCTCGGACATTCCCGAGGTGATCGTGTGCAGGCGGGCGAGCAGTTCGGCCACCTCGTCCATCTGCTCGAAGCCGTAGGCGGGGTTGAGGCAGTCGACTTCTGCGGCTACCTTCTCGTGCAGGCGCAGGCCCTCGGCGGTGAGATCGACGACCACCGTGCGCTCGTCGCCGGGACGCCGCTCACGCGACACGATCCCGCGGGCCTCGAGCCGCTTCAGCAGGGGCGACAGCGTGCCGGAGTCGAGCAGCATCGTGGCCGCGAGGTCGCCTACCGACGATTCGCCGTCGGACGCGAGCGCCACGAGCACGAGGAACTGCGGGTAGGTGAGGTCTTCGTCGGCGAGCACCGCGCGGTAGGCCTGCGATACGGCGCGCGAGGCGGCGTAGAGCGCGAAGCACGGCATCTGCTGCAACGGATTGGTCATGCACTAAGAGTTGCACACAAATACTTTGTGCACAACTTATTGGCGGGTCGCGCTCTCAGTCGTCCTCGACGAACGTCCACTTCGGCCGCGGGTTCGTGCGCACCGGCTCGCCCGATTCGGGCGTGTGCAGCACGTACTCGATGGCCTCTTCTCTACTGAGGCTGTTCGGATGATCCAGCCACTCGAATTTGCCCGTGGGGTCGTAGCGGTCGGTCTTGCCCTCCGGAATGCGCACGACCGAGCGGCGCAGCACCTCGGCGAGCAGCTCGCGGTCGCCGGTCGAGAGCTCGGGCTCGCGGGTCGAACGCACGCAGACGATCGCACCGGGGAGCCTGCCCGTGCCGAACTGCAGGTAGCCGCTCGTGCCCGACCGGTGGGTCACGGTGAGGAACGCGGCATCCGTGATCTCGTCGAACCGGAACGTCTTGCGCCCGACCCGCACCGTCGACTCGTCGAAATTGATGCTCGGGGTGAGGTTGCGGGAGGCGGCGAACAGTGCGGCTGCGACGAGGGCGAGCAGCACGCCGACGAGGGCGATCCAGCCCGCCGCGGGTCCGAGAGTGTTTCGCACCAAGCGCACACCTACATGGAGCACGATCTGGAATCCGACGAGCGCCAGTGCGAAGCGGTAGCCCGCCGGGCGCGTGGGCGACGACCAGAACGCGCGCCAGAGCGACGAGCCGCGGATGCGCACCCAGCCGTGCGGGAGCTGTGTCATCCTCACAGTCAAGCCTAATTCGACGACCGCGGCGATCTCTTGCTTTAACGCCAGAACTGCCGCTCTCCCCGAGGGGTGAGCGGCAGTTCCGACTGCTAGGTGAAAACTAGGAGGCGCGGCGGGCGCGAGCTGCGCGGCGCTTGAGGGCGCGGCGCTCGTCTTCGCTGAGTCCGCCCCAAACGCCGGAGTCCTGGCTGGTCTCGAGTGCGTACTGCAGGCACATCTCGGTCACGGAGCAACGCGCGCACACCGCTTTTGCCTTGTCGATTTGGTCGACGGCCGGACCGGTGTTTCCGACGGGGAAGAAAAGTTCCGGGTCAGCGGTGAGGCAGGCGGCTTTGTCGCGCCAATCCATGTGGGCTCCTTTGATAGAGGGCTTTCGGGCGCGGGTAAAGAGCCGTCAAGATTCGGGTGAGAAAGAGAGATGGGATTCGCCCGCGCCGCTGCAGGCTCGAAATCAACCTCGAATAGACTCTCATACCGAAGCACGCAAATCAATGGTTTTGTATGGGATGTAGCTGTGAGCGAAGCACGAGATGTTGAAAATTCCGCGGGAAATAGCGGATCTCGACGCCGTCACCACCCCCTCGTGCTGCTGCTCGCGGCGGTGCTCTTCGTCGAGGCTCTCGCCCTCGCCGGCGCGACCGTCGTGCTGATTTTCGAGCTGCTCGTGGCGCGCGCCGACTCGTTCGCGAGCGCCGTCGCGCTCACCGTGTGCGCCGCGATCGCGACCGTGTGGGTCTTCGTCATCGCGATCAATTCGCTGCGTGGCCGCGCGTGGATCCGCGGTGCGGCGATCGTCGTGCAGGTGCTGATCGCGGCGCTCGCGCTCGGCAGCTTCCAAGGCCTCCTCCCGCGGGCAGACATCGGCTGGCTGCTGCTGATCCCCGCTATCGTGGTGATGGTGCTGCTGTTCACCAAACCCGTGCTCGCGGAGACCAGCCAGCGCGACGCCTAGCCGACTGCTTACGCGTCGATGCCGAGCTTCTTGCGCAGGCTCGCCACGTGGCCGGTGGCC
>Ga0247811_1000396_pt1 | contig 13792 bp, 17 predicted proteins | sample UWRJL134311R1_FD_189018 | JGI IMG/M metagenome (GOLD analysis project Ga0247811, IMG submission 189018) | Plant litter microbial communities from Arlington Agricultural Research Station in Wisconsin, United States - UWRJ-L134-311R-1 | ecosystem: Environmental > Terrestrial > Plant litter >...
CCACGCTCGAGGGACTGCGCCCGCTTCTCGCCGGGTCGGATGCGCCCCGCGCCGCACTCGTCGCGTCACTCGCGGCACTCGAGCCGGTCGACGAGCCGCTGCTCGCCGCACTGCTGGCGAACGACGAGCCCAAGGCGCTCGAGCTGGCGAAGGCGATCGCCGACGCGCCCTCTGACACCCCGAGCAACGCGATCTACAACTCGAGCAAGAACGCCATCGCGCTCTGGGTGCGCAAGAACGCACCGACCGACGCGTGGGCGGGCGCGGGCATCCCGCTCAACGCCATCGCGCCCGGCGTTATCGAGACGCCGATGATCGCGGAGATCCTCGCCACCGAGGAGGGCCGCGCCGCGCTTGCCGCCGGAGCCCCCGCGCCGCTCAACGGACCCGCCGCGCCCGCATCGGCGCCGGCCGCATTGCTCGCCTGGCTCACCAGCGAGCAGAACACCCACGTCACCGGCCAGATCATCTTCATCGACGGAGGGGCCGAGGTCATCCGCCGTCCGACTACGGTCTGATCGGGCACGCTGGTTGAGTAGCGCCGTCTACGGCGCGTATCGAAACCCCGCCTACGTAGTGCGTCGGCGGGGTTTCGATACGTCGCTGGCGCGAAGATCCTCCTTCGCCGGCTCAGTCGGCGCTGGGGTCGCGCAAACGCTGGCGCGTTCGCCCAAGCTCCACCGCGCTACTCGACCAGCTTCGCGCGATCGCGCTCGGCCTTCTCCAGCGCCCGCTCGGCCGTGGTGCGCTTGCGGTCGGCGGCGTCGGCCGCCCGTGTCGCGTCGGCAAGTTCGCCCTCGACGTCGGCGAGCTGCTCGCGCAGTTCCTCGCGCTCGAGAGTCAGCGACTCCTTGGCGCTCCCCGCCTCACGCGCAAAGCGCTCGGTCTCTTTCGCCGCCTTGCGCGCGGCCGCGACCGCCGCTTCGGCCGCGTCGAGCTGCTTCTGCGTCGGACCTTTTTTGACGGGCGCCTTCTGCTTCTTCCTGGCGCGCGCCTCGGGCAACGGCCCGGCGACGGCTTCGTCGAGGTCGACCGCTTCGAGGCCGTCGCCCGAGAGTGCGCGCACCAACCGTCCGGATGTCACGGCCGCGGCCGCGGCAGCATCCGACATGCCTGCCTGAAGCGTGCGCTCTATATCGACGAGGGCCGCCGCGTTGACCGGATGCCCCGCCTCCGTCGCGAGGGAGGCCGCCTGTTTCGCGAGAGCCGCCACCAGAGCGCGCCGCTGCGAGCCGAGCTTGGTGAGCGTCGCGCGGTCGAGCCCGTCTTGGGCGTCGCGCAGCGAGTCGCCGAGCGCGAAGAGCTGCGCGACCTCGTCGGGCCGTTCGCGGGCGAGCAGGTTTGTCGCCCAGGCGGCGGCGGAGGGCTTGGGCAGCGCTTTGACGTCTTTCGCGAGCTCGCCGGTCTCGCCCTTCGCCCGGTCGTTGCGGGCGGCCGTGAACTCGGTCGGCAGCAGCTCGTAGAGCTCGGTCGCGATGGCGGCGAGGTCGGTCATGGTCTCCATTGTGCTGGTTGAGTAGGCCGCTCAGCGACCGTATCGAAACCCTCGCGAGGTTTCGATACGCGCCGTAGACGGCGCTACTCGACCAGCTAAGCCTGCACCACGCAGAAGCGGTTGCCGTCGGGATCGTCGAGCACCACGTAGTCGGCGAGGTCGGGGTAGTCCCATTCGACGGTGCGCGCTCCGAGCCCGACGAGGCGTTCGACCTCGGCCTGCTGGTCGGCGGCGAAGATGTCCATGTGGTGCCGGGCGGGCTTGTCGGAGGTGACGAGCATGAGTGAGAGCCGGGGGCCGTTGCCGTCGCGGGGCACCAGCGTGGCCCAATCCTCTTCCACCTCGTCGCGGGGCGTGTAGTCGAGGGCGGCCGTCCAGAAGTCGACGGCGCGGGGGATGTCGAGCACACCCCAGACGATTGATCCGATGGTCAGCATGCGACGAGTATGGCCCGGCGCACGTCCGACGAACAGCCGTTGCAGAATGGAGCCATGGCACTGAACAAACGCGAACGCGCCGCCACGAGCGCCGAGTTGCACGCCAATCTCGAGCTCTCGGGGCTGAGCGAGAACGATCTGCAGTTGCGGCTCGGCATGACCGACGACCACGTCGAAGCGGCACTCGGAGTCACCGGTGCCGACCCGATCGACGTCTGGCTCGTGCGCGACTACCTCGAGCGCTTCATCGTCGACCGCGGTGACAAGCCGGTGCCGTTCACGGTGCTCACACCGAGTGCGCGGGTCGCGGCGGAGAAGTGGTTCGCGCTCTACGACATCGACGAGGTGCTGGACGAGAACTAGTCGACGGTCGGCTGCCAGAGCTCGATGCGGTTGCCCTCGGGATCGGTGACCCAGCCGAACAGGCCGACGCCCTCCAGATCCTGCGTGTGTGTATCGACGTCGGCGCCGGAATCGCGCAGTTGCTCGAGCATGGCGTTCAGGTCGGCCACGCGAAAGTTGAGCATCGTCTGCTGCGTGGGCGAGCCGAAGTACTCGGTGTGCGCATCGAAGGCCGCGAACACCGTCGGGCCGGGCTCTTGGGTCCAGAGACCGTTGTCGCCGAGATCGAGACCGAGCGCCTTGCTATACCAGGCGCTGAGCGCCGCCGGGTCTGAGGAACGCAGAAAATAGCCGCCGAGGCCGAGTACTCGTTGCATGGGAGACAGGATGCCACGGAACCGACGGTTTAGATACGGGCTGGGGGGTTTCGATACGCGCCCCAGAGGGCGCTACTCAACCAGCGAGGAGATGCAGGGCGCTACTCAACCCGCAGAGGCGAGGAACTTCAGCGCGGCGTCGCGGAAGTGCCGCGAGGTCGGCGCGTTGAAGTGATTGCGCCCCGGGATCTCGAAGAACTCGCCCTCCGCCGCCATCGCCAGTGCGCGCGACTTCGGCAGGATGCCGTCTTCGCTTCCGGTGGCGAACAGCGTCGGCTGGTCGGGGGCGTTGTCGGCGCTCGGCTGCGGTCCGCCGCGCATGCCCTCGACGAGTGCGACGAGCGCGGTGAGGTCGTTGCCCTCGATGCCGCCCGCCATCTGCAGGTAGGCGCCGGTGAGGCGGTCGTCGACCGGATGCCCGTGCTCGATATGTGCGCGCGCCTCTTCGATCTGGAACCGGGTGAGCGGGTCGCCGTCGGGGATGCCGCCGAGCACGGCCTTCGAGATGCGCTCGGGCAGCTCGCGCGCCGCCTCCCAGCCGACACGGGCGCCGAGCGAGTAGCCGACGTACGCGACCTCGTCGAGCATAAACGTGTCGAGAACGGAGAGCACGTCGGCGACGAGCAGCCCCATCGTGTACGCGGCGGGGGAGTGCGGCTTGTCGCTCGCTCCGTGTCCGCGCTGGTCGATCGCGATCACGTGGAAGTCGGCGCGCACGAGGTCGCGGATCCACCCCGTGGAGTGCCAGTTGAGCAACGCGCTCGACGCGAAGCCGTGCACCGCGAATACCGTGGGCGCATCCGGATCGCCGAATTCGTAGGTGGCGATCTTGGTTCCGTCCGGTGAGATCACGGAGCGGGCGGGCGGGATTTCTGGCGTAAGCATCCCTCTAATTGAATCAGTTCTTCAGTTTTCTCAGCGCCGTCGCCTTGTGAGCGGCACGGGCGCCGGTCTTCTCCGACTCGACGATAAAAGCCGGTTCGTCGGATGACGCGGTGAAATGCTGCCCGGCGAACTCGAAGTCACCCGACTTGCGTTCGACCACGCGCCCCCGCGTGCGCCCCTGCGACGTGTTCCAACTGACCCGGTCGCCGGTGCTGAGTTCGCTCATACCCACTCACGCTACGTGTCTGAGCGAACCGTGCAACCCCCCGTTTCGCAGGCTGTCGAGTTTCTACGATGAGTCGATGGACGGCGAGCAGGCGGTCATCAGGGCCGCGACCTGGAACGTGTGGTGGATCTTCGGCGACGACTGGCACCGCAGGGAACGCGGCATCGTCGCGACACTGGAGGACTGGCATCCGGATGTCGTCGGTCTTCAGGAGGCCTGGGCTCTCGGCGACCGCACCCAGGCCGACGCGCTCGGCGAAGAGCTGGGCATGTACTCCGCGTTCGTCGAGCCGGGTATTCCGGTGCCGCCCGACCCCGTCGAGAACCCCGACTACTACGGCGTGCGCATGGGCCTCGGCCTGCTGAGCCGATGGCCGATCTCGATGGTCGAGGCGCACCCGATGCCGTCGGAGGGCCGCGACCTCGTGGCGCTGCTCGCGACTCTCGACCATCCGCTCGGACCGTTGCACGTCGTGGTCGGCGCCACCAGTTGGGAGCCGGACAAGCTCGAGGAGCACTCGGCCCAGCTCGCGCGGCTGGGCGAAATCGTGAGCGGCCCGTTGTCGAACGGCCCGCTTCCGGTGCTTCTGCTCGCCGACCTCAACGCCGACTTCGCGATGCCCGCGATGGCCCGGTTGCGCGAGACCCTGCTCGACACGTGGGGCGAGGCGAACGACTACACCGCCGATCCGCGCACCTACGGCGACACCAACCGGTTCTCGAGCCCCGAGGCGAAACGGCAGTACAACCGGCGCATCGACCACGTGATGGCGCGGCCCGGCGATCCCGAGCACCCCGTCGTCGTCGCCGGCTCGTGGATCGTGCGCGACGAGGTCGACGGCCTGCCGCCGAGCGACCACTATCTCGTGGTCACCGATCTGACGGTCTGACTTCGGCGGCGCGCCGGGCCAGGTAGAGCCGGGACGGCGCGTCGGTGGTGAGCGAGATCGCCTTCGCAAAAGCGGATGCTGCAGCATCCGTCTCACCGAGAGCTGCGAGCAGGTGCGCCCGCGTGGCCCAGGCCGGCTGGAAGCGATCGGCGCCGTCGATCTTCTGCAGCTCGTCGAGCCCCGCCCGCGGTCCGTCGCACTCGGCGATCACGGCCGCCCGCGCGACCCGGGCGCCGAGCGTCGGCGAAACCCGCACGAGGGCGTCGTGCAGCGCGAGCAGGGCGCGGGCATCGGGGCGCACGGCCGCGCACTGCGCACTCTGCATCGCCGCCTCGAGCTGGAAGCGCCCCACCCGGCCGAGCGCGTGCGCCCGTCGCAGCAGTGTCTCGCCCTCGCGCACGAGGTCGGGCCGCCAGAGCGTCCGGTCCTGTTCGGCGAGCGGCACGAGGCATCCGTCGGCTGCCACCCGTGCGTCGGCCCGCGCGAGAGAGAACGCGATCAGGGCGGCGAGGCCGAGAGCCTCCGGTTCGTCGCCGAGCAGCACCGCGAGAGTCTTCGCCAGATAGAGCGCCTCGGCCGCGAGCGAATCGCGCACTTTCGGGCCCGAGACGAGCTGCCAGTCGATTGCGTACGCGCCGTAGACCGCCTCGAGCACGAAGGGCAGGCGCGCGGGCATATCGTCGCGCAGCGGAACGACGAACGGAACCCGGGCCAGGCGGATGCGCCGCTTGGCGCGCACGAGCCGCTGGGCCATCGCGGTCGCCGGCACCGCGTACGCCTGCGCGATGAACGCGGCGTCGAAGCCGAGCACCGTCTGCAGCATAAGCGGAGTGCGCACGGCCGCGTCGATGGCGGGGTGCGCGCAGACGAACATCAGCTCGAGGCGTTTGTCGGGGATCGCCTCGAGGTCGATGCGGTCGAACGCGGCGACCTGCAGGTCGAGCGGTGCCGACAATCGGTTCGCGGCCGACTTCACCGTGTCGAGATGCCGGCGGCGGGCGACCGTGACCAGCCAGGCTTCGGGGTTCGTCGGAACGCCGTCGTGGGGCCACGCGGCGAGCGCCCGCTCGAACGCGTCGCCCAACGCGTCTTCGGCCGCCGCGATGTCGCCGGTCTGCGCGGCGATGATCGCCAGCAGCCGGCCGTACGAGGCGCGGGCCACCTGCTCGGCCCGCGCCCCGGCGCTCGACCGGGCGGCACTCAGTTCGACGACAGCCACCCGCCGTCTCGGTAGACGAGCGACGACGGGCGGATCTCGATCACCCCGTACTGGGCGCCCGGGTTCTTCTCGGCCCAGGCGAGTGCCGCGTCGAGGTCGGGCACGTCGATCACGAACGAGCCAGCGAGCTGTTCTTTCGTCGCGGCGAATGGTCCGTCTTGCACCCGCAGCGAGCCCTCGCGAAGAGAGACGGTCGTCGACACGCTCGACGGTTGCAGGATGTCGATGCTCACGAGTACGCCGGCCCCGTCGAGTTCTTTCGCGTAGAGGTCGAACGCGGTCTCGAACTCGGCCATCATTTCGGGGCTGACCTGCACGTCTTCGCCCGGTTCGGGCGCGTGGAGGAGCAGTGAGTAGTGCATGGTGTGTCCTTCCGGTGGATTGATACTGACACTCCTATGACGATCGGGCCAGTGGTCGATCGACACATATCTAGCTGTTGTTTCCTCACCCGCTGGGCGCTATTTTGTGAGCCATCCGCTCGTTCCCGACCCCTGGAGATGCCCATGTCTGATTCGAAGCCCACCATCGTTCTCGTGCACGGCGCATTCGCCGACGCCTCCGGCTGGACCGGGGTGATCAAGAACCTGCAGCGCGACGGCTACCCGGTGCTCGCGCCCGCCAACCCGCTGCGTTCGCTCGCGGGCGACGCCGAGTACATCCGCACGTTTCTCTCCACCATCGACGGTCCGATCGTTCTCGTCGGCCATTCCTACGGCGGCGCCGTCATCACCAACGCGGCGACCGACGTCGAGGCCGTCAAGGCCCTCGTCTACATCTGCGGGTTCGCGCTCGACGAGGGCGAGCCGGTACTCGGCGCGCTCGGTCTGGGCGGCGGCACGACGGCGCTCGGCGACCACACGCTCGTGCGGCCGTACCCGGGCGCGGGTGAGGGCGACGGCGACGGCTACATCGACCCCGAGTACTTCAAAGAGTTGTTCTGCGACGATCTGAGCGACGACGACGCGGCCGCGATGAGCGCCGCCCAGCGCCCCGCCGCACTCAACACCCTCGGCACCCCGTCGGGCGTACCGGCGTGGAAGACTATCGCCAGCTGGTTCCTGATCGGCGCGGACGACCGCACCATCCCCGTCGAAGCACATCGCGCCATGGCCGAGCGAGCGGGCGGCATCGCCGTCGAGATCGCGAGCTCGCACGTCGCGATGGTCAGCCACCCGGATGCCACGACCAAACTGATCGTCGACGCAGCGAAGAACGCGGTCTCGGCCTGACCATGGGCGAGCTGATCGTGCACCAGTTCGTCAGCGCCGACGGTTTCGCCGGCGATGAGAGCGGCGAATTCGCGCTCTTCGACGGGTCCGGACCGTCGGACGAGCTGGACAACGAGACGCTCGCCCGCCTCGAGAGCGTCGACGCGATCGTGCTCGGCGCCACCACCTACCGCATGTTCGTGTCGTACTGGCCGACGCCCGACTCCGACCAGGAGTTGCTCGCGGCCCGCATCAACGAGCTGCCGAAGATCGTGGTGTCCACGACGCTGACCGAGGCGCCGTGGGGCGAGTTCGAGCCGGCGATGCTGGTCGCGGATGACCCGGCCGAAGCGGTGCGCCGCCTCAAGCTCGACCTCCCAGGCGACCTCATCGTGTGGGGCAGTCTCACGCTCACCGACACGCTGTTCGCCGCCGGTCTCGTCGACACCGTGCGCCTCGCGGTGCTGCCGAAGGTGCTCGGGCGTGGCCGGTCGGCGTTTCCCGCGGGATTCAGCGACATCGATCTGCGGTTCGTGCGCTCGAGCAGCTACGACTCGGCCATCGTCGCGATCGAATACCAGAATGAACGAAAGGACTCGCCCTAAGCCCGGCACGATACGCTGGCCGTGATGACAACGACGCCTTCTGCCCCAGAATCCACCTCCCGTCGCGACTCGATCCCCGCCGAAATCGCTCGCTCTTGGCTGCTCGTCTCGGCGACGCGCACCGACACGTTCGACTCCGCCTTCCGGTCGCGAGCCGATCAGATCGTTCTCGACATCGAAGACGCCGTCGACCCGAAGCTCAAGCCGAAGGCCCGCGACGACGTCATCAACTGGCTCGGCGGTGGCGGCGACGGCTGGGTGCGCATCAACGACCACACCACCGAATTCTGGAGCGACGACGTCGACGCTCTCTCCGGCGTTCCCGGCCTGCGCGGCGTTATGCTCGCCAAGACCGAGTCGCCCGCCGACGTGACCGAGACCTTCGACCGGCTCGGCGGCCACACGCCCGTTCTCGCTCTGATCGAGTCGGCCCTGGGCATCGAGGAAGCCGTGTCGATCGCCCGCGCCCGAGGAACTTTCCGCCTCGCATTCGGCAGCGGCGACTACCGTCGCGACACCGGGACGAGCGCCGACAACCTCGCCATGGCGTACCCGCGCTCGCGCCTCGTCGTGGCCAGCCGCATCGGTGACCTGCCCGGCCCGATCGACGGACCCACGGTCGGCAGCAGCCATCCGATCTTGCGCGAACAGTCGCAGATGACCGTGGCATTGGGTCTCACCGGCAAACTCTGCCTCGACCCCGAGCAGACGCCAGTGATCAACGAGGTCATCAGCCCGACGCAGAGCGACGTGAGCTGGGCGCGCGACTTCCTCGACGACTTCGAAGCGAGAGGACGTGTCATCCGCGACGGAAGCGATCTGCCCCGCCTCGGGCGCGCCCAGAAGATCGACAAACTGGCGCGGGCGTTCGGGGTTATGCCGGCGTAGCGGCCATTGCCGGTCGAGCAGGTCGCGCAGCGACCGTATCGAAACCCTCCCGACGGTTTCGATACAGGCCTTGGACGGCCTTACTCAACCAGCGGAAGTCTCGACGATCGTCGTCGTCACCTCGACGATGTGCGGCGCGGCAGGTGCCGACCCGAAGCCGAACGTCACGGGCGGGTGCAGCCGGGTGAGCGCGCCGAGACCGTCGCCGTGCCAAGTGGCCTCGACGCCGGTGATCGTGCGCGCCGACGTGACGCCGTAGAACTCCCGCCGCCCGTTGCCGGCCGAGCCCGCCGTGCGCGCGCCCGGAACCAGCACCCGCGCGAACGGGTCGATGAGCCGCAGCCAGCCCGGACGCGTCGCGAGTCCCTTCGGCACCAGCCGCAGCAGCCGGCCGAGCCAGGAGATGCCGCCGATATCGAAGCTCGCCGCGAGCGGCCCGGCGTCGACGCTCACCCGCCGGCCCCGCTTCGAATACGACACGGGAACGATGCGCACCTCGTCGAACGTGTACGTCGCTCCGACGAACTCGGCGACCGCGTCGCTCGGCGCGAGCAGGATGCGGTGCCCGTCCGGCCGCTCTACCATCACGTCGGCGAAGCTCCCGAGGGGAGACCGCGGCCACATGCCGACGACGAGCCGAACGCCCGACTCGGTGCCGAAACCGGCGATGCGGCCGTGGAAGCGCAAGACGAAACGGGCGTCGGTGTGCGGCATAGCGTCAGCGTAGGCCACCGGGCTGGCTGCGGCGCCAGCTAGAGCAGTACTTCGAAGTCGGTGCGGGTGTGGCGCTGGCCGTTGACCTGCAGCTCGAGCGAGTGGGTTCCTGCGTAGTGCACCCGCGTCGTCATCTGTCGCAGCGCGTGGCGTTTGGCGATCGCGATGCTCTCGCCCGGCGCCAGCGTCGCGGCGGTGAGCTTGAAGACCTTTTCGGCCTGACGTTCGTTGCTCTTCATAAAGTGCACGACGTAGTCGACCGCCATGCGTTCGGTCGTCTCGCCGTCGTTGGTCAGGATGAACCGGAAGCCGAGGTCGCCCGGCAGCGTGATGGCGGACGAATCGAGCACGGGCGGCGATACCGAGACGCTCACCGGCGCGAATCCCATAACACCGAGCGCGCCGGGATGCGCCTTCTTGACGAGGGTGCGCAGCCCGTGCCGCACCACCCAGGCGGTGTTCTCGTCGGGTGCCGCCAGCCAGCGCCGCGCCACCTCGACCACGAGGTCGGGGCTCTGCCGGGCCAGGTCGTTGAGGTGGTTGGCGACTGACCGGCGCACGTAGTCGCTTTCGTCGCGGTAGAGCGCGTCGAGGATGGGCACGGTCGCTTCGGGCCGGGCGAGCAGCGCCCGAACCCGGATCGCCCACGGCAGGAAGGCGCGTGTGCCTTCGCTCGCGAGCCGGCGCACGTGCGGGTCGGGCGAGAGCGTCCAGGTGTGGATCACCGGCAGCGCGGCGTCGAGGTCGTGTTCGAGCAGGCGGCGGATCGGAAACTCCGAGGTGAGCCGCGGCGTCAGGTCGGCGAGCAACCCGAGGCCGTCGGCGAAGTGCTGCGGCTCGGCGAGGGCGAGGGTGGTGACGGTCTCGCCGACGGGCCAGATCGTCCAGCCGCCGAACGACGGGTCGGCCAGCGCGGCACGGAAGATGCGTGCCGCCGCGGAGAAATCCGCGGGAAGGTCGGCAAGCAGCGCGGCGCTCACCCTGTCGGTGCGTTCGCGCAGAGACGCCTCGCCGAAACTCTCGGCGACATCGGCGAGGGCCGCGAGGTCGAGTCCGGGGGAGGCGGCCTGGAGATGTGCGCGCAGGCCGGCCACGGCATCCGCATCGATCAGTTCGTTCATCGCGCCCATGCACCCGACGCTACGGCACCGCGCCGACATCGTCGGTCATTTCTGTATACAGCGTAAGGGTAGGCTTACCTCATGACTTCCCCGTACCGAAATCTGTTCTTGACGGCCGCAGCCGCAACTGTGGCTCTGACCTTGGTCGGATGCGCCAGCGGCAGCGCCACCGAGGCCGCCGGCGGACGCTCCGTCGACACCGCGCTCGGCGCCGTCGTGGTCCCCGACGCGATCGATTCGGTCGTGGTGCTCGAGGGCCGCCGCGACCTCGACATCGTGCTGTCGCTCGGCCTGCCGCTCGTCGGCTTCCCGTACGAGGGTCCGGATCAGAAGCTCGAACTCGAAGCGCCGCTCGCCGAAGCGACCGCTGCTGCCGTCGCCGACGGTGCCGAAGAGCTCTTCCTCGCCGACGAGATCAACCTCGAGGCCATCGCCGAGGTCGCGCCGTCGGTCATCGTCAGCCGCATCGACGACGTCGAGCCCATCGCCGACGAGCTCGACGCGATCGCGCCGGTGTTGCCCGTTCACTCGCACAGCGACGGAGTCACCTGGCAGGAAGACCTGATGGTGATCGCCGAGGCCACCGGAACGACCGAGCGCGCCGACGAGATCATCGCCGAGTACGACGCGCGCGTCGAGGAGATCGCCACCACCTACGCCGAGCAGATCGCCGCGACCCCGGTCGTATCGATGAACGGCGGGCCCGAGGGCACCGACATCCAGGGTACCCGCCTGCAGAACGCGACCCTGATGGCCCTGGGCGGTGTGCCCACCGAGGCGCTGCTCGAGGCCCGAGAACTCGTCGACGAGTCGCTCGAGTTCAGCCCCGAACAGACGCTCGCGGCCCACGACGACGCGGGCGCCATCCTCGTCGCCGTCGAAACAGCCGAAGACTGGGCGGCACTGCAGGCCGACCCGCTCTGGAACGAGCTGCCAGCGGTCAAGGCCGGCAACGTGGTGCGCACCGACAAGATGACCCATGAGGGCGGGCCGATCACGGCGATGCACGTTCTCGACCTCCTCGAGCAGCTCTACGAGACGGTGTAGCGGATGCTGCGCAATAGAACGATCCTCGTGGCGGCGGCCGTGGCATCCGCCACTCTTCTTCTCGGCGCCTGCTCGGGCGACTCCCCACAGGCGACCGCGTCGCGCAGCGTCGACACCGTGCTCGGTGCCGTCACCGTGCCCGACGAGATCGACTCCGTCGTGGTGCTCGAGGGGCGACGCGACCTCGACATCGTGCTCTCGCTCGGCCTGCCGCTCGTCGGCTTCCCGTACGAGGGCCCCGACTCGACGATGCAACTCGAGGCGCCGCTCGCCGCCGCGACCACGGCCGCGATGGCCGACGGGGCGGAAGAGCTGTTCCTTGCCGACGAGATCAACCTCGAGGCGATCGCCGAGGTCGCGCCGTCGATCATCGTCAGCCGGGTCAACGACGTCGAGCCGATCATCGACGAACTGACCGCGATCGCACCCGTGATCGCCGTCAACTCGAACGACGACGACACCTGGCAGAACGACCTGATGACCGTGGCCGAGGCCACAGCGACCACCGAGCGCGCCGACGAGATCATCGCCGAGTACGACGCGCGGCTCGCCGAGATCGCCTCGACGTACGCCGAGCAGATCGCGACCACGAAGGTGCTCGTCGTCAGCTACGAGAGCACCGGAACACTCGTGCAGTCGGCCCGCCTGCCCGCGATCGTTCTCGAAAAGCTGGGCGCGCAGTTCTCGCAGTCGTTCGCCGCCGCGTTCGATGCCGAGTCGCAAGACGGCGAGTACGGCGCCGAGCAGACGCTCGCCGCCCACGGCGACGCCGAGGCGATCCTCGCCCTCGCCGACACGAGCGGCGAGTGGGAGGCGGCGCAAGCCGACGCCCTCTGGCAGCAGCTGCCCGCCGTGCAGTCGGGCACCGTGGTGCGCTCCGACAAGATGGTGAACGAGGGAGCGCAGATCACCGCGATGCACCTGCTCGACCTGATCGAACAGCTCTACCAGAAGGTCTGACCCGTGGCGGTCATCCAGGAGCGGTTGCCTGCCACGCGCAACGGCAGGCAGCTGCGCCGGCTCGTTTTCAGCGCGCTCGCTCTCGTCGTGGTTGCGCTGCTCGGGCTGCTCGTCGGCTCGCGCGGACTGTCGCCGGCCGAGGTGCTCGCGCCGCTGTTCGGCGGTACCGACCCGGAGGCCACGGCGATCCTGTTCGACCTGCGCCTGCCGCGCACGCTCGTCGGCATGTGCGCGGGGGCGGCCCTCGCGGTCGCCGGCGCGCTTATGCAGGGGCACACGCGCAACCCGCTCGCCGACCCCGGACTGCTCGGAGTCGGCGCGGGGGCGGCGCTCTCGGTCGTGCTGGCGATCTCTCTGCTCGGGCTCAGTACCCCCATCGGCTACCTCTGGTTCGCCTTCGCGGGCGCTGCGGTCGCCGCCGTGATCGTCACCGCCTTCGGACTGCTCGGAGCCGGCCGGCGCGACTCGTCGCCCGCGAGCCTCGTGCTCGCCGGCGCCGCGGTCACCGCGTTGCTCGGGGCGGTCACCGGCATCATCCTGCTGCTCGACACCTCGACCCTCGACATCTACCGCTTCTGGAGTGTCGGATCGCTCAGTGGGGGCCGCGGCCTCGACGTGCTGCTGCCCGTGCTGCCGTTCCTCGCGGTCGGCCTGGCCATCGCGTTCGCGCACTCGTCCACGCTCGACGCGCTCGCCCTCGGAGACGACATGGCGCGCGCGATGGGCCGCCGCCTCGGCCCCGCCCGCCTCACCGGACTGCTCGCCGTCACCCTGCTCGTCGGCGGCGCCGTCGCGATCAGCGGGTCGATCGGCTTCGTCGGGCTCATCGTTCCGCACGTGGTGCGCCGCATCACCGGGCCGGGCCACCGTTGGCTGTTGCCGCAGTGCGCCGTGCTCGGCGCCGCACTCGTCGTGCTCGCCGACATCATCGGCCGTGTGCTCGTGCAACCCGCCGAGCTCGCCGTCGGCGTGGTGCTCGGGGTCGTGGGCGCTCCCGTGTTCCTGCTGCTCGTCGTGCGTATGCGCGGAGCCCGCTCGTGAGCGCCATCGTCCGCGCCGCCCCCGCGCTGCGCCTCGGCCGTGTCAGCGTGCGCTGGCGGCCCCGCCACCTCGTCGTGGTCGTCGCCGCCCTGGTCGCCGCGCTCGCGGTCGGCGTCGTTTCGGCGGGCATCGGCGACTTCACCATGTCTCCGGGGCGCGTGCTCGAGGTACTCGCCGGTCAGGGCACCCGCCGCGAAGAGCTCGTGATCCTCACCATCCGCCTGCCGCGCATCTTGGTCGCCCTCGTCGTCGGCCTCGCCCTCGGCATGTCGGGCGCGATCACCCAGACCACCGCGCGCAACGCCCTCGCCAGCCCCGACCTGCTCGGCGTCACC
>Ga0247811_1000398_pt1 | contig 13779 bp, 15 predicted proteins | sample UWRJL134311R1_FD_189018 | JGI IMG/M metagenome (GOLD analysis project Ga0247811, IMG submission 189018) | Plant litter microbial communities from Arlington Agricultural Research Station in Wisconsin, United States - UWRJ-L134-311R-1 | ecosystem: Environmental > Terrestrial > Plant litter >...
GAGACTCTTCCATTTCCATTCTGGGCAGCGGTCTCGGCGGAACCGGCGCCGTCGCTTCGTCCGGTCTTCGACTATGTAGCGCCTCGGATGACCGCACCGCGCGTCGCTCTGGTGGGGGATGCTGCGGTGATAGTCCGTCCCCACGCCGCAATGAGCACGGCGAAAGCCGCCGGAGATGCCGCCGCGCTCGCGAGCTATCTCGAGGAGCTGCCACTCGACGAAGCCCTCACCGCTTACGAGCGTGACCGGCTCACGGTCGGAAAGTCAATCGCGTCGTACGGACGTATTTTCGCGAACTCTTCACCATTGAACGATCCCGCGAAACCCGCGGATGCTGCCCGTCAGCACGAAGCCGGCATAGGACGAAACTAGGGAGCCACCATGCACGATCCGAGGAATCTCACGCGGGGAGCGCGCGACACGCTCAACCACATCGAACATCACCCGACGACGCACAACATCAGCTGGAGCGACTTCCTGGTCATGCTGAAAGAGATCGCTGACGTAGAAGAGAACCACGATGGCGCGCACATCGTCGTCCGTCTCGGCAACCACCGACAGGTACTCGAGCGCGCGGATGACAAGCCGGTGAACGAAAAGACGGTGCTCGAAGTACGGCGGATGTTCAAGGATGCCGGCTTCATGTGATGGGCCGGCCGCTCGATCAGCCAGACCACGGCAGCCGTCAGGAGAACACGTGGAGACCGCATCACGTGCATCTCAACGCTCTCGGACGAGACCCGGAAGACAGCGCTCAGACGAATCGTCGACGCCCGAAGGGGCTCGGACAGTCATCCCGCTCACGCCGCCAGCGGAAAGGAAGTCGACGCGTCCGCGCCGCGCAGGCGACTAGAGGTTTCTTGCCGGATTCGAGCTAGACGAGGTGGAGGAAATCACTTTCGCCAACTTGCCTCCTCTGCCAGTATCTATGGAAGGGCGGCGTCCAGATCCGACTAGAACCAATGGCGTAGCTCCGTCGTCGAAGTCCAGCATCGATTTTTCTTGAAACCATTCACCGCACGGTGAACCGAGCCGAGATTTCTCGAAGGTTCGATCATCCATAGTGCGCAGCACGTCAGCGAAGCCCGACCCCACACGACATGGCTCCACAGATAGCCGGCCCCGAGCACGGACGGAGAAACATGGCGACCACGCGCAGCCCGTTCGCGGACTATTTGCGCGCTCGCCGCGCCCGCCTCAAACCCGAAGACGTCGGCTTGCCATCCGGTAGTGGTCGGCGGGTGCCCGGACTGCGCAGGGAAGAGGTCGCAGAGCTTGCGGGAATCAGCTCCGACTACTACCTGCGCATCGAGCAAGGCCGGGATCACAAGCTCTCCGACCAGGTGCTCGCCTCCCTTGCCCGGGCGCTCCTCCTCAACGACTCCGAAACCCGGTACTTCTTCCGACTCGCACGACCGGAGTTGCACATAATCGCAACCGGACATCGTCCGGTCCCACCGCGCGTACTAACACTGTTAGACCAGTGGTCACACACTCCGGCGTACGTGTTCGACAGCAATCTGGATATCCTCGCAGCGAATCAACTGCAGCGTGATCTGGCACCGGGGATGGTAGAACCGGGAACGAACCTGTTGGAAACCGTGGCGGCGGGCTACGAGGCCGCGATGGCCCGTGGCGAATCCTCTCAGGTTCTTGAGAAGTGGGCGGAAACGTTTCATGAGATGGTCGCGGCGCTGAGGTACTACTCCGACCCGGAGGATCCGCGGCTGCAGGAAATCGTCGGCGCCCTCGCGCTCCGGCACCAGAATTTCCGAGCGGTCTGGGCGCTCCACGACGCGCGCCCCTACACGTCGGGAACCGACCGAGTGTGGGTCGAACCCCTGGGCTGGGTGGATATGCGCTGGCAAGCGCTCGAACTTCCCGGTCGTCCCCGGCAATTCATCGTCACGCACCTGGCTGAACCGGGAACGCGAGCAGAAGCGGCGATCACTCAACTGACGGTAAGCCGAGCAACCATGACGCCGTAGGAGCCGCGGGGATCGGACTCACGAACCGACTCCTGGTTCCGAGACGATGGAAGCAGCAAGGCGGTCGAGAAGATCCTTCGATTCGTCGTCTACAGTCCCGAAGAGTAAAAGCGTGTCATCGTAATTCTCTGGAACCCGGGTGAGCTGATACACGAGGCTTATGTCTCCGACCTCGGTGCCGAGGAAGGTGGCCATGCCAGTGGGATTCGCCTGCCGGCGCTGAGCCCAGGCCCCAGAGAAGTCCCAGCTCTTGGCGGAAAGTTCACCGACGATGGCGAGGAAACCACGATCCTCCTCGTGCTGGTCGAGCGAATCACGGAGCAGTGCTGCTACCTGAGCCGCTGTTTCGTCCCAGCAGTCTGCTCCTCGCGGGACGCTGGGGTCCAGGAAGGCGAACTGCGCCAAGTTCGTGCTCTCGATGAAGCTTTCGGAAAGCGCCAGCGCCAACTTGTTCGATACGAGAACGTTCAAATGCCGATCCACAAGGACAGCGGGCGTATGCGTCCATGATTCGACGAGGTCGCGGGTTTCGGATCGGCGTATTGCTAAGGAAACTTCATAGTCGTCCATATGGTCCACGGTTGGCACAGTAGGGCTTTAGCTGGTCAGTCTCAACTGCAGCGGGTCGAAAAGGTCATCCACGGTGTCGATTACTCGCCGAGAGCCGATTCCACAGAATCCGGAAATCGCCGACGGCCCCTCGCTTGTCGGGAAAACAAGTCATTTCACTCTGTGCCGACGACGACGCCTACCCGGAAAGTGGGACGTGCCGACGCCGGCGAGACAGGGACGAGGAGATCATGAACACACAGACCGTGCCCGCCCAAGGGATTCGGTGGGACCACACCTCGACCGCAGAAGGCCATAAGACGCGACGTCGCGGTCTGTGGTGGAAAGCGCTGATCGGTGGCTTCCTGCTGTGGCTGGCGACCGTACTCGTCACCGTGCTGACTCGCAACGTGAATCTCGTGCCGACGGTGATCCTTCTCGGGAGCTTCCTGGTCCCGTTCGTGGCCGCTCTATTCGCGGCGGAGCGCATCAAGGGGTTCACCGCCGTGCACTTGGCCGTCACCTTCGCGGTGGCGGGGATATGCGGTGTGCTCGGGGCGTCCCTCCTAGAGTCCACGCTCGCTGCCACCCCTTGGGTATACGTCCTCGTAGGCCTGATCGAAGAACTCGTAAAACTCGCCCTCCTTGTCATTGTCGGTTGGCGCGTCGTACCCAAAACAGCCGGCCAGGGAGCTCTTCTCGGAGTGGCGGTCGGCGCCGGGTTCGCCGGTTTCGAATCGGCTGGTTACGCATTCACCGCTGCGATCACGCAAGACGGCGTCGACATTATCGGAGTCATCCAGACCGAAGTGTTCCGGGCTCTACTCTCGCCGGTCGGACACATGCTGTGGACGGCGATCATCGGTGCGGCGATTTTCGGAGCGGCGTCGGGGCGGCCGCGATTCCGGCTCGCGTGGCAGATCCCGGTCGCATACATCGGAGCGTCGCTGCTCCACTCTCTCTGGGACTCTTTGAGCCAGATCACGCTCTACATCGCCCTGCTGGTGTCGGGTGACGCACTACCTGTCCTGCGTTACTACGGCCGGCTTCCGATGGGGCTCGCCGACGAAGTTTCCGCTCGGTCCTTGATGCTCTACGTGATCGGACTCGTGATCGTCACAGCCCTGGGCATCGGCGCCCTCCTGCTCGAGCTGTATATCTACCGCAGGAAGCGCGCGAAAAATCGCTCGGACGACCCTGCCGAGCCCAACCAGACCGCAGCTCTGCCCTGACGCTGCTAGTCACTACCGAAAGGAACGTCGCTGCAATGTCCGACGCCACAACACCAGATCATCTCAGCCAGCATCACCGCACCACCTTGCGGCACATCGCTGTGCACCCCGCATCCCACAATCTGGAGTGGAAGGACGTCATCGCGCTGCTCGACGAGACGGCGGATGTCACGCAGGAGCATGACGGGAAGTTCGTCGTGAAACTCGGCAAAGACAGGATCGTGCTGACAAGACCCAAGCACAAGGACGTCGACGAGCAGACGGTGGTCGACCTCCGGCACCTGTTCACCAGTGCCGGTTATCTGCCGCCCGCGAAATAGGCCCCACGGTCTGGGCCGAGGGACCAGAAAGACGCGCGGTCTCGGCTTGATCGACGTGCCCGGTCAGACTCTGTCGAGTTCGTTTTGACGCTCGCCGACCTATTGATGATGCTGCAGCATCCTGGTTGTCGCGAACACTACCGCCGCGAGCACCAGGACGACGAATGTGAGCAGTACAGCGAGCGGGGTGGCGAACGTGAGGGCGCCCCCTATGAGAAGCACAGGCAGGCATAGGCCGGCGTAGGCGATCAGGAAGATCGCCGCGAGCGCTTCTCCTCGAGCATTCGGGGTGGCGAGGCCGCCGGCGGTGGCGAGAGCGCTGCGGAAAAGGAGTCCGACCCCGCCGCCGGTGACGACGCCCGCGACGACGAAGACAGGCAACGATCCGAAAGTCGCTCCGACAGCGAGGCCGATGAGACCGACTGGCAGGAGCATGGCTGCTGTTTGCAACTGACGGCGTACCGACACGTTGCGGAAAACCAGCTGGGCTGTACATGCGGCGGCGAACACCGAGAACGACACGGAACCCGCCACCAGACGGTCGGACTCGTCCATGGTCACGACGAGGAACGTCGGGGCCAAGGAAGTGAAGAGACCGAAGACCGCGAACGCGGTGAACGCCGCTGTCCCGGCGGCGAAGAACGCCGATCGCGACGCGGAGGGGATCGATACACGTTGAGGGCGATAAGCACGTCGTATCTCTTCACGTTCCACCGTCTCCGGGACGAAGGCGAGCGCGGCAGCCGCGAAGATAAAAAACACGAGGAAGACGAGGTGGGGGATGTGGAGCGGGTCCGGGAGGAACTCTGCGAACAGCCCGCCGATGAGCGGGCCGAGTCCGAGACCGCCGAGGTTCGCGACGCCGGCGATGGTGGATGCTACGCCCGGGTGTTCGGCGGGTCGGGCGACGACGCGCAGCTCGCTCAGATGGGCGGTCGCCGTCGCAGTCAAGATTCCGACACCCACTCCGTTGACAAAACGCGCGATCACGAGCCCAGGGAGTTCGGGCCAGAAAAGAAACAGGGCCGCCGCGACGATCTCGATGAGCACAGCTGCAAACACGATACGTCTTCGCCCGAGCCAGTCGCTGACGTGTCCGGCGAAATACAGGCTCGCGACGACGCCGACCGCGTATGCAGAGAAGATGAACGTCACCACCGACGCCGGAAATCCATCAGCTCGCTCGTACAGCACGTACAGAGGCGTGGGCACAGTCGAGTACGCCATCACCGAGGTGAACGCGATGGCGATGATCCAGAACCCGACCTGATGCCGGGTTGCCGGAACGGTTGATTTATTGATCGAGGCGGAGGATGTCATGGGTTGATCGTCCCGTGATCTGGGATGAAAGCCGATGCGTCAATTGACTCAACTCTCCATATCCGCGGCTGAAATTAAGCGAATGGTGTCACGCGATCGGGTCCTCTATCCGCCTAGTGCCTCGAGCTTCTCGCGCGATGGGACGAAATAGACACCGCCAGTGACCGCGGTGGAGAAGTCGAGGAGACGATCATGCTGCCCAGGAGGCACTCCAACGAACATCCGGGTGAGCATCCGCTCAATCACCGACAGGTCGGCGGCAAGGCCGACGAAATAGGTGCCGAACTCCGACCGTCCAGGGCGGCCGAAGGGCATGTTGTCGCGCAGGATGTCATGCTCGGTCCCGTCGTCGTCTGTGATCGTCGCAAGGCTCTTGTGCGACAGCTGAACTCCGTCGTCATCCTCACGCTCCACGTCGTCGGCTTTGCGGCGCCCCATGATTCGTTCCTGCTGTTCGGTGCTGAGACTGTGCCACGCGGCGAGATCGTGGAGATATTTCTGGACGACCAGATAGCTTCCACCGGAGAAGTCCGGATCTTCAGCGCCGATCAACGCCACCTTCGGGAGGGCGTCGCCGGTGGGGTCTTCTGTCCCGTCGACGAACCCCAGAAGGTCGCGGCTGTCGAAGTAGCGGAACGCGGCGACCTCGTCACGCACGACGACGTCGGTTCCCAGCGCCTCGAGCAGAAGCCGCTCCAGCTCGAAGCACATGTCTTCACGGTCCGCCCGGATGTGGAAGAGCAGGTCGGTCTGCGTCGCGACTGCGGTGTGCTTGGCGCCTACGACTTCCCGAAACGGATGGAGTTGGCCCGGCCCGGCACCTGGCGCGAACTGCTCCCAAGCTTTGCTCCCGATGCCGACCAGACACGACAGCCGAGCATTCAGGTCGCGAAAACCTACTGCTCGGATGAGCCCCCCGATGTCCGCGACGACATCGCGGACGCGCGCGGTCGCGGCCGCGTCACCGACGATGTCGACGGAGAGGAAGACGGCAGAACGCGACAACGGCGCGAGCACGGCCTGAGGCTCGATGGGAACACGGTCGTATGACGTCATCGGCGCGTCTCGGGACCGAGGCCCACAAGTGAGTCGGGCATGGCTAGAAGTCCTCGATGCGTTCGACTTCATCGTCGGCGAGCGGCTGGACTGCTGCCAGCTCTTCGAGAGCGGTCTGCAGTTGAGCGCGCAGCCATTGGTTGGAGACGTCTTCTGCCGCTGCCAGATCGTCCAGCCGCTTGGCAGCTGAACCGTTCAGATTTTCCACGATGACCCCTATCTGGACTTCGGGGAGTCGGTGACCCCGTCGTGGCAATTCTTCTGGATGCCCGGCATGCATCGAATGAGTCATTTGACGCGATCCGACGGCGCATACCCGTCGTTAGTTTTGAGTCACTTCTCACTCGAGGAGCACGAATTCGCAACAGCGATCCCGAGCGCAGCTCGGTGACAAATACACGGAGGTTGATCATGCCGATTGTGACCACAGACGATGGTGTAGAGATTTACTACAAGGACTGGGGCAACGCCGACCAGCAGCCCATCGTGTTCCATCACGGATGGCCGCTGTCCGCGGACGACTGGGACGCTCAGATGCTGTTCTTCCACGCCCGCGGCTACCGGGTCATCGCTAGCGACCGTCGTGGGCACGGACGCTCCACCCAGGTGGGCACCGGCCACGACATGGACCACTACGCCAGCGACGTCAACGCCGTGGTCGAGCACCTCGACCTGTGGAACGCCATTCACATCGGTCACTCCACCGGCGGCGGCCAGGTTGCCCGATACGTCGCCCAGTACGGGGAACCGCAGGGCCGCGTAGCGAAGGCGATCCTGGTGTCGTCGGTGCCGCCACTGATGGTGCAGACCGACGACAACCCCGATGGAACACCCATCTCGGTCTTCGACGGCTTCCGTGACGCTCTGGCCGCTAACCGGGCCGAGTTCTACCAGGCAGTAGCGTCGGGGCCGTTCTACGGTTTCAACCGGCCCGGCGCCAAGGTATCGGAGCCGGTGATCGCCAACTGGTGGCGTCAGGGCATGACGGGCAGCGCCCTCGCTCACTACGAAGGCATTGGAGCGTTCTCCGAGACCGACCAGACGGAAGACCTGAAGGCCATCACCGTTCCGGTCCTCGTCACCCAGGGCGACGACGACCAGGTCGTGCCGTACAAGGACGCTTCGCTGAAGCAGCACGAGCTGCTCCAGAACTCCACCCTCAAGATCTACGAGGGTTACCCGCACGGCATGCTGACGATCCACGCCGACGTCATCAACCCCGACCTTCTCGCGTTCATCGAGCAGTAACTAGCCCAGAGCGCGTGAAGCGGCCTACCCGGACATCGCCCGGGTAGGCCTTTGGCGCTCAAGCAGAAAACATAAAAAAGGCCCGGCAGACATTACTGTCTGCCGGGCCTTTTCGTCTGTCTTTCAACAGTGCGCGAAGGGGGACTTGAACCCCCACGCCCTTACGGGCACTAGCACCTCAAGCTAGCGCGTCTACCAATTCCGCCATCCGCGCGCATGGCCAGCCTCTGCAGTTTTTTACACTGCGTTGACCGCCGAGAAACGAGAATAGCATGCTCTGAGAGGTGCTTTTGTCACTTGGCGCCATGTGAACGCGACACGCCCGACGCGACGGGTAGCGTGGAGCCATGACGACCGAACCAGAGCTCGAAGCAACAGCCGCGATTGCCCAGCAACTTATTAGGTTCGACACATCAAACTACGGCGAAGGCGTCGCCAATTCAGAAACAGAGGCCGCCGAATATCTCGGTTCGCTTCTCGAAAATCTCGGCCTGAAGACCACCTATGTCGATTCCGATCCCGGCCGCACGAGCGTCGTCGCCCGGGTCGAAGGATCCGACCCCAGCCTCCCCGCGCTCGTCGTACACGGGCACACCGATGTCGTACCCGCCGATCCCGACAACTGGAGCGTCGACCCGTTCGGCGGCGTCATCAAAGACGGCATGCTGTGGGGCCGTGGGGCCGTCGACATGAAAAACATGGATGCCATGATCGTCACGGCGTTGCAAGACATGCTGGGGGCCGGCAACCAGCCCAAACGCGATCTCGTCATCGCCTTCTTCGCCGACGAGGAGGCCGGGGGAGTGCGCGGTTCGCACCACCTCGTCACGCAGCATCCGCAGCTCTTCGCTGGAGCGACCGAGGCGATCAGCGAGGTCGGCGGCTACTCGGTCACCATCAACGACCAGCGCGCCTACCTGCTGCAGACCGGCGAGAAGGCCCTCGTCTGGATCAAACTCATCGCCCGCGGCACGGCGTCGCACGGCAGCCGCGTGATGCACAACAACGCCGTCACCAAGCTCGCCGAGGCCGTCGCCAAGGTCGGCCGGCGCGAGTGGCCCGTGCACCTCACCGACACCACCGAGCAGCTCATCGGCGAGCTCGCACGCATCCTCGACGTCGACCCGCAGCGCGTCGGGCCCGAAGAGATCGTGCTCGCCACCGGTTCGGCGGGCGGGTTCATCCAGGGCACCCTGCGCACCACCACCAACCCCACGCTGCTCAAGGCCGGCTATAAGCACAACGTCATCCCCGATTCGGCCGAGGCCCTGATCGACATCCGAACCCTCGCGGGCGAGGAAGACGCGGTCATCGCCGAGGTGCAGGAGCTCGTCGGCCCCGACATCGAGATCGTCGTCATGCACCGCGACATCGGCCTCGAGAACCCGTTCCAGGGCGCGCTCGTCGACGCCATGGTCGCCTCTCTCGGCGTGCACGACCCGGGAATTCCGGTTCTGCCGTACCTGCTCAGCGGCGGCACCGACAACAAGGCGCTCAGCCTGCTCGGTATCACCGGCTATGGCTTCGCTCCGCTCAAGCTGCCCGCCGGGCTCGACTTTCCCGGCATGTTCCACGGTGTCGACGAGCGCGTTCCGCTCGACGCATTAGTCTTTGGCAGGCAGGTCCTCGGAGACCTGCTCTCCAACTACTGATTTCGACAGCGGGGCATCCATGAGTTTTATCGAGGCGATCATCCTCGGCCTGGTCCAAGGCCTGACCGAGTTCCTCCCGATCTCCTCGAGCGCTCACCTGCGCATCGTGGGCGAGTTCTTGCCGTCGCACTCCGACCCGGGCGCCACCTTCACCGCGATCACCCAGCTCGGCACCGAGGCCGCGGTGATCATCTACTTCTGGAAAGACATCACCCGCATCATCGGGCGCTGGTTCCGGTCGTTCGGCAAAGGCGGGGGATCGCACTCGAACAGCGTGCCCAAAAACGACCCCGACGTGCGCCTCGGCTGGCTCATCATCATCGGCACGGTTCCGATCGTGTTGCTCGGCTACTTCGCGCAGGACGCCATCCGCTCGACGTTCCGCTCGCTCTGGATCGTGGCGATCGTGCTCATCGTGTTCGGCATCATCTTGGGGCTCGCCGACTGGCTGGGAAAAAAGACCCGTCCGCTCGACCAGATGACCTTCGGCCACGGAATCGCGATCGGCTTCGCCCAGATGCTCGCGCTGATCCCCGGCGTCTCGCGCTCCGGCGCCACGACGACCGCGGGCCTCGCCCTCGGCTACGAGCGCCCCGCCGCCGCCCGCTTCTCGTTCCTGCTCGCCATCCCGGCGGTCTTCGGCAGCGGCCTCTACGAGCTGCAGCACAGTTTCGGCGAGCCGAAGGGCGAATACGGCTACCCCGAGACCGCTGTCGCGACGATCATCGCGTTCGGCGTCGGCTACGTCGTGATCGCCTACCTGATGAAGTACATCTCCACCCACAGCTTCCTGCCGTTCGTCATCTACCGCATCGTGCTGGGCCTCGCGCTCATCGTGCTGCTTTCCACGGGAATCCTGCAGGCCACCTAGCCCGAGGGCTACGCTGGAGTCTTCTGGAACATTCGTTGACTCGCCCTGACCCCGCGACCGATGGGGAGTGGGCAGCATGTCGACACGACAGGCTTTCAAAAAGGCGCAGCGCGATCTGATCACCGCACACGAACGCACCTCGAGCCTCTGCACCCCCTTCCTCGACGTGCTGCCCGTGGGCGGTGCGGCGCTGTCCGTGCTCGCGAGTTCGGCCGGACAGTCGACGATGTGCGCGAGCGACGACACCGCCGCCCGGCTCGACGAGCTGCAGTTCGACCTCGGCGAAGGCCCGTGTTGGGACGCGATGTCTACCCGCCGCCCAGTGCTGCACCCCGATCTCGCGATCGACGGCATGGCGACCTGGCCGCTCTTCACCAATGCCCTGCAGCAGGACCCGGTCGGCAGCGATGTCGTCGCGGTCTACGCTTTCCCACTCTTCGTCGGCTCGCTCGACATCGGAGCCGTCGACCTGTATTCGTCGTCGGATCGTCCTTTGGAGAAAAGCCAGGTGACGGATGCCACGCAACTCGCCTCGCTCGCGGCCTGGCAGGTACTCCGGCGCATCCTCGCCGACAACGACCTCGAGAGCGACACGCCGGGCACGCTCAACCGGCGGGAAGTGCATCAGGCCACCGGAATGATCCTGGCCCAGCTCGACATTTCGGCGGCCGACGCCGCCCTTCTGCTGCGAGCGCACGCGTTCTCCAGCGGACGCACCGTCGCGGAGGTCGCCAACGACGTCGTCGAGCGACGCATCGACTTCACGACGGATGGCACCCCCGGATAAGCACGGAGTAAACTCGGGGGATGGCGAGCGATACGCGGGAACGACGGCTGACATCGGCCTTCGTCACTCTCGCAGACACACTGGTAGCGGGCTACGACGTAGTAGACCTGCTGCAGACCCTGGTCGACACCTGCGCCGACCTGCTCGATGCTTCCGCCGCCGGCATCATGTTGGCCGATTCGACCGGCGAGCTCGCGGTCGTCGCCTCGACGAGCGAGAAGAGCATGCTCGTCGAGACGATGCAGTTGAGCGTCGGTGCCGGCCCCTGCGTCGAGTGCTTCACCACCGGCGCGCCGGTCACGGTCAGCGACGTCTCCGAACTCGGCGACCGCTGGCCCGGCTTCCGCGAGGCGGCGCTCGAACAGGGCTTCCGCTCGGTGCACGGCGTACCGCTGCGTCTGCGCGGCAACGTCATCGGCACACTCAATCTGTTCCGCACCACCGTCGGCGTGCTCACCGACGAAGACCTCTCGGTCGCCCAAGGGCTCGCGGATGTCGCCACCATCGGCATTCTGCAGGAACGGGCGATCCGCGAAGCCGACATCGCCAACAGCCAGCTGCAGCACGCGCTCGACAGCCGCGTGCTCATCGAACAGGCGAAGGGTGTCATCGCCTACATGCGCGACGTCGACATGGACGAGGCGTTCCAGACACTGCGCACCTACTCGCGCAGCAACAACCTCAACCTGCGTGATGTCGCAGAGCTCGTTGTGAACCGCTCGCTCTCGCTATAACAATCCCTGCCGCGAATTCGCATCGGGGGTAAACTCGACCTATCAAGGCCCTAGACCTCGGCTTACTGCACCAGTGAGATTTCGAGGAGGCCATCATGGCCAGCAACATTGACGAGATTTTCTTCGACGTCGACGCCGACGTGGGCGGAGAGCCGCGGCTGTACGAGCGTCCGACGCGTGTCGTCACCACGGCGCATCCGTTCACCGAAGACGATCTACGGGCTTTCGCGGCATCCGGCGAACACCCGGGACTCGACTGAGCGCCGCTCGGGCCGGTCGGGTTCCCAGCCGGCGCCCACGTAAACTACGGGAGTGAAATCGTGGAGTAGGCCCGTCGTTCCGCAGCTGCCCGGAAGCGCACCCGTTCCGCGGCTGTTCGACTCGTCGACGCGATCGGTGCGCGAGGCCATGCCCGGCACGGGCAGCGGCGGCACGGCGAGCCTCTACGTCTGCGGAATCACCCCGTACGACGCGACGCACCTCGGCCACGCGAACACCTACCTCGCCTACGACACGCTGATCCGTCTCTGGACCGACGGCGGTTTCGACGTGCGCTACGCCCAGAACGTGACCGACATCGACGACCCGCTGCTCGAACGGGCGACCGCGACCGGTGTCGACTGGCGCGCCCTGGCCGTCGAACAGATCGAACTGTTCCGCGGCGACATGGAGAGCCTGCGCATCATCCCGCCGAACGACTACGTCGCGGTGACAGACGTGATCGCCGAGGTCGCCGCAGCCGTCGACCGATTGCTCGAAGCCGACATCGCCTACCGTGTCGACGACGACGTCTACTTCTACAATGCCGCCGCGGCATCCGAGGCATGGACTCTCGGCGACGAGAGCGGCTTCGACCGCGCGACCATGTTGGTGCTGAGCGCCGAACGCGGGGGAGACCCGGAGCGTGCCGGCAAGCGCGACGCCCTCGACCCGCTGCTCTGGCGGGCCGAGCGCGACGGCGAGCCCTCGTGGCCGTCGGTCGTCGGCGTCGGCCGCCCCGGCTGGCACATCGAGTGCTCGGTTATCGCGCAGCGCTACCTCGAGACGCCGATCACGGTGCAGGGCGGGGGATCCGACCTGGTCTTCCCGCACCACGAGTTCAGCGCCGGACACGCGGCCGCGCTCACCGGACGCCCCCTCGCCGACCTCTACTCGCACGCCGGCATGGTCGCCTACGACGGCGAGAAGATGAGCAAGTCGCTCGGCAACCTCGTGCTCGTGTCGCAGCTCACCGCCGACGGCGTCGACCCACGCGCCATCCGGCTCGCCCTCCTCGACCGGCACTACCGCGCCGACTGGGAGTGGACGCGGGTGCAGCTCACCGAGGCCGAGTGCCGCCTCGCGACATGGGAGACCTGGGCGGCAGATTCTTCAGACCGGGCGGATGCGACCCTTCTCGAGGCGCTGCGCTCAGCGCTCGCTGACGACCTCGACACGCCGACGGCCGTCGCGGCCGTCGACGCCCACGTCGCCTCGGGTGCTCGCGCGACGCAGACCGATCTCGACGCTATCGACGCGCTGCTCGGCGTGCGCCTCTAACTACTGCCCGCCGGCCTTGCCGCCGGAGTCGGGCTTGCCGTCTTCACGGCGCAGGTACTTCTCGAACTCGTGGGCGATCGCCTCGCCGCTCGCCTCGGGCGAGTCGACGGTGTCGCGGGCCTGCTCGAGCTGCTCGATGTAGCTGGTCATGTCGTCGTCGTCCGACGCGAGGGCATCGATGCCCGTCTCCCACGCCGCCGCCTCGTCGACGAGTTCGCCGCGGGGGATCACGACGTCGATGATCTCCTCGAGCTTGTCGATGAGCGCGAGCGTCGCCTTGGGGGAGGGCGCGTTGTGCACGTAGTGCGGCACCGAGGCCCAGATCGACAGGGTGGGGATTCCGGCTTTGTCGGCCGCGTCGCCGAGGGCGGAGAGGATGCCGACCGGGCCCTCGTAGGTCGAGCGTTCGACCGAGAGCTGCTCGCGCACGGCGGCGTTCTCGCTACTCACGAACACCGAGATCGGCCGGGTGTGCGGCACGTC
>Ga0247811_1000400_pt1 | contig 13765 bp, 10 predicted proteins | sample UWRJL134311R1_FD_189018 | JGI IMG/M metagenome (GOLD analysis project Ga0247811, IMG submission 189018) | Plant litter microbial communities from Arlington Agricultural Research Station in Wisconsin, United States - UWRJ-L134-311R-1 | ecosystem: Environmental > Terrestrial > Plant litter >...
TCGAGTCCCTCCGCCGGCTCAACGTAAAACCATCACTTTTAGTGATGGTTTTTTTTTGTTCCAAAAGGAAAAATTCCATTTTTTTAATTCGAAGCCACAGGTTTAAGATCTTACGTCAAGTCGGGAATTTAGAATTTATCTTGGCTGAATTAGCAATAAATTTCTTATGTTTGTTTCTTAACCAATAAACTATTAAAATGGAAGAAACTTCAGTTTTTGAAAAATTCGAGTTGCAGCTCGATACCACTGCAAAAGATTTTTTAAGAGAAACCGCTAAATGGGCCTATTTCTTATCTATAGTTGGATATGTTGCGATTGCATTTCTGGTTTTAATAGCTGTTTTTGCCGGAAGTTTTTTTTCCATGATGAATAATACCCTTCCGGGAATGCCGCCGGGCAACAATTTCGGAGTTTTGTTTGGCGTCATTTATTTTGCAATGGCGGTAATTTATTTCTTTCCGGTTTACTTTTTAAACAAATTTGCTTCGAACGGTAAAAAAGCTTTTAGAGATAACGATTCTGAAGCGCTGACTTCTTCTTTCGAATATTTAAAATCGCATTATAAGTTTGTTGGCATTTTAACTGTAGTTCTTTTGGCTTTTTATGCTCTCGCATTAGTTTTTGTTTTTATTGCCAGTTTAATTGCGTCATAATGCGCTTCGATAACTTTTGACATAAAAAAACGTCCTGAAATTTTCAGGACGTTTTTCTTTGTTGTTTTTTTTAATCGAAATACTATTTTTGTTCTTTTTTAAGAGCAGTCACATACTTCGTAAGCTTTTTTCCGTAAAGCGATTTCGCTATTTTAGGAGTCATTGATTTTTGAATGGTATCTAAAAATTTGACATTGATATCATAGATTTCAGCTAGTGCAATATAAGGCGCAATTTCATGATCTTTGTGTGTAAGGGCAAAATTGGTAGCGTATAAATATTTTCTTTTGATATTAGACTCTTGTTTTGCCGTAATACTGTCTAAAGCTTTTTGATCTTGTCTTTTTATAGCTTTAAAACGAGGTTCAACCATATTTAGGTTTTCATCAATAAAACGAGCGTTTATTTTTTGATATTCTTCATATAATTCATGGTTTTTAGATCCTGTTATTTTAGCGCTTGCTATAAAGTTATCTAAATTTGTATCAATATTAATGTTTCCTGGTTCTGCAAAAAACAAAATATTATTGTCTAATGAATTCGTTACGCCTCGATCAAGAAATAAATAAAGCATCTCTGGGGATTCTAATTTAATGTCGCTTTCGAATGCTGAATTTCCGTCAATCTTAATGCTGTCAATGGCAACAAGCGAAGTGTCAACATAACGCTGAATATATAGAGTTCCGTTTTTTAATCCTTTAATATTTCCGGTAATGTGAACATTGTCAGTAGATTCATTTTTGCTGCATGATGCCAATAGGGCAAGAGTAACAAAGGCAATAATAGATTTTTTCATTGGTTTTTGAGATTTTGGTGCAAAATAAAGAAAATAGTTTAAATGTAGAGAAACAGCGGTTTAAATTTTAGCAAAAAATAAATCCCAGCTTATTTTTTAAACTGGGATTTCTATATGAGACTGAAATTTATTTATATGGCTAAGTTGAATATAAAACCATTTTCGTGTGTATAGGTGTAATTGTTGTCACAAGTATTGTTTCCATAATCAATAACTCCATTTAAAACACTGCCTTGAACTTTCAGTTTTCCTTTCGAAATATAAACGCATGAATATTTTTTAACTAATGTTTCCTGAACGGTTAACGTAAGAGATTCGCCTTTGTCAGACGTTATGGTATGCGTTCCTTCGGTCATTTCATAAACATTATCAGTTAAAACAAATGGAGTATCAACACCTGCAGTTTGTTTAACAGTATGAGTTCCGGAATTGGTATAAAAATTTCCAACCCCGTCTGTAATTTTTCCATTTGTAACTTTTCTTATCCATTGTGGTATTGCAGCAACTGTTGTATTGTTAGTGTATTCAATTGTTCCTTCCAATTTTAATGCATTGACAGAATAATCGATTCTTTCAATTGTCAATTTACTTCCAGTTGTTGTTATGGGGCCGGAAAGTGTAATTTTTAGTTTTCCTTTTCTGGCAATTTGATTGTCAGTACAGCCTGTTCCGTAATCTACAGTATATACTTTTGGATAAGTTGTTCCTGCTACCGTAACTGCTGCGCAGATTCCAGGTGAAGTTTCGAATTGTTTTGCTGTAGGTGAGCTGGTTGAGGTAACCGATAATGCTGTATTAACATCCATTTCGTTTGCCGCATCAATTGTGGCGGCTGCGCCAATTGATGTAACATCGGTATTGTCTGTTACTGTATCATCTCCGCCGGAACATGATACGTAGAATACTGCTGTTGTGCAGATACTCAAAAATAAAATTGCGGTTTTTTTCATAAGGTTTAGTGTTACGTTAGATTAAAAGGTAGTCAAATGTAATAAAAAATGATTTGAATAAAAAAAATCCTGTAAGCCAGGCCTACAGGATTTTATAACGTTTTTTTTGATGAAAATCTTATTTAATCATCTCAAAACTTCTTTTAACAAAAGCAGTCAAAGCTTCTCCTTTTAATAAGTTTTGCGATAATTTAGCCAAATCTAAAGCTTGTTTTACCAAATGCTCCTGATGTGTTTTGTCTTCTGTATTTAAAATATTTGAAGCCAGATCAGAATTGGTATTAACAACCAAATTGTACATTTCCGGCATATTTCCCATTCCAAACATACCACCGCCGCCTGATTGGCTCATTTCTTTCATTCTACGCATAAATTCTGGCTGCGTAATGATAAATGGTGCAGCCTGGCTGTCCATTGCTTCTAACTGAACGCTGTATGCTTTTGGAATATAGGCTTCTAATGAAGTTTTTAATGTTTCTTTTTCTTCATCAGATAATTTAGAAATTGTGTTTTCGTCTTTTTTGATTAAATTATCAATATGGTCAGAATCGACACGAACGAAAGTTACGTCTTTATTGTCACCTTCAATTTTCTGAATCAAATGCGAGATAATCGGAGAATCTAAAAGTAATACTTCATATCCTTTTTCTTTTGCTGTTTCAATATAAGAGTGTTGCGCTTCTTTGTTTCCAGCATAAAGAACTACCAATTTTCCGTCTTTATCGGTTTGGTTTTCTTTTAATTTCTCTTTTAATTCTTCTAAAGTAAAATAAGTGTCATCTACGGTTGGGTATAATACAAACGCACCTGCTTTTTCGTAGAATTTATCTTCAGAAAGCATTCCGTATTCTAAAACGATTTTAATGTCGTTCCATTTTGCTTCAAAATCAGCACGATTTTCATTGAATAAAGCTTTTAGTTTATCAGCAACCTTACGAGTGATGTAGTTAGAGATTTTCTTTACTGCACCATCTGCCTGTAAACCTGAACGGGAAACGTTCAATGGGATATCCGGAGAATCGATAACTCCTTTTAACATAGTCAAAAATTCAGGTACAATTCCTTCTACGTTATCAGTAACGTAAACCTGGTTTTGGTACAATTGAATTTTATCTTTTTGGATCTGCATGTCAGAACCTAATTTCGGGAAGTACAAAATTCCGGTTAAGTTAAACGGATAATCTACATTTAAATGAATATGGAATAACGGATCCTCAAATTGCATTGGATACAATTCTCTGTAGAATTTTTTGTAATCTTCATCAGATAATTCAGTTGGCTGTTTGGTCCACGCCGGATTTGGGTTATTGATGATATTATCTGTTTCAACAGTTTCGTTGATGTAATCTTCTGGAGCATCTTCCGGTTTTGGAAGTGTTTCTGTTTTGGTTCCGAATTTTATCGGAATAGGCATAAACTTGTTATACTTATTTAATAAACCACTGATTTTAGAATCTTCTAAAAATTCTAGAGAATCTTCGGCAATGTGTAAAATGATTTCTGTACCACGTGAAGTTTTGTCAGCTGGTTCTAAAGTAAACTCAGGACTTCCGTCACAAGTCCAGTGTGCTGCCGGCTCATCTTTGTATGATTTAGTGATAATTTCAACTTTTTCTGCTACCATAAAAGCAGAATAAAAACCAAGACCAAAATGCCCGATAATTCCAGAATCTTTAGCAGAATCTTTGTATTTGTCAAGAAATTCTTCAGCTCCTGAAAAAGCAACCTGATTGATGTATTTTTCTACTTCGTCAGCCGTCATACCTAAACCTTGGTCGATAATGTGGATTTTTTTTCCTTCTTTATCAACTTTGATTTCAATAACCGGATTTCCGTATTCGACTTTAGCTTCGCCAATGCTAATAAGGTGTTTTAATTTTAAAGTAGCATCGGTTCCGTTTGAAACAAGCTCACGCAAGAAAATTTCGTGGTCGCTGTACAAGAACTTTTTGATTAAGGGAAAGATGTTTTCTACCGAAACATTAATTTTACCTGTTGTCATATTTTTTAATTTTTAGTTTAATGTGATGATTTTCATTTAGTCAAATAGAATACCAATTGTTTTATAAATGACAAAATGGCGGAAGTGTTAATTTTGAAAGAAAATAATCAGATTCTAAAACAAAATTCGTCTGATGAATTGTATCTTTGTGGTATAATAATTGTTAAAACGTGTAAGTATTAACTTAAAATAAATATTAAAATGAAGAAAATTATTTTCTTTTGCATGATAGCCACGATGTTTTTTGCGTGTAAATCTGCTTCGTCTACAGCTTCAACTGAAGCAACAACACTTTCGACTAAACTTGATAAGTCTACTCAGGTTGCACTAAAAGGAAATTGGGTTTTGACCAATGTAACTTATGCCGGTTCAGATTATATCAAAGTAAACTCTTTTGATCTTGCAGATTCTAAATGTTTTATTGGAAGTACCTGGAGTTTTGTTTCAAATAATAATAAAGGTACAATGGCTTTAACAGCACCAAGCTGTACTGGTTTTTCTTCTCCTATCGTTTGGAGTATCAATAATCAGGGTCTTTTTGTGCTTAAAATTCTTGATGCAGGTGTAAAAGCGAAGAAAGTAAGAGATGGTTATTTGCTAAAAGTTGGAGGTTTGACTGAAAGCTCATTTCAGTTAATCGACAATATCAATGTTGGCGGGCAAGTTAAAGACGTAACCTACCAATTTCAAAGAGCTAATTAATATTAAAAAAATATAAAATGAAAAAGATAACAGTTTTAGGATTAAGTAGTTTACTTGTATTGGTTAGTTTTTTTACAAGCTGCGAATCAGTTAAAAATGCAAATAATACGCAAAAAGGTGCCGGAATTGGTGTAGTTGCCGGTGGTTTAATTGGTGGTATTTTAGGAAATAATTTAGGAAAAGGCGGTAACGCTGCTTTGGGAGCTGCAATTGGAGCTGCTGTTGGTGGTGGAACTGGTGCTCTTATTGGAAACAAAATGGACAAACAAGCTCGTGAAATCGATCAGGCTTTGCCGGGTGCATCTGTAGAAAGAGTTGGAGAAGGAATTCACTTAACTTTGAACGAGAATGCAGTTCGTTTTGATACTAACAAATCAACTTTGACTACTCAGGCAAAAGCAAATTTAGATAAATTGGTTCCTGTGTTCAATGAATACGGAGATACTGATATTCAAATTTTTGGTTATACTGATAATACAGGAAAAGCAGAATATAACCTGACACTTTCAGGACAAAGAGCCGCAGCTGTACAATCTTACCTGGTTGCTAAAGGTTTAAAATCAAGCCGTTTCAAAACTTCAGGTTTAGGAATCGCTGATCCTATTGCAACTAATGATTCTGCAGAAGGAAGAGCTCAAAACCGTCGTGTTGAATTTGCAATTACTGCAAATGACAAAATGGTAAATGATGCTAAAACTGAAGCTGGAAAATAGTTTCAAAAACGCAATAATATTTCTTAAAAGCTGTTTCGTAAATGAAGCAGCTTTTTTTTGACTTTAGAAATTAAACATTGTAAATTTGGACTTTCAAATACAACCCATGCTCGACATTCAAAATATCTCTTTTTCGTATACCGATAAACCTGTTATCAATAACGTTTCTTTTACTATCAATAAAGGAGAAAATATAGCCATTATTGGCGAAAGTGGCTGCGGTAAAAGCACGCTTCTTAAACTTATGTACGGCTTGTATGATTTAAATGAAGGGAAAATTTTTTATAATGAAAAACCCATTTTAGGTCCAAAATACAATTTGATTCCCGGAATGCCTTTTATGAAATATCTGGCGCAGGATTTTGATTTGTCGCCCTACGAAACAGTTGCCGAAAATGTGGGCAAGTTTCTTTCGAATGGTTTTGCCAATATGAAAAAACTGCGTGTTCAGGAATTACTCGAAATGGTAGAAATGGAACAATTCTCTAATGTAAAAGCTAAATTTTTATCCGGCGGACAACAGCAGAGGGTCGCTTTGGTAAGAGTATTGGCATTAGAACCTGAAGTGATTTTATTAGACGAACCTTTCAGCCAGATTGATGCTTTTCGTAAAAATGCTTTACGCCGTAACTTATTCAGGTATTTAAAACAAAAAGGAATTACCTGTATCATTGCCACGCACGACAGCACAGATGCATTATCATTTGCAGATGAAGTAATCGTAATGCGAAACGGAGAGTTAATCGTAAAGGATAATCCGGCAAAAATATACGAAGATCCTGAAACTAAATATGTGGCTTCATTATTTGGAGAAGTAAATGAAGTGCCAACGCATTTAATGCTTCATTACGAAGATGAAACCCATAAGACATTAGTATATCCGCATCAGTTTAAAATGGTTCCGGAATCGAAATTAAAAGTGAAAATCAGAAGAACTTATTTTAGAGGAAATCATTATTTGATAGAATCTGTTTATAAAAGACAATTGATATTTTTTGAAAGCGAAATTGATTTACCGCTCGAACAAGAAGTTTTCTTAGCATTGAATTATTTATAATTAGAAAATTTGTCCATTAGAGAATGAGATAATTTTTTGACTTTAAAAAAGCAAACCCGACAGTTTTTAATGACTGTCGGGTTTATTTTTATCGAAATACTAAATAAAGGTTTACTTTTTCAGATACTTTTCTAAAAATTGATCTTGTTCCCAAAGCAGGTGCAGAATATTTTCTTTGGCCACATAACTGTGCGCTTCTTTAGGTAAAATAACCATTCTTGCCGGCGCGCCCAACCCTTTTAAAGCCTGAAAATAACGTTCAGTCTGCAGAGTAAAAGTTCCGGGATTATTATCAGCTTCACCGTGAACCAATAACATTGGCGTTTTCATTTTGTCCGCATTCATAAAAGGCGACATGGTGTTGTAAACATCCGTTGCTTCCCAGTAATTGCGCTGTTCGGTCTGAAAACCAAAAGGCGTTAAAGTCCTGTTGTACGCACCGCTTCGTGCGATTCCGCAAGCGAAAAGATTAGAATGTGTCAATAAATTAGCCGTCATAAAAGCACCGTACGAGTGGCCGCCAACTGCAACTTTTTTGCGATTGATATAGCCTAGAGCGTCAACTGCATTTATCGCGGCTTCGGCATTATCAACTAACTGCGAAATAAAATTGTCATTTGGTTCTGTAGTTCCTTCCCCGATAATCGGAAAAGCAGCATCGTCTAAAACGACGTATCCTTTTGTTACCCAATACACAAAAGACCCATAATACGGAAAAGTGAATTCATTTGAGTTTTGAGTCGATTGTCCCGCACTGTTTCGGTCTTTATATTCTGCCGGATACGCCCAGATTAACAACGGTAATTTTTCTTTTTTTACCTTATCATAACCGGCAGGCAGATATAAAGTTCCGGACAATTCAAGTCCGTCTTTACGTTTGTATTTAATAACTTCTTTACTCACGTTTTTAATACTTTCAAACGGATTTTTAAAAGCAGTAATTGGCGTTAAGCTGTTTTGTTTTTTGATGTTTCTGAAGTAATAATTCGGATATTCGCTTTTAGACTGAATCTGAACCAAGACTTTTCCGGTTTTAAAATCTTCGATCTCTAATAAATCTTCTTTTTTATCTTTATAAGAAGAAGTGTAAATACGTTTTGACTGTAATGTTTTTAAATTGAATTCATCAATAAAAGGAAACTGTCCTTTTTTGGTATAACCATCTCCAATTCTATAGGCATTATCTTTTTCAAGCGCTAAAACATATTTGTTGTATTCATTCTTTTTAGTTTCAAAAACGCCGGGATCAGAATATACATCTTGTTCATTTCTGTCTGTTATCAGTTTAGGATTTTCACTTGAATTTGATGGATTTATCAAATAAGTTTTGGTATTCCTGGTATCGTACCATTGATCTGAAAGTACGGCAACAGCATCATTTCCCCAGGTGATATTACTGAAACGCTGTGGTACTTTTACCAAAGAAGCTGCTTCTTTGTCAAAAGGTGCGTCCCACAGCAAAACTTCGTCTCTAAAATCTACCTTATTTGCCGGATCTCCTTCGTCTAAAGCCGTAACATACATTAATGTAGCAGGTTTGTCATTTCTCCATGTCATTTCTCTTTTGCCTTTTCGAACTGCCATAAAACCTTTAGGAATCACTTCGTTTAACGGCACTTCATTCACTATTTTGATTTCTTTTCCTCTGGCATCATAGACAATACTTCTAAACGGAAATCTGTTTAAAGGCACAACGTACGAAAATGGTTTCTGAATCGTAGTCAGCATAATATAATTTCCGTCTGGCGAAATTCTTTCTCCGGCGTACATTCCGGCGTCCTTGAATAAAGTTGCTGTGCCGTTAATGTTTATTTTATACAATTCAGATGTGATAATGTTTTCAAAATTAATCTCATCATTTTTGTTTTTCAACATATCCGGATAGGTTCTGTTTTGAGATTTCTCTCCGGAAGTATTAGAGATAATCGGTCCCGTTGGCAGATCTTTTTTAGCATCCAGCAAAGGCTTTCTGTCTCTTGGAAGCATTTTTACCAAAATAGTTTCATTGTCTAAATACCAGCTGAACGGATTTCCGAGATTTGCGTTTACAGTTGCTTCGGTAAGTTTTGTGGCTTGCGCCGATTCTACATCCAAAATCCAAAGTTCAACTCCGGTTGCAGTGGTGTGCGAAAACAAAATTTTCTTATCATTTGGCGACCAGAGAATATTGCTGATCTTAGGATTATTAGGCAAACCTGTAACTTGTACTTCGTCTTTACTGCCAATTTTTTTCAGCTTAAGATTGATGTTATAGGTAACAGTACTCGAAATATTAGTAATCGGATTTATTCTTAAACCTCCCAAGCGAAGTTCTTCCTGATTTAAATCGTCTAATGTTTTATAAGTGCTTCGGTACAAAAGCAGCATATTTTCTTTTTTTGTATCCATTGATACAGTCGGCGCTCTTTCATAATCGGCCAGATCTAAAATGGATTTAGATGGTTTTTGATACGTCAGATTTTCTTGAGCAAAAGCAAATAAGCCAATATTTAAAAATAACAACAGCGTGACCTTTATTTTCATAATTTGAATTTTACGGATTGAAAAATGGTATTATAAATGTTTGTCTAAAGTACTTTAGTCTTGTTACATTTTAGGTGATAATTTTCAAAATTTCATTTTTTTGGTAAAAAAACTGTTTTTTCAAAACATAAATAGTTTTAATTGAATAGATAATTAAAGTATATTAAATTGTCAATTACGAAAAAAAGAGTAATTTGTACGCTAATGTTTTAAAGTATACTTAAATTTGCAATCGAATTTTTTAACAAATAATAAAAGAATATGTATCATTCAAAAATAGCGGGCTTAGGATATTATGTTCCTTCAAATGTTGTGACCAACGATGATTTGTCTAAGATAATTGATACCAATGATGAATGGATTCAGGAGCGAACAGGAATTCAGGAACGCAGACATATCATTCGTGGAGAAGATACCACAACTTCGATGGGCGTAAAAGCAGCTAAAATTGCTATAGAACGTTCTGGCGTAGCCAAGGAAGATATCGATTTTGTAGTCTTTGCTACCTTAAGTCCGGATTACTATTTTCCAGGACCTGGAGTTTTAGTGCAGCGTGATTTAGGATTAAGAACTGTTGGAGCACTGGATGTAAGAAACCAATGTTCAGGTTTTGTTTATGCAATTTCTGTTGCAGATCAATATATTAAAACCGGAATGTATAAAAATATTTTGGTAATTGGTTCTGAGGTGCATTCGACAGGATTAGACATGACAACTCGCGGACGCGGCGTTTCGGTTATTTTTGGAGATGGGGCAGGAGCGGCCGTTTTAAGCCGTGAAGAAGATTTGTCAAAAGGAATTTTATCTACACACTTGCATTCAGAAGGACAGCATGCTGAAGAATTAGCATTGCAGGCACCAGGAATGGGAGCACGTTGGGTAACCGATATTTTGGCAGATAATGATCCGAACGACGAAAGTTATTATCCGTATATGAACGGGCAATTTGTATTTAAAAATGCGGTCGTTCGTTTTGCAGAAGTAATTAATGAAGGTTTAGAAGCAAACGGTTTACAGGTTTCAGATATCGACATGTTGATTCCGCATCAGGCAAATTTGAGAATTTCACAATACATTCAAAATAAATTCAAATTGTCAGACGATCAGGTTCATAATAATATTCAGAAATACGGAAACACCACTGCTGCTTCTATTCCGATTGCATTGACAGAAGCTTGGGAGCAAGGAAAAATCAAATCTGGAGATACAGTAGTTCTAGCCGCTTTCGGAAGTGGATTTACCTGGGCGAGTGCTATTATCAAATGGTAATTTAATTCATCTTATATTATATTTTTAAACCTGCTCTTTTTAGAGCAGGTTTTTTTTATATTTTTGTTTGTTGCAATGACAATCGAAAAAAGAAATATCTTTTAATCAAATGAAAAAAAATCAACTAGAAATAGCCTGTTTCAATTATGAATCTGCTTTAATCGCTCAGGAAAATGGAGCTGACCGCATCGAATTGTGTGAAAACATGCATCTTGGCGGCACAACGCCAAACTCTATTTTAGTGGTAAAAGTGCGCGAAAGTTTGAGCATCAAAATGCATGTTATTATTAGACCTCGCGGCGGTGATTTTGTTTATACAGATGAAGAGCTGACGGAAATGAAGCAGGATATTAAACAATTTAAAAAACTGGGAGTAGATGGTTTTGTTTTTGGAATTTTAAAACCGGACGGAAGCGTCAATAAAAAACAAAATAAAGAATTAATTCATCTGGCTCATCCGCTTTCTTGTACTTTTCATCGTGCTTTTGATGTTGTAAAAGATTGGGAAAAATCTCTGGAAGATATTATTAATTGTGGTTTTAAAACGATTCTCACCTCCGGACAAGGCCAAAGCGTTGTTGAAGGAATTTTAGTTTTAGAGAAAATTCAAAAATTGGCTCAGGATCGAATCGAAATTATGCCCGGCGGCGGTCTTCGGTCTTCAAATATTGAATTTGTGCAGGAGGATTTAGAACCTACATTTTATCATTCGTCAGCAATTACAGGAAATGCTGAAACGGCAAATCCGGAAGAGGTAAAAGAATTAAAGAACTTCTTATAAAAATCATAAAACGTAAAAAAGGCTTGAAGTTGGCAAACTCCAAGCCTTTTTTTCTACAAGAAAATTATTCAAAATATTAAAATCTTCTGATAAAGTGGTGATTAGAACATTCCTCCGCCAGCTTTATTAGTATTGTCTTCTCTTTGTTTGCGCTGTAAATTTTTGATTTTTCCTCCACCAAAATTATAGGTTAAACCTAAATAAACCGTTTGACTTTCCCAGGAAAACTGTCCGGTTTGCGGAAAAGGGTACAAGGTATCAAAAGAATATTTCATAGTGTTGAACACATCATTAAAACGTACGCTGATATTCATTTTGCTATCCAATAAAGTATAACGCGAACCTATGTCCATTTTGTACATTTCGTGGCTGTTATTTTGCAGTCCGTCAACACCGCCTCTGTAAAATCCGAACGCTAAAAAGCTCAAACGTTTATTTACTTTAAAGTTCGAATTCATACGTCCGTTAAAAGCGGCAACTGTAATTTTTCTTTCTAATGGACTGCTTGTTCTTGTTACAGGATCGTACTGAAACACAACTCCCTGCTGATTAATGCTTGAAAAATCGATAGATGGCGAGATATCCCACCATTTGGTGATTTTATAGTTGAAAGAAGCTTCAAACCCGTAAGAAGTATTATGATCATAATTAGTAAAAGTCATGATTTGTTTTTCTTTATTCGGATCTGCTTCGTCAGGATATAAAATTCTGCTGATTTGGTCATTTATGCTTCTCACAAAAACACCTGCAGTAAAACTTCCTTTTTCTAAAGTTTTAGTATAATTCACCTCAACAGAATTGGTAAACTGAGGTCTTAATTCCGGATTGCCCAATGAAGTTACCAATGGTGTAGAAAATTCACGAATTGGTTTTGTCTGCTCTAAACTCGGGCGGTCAACACGACGGCTGTAGCTTAATTGAAAAGTGTTTTTCTCATTCAGATTATACGTTAAATAAGCAGACGGGTATAACGTGATATAATCATCATCAAAAGTATCTTTTCCGTGATTTAAGTTGGCTGCCACTTTATAACTTTCAAAACGGGCTCCCACCTGATAACTAAATTTTTTGAATTTTTGGCCAAAAGTTACGTAAGCAGAATAAATATCAGTATCATAAGTGTAATTCGAAACCTGATCTGCAGCAGCAATTAATGGATTTCCGGTAATATAATCATTATCCGTTTTTGTAATTCTTGCTTCGGCACCAGCCTCAAGCGTCGTTTTATCATTTAAAGGATTAACGTAATCAACATTTAGCGTGCTTAATTTTCTTGTTCCTTTTATGTAATCATTGTAAATACTGCTGTTTGAAGTATTGTCGATATTAGTTGTTTTAGTGTCAAAAGAAGCATTTTGAGTTTCTCTGTTGTCGCTGTAATTCCCTTCAAAATCTAAAGTATGGCCTTCTTTCTTGAAAATATGTTTGTATGCTAAATTATAAGTTCCATTGACATTCGGACCCCAGTATTTAGACTTTTGAAAAATATTCGACAAATCAGAATCGGTAACATTAATGTAGTCAATGTTAGTGTTTACAAAACCTTCTCCAGTATCCTTATTTTGATTGGTGTAAATAGACAACGTATTATGATCATCAATTAAATAATCCATCCCAATTTTATATAAGTAAGAATCGTTGTCGTTGACAACATCTAAATTTTGAGTAATATCCTGATCCAGTCTTTTGATGCGGCCTTCATTAAAATAAGTTCCAAAATTCTGGCCCACATTTCCAAAGAAATTGACTTTTCCGGTTTTATAATTCAAATCCAAAGACTGATTGTATTTTGCCGTTTCTCCAAAAGTGATACCACCGCTGTAAGATCCGTTAAAGCCCGCATTGGCATTTTTATGCAAAATAATATTGATAATTCCAGACATTCCTTCCGGATTGTATTTGGCACTTGGATTAGTGATCAACTCAATTTTTTTGATAGAAGTTGATGGAATTTGTTTCAATAATTGAGCAGGATCAATGTTAGATGGGCGTCCGTCAATTAATACACGAACATTATCATTCCCGCGAAGCGAAAGTTTTCCGTCCTGATCTACATTTACAGACGGAATATTGTTCATAATATCTGATGCAGAAGCACCGGCTGTAGTCAAATCTTTACCAACGTTAACGACTTTTCGGTCAATTTTTTGTTCAATTGTAGAGCGTTCAGCAATGATGTTTACGCCTTTAAGCTGTGTAGCTTCTTCTTCAAGAGCAACATTTACGGCAGCTGTTTTTTTATTGTCGCTTAAAATGATTGATCCTATATATTTTCTAAATCCTATATATTGAATTTCGATTGTATAACTTTTTAAGGCG
>Ga0247811_1000401_pt1 | contig 13745 bp, 13 predicted proteins | sample UWRJL134311R1_FD_189018 | JGI IMG/M metagenome (GOLD analysis project Ga0247811, IMG submission 189018) | Plant litter microbial communities from Arlington Agricultural Research Station in Wisconsin, United States - UWRJ-L134-311R-1 | ecosystem: Environmental > Terrestrial > Plant litter >...
TTCGTAGGGCGAAATCCCACCCTACGAAAGAGCACACAATGTCACGAATCGCCGTCGTCACCGGAGGGTCAGCCGGTCTCGGCCGGGCCGTGGTGCGAGAACTCGCCGCAAACGGTTGGGACATCGCCGTTCTGGCGCGGGGCGAAGACGGCCTCGCTGGCGCGGTCGCCGACATCGAAGCGCTCGGCCAGCGTGCCATCGGAGTGTCGACGGATGTCTCGGACCGGGAAGCCGTCGAGCGTGCTGCCGACCGCGTCGAAGCCGAACTCGGACCGATCGACCTCTGGGTCAACGGTGCCATGGTCGGGGTGTTCGGCGAGTTCCTCTCGACCGAGCCCGCCGACTTCGAGCGCGCCACCCAGGTCAACTACTTCGGTTTCGTCAACGGCACCCGCGCGGCGCTCAGCCGCATGGTGCCCCGCAACTCGGGCCACGTGATCCAGGTCGGATCGGCGCTCGCCCACCGCGGCATCCCGCTGCAGGCCGCCTACTGCGCCGCAAAGCACGCCGTGCAGGGTTTCACCGAGTCGGTCACAACCGAGCTGATCCACAACGGCAGTGCCGTCACGATCTCGACGGTAGACATGCCGGCCCTCAACACGATCCAGTTCAACTGGGTAAAGTCACAGTTGCCGCATCATCCGATGCCCGTCGCCCCGATCTTCGAACCCGAGGTGGGGGCGCGCGCGATCGCGGCCGTCGCCGAGAAGCCGCGCCGCCGCACCTGGGTCGGCGAACCGACCGTCGGAACCGTGCTCGGTAACCGCTTCGCCGCGGGGTTCATGGACTGGTTCCTCGCGAAGACCGGCTACGACGGACAGCAGGCGCCGCAGAAGACCGTGCCGATGCTGCCGAACAACCTCTACGCGCCCGTGCCCGGCGACCAGGGTGCCACCGGCATCTTCAGCGACCAGGCGCACAAGGTGTCGCCACAGGTCTGGGCGATCCGCAACCGCGGGCTGAGCTGGGGGCTCGCTGCGGCGACGGCCGGTGCGCTCGGCGCGGCCGTCGCCACCGTGGTGGTCAAGAAGCGCTAGGCGTCTCCGTTGTCGCTCTTGCCCTCGGCGATGTAGGCGAGGCGCCGGAGCGTTTCGACGTTGCGGATGTAGAGCGGCGGGTCGAGCAGGAAGTCGGGCACGATCGCGCCCGGTCCCTTGACCGCCGTCTCGGTGATGCGCACGACGCAGCCCTCACCCCGCGGTTTGACCTCGATCTTCACGCGCGCCTCGCCGATCGGCCACCCCTTCGGCTGTATCACGAAGAGGCGCGGCGGGTCCCATTCGAGAACCGTCGTCTCGTCGTTGATCACCGCCGGCCACACCCCGAACGAGTGCTGCAACTTCGAGCCGACGGCCGGCCACGCGTCATCCACGTCTCGCATTCTGGACGCCCCGACCACCCAGGTGGGAAAGATCCACCCGTCGGCGAGAACGGTGAAAACCGCCTCTGGCGAGCAGTTGAATTCACGAACGTTGACTGACATCTGATCCTTAGGGTGTGGAGGGGGAGAGCGACGGGGCTGCGGTGATGCCGAATTCGTGGCGCAGGGCGCTGCGGGCGGCGTAGTACCCGGGCAGACCGTGCACTCCGGGGCCGGGCGGCGTGGACGACGAGCAGAGGTAGACGCCGGGCGCAGGGGTACGCCACGGTTCGGGGGAGAGCACGGGGCGCTTGATGAGCTGCGCGAGGCTGGCCCCGCCCGAGGCGATGTCGCCGCCCACGTAGTTCGGGTTGTAGTTCTCCATGTCGCGCGCCGTCATGCTCGAGTGCGCCAGGATCAGGTCGCGGAATCCGGGAGCGAACCGCTCGATCTGCGCCGTGATCGCCTCGGTCTGGTCGACGTTCGAATTGCGCGGCACGTGCGTGTAGGCCCAGAGCACGTGGTTGCCGGCCGGTGCGCGGGTCTCGTCGGCGATCGACGGCTGGGCGACGAGAACGTAGGGGCTGGCGCTGTGACGGCCGGCCGCGACATCCGCCTCGGCGGCCGCGATCTCTGCCCTCGTGCCGCCCACGTGCAGGGTACCCGCCTCGCGCAGGTCGAGGTTGGTCCACGGCACGGGCTCGGAGAGCGCGAAATCGACCTTCGCCACGGCGTTGCCGAATCGGAACCGCTCGACGCGTCGCACGTACTCGGGCGGCAGCGTCGCGAGCTTGAGCATCGAGCGGGCGCTCACGTCGAGCAGCACGGCCTTCGACGACGGCAGTTCGTCGAGCGAGAAAATCTCGGTGTCGGTGACGATCTCGCCGCCGTGCGCGCGCAGGTCGTCGGCGAGCGCGTTCACGATCGACTGGCTGCCTCCGATCGGGATCGGCCAGCCGTGCGCGTGCGCGTAGGTGCCCAGCGACAGTGCGGCTCCCGCGGTCGACAGGCTCGGCATCGGGCGGATCGAGTGCGCGGCCACCCCGCTGAGCATGGCCGGGGCAGCATCCTCTCGGAATCGCAGGTTCCAGGCGGCGGAGCCCTGTTCGAGAGCGCGCAGCCCGAAGAGGGCGGCGGTGACCGGATGACGCGGAAGTTGCAGCAACTGGCTGCCGGTGAACTGCGCCACCCGGTCGGCGTTGGCGACCAGCGGCCCCATCAGGCGTTTGAACGCGGGACCGTCGACGCCGAGGCCGTCGGCCGTGCGGTCGAGGTCGCGCCACGCGATACCCGCGCGGCCGTCGTCGAGCGGATGCCCGTATGACACCTCGGGCACCCGCAGGTCGATGCGCTTGTCGAGGCCGAAGCGCTGGAAGAATCCGGAGGCGAGCGCCATCGGATGAACGGCCGAGCACACGTCGTGCAGGAAGCCCGGCAGGGTGAGTTCGCTGGTGCGCGATCCGCCGCCGATCGTGGCATTGCGTTCGAAGACGATGACCTTGAGGCCGGCGCGCGCGAGCGTCACTGCGGCGGAGAGCCCGTTCGGTCCGGAGCCCACGATGATCGCGTCGTAATCGGTCATGTCCTCACGCTAACCGCTCGCGTGAGGAGATGACTATTTACTGCAGGGCCATTGCAAGTTTGATGCGGTCCTCCGGCTTGATCAGGTGACTGTGGTTGTCGAGGCCGAGTTCGAGCTCCACCCAGTTGACTTCGCCGGTGAATTTCACCGTGCCGTAGTCGTAGGTGACGTGCGATCCGTACTCGTTTCCGACGTCGCAGGTCTCGTCGGACGAGAACAGGAACGCCTCCGTGCGGTCGATCCTGCCGCTGCCGTTGGGCACCCCGTCGACGAAGAGCGACGCGGTGCCGCCCTTGCCGATTCCGCCGCCGTCGTACTGGTACTCCATGCGCACCTGATGGGTGCCGGCGGGCACCGCGGCGGTGCCTTCCGCGTAGTACCGGTCGAGGCCGAAGAAGTTGTAGCAGTACTTGGGCTTGCCGTCTTTGAGGTACAGCGACAGGCCGCCCGTCACGCCGCCCTGCGCGACGATGACTCCTTCGGCACCGCCCTCCGGCACCACCACTTCGGCGGTGATCGAGAACGACGTGTTCTTCATCGAGAGCACCGAGTTTTCGGTGAGCCTGCCCATGCCGCTGAGCAGCAACTGCTTTCGCCCCTTCACGAGTGCCGGCCTGCCCGACATCTCCGGTAGGGCGCGCGCGGCGAAGCGGTCGTCGAGCGGCACGACGTTGTACTTCACCGCCTCGATCAACCAGAGCCGCTGCAGCTCGTGCAGCTTGTCGGGATGCTCTTTCGCCAGGTCGTGCGCCTGGGTCCAGTCGGTGGTGGTGTCATACAGTTCCCAGACGTCGTCGTCGAATGCCGGCGTCGGCACGTCGGCACCGGACTCCCACGGCGTACGGTGCTTCGTGACCGCGGTCCACCCTTTGTGATAGATGCCGCGGTTGCCGAACATCTCGAAGTACTGGGTCTCGTGCCGTTCGGGCGCCTCGGGCGAGTTGAAGGCGTAGAGCATGCTCACGCCCTCGAGCGGCTTCTGCTGCACGCCGTTCACGAGCACAGGCGCCGGCAGTCCGGCCGCCTCGAGAATCGTCGGGGCGATGTCGATCACATGGTGAAACTGCGAGCGCACCTCCCCGCGGGTGTCGATGCCGTTCGGCCAGCGCACGATCGTGCCGTTGCGCGTGCCGCCGAAGTGCGAGGCCACCTGCTTGGTCCACTGGTACGGGGTGTCCATCGCGTGGGCCCAACCGACCGCGTAGTGGTTGTATGCTTCCGGACCGCCGAAATCGTCGATGCGCGAACTCATAAACTCGGGCGTTTCGAGCGCCCCGTATCCGCCGAGGGTGATCATCTCGTTGAACGTGCCCTGCAGCGAGCCTTCGGCAGACGCACCGTTGTCGCCGATGATCACGAAGACCAGCGTCTCGTCGAGGATGCCGAGGTCGTCGAGGGTGTCGATCAGCTGCCCGACGTGGTGGTCGGTGTTCTCCAGATAGCCCGCGTAGATCTCCATCTGCCGCGCGAGAACCGGCTTCAGGGCGGGGTCGATGTCGTCCCACGCGGGAATTCCGTCATTGCGGGCGGTGAGATCGCTGTCGGCCGGAATCACGCCCAGTTCCTTCTGCCGGGCGAACGTCTCTTCGCGCAGCTCGTCCCAGCCCGCGTCGAAGCGGCCCTTGTACCTGTCAGCCCATTCCTTCGGCACGTGGTGCGGGGCGTGAGTGGCCCCTGGCGCGTAGTAGGCGAAGAACGGCTTGTCGGGCATCAGCGCCTTCTGTTGCCGAATCCACTTGGTCGCGTGCGCCGTGAGGTCGTCGTTGAAGTAGTAGCCCTCCTCCGGGGTCTTGTCCGGTTCGACCGGCGTGGTGCCCTCGTAGAGCGCGGGGAAGTATTGGTTGGTCTCGCCGCCGAGAAAGCCGTAGAAGTACTCGAACCCTGTTCCCGTCGGCCACTGGCGGTACGGGCCCATCGGGCTCGTCTCCCACACCGGTACCTCGTGGCACTTGCCGAACTGCGCCGTGCTGTACCCGTTGAGTGTGAGCATGCGGGCGAGCGGCGCCGCCGTGTTGGGCCAGATCGAGTTGTTGCCGGGGGCGGAGGTGGCTAGCTCGGCGATATTACCCATGCCCACGGAATGGTGGTTGCGCCCCGTGAGCAGCGCCGAGCGGGTGGGGGAGCAGAGCGCGGTCGTGTGGAACCGGTTGAACTTGAGCCCGTCCGCCGCGATCCGCTCGAAATTCGGCGTCTTGCACGGCCCGCCGAACGCGCTCGAGGCGCCGAAGCCGACGTCGTCGATGAGCACGATCAGAACGTTCGGCGCTCCGGCGGGTGGGCGCAACGGTTCGATGGGCGGATAACTCGTGTCCGGGTCTTTGGCGTCGTAGGTGGTGAGCCCGACCGGGGGTATGTCCGGAATCGGGAGCACATCGCGGTGTAGCCCGGTCGATGGGTCGGCCATGGGAGTTCCCTTCGTGAGAGATCGAATCGATCTTCACGGTCTACCTGCTCACGGTCGGCCCCGGATCGCCCGAAGCGGGGGAGCATCAGAGCGTGACGTAGCTCCACACCGCGAACACCACGCTCGCCGCGATGAGCACGGCGAAGACGAACAGCCAGACGGGGGAGGGCACGCCGGTGCTCTTGTAGAGCAGGTAGGCGTCGGAGGTCTGCAGCTGGCCACGGCGGCGGGTGTGCACGCCCACCACTGTGAGCAGGCCGCGCACTGCTCCGACGAGCAGCGCCACTCCGAGCACGAGCAGCGCGTACCCCTGCACCTCGGGGGTGGCGTAGAACCAGAGCAACGCCGCGACTCCCGCCGAGGCGAGGACCACGAGAACGCCGAACAGGTTGCGGATGACCAGCACGGTGAGGATCAGGATGACGCCGCCCACGAACAGTGCGATCGCGGTGTAGCCGTTGAAGACACTCCAGAGCAGGGCGGCTCCGACGATCGCGGGCGCCGGGTAGCCGAACACGCCGCTGATGACGGTGCCGAAGCCGGGCCGCCCCGAGCTCATCGCGTCGCCCGAGTGATTGCGGCGGATGCGGATGCCGTGCACGACCCGTCCGCTGAGGATCGCGGCGACGGCGTGCCCGAGCTCGTGCACGAGGGTCGCGAACAGCCCGAACCACTGCCAGGTGAGCCGCGGGATGCTGAGGAGGGCTGCGACGGCGACGATCGCGAGCAGAACCGGCGTCGAGACGTCGAGCGGAGCGGAGCGTTCGAACAGGCCGGAGAAGAATGAAGTATCGATACGCCTAGTGTTACAGACGTGTCCTCCCTACCCGCCGACCGCCGCCCGTTTCTCACCCGGCAGCGGGTGATGGCGATCGTTCTGGTCGTCGCCGTGCTGATCATCGGCGCGTTGTGGCAGCGCACGCATCCGTATTCCATCCAGACGAGCGCCGACATCGACGCGAGCCCGGCCGAAGTCTGGGCGGTTCTCACCGACTATGCGGCCTACCCGCAGTGGAACCCGACGCAAGACGGTCTCGACGGCGCGACCGTCGTCGAGAGCGTCGAGAACGAAACGCTGCGCTGGCAGACCACGACCGGCGTGATCGGTATTTTCGACGGCGAACGCACGTTCACGCTCGAACCGATCGCCGGTGGCGGAACGCGGTTCACCCAGAGCGAGCTGTTCCGCGGCGTGGTGGTGCCGTTCGTCGGCGCGAGCCTGAAAGACGAGACGGCGCCGGGGTTCCACGCGATGAACGCCGCGCTGCGCGAGCGGGTCGAGGGCTAGAACCCGCGCAGGGCCTCGATGACCTCGTCGTCGGTGGTCTGCTCGAAGTCGGCGTACCAGCGGCCGACCGCCCAGAAGTCACGGGGTGTGGCGACCGCCACGAGGACGTCGGCTTCGTCTCGCAGCGTGCGCTCCCAGCCGTGCGGCGCCACCGGCACGGCGAGCACGATCTCGCCGGCGCCCAACCGTCGGGCGACCCTGCAGGCGACGGTCGCCGATGCACCGGTGGCCACCCCGTCGTCGACGATGACGGCCCGCTTGCCGGCGAGGTCGAGCGCGGGCCGTCCGCCACGGTAGAGGGTGAGGCGGCGGGCGAGTTCGACTCGCGCGTCTTCTTCGACCACCTCGAGTTCGACCTCGCCGAGCCGGGTGGCGCGCACGGCTGAGTCGTCGACGAGGCGAACGCCGCTCTCGCCGATGGCACCGACGGCGAATTCCGGATGACGCGGACCGCCCAGTTTGCGCACGGCGAGCACGTCGAGCGGGGATCCGATCACCTCGGCGACCTGCCGCGCCACCGGCACACCGCCGCGGGGGAGGCCGAGGACGACGGTGTTGTCGTCGGAAAAGCGACCCATGGCATCCGCGAGTCTTCGACCCGCCTCGATGCGGTTCTGGAAGATCGCGGCCATGCGGCTACCTCGTGAGCAGGCCCGCGCGCTCGGGGTGCTTGTCGAACCACTCGCCGACGTACCAGCACATCGGGATGACGCGCAGCTCGCTCGACGCCTCGATGTCGTTGACCGCGAACTCGACGATGTCGGCCGCGAGACCCTGGCCACGATGGGCGGGCGAGGTGAAGGCGCGGGTCAGTGAGATGGCCTGCCCGTTGCTCGCGTAGTCGAGCACCGCGAGAAGTTCGTCACCGTCGCGCAGGGCGTATCGGTTGGCGTCGGTCTGGTTTTCGAAGGTCTTCGTCACCGCTCCATCGTAAAACCGATCGAGCGGTGACGACCTGGAAATGCGCGCTTAGATCTTCTCGAACACGAGAGTCGCCTGCACGCGGTCGCCGCCTCCGAGGCCCTTGCTTCCCGACGACGCGGTGGTGATGGTGTGCAGCCGGAAGCCCTTGCCGGCCTGCTCGTTGAGCACCTTCTCCAGCTCGGTGAGGTTGCCCGAACCGGTGCCGAAGATCTTTTCTTTCAGGACGACCTGCAGAACTACGTAGTTCATTGTGCTTCTTTCTCGGAGCGTTGAGGTGTGGCTAACGGCGTAAGGCTACAGACCGTAATGACCGCACGGCGAGACCCCAGTGTGGGGCGCACGGCACGCTGGCGCGTCCATGCATACGCATCGGGAATACGGCGGCGGCGCGGTACGCTGCAAACATCATGAAGCGCATCGGATTTCTCTCTTTCGGCCACTACCAAGACGTTCCGGGTTCGCTCGTGCACACCGCACAGGACTCGCTGCTGCAGACGGTCGAGCTCGCGGTAGCCGCCGAGGAGATCGGCGTCGACGGCGCCTATGTGCGCGTGCATCACTTCGCCCCTCAGTTCGCCTCGCCCTACCCGCTGCTCGCCGCGATGGCCGCGCGCACCTCGACGATCGAGCTGGGCACCGGCGTCATCGACATGCGCTACGAGAACCCGCTCTACATGGCCGAAGAGGCCGCGATCACCGACCTGATCAGCAACTGCCGCCTGCAGCTCGGCCTCAGCCGCGGTTCACCCGAGACCGCGCTGCGCGGATACGAGTCGTTCGGGTACGGACCCGCCGAGGGGGAGACGGATGCCGACCAGGCCCGCAGACACACCGCGATCTTCCGGGCCGCGATCGACGGCGCCGCGATGGCGCAGGCCAACCCGCAGATGACCCGCGGTATGGGCGGCGGTCTGGCCATCGAGCCGCAGTCGCCGGGTCTGGGCGAACGCATCTGGTGGGGCAGCGGCACGCGCGCGACCGCCAAGTGGACCGCCGAGCAGGGTATGAACCTGATGAGCTCGACCCTTCTCACCGAAGACACCGGCGTTCCGTTCGACGAGCTGCAGGCCGAGCAGATCCAGATCTTCCGCGACGAGTGGAAGGAACACGGCCACGACTTCGAGCCGCGCGTCTCGGTGAGCCGCAGCATCATCCCGCTCGTCTCCGACGCCGATCGCGCCTACTTCGGCCTGCGCGGCCAGGTCGAGGGCAAAGACCAGGTCGGCCACCTCGACGGCGGACTCGCCCGCTTCGGCCGCAGCTACATCGGCGAACCCGACGTGATCGCCGCCGAGCTGGCTCAGGATGCCGCGGTGCAGGCCGCCGACACGGTGCTGGTCACCGTGCCCAACCAGTTAGGCGTCGAATACAACGCCGCGCTGCTCGAGTCGATCGTGAAGCACGTGGCACCGGCGGCCGGCTGGCGCTAGCTATCGCGGCACTCTCACCAGTGCTGCCACATGTGCACCCAGCGCCCGCCCATCGCCTCACGGATCTCGGCGAGGAGGGGCGGCGATGAGGGGGAGTCGCCGATCATCCAGCGGTCGAGACCGATGGTCAGATTCGACATGATCGGATGCGCCGTGCCGATCCAATCGGCGTAGGCGACGTCCTTGCCGCAGCCCAGACAGCGCACCACGGGATACGGTTCGTCGTCGATGCCGGCGATCAGGCGCTCGAAATCGACCTGGGTCTCGCAGTAGGGACAGAGCGGCCCCTCCATGTCGACGCCCTGCATATTGAGCCGTGGCCCGGCGACGATGACGACCGGCCCACCCTGCTTTTCGTCTACGGCGCCGGTCGCGAAGGCGCGTGGTCCCGGGGCGAGCGAGGGCAGCATCCAGCCGCTCGCGACGAGCCACTCGGCGAGACGTCGGGCCTCCCGTTCGGCGTCGACTTCGGCCACGTCGAAGGTGAAGAGCATCTCCGCGTCGGTGGTCATCGGACCGGCGTGCGTCGGCAGCCCGGGCTCGGGAGCGACCGGTTCGGGTGCCGGCCGCGGCTGGGGCTCGTGCAGAAATCCTCGTTCGACCAGATAGCGGTGAACCCGTGCCGTCAGCTCGGGGTCGGTGCTCGCGGCATCCGCTGTTCCGACCACCACGAGCGTGCCGTCGGCGAACGGCGTGACCATCGTCTGCGGCACCGCGGCGGGAATCGGGAATTCGCCGCCGAACCAACTGACGGCGCCGAGGCGGGGCGGCTTCGTACCGCGTATGAAGGTGGCGCGACCCTGGTCGGTGGTGCCGGCGATGGCGATGACGGGTTGCCAGATCTCGACGAGCGCCCGCAGCATGTCGGCACCTTTCGCGCTGAACTCTTCAGCGCGGTTCGCGCCGCCGCTGAGCGTGATCCGCACAGTATTCGGCAGATTACGCGAACGGCTGTTGCCGACCCACGCCTCGATGCCGGGAGAGGCAAGGGATTCGTCGTCGATGGAGCGGTAGAGCCGCACGATGAAACCGAGCGCGGGCAGCACCTTGCGCGTCTCGTCGGTGTAGGTCGATTCGCGCACGTACTGCCGGGTCGCCTCGAGGTCGCTCGGCACCTCGTCGCCTGTGCGCGGATCGATCCACCGCGAGACCGCCGGCGTGATGGCCTCGAACGCCCGTTCGCTCGCCAGAAGGCGCTCGGCGATCTGCTCCGCGCTCTCGCCGCGGGCCTGCCAGGCGAGGTTGATCCCGACTCCGACCCCGGCATCGCGTGCCGAGGCGTTGATTCTGATCTTCGGTGCACTCATACGCACGTCCTCGCATCGTCGAGCAGCAAACGGCAGAACTAAGAAAGACTCAGTGAGTACAGGTTACGGCCCGTCGAGCGCGTCGTCGAGTGTTTCACCCGTCGGGTCTGCCGCCGTCTCGTCTTCGACGGACGCGCCGCCGACCGGGGTCGACTCCCACTCGAGCAGGGTCCAGCCCTCGTCGAACGATCCCTCGAGAATCACGATGCCGGTGTTCATCAGCTCGTGGTCGCCGACGAACTTCGGCGTGATGTTGATCGCGTTGCCCGCCACCCAGACGCGGATGGCGGCGCCGTGGCTGACGACGACGGCGGTCTCGAGTCCGGATTCGACGATTTCGGCGAGGTCGGCATTGAACCGGCCGAAGAAATTGTGCCCGTCGGGGCCGCCGGGCATCTCGACGTCGAGGTCGCCGAGGCCCCAGGCGAAGACGGCTTCGAGGTAGGCGCGCACCGAGTCGCGATCGCTCTTGTCTTCGAGGTCGCCCGCTTCGATTTCGTGGATGCCGCCGAGGACCGTGACCGCCAGGCCGCGGTCCTGCGCGAGCGGGGCGGCGGTCAACTGGGTGCGGGTGAGGGTGGACGCGAAGATCGCGTCGATCGCTTCGGCGCGCAGCGCATCCGGAATTTTGGCGGCCTGTTCCAATCCCCGCTCGGTGAGTCCGGGTCCGGGGTGGGCGGTGTCGAGCCGTCCGGCGACGTTGGCGGGGGTCTGACCGTGGCGGATGAGGATGAGGCGCATGATGCCTCCAGCCTAGGAGAAGGTACCGTCTTGTCCTCCACATCCCACCGCTCGCCGCGCCTCAGCGGCTCTGTCAGACCTCGCGGGTAGCCTGCGAGCATGAAGATCCTGCACACCTCCGACTGGCATATCGGGCGCACGTTTCACGGGCATTCGACGCTCGAGCACCTGCGTGTGGTGCTCGCCGCGCTGGTCGGCGAGGTGCGCGAACGGCAGATCGACGTCGTGCTGGTCGCGGGCGATATCTTCGACTCGTCGATGCCGTCGGCCGACGCGTTCGGCGTGCTGTCCGCCGCCCTGCGCGACATCCGCGACGCCGGCGCCCAGGTCGTGATGACGAGCGGCAACCACGACTCGGCCACCCGGCTGGGCTTCCAGTCGGAGTGGGCGACCTTCTCCGGCATCCACATCGTCACGCGCCCCGACCAGTACCTCGAACCCGTCGTCATCGACGACGAATACGGCCCGGTCGCGTTCTACGGCATCCCGTACCTCGAACCCTCGATGTTCCGGCATCACCACCCCGACGCCGACCTGCGCACCCACGAACAGGTGCTCGGGTTCGCCATGGAGGCGGTGCGGGCGGATGCTGCAGCCCGCGACCTGCGTTCGGTAGTGCTCTCGCACTGTTTCGTCTCGTCGGTGGAGGCGTCGCAGCAGGCCACCGATGTCGAGCGCGACATCACCTCGGGCGGACTCAACCTCGTTCCGGCTTCCGTGTTCGACGGACCCGACTATGTCGCACTCGGGCATATCCACGGCCGCTCGGTGCTCAGCGACCGCGTGCGCTACTCGGGCGCGCCGCTGCACTATTCGTTCGGCGAGGCGGGCAAACCGCGCGGCGGCTGGCTCGTCGAGCTCGACGCCGGGGGAGTGGACACCGTCGAATGGCTCGACCTTCCCGTGCCGCGCCGGCTCACCGTACTCACCGGCGAACTCGACGAGCTCGTGGCCTCGGCCGACTACACCGCGCACGAGAACGACTGGGTCGCCGCGGTCCTCACCGACCGGGTGCGACCGATGGACGCCATGCGCCGGTTGCAAGACCGCTTCCCTTTCGCCGCCATGCTCGAGTACCGCCCCGACGTCGTCGCCGACGCCGGTTCGGCCACCTATCGCGAGCGCGTCGAGAAGAAGACCGACGACCAGATCGTCGCCGGCTTCCTCGAGCTCGTGCGCAACGGCGTCGGGCCCACCGAGTTCGAGAGCGCCCTCATCCACGACGTCATCGCCGAGCAGGCCGCGAAGGAGGCGTCGCTGTGAGAATCCGCAAACTGACGCTCGCGGGCTTCGGTCCCTACCGCCACGAGCAGGTCGTCGACTTCGCCGACTTCGACGACGCCGGGCTGTTCCTCATCACGGGCAAGACCGGCGCCGGCAAGTCGAGCATCCTCGACGCCATCTGCTTCGCCCTCTACGGCAGTATCCCGCGCTTCGACGGCACGCAGGCCCAACTGCGCAGCGACCACTGCGACCCCGAAGACCCGAGCTTCGTCGAACTCGAGTTCACCGTCGGCGGCGTCGACTACGCCGTGCGTCGTGTGCCCGAGTACCTACGGCTCAAAAAGAGCGGCAACGGAACGACCAAGCAGGCGCACGACGCCTCGCTGCGCCGCGGCGACGAGGTCATCGCCGCGAAACCCGTCGACGTCGCGCACGAACTCGCCGAGATCGTCGCACTCACAAAAGACCAGTTTCTGCAGGTGGTGCTTCTCGCGCAGAACCGCTTCCAACAGTTTCTGCTCGCCAAGAACGACGACCGCCAGGCCGTGCTGCGCACACTCTTCGGATCGCAGCGTTTCGAGAAGATCGAGATCGCGCTCGACGACCGCCGCAAAGAAGTGCAGGCCGAACTCGCCGCCGCCGACGGCGCGCTCGAACAGCACGTGCAGCAGGCGGTGCGGTTGCTCGACCTCGACCAGACGCCCGAGCACCCCACGCCGCAGTGGTTCGCCGAGGCCTTGGAACAGCTGACGGCGCAACTCGCCGTCGCCGCTCTCGAATCCGATCTCGCCGACGCCCAGTTCGCGGCCGCCGACCTCGAGCACCGCGCCCTGCTCGACCTCGCCGCCCTGCAACAGCGCCGCACCGCCGCCACGTCGGCCATCGCCCAGCTCGACGACGGTGCTGTCGAGGTCGCCGCCGATCGCACGGTCCTCGCCGCGGCGCGACGCACTGCACCGGTGATTCCGCTCGTCGACACTCTCGCCCGGGCGGCGACCGCCCTCGACCGCGCACGGGCGCGTGACGCCGATGCAACCGCCGAGTACGCGCCGTACGCCGACGCGACACCCCTCGACGATGCGATCGACGCCTACTCCGCGACACTCGGAACACTCGCCGACGTGCTCGACGAAGAGAAGACGCTGCCCGCGCTCGAGACCGAAATCGTCGCGCTGGCCGGCGCCGGCACAACGGCGCAAGACGCCCTTGCTGCCGCGGTGGCACAGGCTGCCGCACTGCCGCTGGAGCTGCGAGAACTCGGCGAGCGGGCGGCGGATGCTGCCGCACGCGCGGCGCGCACGGCAGACGCCGCCGATACAGTCACCCGGACCACCGCTGCACTCACATCAGCGCAGGCGGCGGCCGACCTCGAGCCGCTGCTCGAGCTGCAGTCGCTCGCCGAACGCGAGGCGAGCGCGGCGCACACGCGCGCCGCGCTCGAGGTCGACGACCTGCTCGAGCGCCGACTCGGTGGATTCGCCGGCG
>Ga0247811_1000402_pt1 | contig 13729 bp, 13 predicted proteins | sample UWRJL134311R1_FD_189018 | JGI IMG/M metagenome (GOLD analysis project Ga0247811, IMG submission 189018) | Plant litter microbial communities from Arlington Agricultural Research Station in Wisconsin, United States - UWRJ-L134-311R-1 | ecosystem: Environmental > Terrestrial > Plant litter >...
AGCTCGTGCGCGAGATCCTCGAGGGCGAGGGCATCGACTCGTCGCTCGACTTCCGCGGCCCCGTCGACACGCTCATCGACAGCGAGCTCGGCGACGAGGTGTCGGCCGTGCTGCGCGAGGCGCTCAGCAACGTCGTGCGACACGCCGAGGCGACCCGCGTCGACATCACGATCGCGGTCTCCGCCACCCAGGTGCGCGTCGTCGTGACCGACAACGGCCGTGGGCTCGGCGAGACCGGCAAGCGCAGCGGGCTCGACAACCTCGACCACCGCGCGGCCGCGCGGGGCGGTACGTTTACGACGGCGGCTCGTGCGCCTTCCGGAACGACGATCGATTGGGCTGTGCCCGTGGTGACCCAGTGAACGCACCAGTGCGCCTCTACCTGCTCGACGACCACGAGATCGTGCGGCGGGGGCTGATCGACCTGCTCTCCGAGGAGGCCGACTTCGCCGTCGTCGGTGAAAGCGGTGTCGCCACCGGCGCCGCGGCCGCCATCGTGGCATCCGGCGCCACCGTCGCGATCCTCGACGGCCGCCTGCCCGACGGCAGCGGCATCGACGTGTGCCGCGACGTGAAGAGCGCGGATCCCAGCATCCGCTGCCTCATCCTCACCTCGTTCGACGACGACGAGGCCGTGCTCGCCGCCGTGCTCGCCGGCGCCGACGGCTACCTGCTCAAAGAGGTGCGGGCGACGAGCCTGGTCGACGCGATCCGCTCGGTCGCCGCCGGAGCGAAGCTGCTCGACCCCGCGGTCACCGAGCGCGTGCTCGACCGCGTGCGCACCCCCGGCGCGACGGCGTCGCCGCTCGGCCTGCTCACCCCGCGTGAGACCGAGATCCTCGCGCTCATCGCCGAGGGTATGTCGAACCGCGAGATCGCCGGCGCACTGTTCCTCGCCGAGAAGACCGTGAAGAACAACGTCAGCGGAATCCTGTCGAAACTCGGGATGCAGCGGCGGACACAGGCCGCCGTGCTGGGCGCCGAGTGGCTGCCGAAGCGCGACCGCTAGGCCCTCGCTCTCAGTAGCGCTCTCCCGACGTCCCGTACCGACCTGCCGCGGGGACGACGCTGCCCGAACGTCTGTGGCAGAGCCAGACTCAGCGCCGGGCGGCCGTGCGCTCGTAGTAGCCGAGCGTCTCGATGATCGCGGTCAGGAAGGCCGCGACCTCGTCCTGGTCGTAGCCGCTGCGGAACGAGGTGGGTTTGAAACGCACGTTCACGACCTGCGCGGCCGTCAGCGCGGGCGCCTCGGCCAGCATTGCCGGGCGCTCGTAACCGGCGATCACCGTGCGCACCGCCGCGAGGAAGCCGTCGACGCCGGCCGTCGAGTAGCCCGCGCGGAATCTGGTCTTCGAGAACGTCGTGTCGGGAATGGCAGACGACCTGACCAGGGTTGGTGGCGCTTCGACAGGCTCAGCGACCGGGGCGGGCTCAGCGACCGGCGGGGCGGGCTCGGCGACCGGCAGCGTGAACGCCACGGTCGGCGGCGCGGCCGCGTGCTCGCGCAGGGCGGCAGTGATGCGGTCGAGCAGCGCATCCACTTCGTCCTGGTCGAACCCGTTGTCGAACTTGGTGGTCGCGAACCGGTAGCCCACCACGTCGTCGGCGGTGAGGTCGCGCACTCCCGTTCCGCCCTCCCACGCGGCGAGCGCCGCACTGGCGCGCTGCAGGAAAGCCGTCACCTCGTTCTGGTCGTACCCCTCGCGGAACTTCGTGACGGTGAACCGGGCATCGAGTACGGCGGCGGAGGTCAGCATCCCCTCACCCTAGGGCGTGTCGAGCAGCGCGACGAGCTTCTCGACCGTGCGCAGGTTGCGGCCCGTGGCGGTCGTACCGAGCGTGGAGAAGAACTTCACCGGCACGCGCGACTTCGAGATGCCGTCGGGACACCACTGGTAGATCGCGTGCGGGCCGAAGGCCAGGCGCTCGGGAAGCAGATCGTCGTCGGACGGACGACCGAGCCCCGTGTCATCCGGAACCCGGTCGAGAAAATAGACGAGCGCACGCGACGGGTCGGATGCCACGGAAGCCAGCGGGTTCTCGTCGACGATCTGGCGCAACCGCGCGTCGTCGACGACCACCACTGCCGCGGTGACACCGGTCGCATCGGCTATCGCCCGTTCGAGAGCGAGCGGATCGACCGGCCCGGCGGCATCGAACACCACGTTGCCGCTGCGCAACAGGGTGCGCACGCGGGTGAATCCGAGCGCCTCGAAGCACGCGCTGAGGTCGGACATCGCGATCGGCTTCGCGGTACCGACGTTGATTCCCCTGAGAAGGGCGACATAACGGGTCACGCCCTCACCCTAGCGACTACCACACGCCGCGAGAGGGAGCAAAGCTGTGACAGCCCGCAGGGGCACCGTCTATCGTGAACACCGACCCACCACCACGTCTACACAAGGGGATTGATGACTGTCTGGCCCGGATCTGCCTACCCGCTCGGCGCGACCTATGACGGAAACGGAACAAACTTCGCACTGTTCAGCGAATCCGCACAGAAGATCGAACTCTGCCTGTTCGACGACGACCACACCGAGACCCGGTTCGAGCTGACCGAGGTCGACGCGAACGTCTGGCACGGCTACCTGCCGCAGGTGCAGCCCGGCCAGCGGTACGGCTACCGCGTGTACGGCGACTACGACCCCGAGAAGGGCGACCGCAGCAACCCGAACAAGCTGCTGCTCGACCCGTACGCGAAGTCGACCACCGGAGTGATCGACTGGGACCCGAGCGTGTTCCCGTACAACTTCGGCGACCCGCTGTCGCGCAACGACGACGACTCTGCCGCGCACACCATGCTCGGCGTCGTCATCAACCCGTACTTCGACTGGGCCGGCGACCGCCACCCACGCACGCCGTACAGCGACACGTTCATCTACGAGGCCCACGTGAAGGGTCTCACCAAACTGCACCCGGGCATCCCCGAAGACCAGCGCGGCAGCTACGGCGGCGTCGCGCACCCGCTGATGATCGAACACTTCCAGAAGCTGGGGGTGACCGCGGTCGAGCTGATGCCGGTGCATCAGTTCATCAACGACTCCGCCCTGCAGGAGAAGGGCCTCAGCAACTACTGGGGCTACAACACCATCGGTTTCTTCGCCCCGCACTCCGGCTACGCCTCGAACGGCGAGCTCGGCCAGCAGGTGCAGGAGTTCAAGGGCATGGTGCGTTCGCTGCACGATGCCGGCATCGAAGTGATCCTCGACGTGGTCTACAACCACACCGCTGAGGGCAACCACCTCGGCCCGATGCTCTCGATGCGCGGCATCGACGACAAGGCCTACTACCGCCACGTCGACGGCAGCCCCGAGTACTACATGGACTACACCGGCACCGGCAACTCGCTCAACGTCGGCCACCCGCACACGCTGCAACTGATCATGGATAGCTTGCGCTACTGGGTCACCGAGATGCACGTCGACGGCTTCCGCTTCGACCTCGCGTCCACCCTCGCCCGCGAGTTCTACGACGTCGACAAGCTGTCGACCTTCTTCGAGCTCGTGCAGCAAGACCCGATCGTGTCGCAGGTGAAGCTGATCGCCGAGCCGTGGGACGTCGGCCCCGGTGGCTACCAGGTCGGCAACTTCCCGCCGCAGTGGACCGAGTGGAACGGAAAGTACCGAGACACCGTGCGCGACTTCTGGAAGGGCGAGCCCTCGACCCTGGGTGAATTCGCCGAGCGCCTCACCGGTAGCGCCGACCTGTACGAGCAGTCCGGACGCCGCCCCGTCGCATCCATCAACTTCGTCACCGCCCACGACGGCTTCACGCTCGCCGACCTCGTGTCGTACAACGAGAAGCACAACGACGCCAACGGCGAAGACAACAACGACGGAGAATCGCACAACCGCTCGTACAACTTCGGAGTCGAAGGACCGACGGATGACCCGAAGGTGCTCGAAATGCGCGCCCGTCAGCAGCGCAACTTCCTCACCACCCTGCTGATCTCACAGGGTGTGCCGATGATGCTGCACGGCGACGAGATCGGACGCACCCAGAACGGCAACAACAACGGCTACGCGCAGGACAACGAGCTGAGCTGGATCCACTGGGACAAGGCCGACGCCCCGCTGATGGAGTTCGTCGCCGCGATCGCGCACCTGCGCAAAGAGCACCCCACGTTCCGTCGCAGCCGCTTCTTCGACGGCAGGCCCGTACGCCGCGCACAGGGCGAACCGCTGCCCGACATCGGCTGGCTCGCTCCCGACGGCAAGGCGATGGCGCCCGAAGACTGGGACTCCGGCTTCGGCCGTTCGATCGGCGTCTTCCTCAACGGCGGCGGCATCCGCGGAAAAGACGTGCGTGGCGAGCCGATCACCGACGTGCACTTCCTCATCCTGCTCAACGCGCACACCGAATCGGTGGAGTTCACCCTCCCCGAAGACGAGTACGCGTCGGCCTGGGAGATCGTCGTCGACACCGCGGGCGCCGGGGTCTCCACCGACCCGAAGCTCGCCGGCGACACCGTGAACGCCCAGGCCGTCTCGGCGCTCATCCTGCGCCAGTCGTCGGGGCCCGAGCCCGAGGCCGCCGACAACTCGGTCGCCGCGTCGCTCATCGCGCTCTCCGGCACCACCACGCCCATCAATACCCCCGGACGACCGGTGGTCGAATAATGGCCGCCATCAACCCGCTGCCGGTTTCCACCTACCGGCTGCAGATCACCGCCGACTTCGACCTCTTCGCCGCGGCCGACCTCGTCGACTACCTGGCCGGGCTCGGTGCCGACTGGGTCTACCTCTCCCCCATCCTGCGCTCGACGCAGGGCTCCGACCACGGCTACGACGTCGTCGACAACTCGATCATCGACCCCGCGCGCGGCGGGCCCGAGGGGTTCGCCGCGCTCTCGAAGGCCGCGCACGACGCCGGCCTCGGCGTGCTCGTCGACATCGTGCCCAACCACCTGGGCGTCGCCGACGCGACACAGAATGCCTGGTGGTGGGACGTGCTCGAGAAGGGGCGCGACTCGCGGTACGCCGAGGCCTTCGACATCGACTGGGACTTCGGCGGCGGCAAGCTGCGGGTGCCGGTTCTGGGCGACGGCCCTTCGACAAGCTCAGGGACCGACGCGCTCGACGACCTGAAGCTCGTCGGCAGCGAGCTGCACTACTTCGACAACAAGTACCCGGTCGCCGCCGGCACGGCCGACGACGGAGCCACGGCGAAAGAGGTGCACGACCGCCAGCACTACGAGCTGATCAACTGGCGCCGCGCCGACTCCGAGCTCAACTACCGACGGTTCTTCGCGGTCAACACGCTCGCCGCCGTGCGCGTCGAGGTGCCGTGGGTGTTCGACGAGTCGCACGCCGAGATCCTCCGCTGGATCACCGAGGGTCTCGCCGACGGCCTTCGCGTCGACCACCCCGACGGCCTCGCCGATCCGGGCGGTTACCTCGACACGCTCGCGGCAGCGACCGGCGGCACCTACGTGCTCGTCGAGAAGATCCTCGAGGGCGACGAGCGCCTGCCCGCGTTCTGGGCCGCAGCCGGCACCACCGGCTACGACGCGCTCGCCGACATCGACCGGGTCTTCGTCGACCGCCACGGCCGCAAACGCCTCGACGCCATCGACACCGCCCTGCGCGAGCGCGCCCAGCCGGTGGAGTGGAAGACGCTCATCCACGGCACGAAGCGCTCGATCGCCGACGGCATCCTCAATTCCGAGGTCAACCGGCTCGCCCGCGAATATGCTGCGGCCCGCCCCGACGCCGACCAGCAGCACGTGGCCGACACGGTCGCCGAGCTTCTCGCCTGCTTCCCCGTGTACCGCTCCTATCTGCCGAGCGGCGCCGAGCATCTGCACGAAGCCGCCGACCTGGCCCGCCACCACCGCCCCGAGCTCTCTGCCACGATCGACGAGCTGCTTCCCGTGCTGCTCGACCCCGAGCAGCCGATGGCGCAGCGCTTCCAGCAGACCTCGGGCATGGTCATGGCCAAGGGCGTCGAAGACACCGCGTTCTACCGCTACTCGCGGCTCGGTTCGCTCACCGAGGTGGGCGCCGACCCCGAGGAGTTCAGCATCGGGGTCACCGAGTTCCACCAGCGGCAGAGCGACCGCCAGGCCAGCCTGCCCGGCTCGATGACCACGCTCTCCACCCACGACACCAAGCGCGGCGAAGACACCCGCGCGCGCATCACGGTGCTCTCCGAACTGCCCGACCGCTGGGCCGCCGTACTCGGCCGCCTGCGCGAGCTCGCGCCGCTCGGCGACGGCCCGCTCGAGAACCTTCTCTGGGAGGCCACGATCGGCGCCTGGCCGGCGAGCAAGGAACGCCTGCACGACTACGCCGAGAAGGCGTCGCGCGAGGCCGGCAACTCCACGACGTGGACGGCCCCCGACGAAGAGTTCGAGGCGCGGATGCACCGGGCCATCGACAGCGCGTTCGACGACCCGCAGGTGCACGGCATCATCGAGAGGTTCGTCACCGAGGTCGCGGATGCCGGTTGGTCGAACTCGCTCGCCGCGAAACTGATCCAGCTCACCGCCCCCGGTGTGCCCGACGTCTACCAGGGCAGCGAGCTGTGGGAGACCAGCCTCGTCGACCCCGACAACCGCCGACCGGTCGACTACGACATCCGCCGCCTGTATCTCGAGGCAGTGAATGCCGGGGCGCATCCGCCCGTCGACGAATCGGGAGCGGCCAAGCTGCTCGTCACGTCGCGCGCCCTGCGCCTGCGCCGCGACCGGCCCGAGCTGTTCACGCGGTACGCGCCGCTCGAGGCGTTCGGCGAGCAGTCGCGGCACGTCGTCGCGTTCGACCGCGGCGGCGCCGTGACACTCGCCACCCGGCTGCCCGTGACTCTCGCGGCCGGCGACGGATGGGGCGACACCGCCATCCTGCTGCCCGGCCACGAACTCGAAGACGTGCTGACCGGCACGCGCTACCCCGGCGGCAGCACCCTGTTCGCCGACCTGTTCGAGAAATACCCGGTGGCGCTTCTGGCGCCCGTGGAGGACGCATCGTGAAGAACCGCAACTACGAAGTGTGGGCTCCGCTCGCCTCCCGAGTCGACCTGGACGTCGATGGCACGGTCGTGCCGCTCGAGGCCGCGGGCGACGGCACCTGGGTCGTTCCGGCCGGCATCGACGTGCCGAGCGCCGCCGGCACGCGCTACGGCTACCAGCTCGACGGCGGCGACCTGCTGCCCGACCCGCGCTCCCGCCGCCAGCCCGACGGCGTGCACGGTGCGAGCGCCGTGTTCGACGACGCCGAGTTCGAGTGGACCGACACCGCCTGGACCGGACGCCAGCTCGCCGGCGGCATCGTCTACGAGCTGCACATCGGCACCTTCACCCCCGAGGGCACCCTCGACTCGGCGATCGGCAAACTCGACCACCTGGTCGAGCTCGGTATCGACTTCGTCGAGGTGCTGCCGGTCAACGGCTTCAACGGAACGCACAACTGGGGCTACGACGGCGTGCTCTGGTACGCCGTGCAGGAGACCTACGGCGGACCGGCCGCGTACCAGCGTTTCGTCGACGCCTGCCACGCGCGCGGGCTCGCCGTCATCCAGGACGTGGTCTACAACCACCTCGGCCCGAGCGGCAACTACCTGCCGAACTTCGGCCCGTACCTGCACAGCGAGAGCGCCAACACCTGGGGCTCCTCGGTCAACCTCGACGAGGCCGAGGTGCGCCGTTACATCCTCGACAACGCGCAGATGTGGCTGGGCGACTTCCACGTCGACGGGCTGCGTCTCGACGCCGTGCACGCCCTCGTCGACACTGCGACGCCGCACATCCTGCAGGAGATCGGCGAGGAGGCCGACGCGCTCAGCGCCGCTGTGCGCCGGCCGCTCACGATCATCGCCGAGAGCGACATGAACGACGCCTCGATCGTGCAACCGCGTGAGGCCAACGGACTCGGCCTCACCGCCCAGTGGAGCGACGACTACCACCACGCGCTGCACGTCGCGCTCACCGGCGAGACGAGCGGCTACTACGCCGACTTCGCCTCGCTCGCCGCCCTCGCCAAGGTGTCGACCCGCGGGTTCTTCCACGACGGCACATTCTCGTCGTTCCGCGGCCGCGACCACGGCTTCCCGATCGACCCCGTCACCCCCACGTGGCGCCTCGTCACGTTCTCGCAGGACCACGACCAGATCGGCAACCGCGCCGCGGGAGACCGTCTCACCGCGACGCTCGACTACGGGCAGCTCGCGATCGCCGCCGTGCTCACCGTGTGCTCGCCGTACACCCCGATGCTCTTTATGGGCGAGGAGTACGGCGCCTCCACGCCGTGGCAGTTCTTCACGTCGCATCCGGAACCCGAACTCGGCAAGGCGACGGCCGAGGGCCGTATCGCCGAGTTCGAGGCCATGGGCTGGGATCCCGACACGGTTCCCGACCCGCAAGACCCGCAGACGTTCGAACGGTCGAAGCTCGACTGGGCCGAGGCAGAACAGGGCGACCACGCGCGTCTGCTCGCGCTCTACCGCGAGCTCATCGCGCTGCGCCGCTCGAAGCCCGCGCTCAGCGACCCGTCGTTCGCACACCTGCGCGCGTCGTTCGACGACGAGCTGCGCTGGTTCCGGGTCGAGCGCGACGACATGTCGATCGTGGTCAACTTCGGTCTCGACGACCTGTCACTGCCGGTGCTCGAGGCGAGCGTGATCCTGGCGACGGATGCTGCAGCGCGCGTCACCGGAACGGTGCTGAGTCTGCCCGCCCACTCGGCGATCATCCTGCAGCACTAGCCCGTTCTAGACGGCGGCCGCCAGCATCGCGACGACGATCGTGTCGTTCTTCGTCGACTGGCGGCCGACCTCGGCGAAGCCCAGGCGGCCGTGGAAGCGCATCGAGCCGGGGTTCGGCGGCTCGACGTTCACCTCGCAGGTGACCTCCGCGAACCCGCGCTCGCGCGCCGCGTCGAAGATCGCGGCGTAGAGGGCGCGCCCGACGCCCGCGTTCTGTGCGTCGTCGGCGACGACGATGCGGTCGACGTAGAAGAAGTCGCTGCTGCGCGCTTCGAACCAGCGGTAGTTCTCGCTCGCGTAGTCGGCGCCGGCGCGGAAGAGCAGGGCGAAGCCGAGCAGGTGCGCCGTGTCGGCCTCGTCGACGACGGCGACCGTGGAATCAGTTGCGGCGAGCAGCGCGGCCATGCCGTCGACGTCGCTCGGCGACACGGCCGGCACGTTGTGGTTGTTCAGCTCGACGAGCTGGGGAATGTCGGCAGGAGTGAGTTCGCGGATGAGCACCGGCCAAGAATATCCGACCACCGACACCCGATTTAGTTGTCGCTGAAAGTTTTTTTGCGGAATCGGGAATAGCGTCCAGGTCCATACGCTTGAATGAACCTATGGGCACCGCCGTGCTCGTACTTTACGAATCACTGGAGTAGACAACATGACTATCGACGTCGCCACCATCCCCGCCGGCACCTGGACCCTCGACCCCACCCACTCCGACATCACCTTCTCGGTACGTCACCTCGCCATCTCCAAGGTGCGCGGCTCGTTCGAGAAGTTCGACGTCACCGTGGTCACCACCGAGAACCCCGCCGACACGAAGATCACCGCTTCGGTCGACGTCGCCTCGGTCAACACCAACCAGGCAGACCGCGACGGCCACCTCAAGACGAGCGACTTCTTCCTCGTCGAAGAGTTCCCCACCATGGACTTCGCTTCGACCGGCGTCCGCGTCGAAGACGACACCTTCTTCGTCGACGGCGACCTGACCCTGCGCGGCGTCACCAAGGCAGTCACCCTCAAGGGCGAGCTCGGCGGCGTCATCACCGACGGCTACGGACAGACCAAGCTCGGAGCATCCGCTTCGACCAAGATCAACCGTCTCGACTACGGCGTGAACTGGAACGCAGCGCTCGAGGCCGGCGGCCTCACGCTCGGCAACGACGTCACCATCAACTTCGAGATCCAGGTCGTCCTCCAGCCGTAGGTTTCGTGCAGCACAGTCGTCAGATACCCAAGCGACACTTGCGCCCTCGTTCGAACATGTGTTCGAATGAGGGCGTGAGGCATTTAACGAGGTACCCCGCATGAGGTGGGACGGCCAGGCGATCAACGTCGAGCAACGCGATTCACTCACCGGTCTGGCCAAACTCAGCAACGTCGTGCGCAGCGTGCAGACCCCCGAGTTCGCCGGCATCACCTTTCACGAGGTGCTCGCCAAGACCGCCCTCAACCACGTTCCGGGCGCGAGCAACGCCATGCCGTTCGCGTGGACGATCAACCCGTACCGGGGCTGCAGCCACTCGTGCGTCTACTGTTTTGCCCGCAACACGCACACCTACCTCGAACTCGACGCCGGCAAAGACTTCGACAACGAGATCATCGTCAAGGTCAATGTCGCCGAGGTGCTCGCGAAAGAGCTGCGCACCAAGCGCCAGGTCATTCCCGCAGTCGCGCTGGGCACCAACACCGACCCGTACCAGCGCGCCGAGGGGCGCTACCGGCTGATGCCCGGCATCATCGCCGCGCTCGCGCACAGCGGCACACCGTTCTCCATCCTCACCAAGGGCACGCTGCTGCGCCGCGACCTGCCGTTGATCGTCGAGGCCAACTCGCAGATCCCGGTGTCGCTCGCGATGTCGATCGCGATCTTCGACGACGATCTACAGCAGGCCGTCGAACCCGGCACCCCCACCGCCAAGGCGCGGCTGGCCACGGTGAGCGCGGTGCGCGACGCGGGGCTCGACTGCGCCGTCTTTATGATGCCGATCCTCCCCCACCTCACCGACACGAACGCGCATCTCGACGAAGCGCTGCGCCAGATCAAGGCGGCCGGCGCCACGAGCGTGCTCTACACGGCGCTGCACCTGCGTCCCGGTACCAAAGAGTGGTTTATGCAGTGGCTCGAGCTGCATCATCCGCAGCTCGTCGAGAAGTACCGTTTTATGTACTACGGGGTCAATTCGTACGCGCCGAAAGACTACCGAAAGTGGCTAGCGGCGAAGATGCAGCCGCTCATCCGCAAGCACGGGCTCACCCGCGGAATCGAAGACCCGACCACGGGCGGGGTTGCCGCGCCCGACGTGCGGTCGCGGTTCGACGAGCGCGGAGAGCGCCGCGCTCTGCCGTCGCTCATCGCCGAAGAGCTGCCTCCCGAAGTCGCTGCCCGCTCCATCGCAGAGGCCACCCTGTTCTAGTGCGTGCCGCGCCGGCACAGTATCTTCGGTCACGGCGGAATGAACCACACCGCGAACGACGTTGGCACTGGAACACGACGCTGGCACAGCGCGCCGGGAGCACCGAGGGAGATACACCGTGACCACCACCGACTTCGACTGGGTGCAGCTGCAGCACCGCGCGCACCAGGAATTCGCCGACCGCATCGCGGCCGTGCACGACTGGGACGGCCCGACCCCCGACACCGACTGGACCGTGCGCGACCTCGTCGCCCACGTCGTCGAAGAGCAGCAGTGGGTTCCGCACCTGCTCGCCGGCCGTTCGCTCGAGCAGGCGCGCGCGAGCATCGACGCGTTGCGCTCCGACGACCTCGCCGGCGAGTGGGCACTCTACTCGCTCGCCGCCACGTCGGCCTGGCAGAGCACTCCGCGTGATGCGCGCGTGCAGCTCTCGTACGACACCGTGACCGTCGACGACTACCTGCGCGAGCAGGTGGCCGACGTCACCATCCACACCTGGGACCTCGCGCGCGCCGTGGGAGCCGACGAGACGCTCGACGACGAACTCGTGCGCGCGGTCTGGACCGTCTTCGAGCCCCAGAAAGAGACGCTCGAGGCGAGCGGACTGTTCGCCTCGCCGGTACCGGTCGCCGACGACGCGTCGCTGCAGTCACGGCTGCTCGCTATCACGGGGCGCGACGACCGCAAGTAGGCGGCACTTTCAATCCCTGTTGCGCCGATTGCCAATCTGCCTACTATGTGCAGGCATTTTGCTCGCGCGAGGAGGCCCAGCAGTGACGATGCAGCATGATCAGCGCCCACGGTCGATCGACATCCGTCTCGACGCCCTGTCTGAAACAGAGTGGCGCGTGTGCGACAACCGACTGGACGAAGACGATCATCTGTCTATACTCGGATTCATCGAACTGAGGAATGGACAATTTGAAGTGACGACCATGAGCGCTCCCCGGGAACGCCGCATGTTCGATTCGCTCGCGAAGGCCCGAGCAGCATTCACCCCGTTCGGGCGAGAGCATGTTCACACGGGAAAATTCGTGGTCTAGTCTTCGTTTAACACCGCGCACCCTCCTCGAACGCTGTCGTTCGAGGCGCTTCCCCCCACCCGAGGGGCAGCACAAACGATGGAAGTAGTTATGGGCAAAATTCTGTACGGCGAGTCTGGCATCGAGGTTGTGTTCGACGATCGGGCGATGGCCCACTTGCAGCTCGTGATCGGCGCGAAGCTGCGTCGACGCGAGAGCTTCTTCTTCTCGTGGAAAGACGACGCGAGCGTCGGCGACGGCCGCAGCAGCATCTGGCTCGACTCGTCGATTCCGCTCTACTTCCGCTACTCGGGCAGCAAACCGGTCACCATCAACCGCGAATGGCTCGACATCCTGACCCTCTCCGCCCACACCGCCCAAGGCCTGCAGTTCACCGGCGAACCGCACGGCGACACCCCGGCGCCGCGCTCACAGGTATAGCCCCCGACGACTAGCAAACGTTTCACTTTTCGGCAAGCGTCTGTCTGTTCCCAGCCCCGTTTGATTGACTGTTATGCCCCCGATCGGGGGACGAAACAACAGACAATTGGACGACGATTACCATGGTGCTCATTTCCCCGAGCCGCAAGCCCGCCACCTCCGACGCGAACGTCAGCGTCGCCATGATCAACGACGAACTGTTCGCACTGTTGACCCCCACCGAGACCCTCGGCTACGTGCACAAGGTCGGTTCGGTGTTCGTCGCCCTCCACGGCTCCGACTACAGCCATGCGGTCGAGGTCGGCCAGACGCTCTCCCGCGAGCGGGCGATCGAGATGGTGCGAACGGCCTAGCCTGACGGCTAACTTGCACACGTTGTGAATAGAGTGGTCGGGTGACCACCTATACGCCTCGCCCTTGGCTGGCCAGCTACGCTCCCGGAGTTCCGCACGACATCGAACTCCCCGAAGGTTCTCTCTTCGACCTCGTCGAACACTCCATCCGCGAATTCCCCGACAACGTCGCCCTCGAATTCTTCGGTGCGACGACCACCTACCGCGAGCTCGGCGAGCAGATCTCGCGGGCGGCCGAGGGTCTGCGCCTGCTCGGCGTACAGAAGGGCGACCCCGTCGCCCTCGTTCTCCCCAACGCCCCTCAGCACATCGTCGCGTTCTACGCGGTGCTGCGTCTCGGCGCCATCGTCGTCGAACACAACCCGCTCTACACACCCCGCGAACTACGTCACCAGTTCGAAGACCACGGAGCCCGGTTCGTCATCGCCTGGAACAAGGTCGTCGACACGATCCAGGCCTTCCCCTCGGATGTCGCGGTCGAGACGATCATCTCGGTGGACATCACCCGCGCCATGCCCTTCGTCACCCGCGCGCTCCTGCGCCTGCCCATCGCCAAGGCACGTGAATCGCGCGACGCCCTCACCACCGACGTGCGCGGCACCGTGCTCTGGAAAGACCTGCTCGCGAGCGCCCCGATCAACGACGCGATCGTGCGACCCGGCGCCGACGACGTCGCGCTGCTGCAGTACACGAGCGGCACCACCGGCACGCCGAAGGGCGCCACCCTCACCCACCTCAACCTCGCTGCGAATGCCGCGCAGGCGCGGGCGTGGGTGCCGACTGTTTCCCGTGGAACATCCGTCGT
>Ga0247811_1000403_pt1 | contig 13706 bp, 14 predicted proteins | sample UWRJL134311R1_FD_189018 | JGI IMG/M metagenome (GOLD analysis project Ga0247811, IMG submission 189018) | Plant litter microbial communities from Arlington Agricultural Research Station in Wisconsin, United States - UWRJ-L134-311R-1 | ecosystem: Environmental > Terrestrial > Plant litter >...
CTAGATTAGATGCTATTAAAGAAATCCTTAAAAACTATCCAAACGCGAAATTCAGTATTGAAGGTCACACAGATAGCGATGGTTCTGACAAATTGAACCAAAAACTTTCTGAAGACAGAGCTGCTGCTGTAATGAACGCTTTGATCGAAAGAGGAGTAAATGTTGATAACTTAGTTTCTAAAGGTTTTGGTGAGTCTCAACCAGTTGCGAGTAACAAAACTCCTGCAGGTAAAGCACAAAACAGAAGAACTGAAATCAAACACATCGGTTCTAAATACCAAGGTAAACTATAATTTACTTTTGTAAATAAATACTAAAAGCCATTCTTAATTGAATGGCTTTTTTTATTTTTATCAAATGATAAATACGTCCTTTCTCGGAAAAATAGCAACTGTTATAATTCAGGATTATGCAGCAAGGCTTGCTGAAACCACAATCATATTACCCAATAAAAGAGCCAAAGTTTTTTTAATTGAAGCTCTGAAAAATGAAATCAAAGACACTATTCTTTGTCCGGAAATTATTAGTATTGAAGATTTTGTGCAAGATGTGGCTTCAATTCGATCAGTAGATTCAATCGAACTTTTGTTTGAATTTTATGAAGTTTATCTTTCTGTCACAGAAAAACAAAATCAGCAGTCATTTGAATTATTTGCCAATTGGGCAAAAACACTTTTACAGGATTTTAATGAAATAGACCGCTATCTTTTAGATCCTTTACATGTTTTATCTTATTTGAAAGATATTGAAGATATCAAGAAGTGGGGAATTGAAGTTGAAAACAAAACCAAGCTTTTAGAAAATTATATCGATTTCTGGAAATTACTGCCTTCATATTACGATGCATTATACAATCACTTATTAAATAAATCTATTGGATACCAAGGTTTAATTTATAGAGAAGCAGTAAACAATCTGAATCACTTTTCGAATACCATTTCAAATCGAAATTTTGTTTTTGCAGGATTTAATGCTTTAAATGCAGCGGAAGAAAAAATTGTGCAGCATCTTTTGGCCCTTGATCAGGCAAGAATTTATTGGGATGTTGATCAAACATTTCTAAATGATCCTTATCATGATGCAGGACTTTTTATTAGACGATTTAAAGAAAGCTGGAAACATTATAAATCAAATGTATTTGAATGGATTGTAGATGACTTTTCGCAGTCTAAAAATATTCAGGTAATAGGGACTCCCAAAACTATTGGTCAGGCAAAGCTGGCAGGAAGTATAATTGAAACGATTATCAATGAAAATCCTGCAGCATCTCTGGATAAAGTAGCAATTGTTCTTGGGGAAGAAAATTTACTAATGCCAGTGCTGTATGCATTGCCATCATCAGTTGGTGCTTTGAATATTACAATGGGATATTCTGGTAAAAACAACCCTTCACAGATTTTAATTGCAAAATTATTTAAAATGCATACCAATGCTCTTTCAAGAAAAGGCGGCAGTTATGTTTTTTATTATAAAGATGTGCTTGATATTTTAACTCATCCTTTGGTAGAACCTTATTCTAATGCCGGAAATTTAGTTAAAATTATCAAAGAAAATAATTACACCTTTATTACCCATAACCGGATAATAGAACTCAATTCAAATTCGTCAAAATTATTTAATCTGTTGTTTCAGAAATGGGAAAACGGCTCAATTGCTGTTCTTGAGAATATTTCGTCGCTTTTACTTTTGATCAAGGAAAACTTCAGTAATGATAATGAAGAAGAAAAAATTGCCAAGGCTTTTGTTTTTGCTGTTTTTAAAGTCATAAATAAATTGATCAACTATTATTCACAACATCATCATATTGATAATATTGATACGCTTCATGCCATATATAAACAGATTATAGATGTTGCAGAAGTTTCTTTTGAAGGAGAACCTTTGCGAGGGCTTCAGATTATGGGAGTTCTTGAAAGTCGTGTTTTGGATTTTGATACGGTAATTGTGACTTCTATGAACGAAGGAAAATTTCCTGCTGGGAAGTCCCAAAATTCATTTATTCCGTATGATGTGAAAAGAGAATTGGGATTGCCAACTTTTAAGGAAAAAGATGCTATTTACACTTATCACTTTTATCATTTATTGCAAAGAGCCAAAAACATCTATTTGATTTATAATACTGAAAATGATGGATTAGATGCCGGCGAACGCAGCAGGTTTATAACGCAGTTAGAAGTTGAAAAACAGCCGAAACACAATCTTACTTTTGATATTTACAATCCTGTTTTGCCTGCGACAGCTTATCAGCCTATGGTGATTCCGAAATCAGAAGCGGTTATGAGCCGCTTAAAAGAAATTGCGGCTGCTGGTTTTTCTCCTTCAGCTTTGACGAGCTACATTAGAAATCCGATTGAATTTTACTTTCAAAAAATACTTCGAATTCGTGAAGTTGAAGAAGTGGAAGAAAATATTGCATTGAATACACTGGGAACGATCATTCACGAAACCTTAAAAGCATTATACGATCCTTTTGTGGGCAGGTTTATTGCTGAAACTGATATTGAAAACTGTTTCAAATTATTGGATAATGAAGTTCTGAAACAATTTAAATTGGTTTATAAAGAAGGTGAAATTAAAAAAGGGCGTAATCTTTTAGCTTTTGAAGTTGCCAAGCGTAATGTTTCGAATTTCCTTAAAATAGAATTAGAATCGATCAAAAGCGGAGACGCAGTTCAAATCATTGCTTTAGAAGAAACTTTTCAGCGTGAGCTAAATCATCCAGGGCTGCCTTTTCCGGTTTTAATAAAGGGAAATGTGGACCGAATTGAACTACGCAACGGAAAAATAAGAATCATTGATTATAAGACTGGAAAAGTTGAAAAGGGAAATGTTGTACTTAAATCATGGAACGGATTGACTCAGGACCTTAAAAACGATAAAATTATTCAGGTTTTGGCATATGCTTTCATGTTTCAGGAAAAAGCAAAGGGAATTCCGATAGAAGTGGGTATTATTTCGTTTAAAAATTTGAAATCTGGCTTTTTGCCATTCGGGTTTAAGGAAGATAAAGATTTAGATATAACAGTATCACAGGAAATATTACATCATTATTTAGAAGAGATTGTGGTTTTGCTAAACGAGATTTTAGACGCTGCTATTCCTTTCGAAGAAAAAATCAATTAACATCAGAAAGTTATCCAACATATTCGAGTTTTTTAAAACTACGCTGGTAATTAATCTGGCAGTTTGTGCAATTGCTGTTTTGCTCGGTGGTTTAGATTCTTTTTTTATAATGTTTTTGAGCTTAGGTTTTTTCGTGAGCATTGTCTTTAAAGAAGTGTATCGCAAAAATGAATATTTATTTTATGCCAATAATGGTATTTCAAAAATCAAGCTTTTATTAGGAACTTATTTTTTTACCTTTTACGCGACAGTTTTGATCGGTTTAATTGTTTTTTTAATAAAAAAAATATTTTGAAAAAGCACATTTTAGAAGTCGACGGAATTCAGAAAAAGTTCGGTGAAAAAACAATACTTTCTGATATTTACCTGAAATGTGAAACTTCAGAAATAATTGGTTTATTGGGGAGAAACGGTTCCGGAAAATCAACTTTATTGAAAATTATTTTCGGACTTGTTAGTGCTCCAAATAAATGCATTCGGATCGATGGTCTTTCAAAAAATAATTCTAAAGTAACATCAGAAGAAATTAGTTATCTGCACCAAGAACAATTTATTCCGAATCATTTATCGGTACAAAAGGTAATTTCATTATCTATAGATAAACAAAACAGGGCAATATTCTGTGAAGATGAATTTATAAAGGCGCTCTTAAATAAAAAAGTTAAGCACTTGTCCAGCGGTGAATTACGTTATCTGGAAATTAAAATGGTGCTTTTTAATTCGTCAAAATTTGTTTTGTTAGACGAACCTTATAATGGGCTGTCTCCAAAAATGGCAGCCATTGTAAATGAATTGATAAAAATCAATTCGTACAAAAAAGGAATTATCGTAACCGATCACAATTATCAGAATATAATTGATGTTGCAACACGCTTAGTTTTAATTAAGAATGGTAAGCTGCACAGCATCAGCAATAAAGAAGAGCTTTTTGAAAAAGGCTATTTAGTCTCTTTGTAAGATATTTTTAACTGAATATTTTTTTAAAAAATCCTTTTTTTTCTCGCTCCTGCGTAGGAATAGTATTGATGCTTCCGTTCTCAAAACGAAATCTTCTAAACTTCATCAGCTTCACATTTAAGTCAAATCGTAATTCTTCAACAGTTTTCATAGGATTAATTTTTTTGCAAATTTATGAAAAACTTCTATCAAAAGAGATTTGTGGCAAATGTTAATTTTCGAATTGAATTTAATGGAATAAAATATTTGAATTTGCTGCAAATCCCTTTTTTCTGTTAATTATTATTGCATATTTTATTTTAAAAATTGCTAAAAATTACGCTATAAATAAAAGTGATTCAGATAGTTATAAAACGGTGTTTTTTTAACAAGTGTTTATCGGGCAATTCTTTTAATAAAAATAACTTTGGACTTTCTTAACAAATCAAATAAGCGATATGATTGATTTAAATACACTGGTTGAAGAGACCGGAGCTGAGTCTGGATTAAGTTTTAATATAGACGGAATTCTGCTTGAATCTGTAAATTTAGAATATGATGGAAACGTGGCCGCAATGATTGGAATGATCCTGAAAATGAGTTTGGAGATGTCTGAAGATCTTGATAACGGCGATCTTAAGCAAATTATGATTAAGAATAACGACGGAATTGTAGTGGCAAGCAAGGATCAGGATGATAATTGTATTGCACTGCTTTCTAAAGATACCAGCAAAATGGGTCTTTTGCTTAGAAAAATGGAAACGATTTTCAATAATTAATTTAAATATAATTTAAAACATGTCAGATTTTTTACAGAATTTTCAAAATGATTTAAGAGAAAATATTAACGGATTTATTGCTGTGTCAGTAACTGAAGTTGAGACAGGAATGTCGTACTGTTCTCTTTCTTTAAATCCAAATTTTGACCCGGAATTAGCATCTGCTTATAATTTAGAAGTTGTAAAAGCAAAATTAAGCGCTATTAAAGCTTTAGGGTTAGATCAAAAAATCAATGACATTTTAATCACGTTAACAGATCAGATCCATATCATAGATGTTTCTGAAGATGGGAAATACTTTATCTATTTAGCTGTAGATTCTACAAAAGCGAACCTTGGATTAACAAGGGCTACTTTGTCTAAATTTAAAAAAGACATTATTTCTAAACTTTAATTTTTGCCCCCTAAAATGATAAAAAGGCTATTTCGAATTTCGGAATGGCCTTTTTTGATTCTTAACTCTTATTTATCGAAGAAAGCGAGTAAAATAGATTTCAATTCTTCTTTGTTTTCAATGTGGCTCATATGGCCGTCATCAAATAAAACAAGCGCTGCGGTTGTGTCTTCAATTTGCAAAATGTTTTCTTTGTAATTTAAAACGGGATCTTCTTTTCCCAGAATTAATAAAACGGGAAATAAATTTTTGTGTAAAAGCGATTCCCTGTCTTTTCTGATTTTCATTCCCTCAAGAGAAGCGACTATTCCCTGCAAAGGTGTTTTTAAAGCTTGTATTTTTACTTTTTCAATTTCTGATTCTAGTCGGATTCTATTTTTTTCGCTGAATAAATTAGCGATTGACATGCTGACAAAAGTCACGTAATTTTGCTTTACAGCTTTTATAGCGCGGGTTCTGTTTAATTTCTTTTCGGGGCTGTCTTCTTTTGAAGTCGAATTTAATAAAATTAATTTTAGAATAGCTGCAGGGAATAATTCGGCGAAAGCCAAACCAACGTAACCACCCATAGAATGTCCGAGAATAATGGCTTTGTCAATTTTTAAATGTTCTAAAACTTCATGAACAACATTTGCATTTTCTTCCATAGAATGAACATATCCCAAACAATCTGATTCGCCGTGACCTAATAAATCAATAGTAATTACGCGATATTTTTCTGCAAAAAGTACAGCATATTCCTGCCACATTTTTTTGTTTTCAAGAAAGCCGTGAAGCAATACAACAGCCGTTCCTTTGCCAGAATCAGTAAAGGATATTTTGGTATTTTTATATAGAATGTTTTTCAAAATGATTTTTTAAAGTGTAAAGTACAAAGATAACAAAGGTAAAACCATATAAGAAAATTTAAGTTGAGCATGTACAACAACTCTATTAAATGAATTTATATCGCTTATGTGGTTTAAAAAACTAAACGGCTTCCATTTCTGAAAGCCGTTTTTAGTTTTATGATTTAAAAAAGTTGTCTTCAGAAATTATTCATTCATTAAAGTTTCAATTTCTTCAGCTTCAACCGGAATATTGCGCATTAAGTTAAAAGGTTCGCCTTTTTCCTGAACCACAACATTATCTTCTAAACGAATTCCGAAACCTTCAGCCGGAATATAAATTCCAGGTTCAACGGTAAAAACCATATTGGCTTTCATTGGTTCGTGAAGCAATCCGTAATCGTGCGTGTCCAATCCCATATGGTGAGATGTTCCATGCATGAAATATTTTTTATAAGCAGGCCATTCTGGGTTTTCGTTCTGAACATCGGCTTTGTCAATTAAACCCAAACCAAGTAATTCTGATGTCATAATTTTACCCACTTCAACATGATATTGTTTCCAAAGTGTTCCTGGAGTAAGCATTTTTGTCGCTTCGTTTTTAACTCTCAAAACGGCATTATAAACCGCTTTTTGTCTTTCAGAAAACTTTCCGGAAACCGGAATCGTTCTCGTCATATCGCTTGAGTAATTGGCATATTCTGCCGCAACATCTAACAAAATCAAATCGCCGGCTTTACATTGCTGATTGTTTTCAATGTAATGCAAAACATTCGCATTATTTCCCGAAGCAATAATAGGTGTGTAAGCAAAACCTTTAGAACGGTTGCGGATGAATTCGTGCGCCAATTCGGCCTCAATTTCATATTCTGTAACGTTAGGTTTTACGAACGGAAGCAGTCTGCGGAAACCTTTCTCCGTAATATCACACGCTTTCTGAATCAAATCGATTTCTTCGCTTTCTTTTACAGAACGAATGCGCTGCAAAATCGGGTTGCTTTTCGCTACATTATGCGCTGGGTAACGCTCCTTCCACCATTTTACAAAGCGAGCTTCGCGGGTTTCCGTTTCAACACTTGCGCGGTAATGTTCGTTGGTATTGATGTACATCGTATCGGCATACGTCATCATTTCGTTCAAAACTTTATGAAAATCCTGTAACCAATAAACCGTTCTAATTCCAGAAACCTGATATGCGCGTTCTTTAGTCAGTTTTTCGCCTTCCCAAATCGCGATATGTTCGCTGGTTTCCTTTAGAAAAAGAATCTCTTTTTGATTTTCATACGGCGCATCCGGAAACAAAAGTAAAATACTTTCTTCCTGATCAACTCCACTCAGATAAAAAATATCACGGTGTTGCGCAAACGGCAAAGTACTGTCGGCACTAATAGGATAAATGTCATTGGAGTTGAAAACGGCAACACTATTAGGTTTCATTTCTGCCGTAAATTTTCTGCGATTTTTTACAAAAAGAGCGCTGTTTATTTGATGATATTTCATAATAACTTAAGTTTTGAACTTCGAATTTCAAAATTACTAATTTTTGAAGAAGTGACGTATAATTGATTTATTAAAGTTTTCTTATTTGTTTGGGATTTTTTGCACGCAGATTTATGCGGATTGAAAAAGATTTCCACAGATTTTTATTCATGCAATCTTTTTATTCACAATTTTGTCATTCTGAGGAACGAAGAATCTCCACAAGGAACTCGACAAAGATTGATAAACGCAAAGTCTTGTCATTTCGATAGAGGAGAAATCACTAGAAACTCCGCAAACAATATCGGCAATCTTTGCCGATTCGCGAGTGAAAAAAAATCGCAGCAAATTAGCCTCTCAGTGCCTTAGAATCTTAATTTGGGCGTGCCCCTCCGGGTTGTCCCGAGGCTTCGGGATCGGCTATATCTTTTATTCCGCTCCGCTTCATAAAAGGATACCGCCTCTATCCTTCACGCGAATCTCGGTTTCATAAGAAATTTTTTATTCCTATAATTTCATTTTATCAATTCTGAGAATTTGTATATTCGTTTAAGAAAACAGACTAAAAAACTATGAATGAAATTTAAAACAATAGTAATATCATTAATCTTTTTGCTTTTTTTCAGCTGCAGTCAAACTCCAGCATCGATAAAATTAAAAGTAGCGTTTTCAGATCAATCAAAAAAAGAACTTCCCCGACTTTATTTTATAGATGTTTATAAAGATGGAAAAATATTTAAAAAATACGAACGTTTTAGAAAACCCCGTATTGAAAAAGAAATTTTGATCGATAGTCTGAGTAATGGTGAATATGAATTTGTTTATTTGAATTTCTTAAATCAATCTCTAACAAGAACTATCGAAGTAAAAGAGAATAAGGTATATAATATCTCGATCTATCCTGATTATTCAGATTACAGAGAATTCATTAATAAATCATTTGTTAGAAATTTAAAAGACAACCAAAAGGTAGAATTCTATTATGAAAGTTCAGGGTGTTTTCATTCTTTTGAAGGAAATTTCATGGTTACCAAAAGAGATGATAAATATTATGCTGAAAGTCGTGGTTCGTCTAAAAAGCTGAATAAAAAAGAATTAGACGCGATTATTAAAATGGAGTGCGAGTTAAATCTTTTGCAAAAAGGAGGATGTACAACAGAAGATCGCTACATTGTTAAATTTGGAAATGAAGAAAAACAATTTACCGATAAAACGTGTGCCTGGGAAGGCTGGTCAAATTTGTTTAAAATAATTAAGTTAAAATCTAAAGTGTGATTTTACGATGAACCATGAAAACGTAAAATTACTAAGAAGTAGAATTTCCATTCCTTTAAATGTTGCTCTTCAGCTTCTTAAAAAGGATAATAACGACGTTGAATTATGTGAAAAAGAATTTCATGATAATAACATTCATACAATCTGCATCAGAACAGAATGTGATTATGAAACCGCCAAAGAAAATTACAAAATCTGCAATTGGGATATTATGGAAGCAGTCGAAAGAATTAACCAAAAACAAGTAACACTTTCAACAGGCAAAACAACAGATTTTAAAATTGGTTTTATTTTATGGCCAGAAAATGCAGCAGGAGAAGCGTATAAAACAGAGAAACGAAACGATGCTTTTATACCAGCTGAAGATTTTGATCTTATTTTAAAAGAGTTTCAATCTGTTTTTCCATTACGCAATCCTTGGAATGATCTTGTTGAAGATGAATTTGATATAATGGGCAGTAATTTCTTTGACAATAAAACGTGTAGAGAAATTGTAGAAAAAATAAACCAAATAAAAAATGAAGATGAAAAAGTGCAGACTTTTCTAACAGAATTAATAATCTGGTTAAACGACAAATTAGTCTACGCAGATTATATTGTAGTTTATGGAAATTTATAGATATGAAACTAGAAATGGAAAAGTTCAAAGATAAAATTTTAAAAAATGGTTTACGGTCAGCCTCATATTGACATTAAAATAAGTCTGTTTATAGATACTTGTGGTTTCTTTGTCATTTCGGTAATATTGTCAATTATCATTATCACGATTTTTAAAAAATGGAAAGAAATAAGTTTTTTTGATATTATTAAATCTATCTCTATTCTATATGGAATATTTATGTCATTCTTTATAATTAGCTTTTTTCTGAATTTTTACATTTTAAGCTTTAGTCCAAAAAATGATTTTATTGAAAAAAGTGTTTTCATATTATTGTTTTTAATCTTGTTTGCTTTTCAATCGTATTTGTATTTAAGTTTTTGGAGAAAAAAAAGCTCTGGTAGATTCTTTAAAAAGTATAAGCTATTCACGTTATTATTGTATTTTTTCTCTATGGTATGTATTATTGCCAGCTATTTTCCATCAGATGCAAGCGATAAATATTTGTTGTTTTCTACAAAATATTTTTTTGAGTCTGATATTAAAGAAATTTCATTACTTGATAACTCAAAACTACGAATAGATTCTGCAATTACAATTATTGATTCTTTTAGCAATAGAAAGAGTTATAGAGAAGAAGTTTTGTTTACCATTTATTTCAATTCTCATCATAGTAGAGAAACAGTTCCTTTCTCGTTTGAGGTTTTAGATAGTTTAAATGCTGCTGGTGGAAGTCCTGATCACATAAAGTATAAAGATTTATATTTGAAAAAGTTAAAAGATTCCATTGAAATTGTAGTTGAACAAATTGGTGATAATATTGGGTGGGATAATCCAAAAGAAACAGATACGGTTAAGTTTGTAAAAATGAAAGTACAAAAGATCTATCAATAAGATTTTTAAATTATATACTTTAGAATACATAAAAATTAAATGTGAGCTCAAAAATCAAAATCAGAAATTTGAATGTCTAGGTTTGAATGAATATTTATAGAGATAAAATGAAAGAACTTATAATTGAAAGTAAAGGAATAAAAACCGATCAGTATTTTATACCGCCTTTTGAGTTGAGAAAAGGAGAATTGGTTGTTATTTACTTGGAAGCAGGAACTCATTTTAATGATTTGAAAGGGCAATTGATTGCTATTTTTACAGGAGTAGTAGAGCATGAAAATGTAAAAGTCATAAAAAGGTTGACATTTGCAGAACCGTTTAAAGAATCGTTTTTTAAAGGAATATTCAATCCAATTAAGGTGGGTCGTTATTTAAAAAAGCATGGAAATGTAAATGACCCAATTGTGTCGAAAATTTTTGAAATAGATACTTTTACTTTAAAAGATAAGGTAAAAGATCTTCAAACAAGTGAGCAAAAAAGACTTTCATTAACTGCTGTTTTTTCAAAAACAAAAAATGTAGTTTTTGATTTAAGAGGAGAAGGTGCTTATTTTTTTTTCAAAACATATGAGTTTGCTAAAGATGAAATTAAAAACGAAGGTTCCGCCATTTTGATAGACTGGTCAAATGAACTGAAAAATGATTGTTCCAAATTTATAACTATTGAATGGCTGGTAGATATTGATGAACGAATAAAAATTGCAAATAGAAGCGTAAGTCTTTCTAAAATGTATTAATAAATTAATATTGCTAATTGTTTGTTTGATGGAGATTATGAACTCAAAAATCAAAACGAGAAAAATCCAAACCCAAGATCTAGATTTCGTTTACAAATCAATCTGCAAAAACCTTGGTTTTACTTTGAGCCATAATAAGTTTACGATTTATAAGTAATCATTGGAATTCGTTTGGATTTGTCATTTCGACGAAAGGAGAAATCGCACTAGAAATTCCGCAATCAAAATCGTCAATCTTTGTAGATTCCCGAGTGCGATTCCTCGTCTGTCGAAATGACAACATTAAGAAAATCTCAGCAACTTAGAACCTTAGCGTCTCAGGACCTTAATTTGGGCATGCCCATCCGGGTTGTCCCGAGGCTTCGGGATCGGCTATATCTTTTATTCTGCTCCACTTCATAAAAGGATACCGCCTCTATCCCTCACGCGAATTTTGGATTTAAAAGAAATTTTTTGTTGCATAAGAAAAGAATTTTTCAATGGTAGATTTTGTATATTGGCATTCTCATTTTCCAGAATCATTTTTGATTTTCTTTAGAAGTATAACCATTCTTTATATGTTACTAATTGTATTTCTTTTTGTTTTAATGAGAAAAGATGTCGCGAGTTTGAGTAGTGAATTAGAAGCGGATTTAGATTTTATTCAAATAAAAAATAAAAAGATTCAATGAAATTAAAAGTGTTTTTACTGCTATTGATAAATACAGTTGTTTACTCACAATATACTTTAATTCCTGATGCCAATTTTGAGAGGGCTCTAATTGCGAAAGGTTACGATTCTGGTGATGTTGATGGAAAAGTACTTACAAAATCGATCGATAAAATAAAAGAACTTGAAATCTATACTTCAAAAATTTCAGATTTAACTGGAATTCAGGATTTTACTGCCTTACAGGATTTAAACTGTTCTGAAAATGAACTATCGAGCTTAGATGTTTCTAAGAATTTGAATTTGTGGAGATTGACATGTGTTAGAAATAAAATAACTAGTTTAAATGTGTCTGAAAATTTCAAGTTAAGATATTTAGAATGCTACGATAACAAATTAACAATTCTGGATATTTCTAAGAATTTAAAACTTTCACATTTAGATTGTTACAAAAATCAAATAATGAGTTTGGATCTTTCTAATAATTTAGAAATGTGGTATTTAGATTGTTCTTCCAATCAAGTTCAGTTTTTGGATCTTTCGAAGAATAAGGATTTAAATAAGTTGTTTTGTAGAGACAATAAATTAAAAAGTCTGGATGTTTCGAAAAATGTCAATTTAACTTTTTTAAACTGCTTTGTTAATCAAATAGCAATTTTGGATGTTTCTAAAAATTTAGAATTAGAGTTTTTAAGCTGCGCAGAAAATCAATTAAACAGTTTTGATGTTTCTAAAAATTTGAAGCTAAAATTATTGGATTGCAGTAAAAATAAAATAAAGAATTTCGATACTTCAAAAAATGTGATTTTATCGCAGTTATATTTAAATACTAATGAATTAAAGAAGATTGATGTCTCCAAAAATTTGAAACTTAGTTTTTTAAGCTGCTCTGAAAATAAGCTCTCTGAATTGGATATTTCTGGAAATTTAGGGTTGTTCAATTTAGATTGTAGGTCAAATAAATTGCAACGTTTGGATATCTCTAAAAACTTAAAAATAGCATATCTTGATTGCTCTTCAAATAGTCTTGTAAGTCTGAATTTAAAAAATGGCAATAACGCTAATTTTGGTACAGTATTGATAGATTTTAAAAACAATAAAAACCTTTCGTGTATTATTGTGGATAATGTTGATTATGCAAATTCTAAATGGAGTTATTTTAAAGATCCTAATGTAAGTTATAGTTTGAATTGTAAAAGATAATACGTTTACGATTTATTATTAGTCAAGATTATATTTGCTTGATTTGTCATTTCGACCGAAGGGAGAAATCACACAAGAGAATCCGCATGCAAAAAAGCCAATCTTTGTAGAGTTACTAGTGAGATTTCTCCCTTCGGTCGAAATGACAAGATTCGTAAAGACTTTGTCTCTTTAATTTTAAGTCAATGATAATAGAAAAGCCAAAATAACCGACAACGAAATCCTCAGAGCAATAACCAAAAAGTCAAAAGCATATTGGGGGTATTCTGCAGAGCAAATGCAAAAATGAGATAAAAATTTAACTATCTCTCAGGATTATTACAGAACAAATGAAACTTTAAAATCTAACTAAAACCAAGTGAAACAGCTCAACATCTCCATAAAACATAATCTTGTAATCGGTTTATTGATTGCTTTATGGATTTTTGCTTTCGCTTTTATCATAAAACCTTTTGACGACGGAACTTTAAATTTTCGTTCCTGGCTTTTAATTAGTCTGGGCTTTAGTTTGCTGGCATTCTTTTGTTACAGCATTTTAGCTGTTCTTCAAAAAATAATTTACAAGAAAATCTCAAAATGGAATCTGGGTTTAGAAACAATAAGCATTCTTTTCTTTTTCATAATCTATTTGTTGGGAATTTATACATTTTATAAAAGCCCGATTCTAAAAGGAGGTTATAATTTTGCAGCGTTCTTCTCGGTAATTTTTATCAAAGTTGCATTGATTTTAGCTCCTGTCATTATTCTGGCAAGAAGATATTTAATCAAATTGATTCCAGTAAAAGACGATGTCCTCACATTTATAGGAGAAA
>Ga0247811_1000406_pt1 | contig 13674 bp, 11 predicted proteins | sample UWRJL134311R1_FD_189018 | JGI IMG/M metagenome (GOLD analysis project Ga0247811, IMG submission 189018) | Plant litter microbial communities from Arlington Agricultural Research Station in Wisconsin, United States - UWRJ-L134-311R-1 | ecosystem: Environmental > Terrestrial > Plant litter >...
GGCCATCAGGAACGAGGCCGAGCCCTGAAGGTTCATCAGGCGCTCGAACGTGAACTTCACGTCGCTGGCCTCGACGGGCGACCCGTCGGCGAACACGGCGTCGGAGTTGAGCGTGAAAGTGAACGACGTGTAGTCGTCGTTGTTCGTCCACTCGGTCGCGAGCCGCGGCAGGATCTTGCCCGGGTCGGTCGAGTCGACGGTGACGAGGGTCTCGTACAGCGCGCTGAACACGATCTGGCAGGTGTCGCAGTAGCCGCGCTGGGGGTCGAGGGTCGACACGTCCATGGCGCGGGCGATCACGAGCTGGCGGTCGGCGCCGCTCGTGGTGGCGAGGCCGGCGGAGGAGCAGCCGGTCAGCGCGGTCGTAGCGAGTACGAGTGTGGCGACGGCTGCTTTCCAGCCACCGGATCGGATACGTCGATCTTTCATCAGAACTCCTTGGTGGGGTGGTGGTGCGGTGGGGGTGCAGTTACAGGGGGAAGAGCGAGCGGGTCTCGGCGAACGCTTCGTCGGTGCGCTCGAGCGCGGTGTCGATGTCGTCGGCGCTGTGGGCCGCCGAGAGGAACATGTTGTGCCAGGGGTGCATGAGCACTCCGCGACGGATCGCCGCGTCGGTGAACGCGAAGACCGTCTTCAGGTCGGCGTCGCCCTCGAACCGCAGGAAGGGCATGGTGACCGGTCCGGTCTGCACGACGTCGAAGCCGTGGGCGAGCGCCTGGTTCTGGATGCCGGCACGGAAGGCGTCTCCCGCGCTCGTCATGGCCGCGATGCCGCCGTCCTTCAGGATCCCGAGCGTCACGACGGCGGCCGCCATCGAGACGCCGCCCATCCAGAACGAGCCGGTCACGTAGATCTCGGAGGCCGCCTGCTTGAACGCGTCGACTCCGACCACCGCGGCAAGCGCGTAGCCGTTGGCGATGCCCTTGCTGAACGCGGTGAGGTCGGGCCGCACGCCGTACTGCTCCCACGCGCCAGCGGCGTCGATACGGAAGCCGGTGCGCACCTCGTCGAGGATGAGCGCGGCGCCGATGCGGGTCGCGATGGCGCGCACTCCGGCGGCGAACTCCTGCGTGGCGTCTTCCTGGTCGGTGAGGCCGTCGTGGCGGAAGGGCGTGACGATGATCGCGGCGACGTCGCCGTCGGCCTCCGCGACGGCCCGCTCGACCGATGCGACGTCGTTGTAGTCGAACTCGATGATGTTGGCGCGGTCGGCCGCCGTGACGCCGGCGGGCGCGGGCGTGAACCAGGCGTTGGCACCGTGGTACGACTTGCGGGCCTTCAGCAGCTTGGTCTTGCCGGTGGCGGCGCGAGCGGTGACGACGGCTATCGACGTGGCATCCGTACCGTTCTTGGCGAACATCGCCCACTCGGCGTGCGCGACGGTCTCGACCAGCAGCTCGGCGAGCTCGACGAAGTGCGGGGTGGGGCCGGCGAGCGCGTCGCCGAGCAACTGCTGCTCGCGGGCGGCGGCGTCGATCACCGGGTTCGCGTAGCCGGCGATCATCGGGCCGAAGGCGCACATGAAGTCGATGTACTCGTTGCCGTCGACGTCGGTCACGCGGGCTCCCGAGCCGCTCGTGTAGAACTGCGGGTAGCTCGGCGGCATCTGGCGCAGCACGCTCATGTGGCCGTAGACGCCACCGGGAACGACGGCGTAGGCGCGCTCGCGCAGGGCGGCGTCGGCGAGCAACTGTCGTTGCGGAGTGAGGAGAGTCATCCTGGATTCCTTCGTGTACGAATGCCGTGTCTGGCACGGGGGAGCATGTACACAGTTTTTCGGACGAGTGTTCAAGATAAATATCGGGAACGTTTCAATCAGGTAAATTAAGTCAAGCGTCCGAAATAATTGGGATAACTCACTTCTCCTAGGAAGAGGCAATCGCCATGCCCAAGATCGTCGATCACGAGCAGCGCCGCCGCGACATCCTCGAGGCGACCTGGCGTGTCATCGCGCAGAAGGGGATCGAGGCGGCCACCATCCGCGAGATCGCCCGCGAGGCGGGCTTCTCCAACGGCGTTCTCTCGCACTACTTCACCAACAAAGAAGACATCCTGATCTCGGCGCACAAGCTCGCGTTCCAACGCGTGTACGAGCGCGCGGCGATCGCGAACGAGGGCGCGACCGGAATCGCCGCCGTGCGCACCGCCCTGTACGAAGCTCTTCCGCTCGACGACGAACGTCGCATCGAGGCCATCCTCGACGTGAGCTTCTGGTCGCAGGCGCTCGTCAACGACCGCCTCAACGCGGTGCGCCGCGATTCGATCGTCGCGGGACGCGAGTGGTGGATCGGGATGCTGCAGGCCGGCCGCGACCGTGGAGAAGTGGTCTCCCCGGCATCCAACAACACCCTCGTCGACGAGATCCAGGCGCTGATCGACGGCATCTCGGTCGAGGCCGTGATGTATCCCGACGACATGGTGTCCGACCGTCAGCGCGCGATCGCCGACGCCTTCCTCGACCGCATCTCGGCATAGCCGCCTTTGCGCGCGGCGCACTTTCTGTGGTACTTGTTCTTTTTAGAACAAGCGTCCAATAAAGAGAGTGGGAACCGTGGCGACACAGACCGGTCTGGCCGAGATCATCGGGATGCCGCAGCTCGGCCTCGGCGTCTTCGACATGGACGACGAGACCACGGCGACCATCGTCGCCGCCGCGATCGAGGCCGGCTACCGGTCGATCGACACCGCCCACATCTACGGGAACGAGAAGGGCGTGGGGGAGGGCATCCGCCGCTCGGGCATCGAGCGCTCCGAGCTCTTCGTCACCACCAAACTCTGGGTCGCCGACCACGCGGCAGCGCAGACGGCCGCGCAGACCTCGCTCGACGCGCTCGGTCTCGACTACCTCGACCTGTACCTGATCCACTGGCCTTACAGTGTCGGCGGCCTGCACCGCGAGGCGTGGCAGGGACTCGAAGCCGCGAAGCAGGCCGGTCTCACCAGGCACATCGGCGTCTCCAATTTCTCGCCGGGCCAGCTCGACGATCTCGTCGCCCTGGGCGGTTCGGTCCCCGTCGTTAATCAGATCGAGCTGCACCCGTTCAACACCCGTGAGGCCGACCGGGCCAACCACGATCGGCTCGGCATCATCACCGAGTCGTGGTCGCCGCTCGCCCGCGGCGGAGTATTCGCCGACGCGACCGTGGCCGCCATCGCGGCCAAGCACGGAGTGAGCGCGGCCCGCGTGGTCTTGCGGTGGCACGTGCAGCACGGCTTCGTGACGGTGCCGAAGAGCGCCAACCCCGCGCGCCTCGCCGAGAACCTGCGCGTGTTCGACTTCGCACTCGAGGCCGAAGACATGGCCGCCCTCGACGCGCTCGACCGCGGCGAGAACATCGAGCCCGACTACTACAAGCTCGCCTGACGTGACGACCGATACCGTCGCCGGTCACGCCGGCGACCGGCTGACGCCCGCCGCCCGTCATCGTCTCACCGTCGTGCTCGGCCTGCTCACCGCTCTCGGCCCGTTCACGATCGACCTCTACCTGCCGGCGTTCCCGGCCGTGGCGCTCAGCCTCGCGACGAGTGCGACAGCCATCCAGGCCACGCTCGCCGGAACAACCCTCGGCATCGCGATCGGCCAGCTGATCATGGGCCCGTGGAGCGACCGCATCGGGCGTCGCGCGCCGCTCATCATCGCGACGTCGGCGCACGTTCTCGCGTCGCTCGCCTGCGCGATAGCTCCGGATGTCACGTGGCTGACGATCGCGCGTTTTGTGATGGGCGCGGCGGCTGCGGCCGGCGGCGTGGTCGCGGCCGCGATGGTGCGCGACCTGTACAGCGGGCTGCCCATGATGAAGCTCTCGTCGCGGCTCGCGATGATCAACGGTGCGGCGCCGATCATCGCGCCCGTGCTCGGCTCGGTGCTGCTCGTCTGGGTCGACTGGCGGGGGATCTTCGTGGTGCTGGCCGTGTACGCCGCCATCGTCGTCGCATCCACCGTCGCTTTCATCCCCGAATCACTGCCGCGCGACCTGCGCTCGCGCGGAGGGTTCCGCGAATTCGGCTCGATCGCGCGCGGACTGTTCTCCGACCGCATCTTCGTGATGCTGATGGTCGTCGGCGGCATGGTGTGGGGCAGCGAGTTCACCTATCTCGCGGGCTCGTCGTTCTTGCTGCAGGACGGCTACGGCTTCAGCGCCACGACCTACGGCCTGGTCTTCGCGGTGAACGCCGTCGGGTACGTCGCCGGCACCCAGCTCGGTGCCCGCATCGCGCACCGCATCGCTCCGCAGCGGCTGCTCGCCATCTCGACCTCGATCATGGTGCTCGCCGCCGTCGGCGTCATCGTCGGCACGACCGTCGGCAGCCAGGCCGGCGTGCTCGTGGCGCTCTGGTTCTCGGTCGCGGCGGTCGGGGTGAGCGTTCCGTGCGCCACGGCTCTCGCGCTCAATCGCATCACTCGAAACGCGGGCACCGCGGCGGCGATGATCGGCGCCGTCAACTTCGGCATCGCGGCGCTCGTCACGCCGCTCGCGTCGCTGGGGTCGGGCGGCGATGCCGCCGCCGGCGGCAGCATGGGAATCATCATGCTCATCACGTCGTGCATCGCAGTCGCTCTCGCGCTGCCGCTGACGCGTATGGCGGTGGGCTGGCCTACGCGCTCTCCCTGACCACGATGCGCGTCGGCATGATCTTCACCGGGTCGGGGTCTTCGCCGCGCAGCAGCGCGAGCAGCATCAGCGCCATCGCCTCGCCCATCTCGACCGACGGCTGGAAGACCGTGGTGAGGTCGACCTCGCCGCCGATCGCGGCGGGGCTGTCGTCGAAGCCGACGACCGCGACGTCGGTCGGGATCGCCCGCCCGCGTTCGCGCAGCACCGACACCGCGCCGGTCGCCATCAGGTCGCTCGCGACGAACACGGCGTCGAGGCCGGGGGCGCGGTCGAGCAGCGCGCGCATGGCGCGGGCTCCGCTCGCCATCGAGAAGTCGCCGTGTGCGACGAGGTCGGTGCGCAGGCCCGCGCGTTCCATCGCGCGCAGCCAGCCGGCCTCGCGGTCCATTCCGGCGGGCATGTCGGCCGAGCCGGTGATCGTCGCGATGCGGGTGCGGCCCTGGTCGATGAGAAACTGTGTGCCCATCGCGGCGGCGGCCGCGTTGTCGACGTCGACGTAGTAGCTGCGTTGGGTCTCCGGATGCAACGGACGACCGCCGAACACGACGGGCAGGCTGGTGCCGATCGCCGCCAGGAAATGGTTGCCCGAGTGGTGCGACACGACGAGCGCCCCGTCGACGTTGCCGCCGCGCAGGTAGCGTACGGTCTTGCCCGACGGCCCGCCGGGGTTGGCGAACTGCAGGTTGAGCACGTAGTCGCTGCTCTCCAGCCCCCGCGTGATGCCGTCGACGATCGACGCGAAGTACGGATCGCCGAAGAAGCGCGTGGTCTCCTCGGGAACGACGAGGGCGATCGCCATGGTCTGCCGGTTGGCGAGCGACCGCGCGACCCGGTTCGGCACGTAGTGCAGCTCTTCGATGGCACGATTGACGTTCTCGAGCACTTCGGCGCTCACCCGGCTCGACCCGTTGACGACACGCGACACGGTCGACCGTGACACCCCGGCGGCCGCCGCGACCTCCTCGAGCGTCGGCGGAAGCCGCCGCGGAAACTCGCCGGTCATAGTTCGCGCGCTGCGATGATGCGCCGGTATTCGAGGGCGCTGTCTTTGAGGGTGCGCTGCTGCGTGTCGTAGTCGACCCGCACGATGCCGAAGCGCTTGTGGTAGCCCCACGCCCACTCGTAGTTGTCCATCAGCGACCAGTAGAAATACCCGTAGACGTTCACGCCCTCGGCCATCGCGTCCTGGATGGCGGCGAGGTGCGCCGTCAGAAAGGAGGTGCGCTCCGCGTCGTGAACGGCGCCATCCGGTGCGACGACATCGTCGTAGGCGGCACCGTTCTCGGTGACGTAGAGCTTCACGGCGGTGCCGGTGTACTCAGCGTCGATGCGGCGCAGCAGGCGGGTGAGTCCCTCGGGCTGCACTTCCCAGCCCATCGCGGTGAGGGGCAGCGGACGCAGCTTCCAGTGGATGCCGTCGGCGGCCGGGAACGGCGAACGCTTCGGCCGGGGAGAAGGCGCGGCGGTCGACATCTCCTGCTCGACGGGATGAACCGTGAGCGCCTCGCCGTGGTAGTAGTTGACGCCGAGGGCGTCGATCGGGGTCGAGATGATCTCGAGGTCGCCCGGCTGGATGTACTTCTCCAGCCCGAGACCGGCGAGGTCGTCCAGCACGTCGGCGGGGTATTCGCCGCGGAAGATCGGGTCGAGGAAGAACCGGTTGAACTGCCCGTCGATGCGGCGGGCCGCGTCGACATCGCCGGCGTCCGTGGCGTCCACGGGGTCGGCGACCGTCAGGTTCAGCGTGATGCCCAGGCCGAGCGTGGGATCGAGCGCGCGCAGTTCGCGCACCGCGAGCCCGTGTGCGAGCAGCAGGTGGTGGCCCGCGGCGAGGCCGGCCTCGGTGTCCTGCCGTCCGGGCGCGTGCTCGCCGCCGATGTAGCTGAGGAATGACGAGCACCATGGCTCGTTGAGCGTGGTGAAGTTCTCGACCCGGTCGCCGAGCGCCGCGTGCACGTCGACGGCGTACTCGGCGAAGCGCAGAGCGGTGTCGCGGTTGGCCCAGCCGCCCTTCTCCTCGAGCGCCTGCGGCAGGTCCCAGTGGTAGAGCGTCAGCCACGGCTTGATGTTCTTCTCGAGCAACGAGTCGACGAGCCGCGAATAGAAGTCGAGACCCTTTTTGTTGACCGGGCCGCCATCGGGCCGGAAGCGCGACCACGATGTCGAGAAACGGTACGTCTGCAGACCCAGGTCGGCCATCATCGCCACGTCGCTCTCGTAGCGGTGGTAGTGATCGCAGGCGACGTCGCCGTTGTGACCGTCGACGACAGCCCCGGGGATGCGCGCGAACGCGTCCCAGATCGAGTCGGTTCGCCCGTCTTCGTGGGTTGCCCCCTCGATCTGGTACGCGGCGGTCGCGACACCGAAGAGGAAGTCGTCGGGAAAAGCCTGGGTCACGGTCACTCCTTCGTGAGCGGATAGGTGAGAGCGCTCTCAGGATAGCGCGCAAAGAGCCCGCCGCACCCGGGAAGGGAGCGGCGGGCCGGTGGTGCTACTTTTCGGGACGCGTTGTGGCTGCGGTGCCGGGCTCCACCATCGCCGCGGTCTGGCTCGCCGCATTCTCGGCTTCGACGGCCATGGCTGCTGCCGCGACATCCGCGTTCTCCTGAAGCGCCGACTTGGCGCGAAGGGGCGGGGCCTTCAGGAAGAAGCTCAGTACGAAGGCGACCAGGATGACCGCGAGGGCGATCCAGAACACGCTCACCGCCGAGTTCGCGAAGCCCTCGAGGAAGGCGGCGCTCAGGCGCGGGTCGGACGTGTTGAGGAACGAGGTGTCACCCGAGACCGAACCGACGGCCGCGCCCGGGTTCTGCAGGATCTTGATGATCTGCGCGTTCGCCGGGTCGGAGGCCACGGACGGGTCGGCGAGGGCGGCGGTGATGCCGTCCTGAATTCTCGTCGAGTCGAACGCGGTCGCGATGTTCAGCGGCCAGCGCGTGAAGATCACCGAGAAGATCACGGCGGTGCCCACGGTTCCACCGATCTGGCGGAAGAACGTCGACGCGCTCGTGGCCACACCGATGTCGCGCGGACCGACCGAGTTCTGGCTGGCGAGCGTGAGCGTCTGCATGAGCTGGCCGAGGCCGAGACCCACGAACAGCATGCCGATCATCAGGAACCAGACCGGCTTGTCGGCGCTCGCGAAGGTGAAGACGAAGAAGCCGACGGCGACGAACGCGGTGCCGACGGTCGGGAAGAACGAGTACTTGCCGGTGCGGGCGATGATCTGGCCGCTGGTGATCGACGAGATCATCAGGCCGAGGATCATCGGCAGCATCAGGAAGCCGCTCTCGGTCGGTGTCGCACCGTTGACGACCTGCAGGTAGAGCGGCAGGGTCATCATGGCGCCGAACATTCCGAAGCCGACGAGCACTCCGAGCACGGTGGCCATCGAGAACGTCGAGCTCTTGAACAGCTTGAGCGGGATGAGCGCGTCGTCGCCCATCAGCTTCTCGCTGAGCACGAATGCGGCGAGACCGAGCACGCCGATCACGTAGCAGGCGATCGAGCCGAGCGAACCCCAGCCCCACTCACGGCCCTGCTCGGCGACGAGCAGCAGCGGCACGAGACCGATGATGATCGTTGCGGCGCCCCACCAGTCGATGCGCACCTTGCGGCGCTCGTGCGGGATGTGCAGGAAGCGCAGCACGATGGCGAGCGCGGCGATGCCGATCGGGATGTTGATCAGGAACACCCAGCGCCAGCCGGTGACGAACAGGATTTCGGGGGTGCCGGCGAAGAGGCCGCCGATGAGCGGTCCGACGACGCTGGAGACGCCGAACACGGCGAGGAAGTAACCCTGGTACTTGGCGCGCTCGCGCGGGGCGAGGATGTCGCCCATGATCGCGAGCGGCAGCGCCATGAGTCCGCCGGCTCCGAGGCCCTGGATGGCGCGGAAGGCCGCGAGCTCGTACATCGAGGTGGCGAACCCGGCGGCGATCGAGCCGGCCAGGAAGATGCTGATCGCGATGATGAACAGCGGGCGACGGCCGAAGATGTCGCTGAGCTTGCCGTAGATCGGCGTCGAGATGGTAGCGAGGATCAGGTACGCGGTCGTCACCCAGACCTGCTGGCTGAGGCCGTCGAGGTCGTCGGCGATGGTGCGCATCGACGTGGAGACGATGGTCTGGTCGAGCGATGACAGGAACATGCCCGCCATAAGCCCGAAGATGACGAACAGGATCTGCCGGTGCGTCATAACGCCGCCGGCCTCCTTGATCGCTTGGGCCTGTTGCTTGCCCTTGGAATCGACGCGTGACATAGAACCTCTGAGTCTGTGGGGTGGGTGCTGGCGCTTAACGAGAACGCCGCCGCGGCGCGCAAACCGACGGCGGAAAATATTGCGTGGCGTGCAAATTTACACCGACGGCAAGGGCTGCGCAAGCTTCACAGGGAGCGGGGTGATAATTGGGCGCAAATGGCTATTCGCACCACGGTTTCGCACCTGCAGAATTCACGATCACGACCCTCTCTCCGGTCGAGGTACTGGGGGGTCGCGACCGTCGTCGTCGGCGCCGTGCTGCTCTCGGGTTGCGCCACGTCGACGCCGGCGTCGGAGAACTCGCCGAACGTCGCGCCGGCCGGCGAGGTCGCGTCGATCTCGCCCGCGAGCGGCTCGCTCGTCTCGGGCGGCACCGTCACGGTGACCGGTGAGAACCTGGGCGATGTCACCCGGGTCACCTTCGACGGTGTGGGGGCGACGGATGTCACGGTGGTCAGCGACACCCAGGTGACGGTCGCCGTTCCGGTCGCCGCCGAGTACGTGCCGGCGGTGCAGCAGGTGAACGTCTATGCGGGCAACGACCTCGTGCAGGCCGACGACGCTCTCACCTACTCGCGCGAATCGCTCACGCCCGTCGACGCGCAGCTGCAGTACGCGTTCCAGCACTGGTCGCTCGACACCTACAACCTCGCGACCTACGGCGAGTTCAACTCCGTCGGCGGCGACTGCATGAACTTCGTCAGCCAGACGCTCATCGCCCGGGGCATCCCGATGACGGCGGGCTGGTCGTTCACCTCGCCCACCGACTACACCGGCTCGTGGATCTACACACCGAGCTTCGAGAACTATCTGCTCACCACTCCCGAGGCGGGCTTCACGCGGCTCACGGTCGACCAGCGCGACCAGGTCGAGGTGGGCGACATCGTCGTCTTCGACTGGAACAGCAACGACAGCGCCGACCACATCCAGATCGTCTCCGACATCCGCACGGTCGACGGCAAGCAGCAGATCCTGATGGTCGGGCACAACCTCGACAGCAACTGGCGCGACTTCGACACGACGATCACGGTCGACCACCCGGGCGCCCTGGCCTGGTTCTGGAAGGTACCGAAGTGACCTACGCGGGTTGAGCCTGTCGAAACCCCTGCTGCCACAATTGACCCATGACCGGCGACACCTACGAGTTCGAGTCGACGCTGTGGGCGTGGGCGGCGCGCAAAGAGCTGTGGGTGTTCGCGACCGTGCCCGACGACGCCTCCCACGAGATCGCCGACCAGCCGCGCCCGCCCTCCGGGTTCGGCGCGGTGAAGGTGCGCGTGCGGCTGGGTGCGTCGACGTGGGAGACGTCGATCTTCCCGGGTGGTGACGGGGGAGCGTATGTGCTGCCGGTCAAGAAGGCCGTGCGCGCGAAAGCAGACGTGGGCGTCGGCGACACGGTCGCGATAGCGATCGAGCTGATCTGACTCTCGCTGGTTGAGTAGGTCGCCCAGCGACCGTATCGAAACCCGACGCGAGGTTTCGATACGGGCCGTAGACGGCCCTACTCGACCAGCGCTAGCCGCCGAGCGCCGCGTCGACGATCTCCTTCGCCTCGGCCTGCACCTTGGCGAGGTGCTCGGCGCCGAGGAACGACTCCGCGTAGATCTTGTAGACGTCTTCGGTGCCGCTCGGACGCGCGGCGAACCAGGCGTGCTCGGTGACGACCTTCACTCCGCCGACCGCGGCGCCGTTTCCGGGCGCCTCCGACAGGCGCGCGATGATCGGCTCGCCGGCGAGGGTCTCGGCGGTGATGGCCGATCCGTTCAGCTTGGCGAGCGCCGCCTTCTGCGTCTTGGTGGCCACGGCGTCGACCCGCTGGTAGACCGGGTCGCCGAACTGGGCGACGAGCTCGGCGTACAGCTCCGACGGCGACTTTCCGGTGACCGCGCGGATCTCGCTCGCGAGCAGCGCGAGCAAAATGCCGTCTTTGTCGGTGGTCCAGACGGTGCCGTCTTTGCGCAGGAAGCTCGCTCCGGCGCTCTCCTCGCCGCCGAACGCGACCGAGCCGTCGATGAGCCCGGGCACGAACCACTTGAAGCCGACGGGCACCTCCCACAGGGTGCGGCCGAGCGACTCGGCGACCCGGTCGATCATCGAGCTCGACACGAGCGTCTTGCCGATCGCCGCGTCGTCTCGCCACTCGGGGCGGTGCGTGTAGAGGTACTGGATGGCGACGGCCAGGAAGTGGTTGGGGTTCATCAGGCCGCCGTCGGGGGTGACGATGCCGTGGCGGTCGGCGTCGGCGTCGTTGCCGGTGACGATGTCGTATTCGTGCTGGTGGGCGACGACGGATGCCATGACCGACGGGCTCGACGGATCCATGCGGATCTTCTCGTCCCAGTCGAGCGTCATAAACGGCCAGGCTGGGTCGACGAGCGGGTTCACGACGGTGAGGTCGAGACCGTAAACCTTTTTGATGAGCGCCCAGTAGTGCACGCTCGCCCCGCCCAGCGGGTCGGCGCCGATGTGCAGGTTCGCGGCCTTGATGGCGTCGAAGTCGATGATGTTGGCAAGGTCGGCGACGTACGCGCCGCGGTAGTCGTAAGTCTCGACGGCGGCCGGCTCGGCACGCTTCACGTCGACGCTGCCGTTCGCGATGATCTCGTTGGCGCGGTTGGCGATCCAGCTCGTGGCGTCGCTGTCGGCCGGTCCGCCGTGCGGCGGGTTGTACTTGAAGCCGCCGTCGCGGGGCGGGTTGTGGCTCGGGGTGATGACGATGCCGTCGGCCAGCCCCTCGTTCCCTGAGCCCGTCGAAGGGTGGTCGCGGTTGTAGACGATGATCGCGAGGCTCAGGGCCGGGGTCGGCACGTAGTCGTCGAACTCGTCGACGAGCGCGTTGACGCCGTTGGCGGCCAGCACCTCGAGAGCGGTGGTCTCGGCCGGGCGGCTCAGCCCGTGGGTGTCTTTGCCGATGAAGAGGGGGCCGGTGATGCCCTGCCCCGCGCGGTACTCGACGATCGCCTGCGTGATGGCCGCGATGTGGGTTTCGTTGAATGCGGCGTCGAGCGAAGAACCGCGGTGGCCGCTCGTGCCGAACACGACCTTCTGGTCGGGGTTCGTGACATCCGGAATTTTCGAATAGTAAGCCGCTACGAGCTCTTCGACATTGATGAGATCGGATTCTTGGGCGGGCAGACCGGCACGTGTTGTCATGCTGCTAAGTCTTGCACTCGGAGATTCGGATGTCGCGGGGTGGATGTCGGCGCGCAATGGTGGAGATCATCATCCAGGCTCACCGCGGGTCATCACCTCGGGCGACTCGCAACGGCCCGCGGTCTGCCTACGCTGGCCGAATGGATACCGGGGAGCAACTGACGACGGCCCGTCGTCCCTGGTTCACGACGGTCGCTACGGCGCTCGTGTGGGGCGCCTTTTTCGGTGCGGTTCCCGCGGCTGCGGCGCTCATCATCCCCTTCGTCGGGTACTTCGTCGTGCCGATCGCGTCGGGCGGCGCCGCGATCGGGTTCGCGACGGCGGCCGGCGCGTGTCTCGCGGTCGTCGTGCTGTGGCGGGTCGTCGAGTCACGGCCCGTCACGGGCTTCTTCGTGGCTGCCGCCGGTGGATTTCTCGGATGCTGGGGGCTCGTGCTCATCTTCGACACCGTCAGCGCGAACGTGGCGCCTCTGCTGCCCAAGCTCGCGGTCGAGGCTCTCGCGGCCGTCGTGGCCGGGGCGCTGCTGCCGGGTTTCTCGCGGCGGCTGGCCGTGCCGACACACCCGGTCGTCGGCGTGGGCCTGGTCGCGACGCTCGTCGCGACGGCGTGCAGCACCGCGGCGAGCCTGCTGGCGTTCGACGCGACCTCCCTCGGCGGCTCCTCCTGGTCGCGCGACGACGAGGCCTGCCGGGAGACCTCGGCCTACGGTGCACTGGTCGGGCGCGTGATCGCCTACCTGCCGGCGCAGTCGACGTGCGTGTATCAGAACGGTTCGGTCGAGACGGTGCCGCGCTCCGACCACGTGCAGATGGCGCTGATCGCCGGCATCGGCCTGGTCGCGATCGCGCTGGCGTGGGTGCTGTTCGCCGGCCGGCACCGGTCGCACGTCTTTCTGACCCAGGCCGCCGCGCTCGTATCGGCGACGGCGGTCACGCTCATCCTGCTCGCGCTGTTCGGCGCCTCGCTGTACGGGGCGTTCGGCCCCGTCGCCACGACGGTCAGCCCCTAAACTCAAACCATGCCCGCCCCCGCAGAAGCCCCCGACGAGACCTACAGCTATCTCGGGCCGGCCGGCACGTTTACCGAGGCGGCACTGGCCCAGGTCGTCGCGGCGCAGGGAAAGACCTGGCGCCCGGTGAACAACGTCGGCGAGGCGCTCGACGACGTCGTGCACGGACGCAGCATCGCCGCGATGATCGCTATCGAGAACTCGATCGAGGGCGGCGTCAGCGCGACGCAAGACGCGCTCGCGACCATCCCCGACCTGCGGATCATCGGCGAGTACCTCGTCGCGGTGAACTTCGTTCTGGTGGCCCGCCCCGGAACGACGCTGGCCGACGTTTCTGTCGTCAACGCGCATCCGGTGGCCTACGGCCAGACGCACCTCTGGCTCGACAAGAAGCTGCCCGGCCACGGCCACATCCCGGCCAGTTCGAACGTCGCGGCGGCCGCGAACCTGCTGCTGCACGACCACGCGAACGCGGCGGTCGCGCCCCCCGGCATCACCAAGCACTACGACCTCGACGTGCTCGCCAGCGACATCGGCGACAACCCCAACGCGGTCACGCGGTTCGTGCTGGTGAGCCGCACGGTCGCGGTTCCCGACCGCACCGGCTCCGACAAGACGAGCATCATCGCCGAGC
>Ga0247811_1000407_pt1 | contig 13655 bp, 16 predicted proteins | sample UWRJL134311R1_FD_189018 | JGI IMG/M metagenome (GOLD analysis project Ga0247811, IMG submission 189018) | Plant litter microbial communities from Arlington Agricultural Research Station in Wisconsin, United States - UWRJ-L134-311R-1 | ecosystem: Environmental > Terrestrial > Plant litter >...
TCGCGCTCGCTGGGCTTGGTGAGCGCGACAACGCGCGCCGTGCGCGGGTTCAGGTACTGCATGATGCGCTTGATCGCGCCGCCCTTGCCCGCGGCGTCACGACCCTCGAAGATGACGACAACACGCGCGCCGGTGGCCGAGACCCACTGCTGCATGTTGACCAGCTCGATCTGCAGCCGCTTCAGTTCGGCTTCGTAGACGTCGCGGGGTACGCGCTTGTGCTTCTTGCCCGACATCAGCCCGACGGGTTTTCGACGGGGGTGCCGTCCTGCTCGGTGCCCGATTCGGGGTCGACCTCTTCGGGCTTGGGAACTGTGCTGTCTGGGATGTTGTCTGAATCGCTCATGCGGGCCACGCTAGGCGGCGGCGAGGGCCGAAGATACGGCGAGCAGAGATTGCCGAACGGTGCTATACGGACCGGAGTTCGTGCATGGTGCCCCTGGCAGGAATCGAACCTGCGACCAAGAGATTAGAAGGCTCTTGCTCTATCCACTGAGCTACAGAGGCGCGGATTAACGATAGCGCAGAGAAGGTCAGGCCTACTTCGCGAGCGCTACCAGCACCTGGTTGACGGTCGGCACACCCTCGGCGCGGAACACCTCGGTGCCGTCGGCAGAAGCGACCACGATGGTCGGGGTCGAACGGATGCCGGCCTTCTCCGCCTCGGCGGTGTCCCTCGCGACATCCAGCTCTGCGATCTTCACATCGGGCAGCAACATGGCCACCTGCTTCAGCACCCCCCGCGTTTGAATGCAGGGGTCACAGAACGACGAGGAGAAAAAGAGTAGTTGGTTCACGTGAGGGCCAACCGCGCGAGGCGTCGGAAGATTCCGTCGGTCTTACGCGCCGAACGGCTCTGCTTCGCTGAGACGCTCGTCGGGGTCTTCGAGGGCCTCGCCCGCGGCGGGGTCCCAGGTGTAGTGGACCTGAACCTGGCCGCCGATCGACTTGGCGACGGGAGCGCCGTAGACGAGCTGCGACTCCTTGCCGTCGAGCGAGACCAGTACGGTCACGGTCTCGTCGAACGAGCCGTCGGTGCTGATGCGGGTGTCGGTCTGGCCGTCGTAGGGTCCGCCCGTGTAGAAGACGACGTACTCGTCGCCGTGCGAAAGCGTTACCTCGTTGTTTGTCATGAGACAGGTTTACCAGACACCGAGCAATGCCAAGACCCCGGCGACCAGCGAGACGGCCGCGAGAACGAGCGCGACGCTCACTATCACGAGGTGCACGGTGAAGAACGGCGTGGCCTTGCCGTCGGCCGTGCGGGCACGTGGATCGCGCGCCACCCGGCGGAAGAAGGTGGGCCAGACGGCGACGTTGAACACGCCGTTGACAATCAGGAGCACGCCGAGGAAAACATTCATAGTTCTCCAAGGATATTCGGATGACTCGGGCCCGCGTCCCGGTCGACCGATGCACTACATAGCGAGGTTATATAACTTGGTTATATGATTGACGCATGCACGCCGAACCCACGGACATCTTCGAGTCCCTCATAACTTCCAATCACCGCCTCACCCGCATGGCAGCGCAGTCCACCGGATCCACGGTCTCCGCCGCCGTCTGGTCGACGCTCTCCGTTCTCGCCGCCGACGGGCCCCGCCGCAACGGCGAGCTGGCCAAAGCCGCCCGCATCACCCAGCCCGGCATGACCAAGCTGCTCGGCAACCTCATCGACGACGAGTGGGTCTACCGCATCGCCGACGTCGACGACTCCCGCGCGTGGCTCATCGCCATCACCGACAAGGGACGCGACGCCCTCTCCGGCTGGCGCACCCAGCTCGCCGAGGCCACGAAGGACATCTTCGGCGACCTGAGCGACACCGAGTGGGCGACGCTCGGCCGCGCGGCCGAGATCCTCGCTTCCCGTGTCGCAACCGCGGAGGTGGCAGCGTGAGCGCCTCCGCCAGCGGTACCGAGAAGACCAGCATCCTGCACCAGCCCAAGCAGGTCTGGGCCGTCGCGTTCGCAAGCGTCATCGCGTTTATGGGCATCGGCCTCGTCGACCCGATCCTGCCGGCCATCGCCGAGCAGCTGCAGGCCAGCCCCACGGATACCGAGATGCTGTTCACGAGCTACCTAGTGGTCACGGGTCTCGCTATGTTCTTCACCAGCTTCATCTCGAGCCGCATCGGCGCCAAGCGCACCCTGCTGATCGGGCTCGCGCTCATCGTCGTGTTCGCCGCGGCAGCAGCTCTCAGCGGAAACGTGGAGAGCATCATCGCCTTCCGCGCGGGCTGGGGCCTCGGCAACGCGCTGTTCATCTCCACCGCGCTCGCCACGATCGTCGGAGCCGCCAGCGGCGGAACATCCAGCGCGATCATCCTGTATGAGGCCGCCCTGGGCCTCGGCATCGCGATCGGCCCGCTGCTCGGCGGCCTTCTCGGCAGCGTCACCTGGCGCGCGCCGTTCTTCGGCACCGCCGCCCTCATGGCCATCGGCTTCATCGCGATCACCGTGCTGCTGAAGGGCGACGACAGGGCGGCACGGGTTCCGACCAAGCTCTCGGCGCCGTTCCGCGCTCTCGCCAAGCCCGCGCTGGCGTTGCTCGCCGCGACCGCCCTGTTCTACAACATCGGTTTCTTCACCCTGCTCGCCTACACACCCTTCCCGCTCGGATTCGGAGCCATGGGCATCGGACTCACGTTCTTCGGCTGGGGAGTCGGACTCGCGATCACGTCGGTGTGGGTCGCGCCGGCCCTCACCGCGCGGATGAAACGGACCACCGTGCTCGCGACGGTGCTTCCCCTGCTCGCCCTCGATCTCGTGGCCGCCGGCATCTTCGTCGGCTCGCAGATGGGGCTCGTCGCGGCCGTGGTGGTCGGCGGACTGCTGCTCGGCGTGCTCAACACCGTGCTCACCGAGTGCGTTATGGAAGCCACCGATCTGCCGCGCTCCGTCGCCTCGTCGTCGTACTCGGCGGTGCGCTTCCTCGGCGGCGCCGTCGCTCCCCCGCTCGCCACCACGCTCGCCGGGCTGTTCACCGCTGCGACGCCGTACTACGTGGCCGGCGGCTCGGTGCTCGTCGCGACCCTGATCGTGGTGCTCGGCCGCCGCGCCCTCGCCCGCGTGAACGACGGTGCCGAAGAGCCCGTGGTCGAGGCCGAGGCGATCGGCGCCGGGGCGCTCGCGTGACCGGCCGTCAGCCCTGCGACGCGGCGATAGACTGACCCAATGGCTACTGCTACGGACCGATTGGTCTGGATCGACTGTGAAATGACCGGGCTCGACATTACCGTCGACGAACTCGTGGAGGTCGCGGTGGTCATCACCGACTACGACCTGGTTCCGGTTCATCCGGGATTCACCATCGTCATCAACCCCGACCAGTCCGCTCTCGACAACATGGGCGACTTCGTGCGCAACATGCACACCGAAAGCGGCCTCATCACCGAGATCCCCGACGGAGTGAGCCTCGCCGACGCCGAGTACGCGGTGCTCGAGTACATCCTCAAGTACGTGCCGGGCGTGCAGACCACCCCGCTCGCCGGCAACACCATCGGCACCGACCGCGCGTTCCTGGCGAAGTACATGCCCCGCGTCGACGGTCACCTGCACTACCGCAGCGTCGACGTGTCATCCATCAAGGAACTCGCCCGTCACTGGTTCCCCCGTGTGTACTTCAACGCGCCCGCGAAAAACGGCGGACACCGTGCTCTCGCAGACATTCTCGAATCAATTCGCGAGCTCGATTACTACCGAAAAGCCGTATTTACCGCGGAACCCGGGCCCACCACCGAGCAGGTTCAGGCCATTTCGGCCGAGGTAGTGGAGAGATTCGCTCCGCACCTGTAATAGAATCGTCTGGTTGCTTAGTGAGAGATCACGAAGCAGCCGCCTGGTGGGCGTAGCTCAGTTGGCAGAGCGCTGGCTTGTGGAGCCGGATGTCGCGGGTTCGAGCCCCGTCGTTCACCCCAAACGTTGCACCACAGCAACACACCATTCGGCCCGACCTTCACAGGTCGGGCCGAATGTGTTTGTGGAAGGCTTGGTGCATGGCGAAGACCCTGGAGAGCACCGAGCTGCACGAGCAGACCGTGCTCGACACCCCGTGGGTCACCCTGGTCTGGAACGACCCCGTCAACCTCATGAGCTACGTGTCCTACGTCTTCCGCAGCTACTTCGGGTTCTCCCGCGAGGAGGCCGACCGCCGCATGCTGCAGGTGCACAACGACGGCCGTGCCGTGGTGGCGACCGGCAGCCGCGAAGAGATGGAACGCCACGTCGAGGCCATGCACGACTTCGGCCTGTGGGCCACGTTGCAGAAAGCGGATGCGTGACTCCCTTCTCGAAGACCCGCGACGGCGTGCTCGTGGTCGGTTTCAGCACCGTCGAATCCGACATCATCGCCGACCTCGCTGCCCAGATCGCCGGAATGCTCGCGCCTCTCGCGTCGACATCCGACGCCGACCCGCTGTACGACCTGGTCGGCATCGGCGGCAGCGCGTCAATCGACCCCGACCCGGCCATCGCCCGGTTGCTTCCGGATGCCTACGGTGACGATTCCGAGGCCGCCGGCGACTTCCGCGCCCTCACCGAGCGCAGCCTCGCGAGCCGCAAGGTCGCCAACGCGCGGGCCGTCATCGCCACGCTCGAGCGCGGTAGGGGCACGGTCGAGCTGAGTGCGGCAGAAGCGCAGAGCTGGCTGCGTACGCTCTCCGACATCCGGCTCACGATCGCGGCCCGCCTGGGCATCCAGAGCGACGGCGACGAGGGTGCGACCGACAGCGACGCCGCGGTCGCCCTGCACGACCTGTACGACTGGTTGGCGTTCGTCACCGAGAGCCTGCTCGACGCGTTGGAGGACTGACCTAGATGGCCGACCTGAACCTCACCGAAGACGAGTTCGAGCAGCTCGTCGTCGACGAACTCGACGCCCTGCCCGACGAGATGGTCGACGGGCTCGACAACATCGTGTTCGTCACCGAGGCGCTGCCCGAAGACGGTTCGCTCGACCTGCTCGGGCTCTACGACGGCGTGGCCCTGACCGAGCGCGGCCAGTACGGGTTCGGCGAGCTGCCCGACCGCATCATCCTGTACCGCGAACCGCTCGTCGCCATCAGCGAAGACATCGACGAGTTGAAAGACCAGATCCACATCACGCTCGTGCACGAGATCGCGCACTTCTACGGCATCGACGACGACGAGCTGCACCGGCTGGGCTGGGGCTAAGACCCCCGCGGACCCTTGAGATTGCCGGCCTCGAGACCCTGGATCCTGCGCTCAAGAGTCACCAGCCCCCACCCACTGCGAGTTCGCGTTTGAGGTCGTGCAGGGCTGCGCTCTTCGAGGGCATCGGCCGCGGTTGTCGGGCGGGGTCGATGTCGGGTGGAGGCACGAGCCAGTAGTCAGTGCCGACCCGGTAGATCTCCCAGCCGTTGTTGTGGATGAGCAGGTGGTGGAATTTGCAGAGCAGGATGCCGTTGGCGAGGTCGGTTCTGCCGCCGTCGCTCCAGGGGATGATGTGGTGGGCTTCGCACATCGAGGGGTCTTTGTCGCAGTCTCCGAACATGCAGGCTCCGTCGCGGGCGGCGAGGGCGACGCGTTGTTTCGGGGTGAAGGTGCGGTGTTCGTAGCCGACGTCGAGCGGGGTTCCGAAACTGTCGACGGTGATCTCTGTGGTCGTGCCGTCGCAAGAGAGACGTTGGATGCTGGCGGCGGTCAGGGGTGCGCCGGTGGATTCGATGCGCCCGTGGCCGGACGGACCGGCGGCGGTGGCCGCAACGCCGGTGCCATCGGTCCAGCCGGCCGCGGCGGTGTCGGTTGTGGCGTCGCGGACGATGCCGGGGCCGGTACCGTTTGTTGCGGCACCGCCGGACTCCAGGGTCTTTTTCGTCACCAGAACTCGGATCGCTGCGCCGCCGGTGCCGAGCAGGTGCGAGCTGTCGGCGTCGGCTCCGGCCTGCAGCAGGCCGAGGAACGTGTCGGAGGCGAGCTGCCCGATCGTGCGCGGGTCGTTCAGGATGCGTTCCGCGGTCTCAGCGTCGTCACCGCCGACGAACCGCACCCCGCGTTTCGGCGACGTGGCCCGGGTGTTGAGTTCGAGGACCGTGGCGTAGGTTTCGGGGTCCATGTCCCAGATCATCCGCCCCATCCCGTTGCCCGTGCCGAACAGCTTGAGCGACCGCTTCTCAAAGCACTCGCGTTCCCGGTCGGCGATGCCCGCCTCGTCGAGATCGTCACGCAGCTCGCGCGCCCGCTTGAGCAGCCGGTCGACATCCTGCGAGCCGGCCAAAGCGCACAGGTCGGCGGCGGCCGACGCCAGAGCCGCAGATGACACGTTGTCGGTCGGTGTGCCGAGCCCGGTGCGGATCGCATCCGCCGCACCGACCGACAGCGACCCGGCCGCGACCGCCGCGGCGACACACGCCAGCCATGGCTCGGCAGCCTCGAACAGCTCGCCCGACGCGGGATCGACCGAACCTGAAGTCGCGGCCTCGCGCACCAGCGTCCCGACCCGCACGGCCGTCGTCGCCTCCCGCCCGGTCGACCCGGTCGTGACCTTCAACAGCTCAGAAGCGTTGCGGAACCCCTCCCGCTGCGCCAACCCCGAGTGCCCCAGCTCGCGACCAGATCTGGCCGCGATCTCCCCGGCGATCAGCGCGAGGTGTGCCTCGGCGAGTTGCTTCTCGCGCGCGGCGAGTTTCGACAGCGCGACGAGCTCCGTGTCATCCGTCGCCTGAAAATCCGTGACAGCGCACGACACAGCGCCGAGCGCCGAAACGGCGGTGGCGAACTGGGAGGCGAGTGCGGTTGTCATGCATCAATGCAACCACCTTCGAACATGCATTCGAACGAAATGGAAGAAACTGTGGAAAAGAAAAACCGCCTCTGTGGACAACTACGACGATGCGACAACGAGCGGCAACGCCGGGTTCGCCGACCACTCCTCGAGGGAGCCGTCGTAGATGCGCACGGCCTTCACCCCGATGGCCGCGAGCGTCAGCGCGCCGGCGGAGGCCGAGATGCCGCCGCCGCAGTAGAGCAGCACCTCCTCGGTTCCGGTCGCGCCCACGGCCTGGGTGTCCACTCCCGCACCGTCGTAGGCGAGGATGACCTCGACGCGGCTCTTCAGCGTGCCGTCGGCCTTGAACAGGTCGCGGCTCGAGACGTTGACACTGCCCGGAATGTGTCCGCGGCGCGAGTAGCGCGTGGGGTCGGTTCCGGCGAAGTTGCCGGCGGGCAACGAGCAGACCAGCGGGCGCGCGTCTGACTCGCTGCGTTCGGCGAGCTCCTGCTGGCTCACCCAGGCCTTGCGGGCGACGGTAGCCGTCCACTTCGCGACGGGCGCGGCCTCGACGGTCTCGCCGTTCTCGGTGGGCTGGCCTGCCGCGGTCCAGGCGTTGTACCCGCCGTCGAGAACGCGGGCGCGCACGCCGATCCAGCGCAGCAGGTACCAGAGGCGCGCGGCCCACATGGTTCCGGTCGTGTCGTAGATGACGACCTCGGTGTCTGCAGCCACGCCGAGCCGGGCGAGCTCGTCGGCGATCTCCTGCGGTTCCGGATGCGTGTAGTTGAGCTTGGCGTCGGTGTCGCTGAACTGCGTCGCCACGTCGACGTGGTGCGACCCGGGGATGTGGCCGGCCAACCAGCGCGGCCGCCCGTTGTCTTTGCGGTAGTCGCCGTCGTACTTGGGCGGGTGCAGCTCGAGGCTGGCATCGAACACCACGGGAGGACGGTCGCTGCCGAGGGCGTCGGCGAGCTCGGAAACGGAGATGAAGGGAGAGGTCACTCCTCCACTCTCGCAGCATCGAGTACGGCCCACCAGCGCGCGAGCTCGATCGTCACGTCGTGGCCGTCGATCACGGCGTCGGCGTGCGCTGCGGGGTTCTCTCGCGTGAGGAACGCATCTTCCTGTGCGGCCCACTCGTCCCAGTGCGGAGCGTAGGTCGACCCGTCACGGTCGAGCGCGCGGTTCTTGCGGGTCTCGGTGTCGAGCGCGACCCAGATGCCGTAGGTCGCCAGCGCGCGGTTGTCACGGCTGAGGGCGCCGCACCCTTCGACCACGAGGGGCCTCGCCGGGTCGAGTTCGTGCCACTCCGCGTGCCGGCCGAGCACCCAGTCCCAGCTCCGCCAGCGCGGGCGGTCGTTCGCCAGGATCTCGTCGTGCACGACCCGGCTGCCCTCCTCGAGCCCGCCCCACCCGGGATAGAGGTCGTCGAGGCGCACGAGCTGCGCGTCCGGCGATCCCGCGACGATCGCGCGGGCGAGTTCGGTTTTCCCCGATCCCGAGCGCCCGTCGATCAGCAGCACGGCCGCCTTCACGGCAGGTCCGCGATCGCATCGTCGTCGAAGCGCACGGTCACGTACTCCCCCGCGGTCACCGGATGCTGCCCGCTCGCGATCCCGTCGACCTCGCCGATACCGGGCACCACCAGCCGCACACGCCAGCCGTCGACGGCGGGAGTGCTGCGCACGACGGTCGCCGCGACCGGCCCGTCGTGCGTCACGACGACCGCCGCCGGGCGCAGCGCGATCGGGCCGCCTCCGCGCGGACGCACGACCAGCGCGGCGTCGCCGTCGAGCACGGTGGTGTAGCCGAGGAACCGGGCGATCTCGGCCGAGGCCGGACGGCGCCAGACCTCGGCGGGGGTGCCGGTCTGCCGCAGTTTGCCGTCGACCATCACGGCGACGCGGTCGGAGACGGCGAACGCCTCGTCCTGGTCGTGCGTGACGAAGATCGCGGTGGTCGCGGTCTCGTCGAGGATGCGGCGCAGGTCGCCGGCCAGCCGCTCGCGCAGTTCGCGGTCGAGCGACGAGAGCGGCTCGTCGAGCAGCAGCAGCCGCGGCTCGGCGGCGAGCGACCGGGCGAGCGCGACCCGCTGCTGTTCGCCGCCCGAGAGGTCGGTCACCCGCCGGTCGCCGAATCCGGCGAGGCCCACGAGCGCGAGCAGCTCGGTCACGCGCGCCTGTGACGGCGTGCCCGCGATACGCAACGGATAGGCGATGTTCTGTGCCACCGTGCGGTGCGGAAACAGCTGCCCGTCTTGGAACATCAACGCGAAGCCGCGCTTGTGAACGGGCACGGCCGTGATGTCTTCGCCGTGCCAGCTCACGCTGCCGGCGTCGAGTCGCTCGAGCCCCGCGATCGAACGCAGCAGTGTCGACTTGCCACTGCCCGACGGGCCGAGGATGCCGAGCACCTCTCCCGGCTCGAGCGAGAGGGTCACGTCGTCCACAGCCGGCGCCCCGTCGAATGACACGGTCACGCCGTCCACTGAAAGTGCGGTCATCTAGAAAGCCCCCATCGTTCCCACGCGCAGCCGCTCGACGAGCGCGATCACCGCGACCGTCACCGCGGCGAGCACGACCGAGGCCGCGAGCGCCATTCCGAAATTGTCCCCGCCCGGCAGCCCGATGAGCCGGAAGATCACGACCGGCAGCGTCGGCCGGTCGGGTCGGGAGAGAAAGCTGGTCGCGCCGAATTCGCCGAGGGCGACCGCGAAAGCGAATCCGGAGGCTGCGAGCACGGGCCGTCCGACGATGGCGAGGTCGACGTCGCGCAGTACCCGCCACGGGGGCGACCCGAGCACGGAGGCCGACTCCCGCATCCGGTCGTCGATGCCGGTGAGCACCGGCAGGATCGTGCGCACCACGAGCGGCAACGCGACGAGCGCCTGCGCGATGGGCACGAGCACGGGCGACGAGCGCAGGTCGAACGGCGGCGTGTTGAGCGTGATCAGAAAGCCGAAGCCGACGGTGACGGCGCTCACGCCGAGCGGCAGCATCAGCACGGCGTCGAAGCCCGCGAGCGAGCGCCGCAGCCCCACCGACCGGGGGCGTCGCGAGATCACGAGGCTCGCGGCCAGGCCGATGACCAGGGCGATCACCGTCGCCTGCACGGCGATCACGAGCGAGTTGCCCAGCGCCACCCAGACCGGGACGACGAGCGCGTTGCGGCTGCCGGTCGTGCCGAGTGCGACGTAGTTGCCGAGCCCCCAGCCGTCGGCGGTCTGCAGCGACCGCAACACCAGCGCCGCGATCGGCAGGGCGAGGAACGCCGCGACCAGCAGGGTCACGACGATCGTGGGAACGTCGCCGAGCCGCGGGGCGCGACGCGACTGCAGCGACGAGACGCGGCGCTGCGCCGTGCGGCGTCCGCGCGCCCTGGCCGCGACGAGCAGGACCAGCACGACCACGAGCAGCTGCGTCACCGACAGCACGCTCGCGCCGCGCAGGTCGAGAAACTGGGTCGTGAGCAGGTAGATCTCGGTCTCGATAGTGCCGAATTTCGTGCCGCCGAGCACGAGCACAACACCGAAGGCGGTGGAGCAGAACAGGAAGACGATGGATGCTGCAGCGGTGATCGCGGGAGCCAGCCGCGGCAGCGTCACCGTCAGCCACACCCGCACGGGGCCGGCGCCGAGCACACGCGCGGCCTCCTCCTGGCGGCGGTCGAGGCCCTCCCAGGTGGTGCCGACCGTGCGCACGACGACGGCCACGTTGAAGAAGACCAGGGCCAGCACGATGGCGGTGAACGTTCCGTCGAGGTGCAGGTCGCCGAGCAGTCCGCCCTCGCGCAACAACGTGCGGAACGCCACACCGACGACGACCGTGGGCAACACGAACGGCAGCACGACGAGGGCCCGCAGCATCCGCTGGCCCCTGAATGTCAGACGGTAGAGAACGTGGGCGATCGGAAGACCGAGAACAACGCAGACGACGGATGCCAGCGCTGCCTGGCCGATCGTGCGGCCGATGAGACGCAGCGTGCGCGGCCGGGCGAGCACGTCGCCGAAGCCACTCAGGTCGAGCGCTCCGTCGACGAAGAGGCCGCGGCCGACCATCGCGGCAACCGGCCAGGCGAAGAAAATACCGACGAACGCCGCGGGCACGCCGACGCCGAGCACGATCGCGAGGATCGTGCTCGGCGCCGGCTTTATGCGCGTGGGGTGCGTCACGGGGTGGCGATAGCCGCCCACTCGGAGAGCCAGGTCTCGCGGTTCTTGTCGATCTCGTCGGGCGCGACCACGAACGGGTCGGGGGCGATCTCGGCGAAGTCGGCCCAGGTGGCGGGCAGCGTGGCCTCGGCGTTCACCGGGAAAACGTACATGTTCTCGGGGATGTCGTTCTGCACGGTGGTGGAGAACAGGAAGTCCACGAGCTTTTCGGCGGCGGCCTTGTTCTTAGTACCGGCGATGACGCCCGCGTACTCCGTCTGGCGGAAGCAGGTGTCGAGCAGCGCGCCGGTGGGCGCCACCGTCACACCCTCGGTCACCTCCACGGGCGGGCTCGACGCGTAGCTGACCACGAGTGGGCGGTCGCCGTCGCTCGAGGGACCCGAGAAGTCGACGTAGTAGGCATCGCTCCAGCCGGCGTCGATCTTCACGCCGTTGGCGACGAGCTTCGTCCAGTAGTCCTGCCAGCCGTCTTCGCCCGCTGTGCCCTCTCCGAACGCGGCGATGGTCGCCAGCAGGAACGCGAGTCCGGGCGACGACGAGTTCGCGGCCGGGGTCACGAACAGGTCTTTGTACTCGGGCTCGAGCAGGTCGTCGAGGGTCGCAGGCTCCGCGATGCCCGCGTCGGCGAACCACTCGTGGTCGACGTTGACGCAGACGTCTCCGTTGTCGATCGGGGTGAGCTGTTCGAGGCCGCTGCCGGCGGGCAGCAGGTACTGCTCTTCGGCGCTGGTCAGATCCTTCGACGCATAGTCCTCGAGCACCCCCTCGTTCACCGCGCGGCTGGCGAAGGTGTTGTCGATGCCGAAGACCACGTCGCCGAGCGGCGAGTCTTTTGTGAGCACCAGCTTGTTGACGAGCTCGCCCGCGTCGCCGGCGGCCTGCACCTCGACGTCGATGCCGGTCGCGTCGGTGAACTTCGCGAGGGTGCCCTCGCTCAGGTTGAACGAGTCGTGCGTGACGAGCACGAGCTTGTCGGGCGTCGCACCCGGTGCGGCATCGCTCGCGCAGGAGCTGACGGCGAGACCGACAGCGAGCAGGATGCCCCCGGCGGCCAGAGATTTGTTGCGTGTGTGCACTTGTCGTGCCCTTTCAGTCGCTGAAATAGGCACGGGTTGAAGGAGATATGGATCTCCCCGTGAGAATGCCTCCCTGCGCTGGCATGATCCAGATCAGGTTCGACGGTCGAAGCTTGGGTTAGCTTCCTCTCAGCCCGGCTCACCGGACTCCCGTGTTCGAGATCAGTGTAGCGCGCACTCTCAGCGGCGGTAGGACGCCACCATCAGGTCGCCGGCGATGAGGGCGAGCTCGTCGTCGAGCCGGTCGATCAGCATGGTCGAGACGGAACCCGCGACAAGGTCGTGCGGGCCTAGAGGCAGCAGGCGCCCCGTGCGGACGCGCACGACCTGCCAGCCGGTGGCCCGCAGCATCCGGTCTTTGCGGCGGTCTTTCTCTTCGTGGCGACCGACGTGCTCGAGCCCGTGGCGTCCGACGCTGTCGTATTCGATGGCGACCCGCAGCTCGGGCACGATGATGTCGGGCCAGATCTCTAGCTGGTCGAAGAAGGGTTTCGCGACCCGGATCGCGTTGTTGCCGAGGTCGAAGTCGAAGCGTCCGGCCAAGCGAGACCGCAGGTCGGCTTCGACCGCCGACGCCGGTTTCGGAGCGAGAGCGCTGACGAACGCCTCCCCCACCGCGACCCGGTTCGCACCCAGAGACGCGTTCGAACACACGCGGCAACCGCGCCCGCCGAGCATGCGCTCGACCGTCGACTCCCAAGTACCGTGGCCGCGCCCGCACACCCAGCGGTATTTGGCGGCCGTTGCGGTCTCCACCGCGAACGCTTCGCGCTGGCCCGGGGTGACGATCGAGAGCAGCCGTTCGCGCGTGACGGCAGAACCGTCGAGCCGGCGGCAGAGGTAGCAGCGGTCGTCGTCGCCGCCGTTCTCGATGCGGCGCAGATCGCGCGGATGCCCGCACGCGTACGGCGGCGCCAGCACTTCGGGGGTAGCGGCAGCCGGCGGCCGGCGCGGCACGGCCAGCGCCGCACAGTCGGGACACCACGACGACTTTCGGCGTTCGCGACCGGGCCGGTTGCGCTGCTCTTCGGGGGTGGCGACGAAGGTGTGCCCCGCGTCGCACTGCCAGACCAGCAGCACCTCGGCGAGCGGCGGGATCTGCGTGAGGGTCACCCCGTGGTTGAACTCGGGGTGGTACTGCCGGATCAGCACCGGGTAGCGCTGCCAGTCGTCGCGGTAGGTGCCGACGGCGTAGGGCACGGCGGTGCCTTTCGACCACTGGCGGCGCGCCCACCAGGCATTCACCGGCTCTGCCACGATTCCTCCCGACGGAACAGTAAGCCGGGCCGCCGACATCGGCTGTGCGCTGGTCGGGGAGCGTGCTCTGCCGGCGTCGGGCCGTACGTTCAGCGAAGCTCGAATACGCTGTACCCATGGCCCTATCGCACGACACTGACGGTGGGCTCTCGCTCACCGAGCTCGTCGGCGAGATTTTGGCACGCGCCGACACTCCCGAGGCGGCCCGCGACCAGCTCGCCCGCCTCATCGCCGCGTCGCAGGCCATCTCCTCCGACCTCGAACTCCCCATCGCGCTGCGCAACGTCGTGCAGGTCGCCTGCGACCTCGCCTCGGCCAGTTACGGCGCGCTGGGCGTCATCTCGCCCGACGGCATGCTCGAAGAGTTCATCCACGTCGGCATGAGCAGCGGCGTCGTCGCCGAGCTCGGCGCACCGCCCAG
>Ga0247811_1000408_pt1 | contig 13624 bp, 13 predicted proteins | sample UWRJL134311R1_FD_189018 | JGI IMG/M metagenome (GOLD analysis project Ga0247811, IMG submission 189018) | Plant litter microbial communities from Arlington Agricultural Research Station in Wisconsin, United States - UWRJ-L134-311R-1 | ecosystem: Environmental > Terrestrial > Plant litter >...
GACCAAAACATTGTACGCCTGAAATTCCATAAAAGCGTTCGGAGGAATAAAACCGTCAACGGCAACCGCAGCCCAGCCAATCTCGGTTAAAATACGGTTCATGCCGTACATACTCGGAATAGAATCAATTTCAATTCCCGTTTTTTTCAAACCGTCTAAATAGGAATGATGTGCAACTTTCGATAAATAATCTACGTTTTTACGCATTACATAACGCCAAACCGCTTGGTTTATAGGAGTGTAATCACTATAATCCTGTGGTTTAATAAATTGCTTTAAATGCTTAGGCAGACGCTCTAATAACGGATTGGTTTCAATACTTGCATTCATTTCGAAAACGTTGTAGATTAGAATGTAAAATTACAAATTTAGACCGCTATTTTTTGCTGTTCATTACAATATTTTTGTTTCAAAGTGTATTTAACTGCGTTTTCTTTTAAATAGATATAATTTTCCGCTGTGGCAGTATTCGGTTTTACCGGTATAGAAATATTGAAATTACTCGCTGGATTTTTTATATAATTCTTTTTCTGCGTTCCTAAAATAGTCAATTTTATGATTGAACATATACGCCATATTTGCAGCGCGCATTTTTGCTTCTTCTGTTAATTCACCTGAAAATTGAGAGTCGATATTAGTATTAAAAAGATACACCCAGCGGTCAAAATGCGTTTTATCTACAGGTAATTGTTTGTGGGGCGGAAAAGGAGTTCCGGAGTAAGCACGCACATCAAATAAAATAGTCTGCCAAAAGCCATACATTTTTTGCAGGTGCGGCTCCCAGCGGTCTTGCAATTTGTCATTGAAAATAGGTCCAAGCAGATCGTCCTTTCTAACATTATCATAAAAAGAATTGACCATTTGTTTGATGTCTTCTATGTTTGAAATATCTTTAAGTGTTGCCATGTTTTCCAGATTATAAATGAAGTGCAAAAATACGATTAAACTTCTCCAATTCGCTGACATTTGTCATTTGAGCAATATTTATTTACCCAATTAACTGCGTAAACAAATCCTGATTGTCGTTCAGGTACTGAAATTCAAAACCATTTTTAGTCATATTCATTTTAATGGACAGAATATCTTTTTTGTTTTTCAATTCTAATCCTACGACTACAGAACCAACTTCACGGCTGTTTTTCTTGGCAAATTGAAAGTAAGTGATATCATCATCAGGTCCTAAAATATTATTTACAAATTCTTTTAAAGCACCCGGACGCTGTGGAAACTGAATCATAAAATAATGCATCAGGCCTTCGTAAAGCAGAGAACGTTCTTTGATTTCGGCAGTTCTTTCAATATCATTATTGCTGCCGCTTACTACACAAACTACATTTTTGCCCTTAATTTTATCTGCGTAAAAGTCCAAAGCAGCAATGGTCAAAGCCCCTGCTGGCTCTACAACCATGGCTTCTTCATTATACAAACGTAAAATTGTAGTACAGACTTTTCCTTCTGGTACCAAAATAATATCTTCAAGATTATACCGGCATATTTCAAATGTTTTATCGCCCACTTGTTTAACAGCCGCACCATCTACAAATTTATCGATGGCTGCTAAAGCGGTATTTTTATTTTCTTCTATAGAAGTTTTCATCGATGGAGCGCCTTTTGGTTCAACACCAATAATCTTAGTATTCGGGCTTAGATGTTTAAAAACTTCAGATAATCCCGAAGCCAGTCCGCCGCCGCCAATCGGAACAAAAACATAGTCAATTGGTTCTTTACAGCTTTCTAAAATTTCCAGCCCAACAGTTCCCTGACCTGCAATTACTTTTTCGTCATCAAAGGGATGAATGAAAATTTTGTGATTTTGAATGGCATCGGCGGTAGCGAATGCATAAGCGTCATCAAATGTATCTCCAATTAAAACAATTTCAACAAATGATTTTCCAAACAATTGAACCTGTTTTACTTTTTGCTTTGGAGTTGTTTTCGGCATATAAATTTTACCTTTTATCTGAAGCAGATTACAGGAATAAGCGACACCCTGCGCATGATTTCCGGCACTGGCGCATACAATTCCTTTTGCTTTTTCGACTTCTGTTAACGAAGAAATTTTATTATAAGCCCCTCTGATTTTATATGATCTGACAATTTGTAAATCTTCTCTTTTTAATAAAATAGTCGATTGGAATTCTTCAGAAAGATTTAAATTTTGAGTTAGTGGAGTAGCAGCAACTACATCTTCAAGCTGCTTTTTAGCGGCAAGTACTTCGTTAAATAGATTCATGTTGTTTTGTGTTATTTTTATGCTCCAGATTTAAAATGATTTAAAAAGATTTTTAATCTGTGAAAATTTGTCCAATCTCCGGCAAACTTTTACCGTTAAATATTTAAAATAAAAAACCTCCCGATCTGGGAGGTTTCATAAATTGTATAATGTTTACTTATTTATATAATACCTCACCACTAATGCTGCATTGCAATAATGTTAATAGAGATAATAATGATATTTAAGTTTTTCATTTCAGATAATTGAATGACAAAGATATTGATTATTTCTTAACCGGAGGATATTGTGCCAAAACTTTAGTCACAATTTCTTTTACTCTTTCGTCTTTTTTATCAACGTTTTTAGTCAGAGTTCCAACTCCTTCACCCTGCCAGATCATTTCTTTCTTTTTGGCATCAATTAAATCAATAAATAAAGTTCCTTCTGTTGAGGTCGACACGGTAGTCTGGTTTCCGTACATCATATAAGGATTCCATCCCCATCCCCAGCCGTAACCCCATCCGGCACTAAATTGGTTTACATTAACCTGTTCTCTCGATTTAGTAAAAATATTTACTAATAAATCAGGGTTTTCACTTTTTGTAAAACCTTTGGCCTGCATTTGCTCATCGATGGCGTGTAAAATACGTCTTTTATCCAAATCAGAAATTTCGACCTTGTCAATTCCGGGCTTAAAAAAAGCATAGGTTTTATAAGGTGCAAAATCTACGTTTTTGTCGTAATCAGAATAAACACTAACAGAACTGCAAGAGGCTAGTAGCAAAAGCAAAAAAACGGGCACTAATTTGAATGTTTTCATAATTTTTTGGAAATTTAAAGTTCTTGATTCTTTGTCATTCGGAGCGAAGCCGAAGCCGCTTTTTCTTCGCTAGCTTTCCACTTTGCTCCGAATGACACAATTAAATTAAAATAGATTCTCATCTACGATATTAGGTAATGTTACTTTTAATAATGGCTCGACCTGCATGGCTCTTTTTATAGCAAAAACAGCTTCGTCATTTCGGGCCCAGCTTCGTCTTGAAATTCCGTTGTTAACATCCCAGAAAAGCATTGATGCTAAACGCTTTGAAGCTTCTTTAGAACCATCAAGAACCATACCAAAGCCACCGTTTATAACCTCTCCCCAGCCAACTCCGCCGCCATTATGAATAGAGACCCAGGTTGCTCCTCTAAAACTGTCGCCAATCACGTTTTGAATGGCCATATCAGCCGTAAAACGTGACCCATCATAAATGTTAGAAGTTTCTCTGTAAGGAGAATCTGTTCCTGAAACGTCATGGTGATCTCGGCCTAAAACAATCGTTCCAATTTCGCCTTTTGCAATGGCCTGGTTAAAAGCTTCGGCAATTTTAATCCTTCCTTCCGCGTCAGCGTATAAAATGCGGGCCTGAGAACCTACGACTAGTTTATTTTCCTGCGCGCCTTTAATCCATTTTATGTTATCCTGCATTTGCTGCTGAATTTCGTTTGGAGCCGTTTTTGCCATTTCTTCTAAAATCTGGCTGGCGATCTTATCTGTTTTTTGTAAATCTTCCGGTTTTCCAGAAGTGCAAACCCATCTGAAAGGACCAAATCCGTAATCAAAACACATGGGTCCCATAATATCCTGAACATAACTAGGATACTTAAAATCGATATTATTTTCAGCCATAACAGCTGCACCCGCGCGTGACGCTTCAAGTAAAAAGGCATTTCCGTAATCAAAAAAGTACGTTCCTTTTGCGGTATGTTTGTTAATGGCATCGGCTTGACGACGTAAAGATTCCTGTACTTTTTCTTTGAATAATTCCGGATTATTGGCCATCATTTCATTAGCTTCTTCAAATGAAATTCCAGCCGGATAATAGCCTCCAGCCCACGGATTGTGAAGAGAAGTCTGATCTGAACCTAAATCAATTTTGATGTTTTCTTTATCGAAACATTCCCAGACATCAACCACATTTCCTAAATAAGCAATTGAAACCACTTCTTTATTGGCTTTCGCCGAATTTACTCTCTTAACCAATTCTTCTGTCGAAGTTACAATCTCATTAATCCAGCCTTGTTCATGGCGAATTTTTGTAATTTTCGGATTTACTTCGGCGCAGACCGTAATACAACCTGCTATATTTCCGGCTTTTGGCTGCGCGCCGGACATGCCGCCAAGACCAGAAGTTACAAAAAGATTGCCTTCAGGATTTAGTTTTATTTTTCTAAAACCATTCAAAACCGTAATTGTAGTTCCGTGTACAATTCCCTGTGGGCCAATGTACATATAGCTTCCCGCGGTCATTTGCCCGTATTGCGAAACACCTAAAGCATTCATTTTTTCCCAATTGTCCGGCTTGGAGTAATTCGGAATTACCATACCGTTAGTGACCACAACTCGTGGTGCTTCTTTATGTGAAGGAAACAATCCCATCGGATGTCCTGAATACATCGTTAAAGTCTGCTCGTCTGTCATTTCAGACAAATACTGCATCGTCAATAAATATTGTGCCCAGTTCTGAAAAACTGCTCCATTTCCTCCATACGTAATCAATTCATGCGGATGCTGCGCCACTGCATAATCCAGATTGTTCTGAATCATGTGCATAATCGCTTTTGCCTGCAGTGATTTTCCTGGATATTCGTCAATTGGCCGCGCGTACATTCTATAATTCGGACGTAGGCGATACATATAAATACGACCGTAGGTTTCTAATTCTGCTGAGAATTCAGTAATTAATTCGGCGTGATGCTGCGGTTCAAAATAACGTAAAGCATTTTTTAAAGCCAATTTTTTTTCTTCAGCCGAAAGAATATCTTTTCGTTTTGGCGCATGATTAATCGCTAAATCGTACTCTTTTTTTGGAGGTAATATGGAAGGGATTCCTTGTTGTATTTGTTCTTTGAAAGTCATTTTTTTAAAGGTGCTAAGTTGCTAAGATTCTAAGTTGCTAAGGTTCTCATAGCAACCGATTAATTTCTATTGAAAAATGAACTAAGGATAACGAATATCCGACCTATGATAGGATTTGTGGATTTTAATCCTAAATTTTCTTGAGCGAATATCCATAAGTAATTTTAGATTTTAGAATTCAGAATTTAGAAATTGTTTGATTTTATAGGCAACAAAAGATTTAATAGTCTAAGAAGTCTAAAAATCTAATATCTAAGATGTCTAAATATAAACTTCCTCATTCACACAAAACGGCATTTTTTTATTTTCAGAAAGTGCTATTATATTTTGTGCCGCACAAACTGCCATTCCGTTTCTAGCTTCGTATGTTGCTGAACCAATATGCGGTAAAACACAACAATTTGGCAGCGATAATAACGGGTTGTCCTGCTTCATAGGTTCTGGATTAGTAACGTCAAGTCCCGCGCCCCAGATTATATCATTAGTCAATGCGTAATATAAATCGTCTTCATTATGAAACTTTCCTCTTGCTGTGTTGATGAAAATAGCATTGGGTTTCATCTTAGCAAAAGTTTCTTTATTAAAAAGTTCGTTGTTTTCGTCTGTATAATTAGAGTGAACGCTCAAAACATCACTTTCAGAAAGTAAGATTTCAAAATCTACAAACTTCGCGTCAAGTTCTTTTTCTGCATCTTTATTATGAGAGCGATTGTGGTAAATGATGTTCATTCCAAATGCGGCTTTACATTTTTGCGCCATTTCAAAACCAATTCTTCCTAATCCGAATATTCCCAGTGTTTTACCATAGAGTTCTTGTCCTAAATTTGCTAAAGCATCAAAATTTTCCCATGCTGCGTTTATAATTCTTTTATGATTATAAAATGACTTTCTGGCTGCGCTCTGCATCAACAAAAAAGCAACATCTGAAGTTGCTCTGCTTAAAACATCGGGTGTATTTCCGACGGGAATTTTTCTACTATTTGCAGATGAAATATTAACAGAATCAAATCCTACAGAAAATAAAGCGATGCCTTTTAAATTCGGACATTGCTTAAAAAAAATTTCGTCTAAATTATTGGCTCCAACGTTAAGAAGAGCGTCGTGTTCCTGACAGATTTTTATAAATTTCTCTCTTGATAATACATTTTCTGTTGGGTTTATGGTAAAATTGATGCCTTTTTTCTGAAGTAATAAAAGCCCGGCTTCTGGGATATTTTTGGTTATAAAAACATTCATTTGTTTAGATTTTTAGATGTTAGATTATTAGACTTCTTAGATTTTTTGAAGTTGAAAATCATATCTATTTTTAATGAGGTTAGTTTAATTTAAAATTCACTTTCAATAATTACCTAATGATCAAATCGCCGCATTTCCTAATTAGATTGTTTCCTAATTTGTCCCGTTCTCTTATCAAATCCATACGGGCAGTGGCGGCAGCCGCTTTTGCAGCAATAGCCTCTTTTTAAATGGTGTTTTTCGGTAAAGCATTTATAACCTTCGGGCGTATAATAAAAATCTTCGCCTTCCGTTAATTTATTTTCATTACTTTGCTCTTTCATAATCCTGTTTTGGGGTAAGACTGCCTGATTTTTTAAAATTAAATCAAATATATAAATTATGATTTTAATGAAATCGCATAATTTTATCTTTACAAATTTATAAATTTTACAGCTAATGTTTCTGATTGTTGCTAAATATTTAATTCCGAAAGGATATCGTGGAATGGCTGTCTTTCCGTTTGTTTTGGTGAAATACGATTTTGATAAAGTAAATAAAGCTTTTGTAAATCACGAAAAAATTCATCTGAAACAACAGCTGGAAATGTTGATTCTCCCTTTTTTTATTTGGTACTTTTTAGAATATTTAATTCGTTTGGTTCAATATAAAAATGCCAATTTGGCCTATCGGAATATTAGTTTTGAAAGAGAAGCTTACGCCAAAGAAACCGACTTAAGTTATTTGAAAAACCGATCATTTTTTCAGTTTTCACATTACATCAAATTAAAATGAATCCAGTTTTTAATCAAGACATCACTATTGAGTTTCCCAATAACATTTCGTTGGCAATAAAACGCGAAGATTTGATTCATCCGTTTGTTTCCGGCAATAAGTTTAGGAAACTAAAATACAATTTACTTCAGGCGAAAGCCGAAAACAAAAAGACTTTATTAACGTTTGGCGGTGCATTTTCGAATCATATTGCTGCAGTTGCTTTTGCGGGAAAGGAGCAGGGTTTTAAAACGATTGGGATTATTCGCGGCGATGAACTTTTTGATAAAGCATCACAAAATCCAACCTTGAAATTTGCTCAGGAAAACGGAATGCAGTTTGAGTTTGTTTCGCGAGAAGATTATAGATTAAAAAGTGAACGTACGTTTATAGAAAAACTAAAAGACAAATTTGGCGATTTTTATTTAGTTCCCGAAGGCGGTACAAACGAGATGGCAGTAAAAGGCTGTGAAGAGATTTTAAACGACGAAGATGCTGTTTTTAATTACGTTTGCTGCGCCGTTGGAACAGGCGGCACGATTGCCGGATTAATCAATAGTGCGCTTCCAAATCAGAAGATTTTAGGATTTCCGGCGTTAAAAGGTGACTTTTTAAAGGATGAAATTCGTATTTTTGCCCAACAAGATAACTGGGATTTAATATCTGACTATCATTTTGGAGGTTATGGCAAGATAAATTTGGAATTAATTGAATTTATCAATAGTTTTTTTGAAGAACATAAAGTGCCGTTAGATCCAATATATACAGGAAAGATGGTTTTTGGCGTTATAGATCTAATCGATAAAAACTATTTTCCCGCATATTCAAAAATTTTACTCATTCACACAGGCGGATTACAGGGAATTGAAGGAATGAACATAAAATTGAAGCAGAAAAAATTACCAACACTCAAAAGCAATGTTTAAAAAAATCATAATAGTCTTCAGCATCGCGGCATTGGCAAGTTGCTCATCAAGTAAACCGGCTATTGCAACCACTAAAAAGGCAGCAGCGGTACAGAGGCCGACGGCTGCATCAGCTAAAAAACAAGCCTACAGCAAAGCCACCATTAAAAAATATCCTACTACCAATAATACCACTGAGGTTATTCAATCTACTTCAAAAACAGTTGTTACCAGCGATTTAGTCAATAATTATATTTTGCAGTACAAAGATATTGCAATGGGAAATATGCAGAAATACAACATTCCTGCAAGTATAATTTTGGCCCAGGGAATTTTAGAATCAGGAGCAGGGAAAGGCGATTTAGCTGTGGATGCAAACAATCACTTTGGGATAAAATGCCATAAGGACTGGCTTGGAGAAAGCGTTCGTCATGACGATGATTCGGCTCAGGAATGCTTTAGAAAATATACAGAAGCTGCGGATTCTTATCGCGATCACGCTTTGTTTTTAGTTGGAAAAAACAGATATGCCTCATTATTTACTTACGAAAAAGACGATTATAAAGCATGGGCAAAAGGTTTAAGAGCCTGTGGTTATGCAACAGATCCTAATTATCCGGATAAATTAATCAGCTATATTGAACGTTATAATCTGCATCAATATGATTGTCAGGTTACCGGAAAAAATTACACGCCAATTAGTAAAGCAGCTCCATCCAGAAGTTCTTCTAATTCGAATGCAAATTCAAATGATCCCAATTTATACGAGGTTCAAAAAGGAGATACCTTATATTCGATTTCAAAAAAATTCAATTTATTGGTTGATGACTTAAAACAAAAAAACAATCTTTTAGATAATTCAATTTCAATTGGGCAGAAGCTGAAAGTGAAGTAAATTTATTAATTATTGATCGTTGATTATATAAAATCAAAAAAATAATACTAGATATTCTTCTTTAAAAAAACTAAGAAGTCCCAGTATCTAAGATCTAAAATCTGAATTAAAAATGATATACAAAAGAAGCAGCGAACTTTTTGCTGCAGCAGAAAAAGTAATTCCGGGAGGAGTAAATTCGCCAGTGAGAGCCTTTAAAGCAGTTGGCGGCACTCCAATTTTTGTAAAAAGTGCTAAAGGTGCTTATTTATATGATGAAGACGGAAATAAATTAATAGATTATATCAACTCCTGGGGACCAATGGTTTTGGGTCACGCTTATCAGCCGGTTGTTGATGCCGTAATCGAAAAAGCAAAATTAGGAACCTCATTTGGAATGCCAACAGAATTAGAAACTGAAATTGCAGCTTTGGCCGTTTCTATGGTTCCGAATATTGATAAAATAAGATTTGTAAATTCAGGTACAGAAGCTTGTATGAGTGCAATTCGTCTGGCACGCGGTTTTACAAAAAGAGATAAAATAATAAAATTTGCAGGCTGTTATCACGGACATTCTGATTCATTCCTGATTCAGGCAGGAAGCGGCGCCGTAACTTTTGGATCGCCAAATAGTCCGGGTGTTACAGAAGGAACTGCAAAAGATACTTTGTTAGCTAAATACAATGATTTAGAAAATGTAAAAGCGCTGATCGAAGCCAATAAAAACGAAATCGCAGCAATTATCATCGAACCTGTTGCAGGAAATATGGGTTGTATTCCGCCTCAAAAAGGATTTTTGCAAGGTTTAAGAGAGTTGTGTTCTGCAAACGGAATTTTACTAATTTTTGATGAAGTTATGACGGGTTTCCGTCTGGCTCGTGGCGGCGTTCAGGAATTGTATAATATCAATGCTGATATTGTAACTTTTGGAAAAGTAATTGGTGGCGGACTTCCCGTTGGTGCTTTTGCGGCCCGCGAAGAAATCATGAATTATTTAGCCCCGCTTGGACCGGTTTATCAGGCAGGAACATTATCAGGAAATCCTTTGGCTATGGCTGCAGGATTGGCAATGTTACAATCGTTAGATAATGACCGCGAAATTTTTAACCGCTTAGAAGAAAAAACAGCGTATTTAGAAATAGGAATTGATAAGGTTTTAAAAGCGAATAATGTTGCTTTTACCATTAATAGAGTAGGATCGATGATTTCTGTTCATTTTGATGAAAACCCGGTTGTCGATTTTCAAACTGCTGCAAAAGGAGATAATGACACGTTTAAAAAGTTCTTTCATGGTTTATTACAGGAAGGAATTTACATTGCGCCATCGGCATACGAAACATGGTTTATAACCGATGCATTAACTTATGAAGATTTAGATTTTACTATTAATGCGATTGACAAAGTTTCAAAGACATTTTAATAAATAAAAAAGAGGCCCTAAAAGCCTCTTTTTTTTGATCTCAATTACATTTTATCTTTTCGGTGATCTTTCATTTTTTGTTTATTCTCTTTCTGAATCGCAGTCCATTTTGTGTATTGATCGGCGTTTAAAATCGCTTTCATTTTAGCATCAGTTGCTTTGTGATCTTCTTCCATTTGTTTTTTCATGGCTTTGCGTTCTTCATCAGTTGGTTTTACACCAGTATCTTTTCTGCTTTTTTTAAGCATTGCCATTTTGGTGCTTCTTTCAGATAAAAGTTCGCTGACTTTTTTTTGCTGATCAGCATTCAAATTTAAATCTGTTGTCAGTTTTTGCAAATGTGCCTGATTGCGTTCCTGCGGCGTTTTGTGATCTTCTTTTCTGTGGTGCTGTCTCTTATCTTTATTTTCCTTTTTAAGAGCAGTCCATTTTGTAAATTGATCGGCAGTTAAAATCGCTTTCATTTTAGCATCGCTTGCTTCGTTTTCAGCTTTCATTTGTTTTTTAAAAGCTTCTTTTTCTGCATCAGTTGGTTTTGTGCCCTTTTTGTCTTTACGGGCATCTCTAAACTTTTCTGCTTTTGCTCTTCTTTCTGCTAAAAGCTGTTTTACCTGCTCTTGTTGTTTTTTATCTAAATTCAAGTCAGCTGTCAACTTTTGTAAATTTTTCTCGCTGCGCTGTTCAGGAGTTAATTTTTCTCGTTGATCAAGCGTCGGTTTCTGATTGATGTCTTGTGCAAAACTTACTATTCCAACGAATAATAAAGCAGCAATAAATAATTTTTTCATAATTCGTTTTTTTAAATGATTATACCATTTAGACCAGATCGAATACAATAGGTTTAATCATATTATCAAAATTATCGTTTATTTAACAACAGTTGTTAGAAGAAAGTTAATTATTTACTTATAATAATAGCAAATTAATAAAAATAAAAAAGAAGCCGATTAGGCTTCTTTTTAGGCTTCAATTTTTAATCGTTTCGATTCTCTTTCATTCGCTCTCTGGCTTTGTCTCTATTTTCCTGTTGGATAGTAGTCCATTTTTTGTACTGGTCTGCATTTAAAATCGCTTTCATTTTAGCATCATTTGCTTCTTTTTCTGTTGCTGCTGCTTTCTTAAAAGCTTCTTTTTCGTCAGCAGTTAATTTTGCATTCCCGTCTTTTTTGTCTTTTCGAGCTTCTCTCAATTTCTCCGCTTTGGCATTTCGATCTGCTAAAAGCTGCTTTACCTGCGCTTGCTGATTTGCATCTAAGCTCAATTCAGTTGTTATTTTTTTCAACTGTCTTTCGCTGCGTTCTTCCGGAGTTAATCTTTCTCGCTGCTCGCGCTGTGGCTGTTGGTCATTTTCTTGTGCAAAACTTGCTATTCCTACGAATAACAAAGCTGCAATTAATAATTTTTTCATGAGGTAAGTTTTTTAATTGTTTATATCAATTAGACTTGATCTCATAGAATAGGTTTAATTGACGCTTCAGAATTATTATTTATTTAACAAATTGAAAAAGAATTTATTAAAGCTTTTGTTGTTGTAATAAGATTACAAAATTAATTCAGTAACTTTAATCGATTAACAATTCCAAAGCAGATTTATATTATTATGAGTTTAACAGAAACTTCAAACGGACACAAAATTGCCTTTTTTTCGACACAGCCTTACGATAAAAATTTTTTCAATAAATACAACAGTGATTTTGGTTTTGAACTGGAGTTCTTCGAAACACAGCTAAATCCTCAAACCGTAATTTTAATTGAAAAAGCAGCGATAGTTTGTGTTTTTGTAAACGATATTGTAAACGAATCCGTAATTAAACAATTGGCAGAAAAAAACATAAAAATAATAGCTTTACGTTGCGCCGGTTTTAATAATGTTGACCTAGAAGCTGCCAAAAAATATAATATTAAGGTCTGCCGCGTTCCGGCGTATTCACCTCAGGCAGTTGCAGAACATGCCATAGCGATGATTTTAACTTTAAACAGAAAAACGCACAAAGCGTATAATAGAGTTCGAGAACAAAATTTTTCCCTAAACGGATTGTTGGGTTTTGATTTATTCGGAAAAACAATCGGAATTATAGGAACGGGAAATATAGGTAAAGCATTTGCTAAAATCGCATTGGGTTTTGGATGCAAAGTTTTGGCGTATGATATTGTTACAAATCCGGAAATGGAAAAAGACGGAGTTGAGTTTGTCTCTTTAGAAGCAATTTTTAAATCGAGCGATATTATTTCACTCCATTGCCCCTTAAACGATCAGACAAAGCATATCATCAACTCGAATTCTATTGCATCTATGAAAGACAGCGTTATGATTATCAATACAAGCCGAGGCGGACTAATAGAAACGGCCTGTGTTATCGAAGGTTTAAAAGAAGGAAAAATTGGTTATCTGGGAATTGATGTTTACGAACAGGAAGAAAAATTGTTCTTCAGAGATCTTTCGGCAGATATTATTCAGGACGATGCGATTCAGCGCTTAATGAGTTTTCCGAATGTTTTAGTTACGGCTCACCAGGCTTTTTTTACGAATGAAGCTTTAACGCAGATTGCGTTGGTTACCTTTAATAATATAAAGTCTTTGCTGACTGAAAATGATATCGAAAACAAAGCAGCTTTGTTAGTTTAAAATGAATAGATTGGCAAACCTAACAGGTTTTTGTCATCGAATATTCTTTGTGTTTTAAACGTATAAAAAATAATAAGTATGAAAAATAAACTTTTAGCGGCAGTTATAATTCTGGGAATGATTTCATGCCAAAACAAAGATAAATCTGAAGATAAAAGTATCATCAAAACCATTGCAGAAGATACCTTATCAAAAACTGTTGCAGGAACAGCAGATGTAAGTGATGCTCCTCCAAAAGATGATAAAACAGTCGAACTGATTCAAAAACAATTGAATGTTTTATTGAAAAAAGATCTGCCGGCCATGACAAAAGAAGATCGATTTTTTTACTACGAAGCTTTCGATTTGAATAATGATAAAAAAGACGAATACCTTGTCGGTTTTTCCAATCCGTATTTCTGCGGAAGCGGCGGTTGTTCGGGATATATTTTAAATAATGATGGAAGCGTAATAAATCGTTTTACCGTAACCAATTTTCCTATTTATGTAACCACTTCATCAACTGAAAAGTTTTATGATCTTATTTTTGAAACTGGAGGAAAATTTCATCTCTTAAAAATGAAAGGAGAAAAATATCCTTCAAATCCTTCTGTTCAGGAAAAATGGAAAGGCGAGGTTCCGAAAGAAAGTACTAAGGTTTTAGATATTCAGGGGAATAAATTAGAGAAGTATTCGTTTTAAGCAGATTATTAG
>Ga0247811_1000409_pt1 | contig 13609 bp, 12 predicted proteins | sample UWRJL134311R1_FD_189018 | JGI IMG/M metagenome (GOLD analysis project Ga0247811, IMG submission 189018) | Plant litter microbial communities from Arlington Agricultural Research Station in Wisconsin, United States - UWRJ-L134-311R-1 | ecosystem: Environmental > Terrestrial > Plant litter >...
TTTGACCTGCGCAGCTATCAAGGCGGCGTCAATGCCGGAAGGTAACAGGTGCACCCTGGCGCCTTGTTCCAGAGGCCGTGACAGATGATCGAGGACAAATTGAATTGGCACTGCGGCCGACAGCGGGGCATCGCCCAGTGCTTGGCCGTAACGCAGCTGTAGCCAGGCCGACCCGCCGTAGCTGCGCACGATGTTGGCCGCGATGCCGGCGGCGATAAAGGCCGCCGCCGCTTCCTGCGCGTTAATGCCAAGACGTGCGGGTCCAGCAGCGTTTCGTCGACTAAGCACAAATGATCAGTGATATTGAGTACGCTCATCGGCCTGAAATGTCCGTCCTCAAAAATAACATCGGATAACATTCCCTTATCAGGCGCAATATCTCGGAGGAGAGAGGATGGCGGTAAGAGTACCTGATGTATTTAAGAATAAAAGTTGTAACAACAGAATAAAGGTTGTCACAAGGCTCTACCCCGTGGCTCCTGTGGTAGTAGCATCTTGCTGAGGGAGAAGCGCAATTCTTCATAACGACAGTGACCGCTGTCTATGCTAGCCCGCACATCAGTTTCACTTGCGTCACGCCCTGCATGTGTCGTTGTGATCAATGGAGTTGCAGTCAATGAGCGACACGTTGAATGAGAATCGGAAACTGCTGGTATAAAATCTGCCACGTTGAGGTTTATGATTCAACGGAAGATCGATAGAAATATAAAATTTGGTCGTGGTTCAGGGGTCGAGAATGTTATGAACCCTGGATTAAGATTTGGGCTGGACTATTCGTCGTCGGGCTCTGTGTAGGCTTCTGCCAAAAGGGCCTGCGCGTGAACTTCGAGGAAGTCGAAAACCTCCTCTTGAATATACCCGTTGTATTGCTTGCGCCGGCCCTTTGATACGACCCCATTCTGGTCTAAGCACTGCATAATCAGCTTACTCAAGAGGCTGCCGCGCACGTCGTAGTTGTCATTAACCACCTTGAGCAATGCGTCATATCGTTGCAAATACTCGGTTTCTTCCCTCAGTTCGACGTCCAATGCCCGCTTGGCCATTTCCAGCGTGAAGGCCACACAGTCAGTCGCATCCCAGTAGCGATATAGGCTTGGGTCGCCAGTGAAGTTAAGCGACATGTTATCGGCATCGATCCAACGAACGTCCCAGAATTGCCGTGCAGGTTTTGAGAAGCTCTGCAGAGCTTCAAGATAGCGTTGCTCCTCACGTTTCATGGCCACGGAGACAGGAAGTAACAAACCGTTCTCCAGCGCACCGCTGCAGCACAATGCCTGGTGTATCAAGAAACGCGACAGTCGCCCATTCCCATCCATGAAGGGATGCAAGAAGACGAAACCGAATGAGGCAATGCCGGCAGCAACCAGCGGGTCAAGTTCCAAGGGCGCACGGTTTGCGAAGGCCATGAGCTCTAACATCAGCTCTCGGCAAAGATCTGGAGGTGGAGGGATATAGGTGACCCCCGCAGCTCCTCGAAAGGAGTTGGTCAGGTGGTTTTGTTCATGCCGGAAGGCCACCGCCCATTCGAGCGGTTGGGAAATCGCATTGTTTTGCAAAGAGACCAAGTAGTCCTCGGTAAGCGGCTGGCGGTCATGCGCCTGGCGCAGCAACTGAACAAAACGCTCTGACTTCTGCTCGCTTGGTGCTTCCTTTTCAATCGCAAATGAAGAGTCTGTTTCGCTCAGGTATGCCCAGTTGATGGCGCGATCCATCATTTCCTTAGGCAAGGAGGCAATGAACTCTTTCGAACGCCCTAGAATGTCGTATTCAAGCAGGGCCTGGACCTCAGGCGTGCGTTCTACCGTCGCGCAATATTGGAGTGTCCCTAGCCCATTGAAGTCTACGCGCCAGCGGTTGTTTCGCACCGAAGGTCCCGTGATGTATCGCTCTGGATCAAACAGCAGGACGCCGGGGCCCCGAGGCTTGTCCGTGTAGTCCAGTAAAAGGCCGGAGTAGGCTTCCCAGAGAAAGCAGACTTTGCGCAGATAGCCGCTGCTGGGGGATTGGGTTATGGCCTCGACAAGGAGTCGACCTTCAATTCGAGGCAGAGCCTGCGCCAAAATAGAGAGGTTGACGCCCTCATGTTTGAGCGCAAAGATGATATTGGCGAGAAAATCACCAGCCTCCGGTGCGACCGCCTGCGGCACTGCAAGCGCGCCGTTGATCCGCTGAATGCGGGTGACGGGTTGAACGAGTGCTGGCTTCTTTACACCGATAGCCTTTAGCCCCATCTCATTGATCAAATGGGCATAACCCACCAGATTTCCCATTCCCCCCCCTCTCTTTGGCTAGATTTTTTTAACAGAGCCAAGATTTTCTTAAAATATGCGTCGAACTTTCAGAAAATATTAACCGAAAACGGTCTCTAAACCACGATTTTTGGGCTTTCCACATATCGGCGCCGGAATCTGTGCAGTGGTTATCGTGCGTTGTCCTGTCGGCAGTATTACGGCACCGGTCTGTAACCGTTGCAGCCTGAAGGTAAGTCCGTCAGCGAAACGAGGGCTGGAGACGTGTTCTGTTTCGCGTCCTCCCAGGCCCAATTCTCGGTTGCTCGGCTGAGGAGCTTGCACAGCGTTGATGTGCACGACATAAACGCCGGAGCGCAGTGCCATGATTGGAAACTCCGCAGCCGGAAAACCACCTCTGCAGTGCCGATTGATAGCGGGACCTCGCAATCTCTAACTGACAGCTCAAACCTGTTCCAGACCGCTGCCGGTAGATTCTCACCGAACCACACGACACTCAGGTCGGAGTATGCAGTTTCAGCGGGGGCAGAATGGCGGCTCGATCCTCACTCCGCCACTAGCATGTTGGCGGTGACGCCGAATTGACTCAGTGGCCGATGCCAAGCCGGCCCAGCACAAATCGATAAATATCCAGCTTCGATATTGGTGTACAGGATGGGAGTATGGGTCAGTAAGCCTTTGATAACTGAATCTATGCTGCCCTGGCGAGAACAGTGTGCGGCATTCTCGGCCATCATTGTGCTTGCGCTGGGCACATTTGCCGGTTTTTATAGAAAAACCATTTTTACCAATAGCTAGCATGCCCCATAGACTTTATTTAGTAGCTAGCGCTTCAAAATCTCAAAAAAATTCGCTGCGACAGACTTTATTTCCGATCAGCCCTCTGACAAGTCCCTGAAATTGCTGAGTTCAATCCGACAGACTCTGTTCCGCGGGATCATAGTCCAAGCGAGGGTGACAGCCGCCCTTTACCCAACCATGTACGATACCCACACACTACGGAGAGCTAAGGCCTCTTCGATCTATCGCAGGACGAAGAACCTGAGAGCCGTACAACTCCGGCTTGGTCCTCGAAGATTGAAAGCACTGTTAGATACGTAGGCATCGAGGTCGATGACGCCTTGGAAATGGCCGAGCAGACAGAGGTCTGACCATTCACTACAACGGTCGCCCGAGACCGTCGCTATCCGTCCCTCAACCAGTCTATTGTGTCTACCACATTAGGGGACTATTCAAATTAGAGGGCAGCATTGGACCTCACGAAGTGATCTAAAACTGGCGTTTCCTCATAATGGAATCTGTGATGGCTTGAGCATTAGTGTCCAGCGTTTCCATGGCCGACATCGCTTAGCGGCAACATTTCCTATTCCATTTTCTGAAAGCCACTTCGTTATTTCTTCTATGGCTACACTTAAGGCGTGCTGGTTGTGGAGGAGCAATGTCAGAGTGTCTGCCGTGGCGATTATGCGTGAGTTATCGGGCATGACGGTCGCCTTTGAGGGATAATGCCGGAAGCCTAGCTCATCTCGTCTTTCGCCGAGACTGGCTGACAGCTGCTCGCCATGATAGGTGGCAGATTGAAAGATGCTGGCCCTCGCCGGTACTGCTTAGCTGGCTCTTTGTCACTCAGGTTGGACCCAACGACGCTTTACTACAGAGTCCGGGCATCCTGATAATCGATCAGGTTATAGAAATCACCCTTCTGAGAAATGGTATGAATACGGAATTGATGGAAGATGAAATGCGCCGGGCGCTATTCGGTGATTCTGAGCCCTCTGCGCCGGCAACTAACTCAGATGTGCAGGACACAATCCCGGATGTTGTGATCGCGCACCCGGTCAAGGCAGCGAAGAAAAAGGCAGTCTCAAAAGGCTTCACACCTAGGTTGAGAGTTACGCTTCGTGTGGGAAACGAATTTGAGGGCGAGATGCAAGAGATCGTGCATGAAGCCGATACGCTGAGCTCCCTAGTTGCAGAACAAGAAGCTACAAAGACGGCCAGAAAAAAATTCAGGTTTGTGGAAGTAGTGTCTGTCAAATCGATGTAGATGTAAGTGGGTAATTTTACTTTTCGCCCGCTGGGCATAGCCGGCTTCACTTACCGCGGGTTCACCCAACAGATTCGTATAGTTTGAAGCCTCAAATATTAGGGGCGTTAATCGTATCCCGGACTGGATTTAACTCCATCAATCCATCCGACTCTCAATGTTTAAGTGGTCGCCAACCCCAGGCCACGTATCTGAGGGTGGCGACAGGCAAAACTCGGCCAATTGCAGCGGAGCACGACAATTTTCTAGGCTAACCCGATAGAGCTTTCTTCGCCGTCGATAGCAGCAATTTCTGTGCGTCAACATGCAACTTAAATCGAGCCCTCAAATGGTTCAGGGGTAGTTTGATCCGTCGCCTTAGGGGTCAAAACTATTGCTCCGTCGACCACTTCAATGGTTAATTCATCGCCGATATTAAGACCCATGCTCACGAGTAGGTCAGCAGGCAAGTCAACGATGACGTCGCCACTTCCATCAGTAGGATCTTGGCATTTCACGTTCCAGTACTGAGCTTCGATCATAACATTGTCCGCAATTTGGTCTTGGTAGGAGCGATTCATTATGCTCGCAATGGCTAAGCCGGTTGAAGCGTGATAATGACTGACGTCTGCTTTTGGCCGATTTCTGCCTTCCACGACCGGCTAAAACCGGCCAGGAGCGTTCATCGAATCTCAACAAAAGCTGGGGCGATTCACTCATTGCTGGATTTCTACCACAATTCCATCCGCCAACAAGCGCTTACGGCGCTCTTCCGATATGTTGGAAAGTCCGCTGGCTGGATCGCTTAATACTACGTCGCCTGTCGCTGAGCGGACCATGAAGTTGCTGGCTCCAAGATCCATGTCGACGTCTATTTCCAAGATGTACTCAGGGTATAGGCGTTGCATGGCTTCGACGACCTGTCGCGTGCAAGGCTCGATAGGGGCATCGTCCAACTTTGCCAAGAGGGCGTGTTTGTCTTCTGGTGTGGCTAGCAGATCTCCGTCATCACTATCAGTCAGATGCAGCAAGAGACGCGCGACGGCTGCTTGCTGATCGGGGTAAGTCTCCAGGCTATTCAGATGCTCCAGATGAGCCAACCATAGGTAATCAGGGTGGTAATCGTCGTTTTTATAAAGCGCGACGGCGCCATAATCTGCCAATAGCCGGACTACACCTGGTATACCGAGCTTTTTTGCCTTCGCTGCGAAGTTATGTGTGGCGTTATCGGAAGACAATCGATACACCGAGGCTGATGTTTCGCCTTCGAACAGGACACTAACCGAACCTAGACTGATGATCTGTTTTCCGGCTAGGGGTGAGACAGAGCGGACCGCTTCAAACACCTTTCCCTCCAAAACCCGCTGACGTGCAATGTCCATCTAACCATCTCCTATTGATTATCTAGATCCGATTGCCCTTGGACAGGTTGCAAGGTTCACAGAGTAATTGAAGATTTCTAACGGTGTTACTGCCACCGTGGGAAAATGGGACGATATGGTCGAAACACAACAATTTGCGAGACTGACACTCTACGCAAGCACCGCCGTCTCGTTGCCAGACTTCACGCTGCACGACTCTGGGGATAGCCTCCCTGCGCGGGGCAACTGGCTTAGGTGCCGGCATGGTTTTTATATCAACGTGAATAAGCACACCTTCTGCGTTAGACTCGATTGAGGCGGTGGGCCGAGGTGCAGCTATCACTGAAGGCAGTACTGCCTTTGCGGCAAAGGCATTGATATAAGCCACAACATCTTTCAGTTCGGCCTCAGATCTCAGAATCAACTTGAGCGCAGGCTGCCCTTTTCCCAGACCTGCGGAGGCATGGGTACCGCTATGCCGTCCTGAGTCACCCGCGTATTCCAAAGCGATTTCCGGTACTGGTTGATCGTCTGGTGGATAAGGCAGCCAAACAAACGCGGCATCTTCGCGATTGGGTTGGTCGGTCTGAATAACGACTCCAAGTCCAGCAACATTGAAGGCGGTAACTTTCACAGTGATTCGGTCCGGGTTTCCGAACTCTTGGTGAAACCGCTCGATGACCTGATCTTTGAACACCCAACATTTTCCTTTGCCTATGAATTAAGTATTCGTTTCCAGCTCGTTTGTGCGCTGGTAGCGCTGTAATTTAGATGAGGTTTAAGCCAAGACTATACGAGCCAAGGTGGATTTTGTAGACGATGAGGTCAAACCAAACGCTTGCATCATTCGGGAAATCAAGTCAGAGCAGGCCACAGGTTTCTAGACACTCTGGACGGCAGCTATGGGTCGATTGCTGACAGTCGCGAAAGGCAGCAATCGACCCACAACTGTCGGTGCCGACGGGCCCAGATATGCCAGAGGCTGTCATTTAGCATCTATAAAATCAAGGGTTATTCATTCAGCAGTTACCATCTCAAAGAGAAATTGATCAGCAGATTTTCCGGCTTCCAGGAGTGGCGACGAAAGCTCAACTAGAAGTGAATTGCTGTGAGTTGAGTAGAACTCACTGGCGATATCGTCTAAGTCGCCGCCGGCAGCTTGAACATGCAAATCAATGAGGGATCGACGAGTCGACAGCAAGATAATAGGCCCCCTACCATCGCGAGAGTGGATGTCCAATAGTCGATCCGCAATCTGAGGCGTCGTTGATAGGACAAGGCAGCGTGTATTGCCGACAAACTTCTCTATCAAATACAGCGAGTCGCCGACATCAAGCTCGAGCTCCTGCAGTGCCTCATCAGGAATTCAAGTAGTCCCGTAACCATCCCACTCATCGATCATGTTTTTTATAGGTAGCTTTTTCACGTGTGGTCTCAGTTGCTATGAGCCGGCAAGAAGTTCCCGTCTGTAGATTCTCCCTGGCACGTTTTACAGATCCGGATAATCATCAAGCTTTAGGCTAGAAACGCCTCCATCCTCAGGTTCACGCTTGGGCGTATGTATCACTCCAGCTTCAGCATCTGCACGCATCTGCTCGAGCTCTTTGTGAAATGCCTTGTCCTGAACCGTGGGTTTGCTGGTGTACGGTTTTCGGTCAGGTACAGGCTGGGCTGCATAAGTCGTTACCGCGTCGGGGTCGTGCTGCAGCTTTTCTTGAACTTGCGATTCCAGCATTGCGCGGAGCGAGTCTTTGTCGGGACGGTTTAGCAATTTGTTACTCCTATTCGGAAGCCAAGTTCTAGCTATTCGATCGTTACATTGAGCAGTTGGCGAGGGCAGAGCCGTTTATTTTGTGGTTGCATCGCGGATTGGTATCTACCCGGATTGCAGGTTAAAGACCCTGGTAAGACTACCAAGCTTTGGGGGCAGCTACCGGAAAAAGGATAGGGTTTCAAGAACGGGACGGGCTAAAGCTGAAACAATTTATGACAGTACGATGCACTCGCCAGTGCATACAGGCCGCGTTACCAGGTGGTGTGCCGGTGCATTTCTTAGAGCTAGGCCTCGAGCCAGCGGGCCCGGATGAGTCAGGTTGAATGAATACGAGCTTTTCACGATTAATTTTTTACCGGGTAAATTTTACCTTCCGATTTAATGTCCTAATCTGAAAGGATCGCGAAAGCTCTCACGTTTATCTTCAGCGCTGAGCCTCTGCTATCTTGTAAATACCTTAAATCGCTCACTTGAGCGTTTTCCGTAAGCACGCTTTACGGCACCGTCATTACGGTCAGGTTTGCGAGTCAATGGGAAACGAATCAATGGATACCCCGTCTATAGGCCGTCCTACCATCGAGTCCCAGTCTCGTGCCGAGAAGCTGGTCGAGTTTCGCCGAGAGCAAACCTTGCTCAAGACCGGCGCCCTTCAAGATGCGATATTCAACAGTGCATACTTCTCTAGTATTGCTACCGACGAAAAAGGCGTCATTCAGATTTTCAATGTCGGTGCTGAGCGCATGCTCGGCTATCTGTCCGAAGACGTGATCAACAAGATCACTCCGGCAGACATTTCCGACCCTGCCGAATTGATTACCCGCGCCGCAGCACTCAGCCAGGAGCTTAAAACGCCGATCAACCCAGGTTTCGAGGCGTTAGTATTCAAGGCCTCCAGGGGTATCGAAGACATCTATGAGCTGACGTATATCCGCAAGGATGGCAGCCGGCTTTCGGCGATGGTATCGGTCACTTCTTTACGCGACAGCAGTGAAACCATCATCGGCTATCTGCTGATCGGTACAGATAACACCGCCCGGAAGCAGGAAGAAGCCGCTCAAGCCTTACTGGATCAACGCTTGCGCGATCAGCAGTTCTATACGCGCTCGTTAATCGAGTCGAACATCGACGCCCTTATGATGACGGATCCGCAGGGCATCATTTCCGACGTTAACAAACAAATGATGGCACTCACCGGTCGTACTCGGGACGAATTGATTGGAGCGCCCTGCAAAAATTTCTTCACCGATCCGGCTCGCGCAGACGCTGCAATCAAGCGTGTGCTCAGTGAAAACAAAGTCAGCGATTACGAACTCACCGTGCGCGCTTACAACGGAACCGAAACTGTCGTTTCCTATAACGCGGCTACCTTTCATGACCGTGATCGCAAGCTGCAAGGTGTGTTCGCTGCTGCTCGGGATGTGACTGAGCGCAAACGCTTCGAGCGTACCCTGGAAGAGAAAAATATCGAGCTCGAACACGCCAGCCACATGAAGTCCGAGTTTCTTGCCACGATGTCCCATGAACTGCGTACGCCGCTGAACGCCGTAATCGGATTTTCCGAGGCGCTCAAGGACGGAATGGTCGGTGCCATGACCGAGACCCAGCGCGAGTACATCAGCGATATTTTCAACAGCGGCCAACACCTGCTGTCTCTCATCAACGACATCCTTGACCTGTCCAAGGTTGAAGCCGGAATGATGGAGCTGGAATTGGAGCCCGTCGAACTGCAAAGTTTGCTGAGCAACAGTTTATTGATCGTGCGCGAAAAAGCCGCAACGCAGCGCATCCAGTTGAAACTCGACACTGATGCCGATCTCGGAAGTTTTGAGCTCGATCTGCGTAAGACCAAACAGATCGTCTACAACCTGCTGGCAAACGCTGTGAAATTTAGTGCGCCAGGCGGTGTGGTAACGTTGGCCGTGCGCCAGGTTACGCGTGAAGAGGTCGGAATGCTGGAAGGGGACTGGCCCGTGCATGGTTTCCAGGTGCCGGACAGCGATTATGAACTGTTCTTAGAGTTGAGCGTTAGTGACACCGGCATCGGTATCGCTCAAAGCAATATGGACAAGCTGTTCAAGGCCTTCAGTCAAATCGACAGCAGTCTGGCGCGCAAATTCGAGGGCACCGGCCTGGGCTTGGCGATGGTCAAGCAACTGACCGAGCTCCATGGCGGTAGTGTAGCGGTCGCCAGTCTCGAAGGGGCGGGTGCCCGTTTTGTGGTTTGGTTACCTATCCGTCGCTCAACCAGTGTGGAGGCGCCGTGGCTGAAATCCTGATCGTCGAAGACAACGCCGCCAACATGCGGCTGGCCCGACTGCTGCTTACCAGTGTCGGACACAGCGTCATATGCGCGGCTGATGCAGAAACCGGTCTGAAGCTTGCTCGCGAGCTTCAGCCAGCGCTGATTCTTATGGACATCCAATTGCCGGGTATGGATGGTCTCAAAGCTACCTCATTGCTCAAGAGCGATGCCCTGACAGCAGCGATTCCGGTCATTGCACTCACTGCCATGGCCATGAAGGAAGACGAAGAAAAAACGCGTCTGGCTGGGTGTAACGCCTACATCATCAAACCTCTGCGCTACAAGGAGCTCTACCGGGTCATCGACACGTTGCTGCAAAACAATCTGCCTCAACAGCCCTCTACTTGAGCTCTCTCCATGCCCAACACCGCCGCTACGCTGTTGATCGTTGACGACGAAACCCACGTCCGCAAACTGCTGAAAATGCTTTTGGAGAATCAAGGGTATCGAACGTTGACTGCCAGTTCGGGCGAGGAGGCGCTCGCCATCGTTGAGCAACAATCGCCTGACTTGATCTTGCTCGACATCATGATGCCCGGCATGGACGGATATGAAGTAGCCCGCCAGCTTAAGTCCAACAAGGCCATGGCGAATATCCCGATCATTATGTTGTCCGCCCTTGGTGAACACAGTGCCCGTATTTCAGGACTCGAGGCGGGCGCAGAGGACTTTCTCAGCAAACCCGTAGAAAGTGCAGAGCTGTGGCTGCGAGTGCGCAATCTGCTAAGGCTCAAGGCCTTTGGCGATTATTTGAAAAGCCATAACTTGATGCTCGAAGAGCAGCTGCAAAAACGCAGTATTGATCTTGAACGATTTCGCTTGGCTATGGACGCCTCTGGCGATGCCATATTCCTGATCAATCGCAGTAGCATGCGACTGATTGAGTTCAACCGACGCGCCTGCCAAGTGATGGGTTATACCGCCGAAGAGCTTCTGTGCAAAACACCCGCCGACCTTGGCGAGCATTCCCTCGAACAATTGAAGCTTATGTATGACCAGATCATCGCCGGCAGAGGCTCAAGCGAACCAGCGGAATCGCGCATCCGCTGCAAGGATGGTAGCTATATCCCGGTAGAGATCCACCGCGAAGCATACAAGGCGGGGGACGACTGGATCATCGTCGGCATTGCGCGTGATATATCCCAGCGCAAGGAAACCGATCAGCGCCTGCTCAAAATGGCCCATTACGATACGTTGACCGGGCTGCCCAATCGAAACCTGTTTTTCACCACCTTACAAATGGGGCTGACCCAGGCGTCGCTCAGTCATTGGAAATTGGCGGTAGTGACCGTTGACCTGGACGAATTCAACAACGTCAATGAAACGTGGGGGCATCTGATGGGTGATCAGATGCTGACGGAGCTGGGAAAGCGATTGACCAACTGCCTCAATGCAAGTGACACATTGGGGCGCATGGACGGTGACGAGTTTGCGCTGATACTGATGATTCGAGAGGGGCAGGTGGACGCCCTGCAAACGGTAGAGCGCATCCGCGAAAAACTTCGGGAGCCTTTTCAGCTCGGTGCTCATTCAACGGTGATGACTGCCAGCATTGGCATTGCGCTGTACCCAAATGACGGGGACGATGCACACGGATTGATCAAGCACGCGAACACCGCCATGTATCAAGCGAAGAAGGTCGGCAGGGATACTTATCGTTTCTATACGGCGCAAATGAATGTGGAGGCGTCGGCTCGTCAATCAATGGAAGCCGCCTTGCGTGAAGCCGTTAGACAGCAGGCGTTTGAGTTGTTTTACCAACCCAAGATCAGCTTAGCCGACGGTCGCGTCTGTGGGCTGGAAGCTCTGTTGCGCTGGCCGCGTCCAGAGCAGGGAAATGTCTCGCCGGCCGTGTTCGTTCCAATACTGGAAAAACTCGGGCTTATTACCGAGGTGGGTAAATGGGTGATCACCCAAGTGTGCAAGCAAATTGCCGATTGGCAACGCGCGGGGGAGATGCCCTTACAGGTGGCGGTCAACGTTTCCGGTCAGCAGATCATCGAAGGTGATCTGATTGCCAGTATCCGGCAGGCGCTGTTGGACCATCAGATCGATCCGCATTGGCTGGAAATCGAACTGACCGAAAGCTCGCTGATGGAGAACACTTCGCACACCATTGCCAGTTTGCAAACCTTGCAGAAAATGGGGGTCAAGGTTTCCATTGACGATTTTGGTACGGGTTATTCAAGTCTTGCGTATCTGCGACGATTTCCGATCGACAAACTCAAGATCGATATCGCCTTCATTCGCGAAGTGACCAGTAATCCCCAGGACGCGGCCATCGCCAAGACAATTATTGAATTGGCTCACAGCCTCAACCTGCAGGTCATCGCTGAAGGTGTGGAGACACCTGAGCAACTGGCATTTCTCAAGGCGAACGGCTGCGATCAGGTGCAAGGCTATCTTTTCAGCAGGCCACTGCCTATCAGGGCGCTGGAAGATTTTCTGCGGGAGCGACAATGCTTCACGTAAGCGATCCAGACCGGATTTTCATCATAAGTCCTCACCTTATTAAAATTTTAAAAGTCCAATTCACTTGGTCTGAAGACAGCTGTCGACGGCATGAGTGAAAAAATCATACTTACGTATCGACCGACACCTTAGTGCATTCGTAGACGTTACAAATGAGTGCTGTGATCGTGCCTGCGAGGACTCGTTGCGGTCAATGTCGGTTCCGACCGCGACCAACTGAGCTCTAAAGCCAAGCAGGCCCGCGAGGCGATGGCGGTGGATACTTTGTCTGTCGTGGCTGACCGAAGTTACTTCAAAACCAAAACAATCCTGGCTTTTCACGCTCCAGGCATCACCGCCTATATGCCCAAGCCGATGACCGCTGAAACCGAGGCTGATGGGCGTTTCGGTAACCATGCCTTCATCTATGACGCGGCAAAAAACTAATACATTCGCCCGGATGGCGAAGCGCTGATCTGGCACTATTCCTACGTTGAAAAAGGCATGAAGCTGCACCGTTATTGGAGTTCGAAATGCCAGGGCTACGCGCTGAAGTCGCATTGCACACCGAGTACGGAGCGACGGGTTCGACGCTGAGAACATGAGGCCGTACTGGAAGAGATGCAAAAAGGTTGCGCAATGCGCAGGAGATGATGCGAATCCGTAAATGGACGGTGGAGCATCCCTTAGGGACGCTTCATCAATGGATGGGTGCAACGCATTTCCAGACGCGGAAGCTGGCATGGGTAAGTGCAGAGATGAGCTTGAACGTGCTCGCCTACAAGTTGAAACGGGTCATGAAAATCATTGGTGCCAATTGTTTGATGAAGGTGCTCTCGACCTGAAAAGTTTCGTTCTGGACGATCTAGATAGCTGTATTACCTTGTCGACGGGCTCCGATGAGACACTGATCATATGGAGCCTAAAGCTAAATCACTCAGCGAACGGCCGTCGGCTCTTCGCGCCGATAATGCTCTAATGCGTTTTTACACACTCTGGGCCGATTGTTGCCGATCCCGAGTGATCGCAGTTGACCCTAGCGGACGTCGGTAAAGGTGGAGACAGCCACATGGCCCTAACGAGATTCAATCTAAGCAAAGCCAGTACGGTTCCGCTGCAGTCACTCGCCACCCGATGCACTATTCAGCCGGTATAGTAGTTCACAAAAAAAGCGGACTAGGACGTTTAAGTCAGTTGCATATGTCGTACAAGCCTACAGTTTAGCCAAAAGCTTACTTAGTTGATGCTTCGCCGCTTCACCTGAATGCGCGCGCTCAAGCAAGCTGCAAGTCATTGACTTGTACATGTCCACGGCCTCGGGCGATGAGGTAACGCTGGCGATCCCGGTATGGATATTGGGCAGCTCACCTACCCTTTAATTGGCCTCGGTTTGCGAAAGGCCTGTCTGACACAAGAAATTTAGGCGGGAACGTCTGCTCTTAGCCG
>Ga0247811_1000414_pt1 | contig 13444 bp, 9 predicted proteins | sample UWRJL134311R1_FD_189018 | JGI IMG/M metagenome (GOLD analysis project Ga0247811, IMG submission 189018) | Plant litter microbial communities from Arlington Agricultural Research Station in Wisconsin, United States - UWRJ-L134-311R-1 | ecosystem: Environmental > Terrestrial > Plant litter >...
GAGGTCGCGGTTCGACTCGAGCACCATGTCGATGAAGTCGACGACGATGATGCCGCCGATGTCGCGCAGGCGCAGCTGGCGCACGATCTCTTCGGCCGCTTCGAGGTTGTTCTTGGTGACGGTCTCTTCGAGGTTTCCGCCCGAGCCGACGAACTTGCCGGTGTTGACGTCGACGACGGTCATGGCCTCGGTGCGGTCGATGACGAGCGAACCACCGGAGGGCAGCCAGACCTTGCGGTCGAGCGCCTTCTCGATCTGCTCGTTGACGCGGTACACGTCGAACGGGTCGTTGGTGCCCTCGAAACGCTCGACGCGGTCGATGAGGTCGGGTGCGACGCCGTTGAGGTAGCTCTGGATGATCTCCTGCGCGTCGTCGCCGTCGATAACGAGCTTGTGGAAGTCCTCGTTGAAGACGTCGCGGATGATCTTGACCAGCAGGTCGGGCTCGGAGTGCAGCAGCGCCGGAGCGTTCGCCGTCTCGATGAGGCGGCTGATCTCGGCCCACTGGTTGGTGAGGCGGCTGACGTCGAGCGTGAGCTGCTCTTCGGTCGCGCCCTCGGCGGCCGTACGCACGATGACGCCGACATTCTCGGGCAGAACCTCTTTGAGGATCTTCTTGAGGCGTGCGCGCTCGGTGTCGGGCAGCTTGCGGCTGATTCCGCTCATCGAGCCGTTGGGCACGTAGACGAGGTAACGGCCGGGCAGCGAGACCTGGCTGGTGAGGCGGGCGCCCTTGTGGCCGATCGGGTCTTTCGTGACCTGCACGAGAACCTTGTCGCCCGGCTTGAGCGCGAGCTCGATGCGGCGGGCCTGGGTCTTGCCGTCGGCGGAGTTCTCTGCGGCGGCGTCCCAGTCGACCTCGCCCGAGTAGAGCACGGCGTTGCGGCCGCGTCCGATGTCGACGAAGGCGGCTTCCATGCTGGGCAGCACGTTCTGCACGCGGCCGAGGTAGACGTTGCCGATGAGCGACATGTCCTGGCTCTTGGCGACGTAGTGCTCGACGAGCACGCCGTCTTCGAGCACGGCGATCTGGATGCGCCCGAACTTGGAGCGCACCACCATCACGCGGTCGACGCTCTCGCGGCGGGCGAGGAACTCGCTCTCGGTGATCACGGGGCGACGACGGCCGGCATCGCGGCCGTCACGGCGGCGCTGCTTCTTGGCCTCGAGGCGGGTGGAACCCTTGACGCGGGTGGGCTCGTTGCTGAGAACGGGCTCGGGGCGCGGCTGGCGGACGCGCACGACGGTGCCGGGGGCGTCGTCGCCGTCGCGGGCTTCTTCGCCGGGGCGGCGGCGCGAGCGGCGGCGCACGGTGCCCGACTCGTCGCCGAGGTCGTTGCTCAGGTCGGTGGTGCGCTCGGCCGAAGCGTCGGCGCCGCGCGGCTGGCGGGGCTGGCGTGCGGGTGCGCGCTCGGGCAGCACCGCGCTCTCCGGCGGGGCCTGGAACAGCAGCGAGGTAGTGGGGCGCGCGGAACGCTTGGGCGCTTCTTCCGCGGTGGCGTCGGCCGCGTCATCCGTCGGCGTCTCGGCCACCGAGGGCTTGCGCGTGCGTGTGCGCGGGGCGGCCTTGACGATAACCTCGTCGACGATGATGTCGTCGACCGGGGTCGTCACGAGGGCTTCGACGGGCTCGGCTGCGGGAGCCGGTTCGGCGGCCGGTGCGGGCGGCGGGGTCACCGCTGCCTTGCGGCTTCCGAAGAGGCCTTTGCGACGCTTGGGTTCGATATTGTCTTTGTCATTCACCACTGGCGGTGTACTCCTAGGCCCTGATGGGAAACCGCGCCGCCCACCGGGTACTCTCTCGTTCGCGCTACGCCTCAGCGATCACGCTGCAAATTCTTCAGGTCAAAAACCGGCATGGTGTGACTGGCGACCCTCTGGTCAAACTGTTCAGTCACTGTCTGCTCTGGTTCTACTTCTTCAGTATGTTCTGCGCCGTCTGTCACTCGGCGCTACTCGGAACTCGCTATCCGACTCGGCCGCATCCACTCGTATCGGATACTCGGCACTGGCCCGGATTGTCGCCCGGTAAGCCTTCTTTGGCGCCAGTTCGAGCGCGGCTCGGCTGGCTACAACCGATTATCGCACGCATTCTCAGTTAGACGTGATTCGACGCGTGCCATAATCCGAGAGTGCCAGACACCCAGGTGAGCAAGCGTCCCGTCGTACTCGCGATCTTCCTCATCGTGGCGGGCGTGATCGGCTGGAGTGCCGCGTTCGCGCTGACCGTCGAGAAGTTCGTGCTGCTCACCGACCCGACCGAGGCGCTCGGCTGCGACTTCAGCCCGCTCGTGCAGTGCACCAAGAACCTCGAGTCGTGGCAGGGGTCGCTGTTCGGCTTCCCGAACCCGATCATCGGTCTCGCGGCCTGGATCGCCCCGATCGTCGTCGGCGTCGCGCTGCTCGCCGGCGCCCGGTTCGCCCGCTGGTTCTGGGTGCTCTTCAACCTCGGCATCGTCGGCGCACTGGCGTTCGTGATCTGGTTGATCAGCCAGAGCGTGTTCGTGCTCGGCACCCTCTGCCCCTGGTGCATGGTGACCTGGAGCGTCACGATCCCGCTGTTCTGGGCGGTCACGCTCTACAACCTGCGAGAGGGCAACGTGCCGGTTCCCGCACCGGTGCGCCGGGTCGCCGGAGCTCTCTACGGCTGGGTGCCGGCGATCACGCTCGCCTGTTACCTGATCGTCGCGGTCATCGCTCAGCTGCGTCTCGACGTGCTCGCGAGTCTCTGATCTGTCTCTCGGTGCGTTCCCAGCTATGACATAGCTGACGGGCGCATTCTCGTGTGGGCGCGACTGGGCGCCGGTGAGAGGAACCGATGAGCAACACCGCCGACAGTGGTAAAAAAGCACGCCGTGAGCACGCCCGCGAACTCGCCCGGCAGGAGCGCGAGGCGGCCAAACGCCGCCAGAAACGCAACCGTGTCTTCATCCAGAGCGGCATCATCGTCGCGGTGCTGGCGGTCGTGGCCATCGTCACCCTGGTGATCGTCAACTCGACGACCACGAGCACGGTCAACCCGAAGAACATGGCGAGCGACGGCATCCTGTTCACCGGCGACGGCACCACGGTCTCCCCCGTCACGACCAAGGCGCTCAAGGTCGGGGCCGACCCCGTGGCGACCGACACGTCGGCGCTCGACTCGACCGTGAACATCGTCACCTACATCGACTATGCCTGCCCGATCTGCCAGAGCTTCGAGACCACCAACGCCGAGCAGATCGACGGCTGGGTCGCCTCGGGCGAAGCGTCGCTCGAGATCCACCCGATCTCGATCCTCGACCGGGTCTCGCTCGGCACGAAGTACTCGTCGCGCGCCGCGAATGCGGCGGTCTGCGTGGCCAACTACGACCCCGACAACTACATGGCCGTGAACGACGCCCTGTTCGCGCAGCAGCCCGAAGAGAACACGAGCGGTCTCGACACCGCCGCGTTGAAGACGTTGGTGGCGGATGCTGGCGCCGACGGCGACGACGTCGCGTCGTGCATCGGCGACAAGACGTTCGGCGACTGGGTGACCGCGGCGACCGACCTGGTCTCGTCGGGCAAGCTCGCGAGCGACACGGTGACCGAGTTCGTCGGAACGCCGACCGTGCTCGTCAACGGCCAGCTGTACCAGGGAGCCGTCGACGACGCCGACGCGTTCGCCACGTTCGTGTCGCAGGTTGCGGCGGGCTAACCCCTGACGCCGGTTGCGTAGGTCGCTCAGCGACCGTATCGAAACCCCCGCAACGCGAGAACGCCCGCACGGACTACCGTGCGGGCGTTTTGTGATTTCGATACAGGCCGTAGACGGCCTTACTCAACCAGCGATGCGATTAGAACCAGAGCACCGACGCCTTGCGACGTTCGTGTCGCAGGTGGCGGCCGGTTGATCGCCGGTTGAGTAGGTCGCTCAGCGACCGTATCGAAACCCCCGCAACGCGAGAACGCCCGCACGGACCACCGTGCGGGCGTTCCGTGGTTTCGATACACGCGCTAGAGCGCGTTACTCAACCAGCGTTATCGGTTAGAACCGAGCGCCGACGCGTTCGCCGCGTTCGTGTCGCAGGTGGCGGCGGGCTAACCCTGACGCCGGTTGAGTAGGTCGCTCAGCGACCGTATCGAAACCCCCGCAACGCGAGAACGCCCGCACGGACTACCGTGCGGGCGTTCTGTGGTTTCGATACAGGCCGTAGACGGCCTTACTCAACCAGCGATGCGATTAGAACCAGAGCGCCAGCTCGCGCTGGGCCGACTCGACCGAGTCGCTGCCGTGCACGAGGTTCTGCTGGACCTTGACGCCCCAGTCGCGGCCGAGGTCGCCGCGGATGGTTCCGGGGGCGGCGCTCGTGGGGTTGGTGGCTCCGGCGAGAGAGCGGAAGCCCTCGATGACGCCGTTGCCGGCGACGCGGATCGCGACGATCGGGCCGCTCTCCATAAATTCGACGAGGGGCTCGTAGAACGGCTTTCCCTCGTGCTCGGCGTAGTGCGCGGCGAGCAGTTCGCGGCCGGCTTCGACGAGCTTGATGTCGACGAGCTGGTATCCCTTCGCCTCGATGCGGCGCAGGATCTCGCCGGTCAGGTTGCGGGCTACACCGTCGGGCTTGACGAGTACGAGTGTTTCTTCGACGCTCATGCGTTATCTCCAGGGTTGGGGTTGGCGGCTGCGAATGCGGCCTTCTGGTGGTCAATTTGGCGTCCGCGCACGAAGCAGAAGATCCAGATCGCGACGAAGCACGCCGCGATGAAGAACATCAGCGGCACGAGGAAACCGGTGGCGAGCAGCACGGCCTGCAGCACCCAGCCGAGCCAGATGCCCCATGGGTAGCGCAGCAGTGAGCTGGTGAGGAACAGCGCGAGGATGAGCAGCGCTCCCCCGCCGAACGCGAGGCCGGGGTCGAGCGACTTGAGACCGTAGACCACGAGCGTGACGAAGAACGCGAGCACGGCCTCGAGCGCGAGCACGATCGACAGCAGCATCTCGGTGACCGAGCGTGCCCGGCGCTGGCGCGGAGCGCGCCCGGGGGTGGGGGCCGTCGCGGTCATCGCTTCCACTTGCCTGCCGTCGCGAGCGTGATGGCGTCGCCGACGAGGGTGATCGAGCCGGTGACGAGCACCGCGCGCTTCTCCCCCTCGGACGCCCACTCGCGTGCCGCCTCGAGAGCGTTCTCGGGCGACTCGTCGGTGTAGATCTCTTCGGTGTACTCGCGCACGATGTACGCGAGGTCGTCGGCGGCGACGGCGCGGTCGGACTCCGACTGCGTCACGTAGAACCGTGTGGCGATCGGCGCGAGCGCCGAGACGATGCCGTCGGCGTCTTTGTCTTGCAGCACGCCGATCACGACGGCGACCTCGTCGAAGGTGAAGTAGCTGCCGATCGCCTTGGCGAGGGCGGCGGCGCCGTGCGGGTTGTGCGCGGCGTCGACGAGCACGGTCGGCTCGGTGCCCACGATCTGCAGGCGGCCGGGCGAGGTCGCGGTCTGCAGCCCCTCGGCGAGCACGTCGCCGACGAGCGGCTGGCTTCCGCCGCCGAGGAACGATTCGACCGCGGCGATCGCGAGAGTGGCGTTCTGCGCCTGGTGGTCGCCGAACAGCGGCAGGAAGAGGTCGGGGTAGCTGGCCGCGAGTCCCTTGACCGAAATGACCTGGCCGCCCACGGCGACGGTCGTCGATTCGAGCGCGAACTCGGTGCCCTGCACCGCGAAGGTGGACTCGGTCAGCTCGGCCGCTCTCTGCAACTCGGCGAGGGCATCCGGAGCCTGAAGGGCCGAGACCACGTTGGCGACGGGCTTGATGATGCCCGACTTGGTCTTCGCGATCTCGGCGACGGTGTTGCCGAGGCGCTGCGTGTGGTCGAGCGCGATCGGCGTGAACACGGCGACCTGGCCGTCGGCGACGTTGGTGGAGTCCCATTCGCCGCCCATGCCGACCTCGATCACGGCGACGTCGACGGGTGCGTCGGCGAAGCTCGCGAAGGCGAGCACGGTGAGCGCCTCGAAGAAGGTGAGCTCGGGCTCTCCGGCCGTGGCCAGCTCGGCGTCGATGAGGAGCAGGTAAGGACGGATGTCTGCCCAGTTCTCGACGAGCGCGCGGTTGGTGATGGGGCTGCCGTCGATCACGATGCGCTCGTTCACGCGGGTGAGATGCGGGCTCGTGAGCAGGCCGGTCTTGAGACCGTAGGCGCGCAGGATGCTCTCGGTGATTCGGCTCGTCGACGTCTTGCCGTTGGTTCCGGCGATATGGATGATCGGGTAGGCGCGGTGCGGATCGCCGAGCAGCTCGACGGCGCGGCGGGTCGGCTCGAGGCGCGGCTGCGGGTTGCCCTCGCCGATGCGGGCGAGCAGCTCGGCGTAGACATCGTCGGCGCCCGACTGGAACTCGTTGTCGTCGAAGTCGTACTCGGAGTCGTCGTCGAGGTTGGTTCCCTCGTTGCCGGCCTGCAGGAAGTCGGGGAGGCCGGATCCGTCGTCGACGAAGTCCGGCTCCTCGTCGGGCTCTTGCCCCGGCTCTTCGTCGTAGCCCTGATAGTCGTTGTCGCCGGGGTTCTCGTTCTTCTTAGACATCTACTGATGCCGCCTTCCACAGATCGATAACCAGTACACCAGTGTTCGCGTACTGATCGGGAGTCAGAGTTGTGCGCTGCGAGCCGGCCTGCACCTCGGTCGCCGCCGAAACGGCGGGATCCTCGGCGAGCACGAGCTCGAATCGGGTCGCGAGCGTGTCGGCCGCGATGGTCGCCTTGTACTCGGTGAGTGCCGCGATGTCGTCGTCGCGGTCGCCGCGGATGGTCATCGAGATGCGGTCGCTCACGTCGAGGCCGGCGGCCTTGCGGGTGTCTTGCACGGCGCGGATGATGTCGCGGGCGAGTCCCTCGGCCTCGAGCTCGGGCGTGGTCTCGGTGTCGAGGATCACGAACCCGCCGTCGGCGAGGAAGGCGATAGCGTTCGACGCGTCGGCCGACTGCAGTTCGAGCTCGAACTCGGCGGGCAGCAGCTCGACGCCGCCGACCACGACCGTGTCGCCCGACGCCTGCCAGTCGCCCTCGCGCGCGGCCTTGATGACGGACTGCACCTGCTTGCCGATGCGCGGGCCGGCGGCACGCGAGTTCACGGTGAGCTTCTGCGAGATGCCGAAGCGCTCGAAGCTGTCGGCCTCGAGGGCGCTGAAGACGACGTCCTTGACGTTGAGCTCCTGCAGCAGGATGTCGCCGAACTGCCCGAGCGCGGCCCCGTCGTCGCTCACGACGGTGAGCTTCGCGAGGGGCAGGCGCACACGCAGGCTCTTCGCCTTGCGCAGCGACAGGCCGGCGCTCGCGATGGCGCGCACGCGGTCCATGACGGTGACGAGGTCGTCGTCGGCCGGGAACGCCTCGGCGTCTGGCCAGTCTTCGAGGTGCACGCTGCGTCCGCCGGTGAGTCCCTGCCAGATCTCGTCGCCGACGAGCGGGATGAGCGGCGCCGCGATACGGGTGAGCGTCTCGAGCACGGTGTACAGGGTGTCGAACGACTCGGTGTCGTCGCCGGTCCAGAAGCGGTCGCGGCTGCGGCGCACGTACCAGTTGGTGAGTACGTCTCCGAAGTCGCGCAGCTTGAGGGCCGCCGTCGGGCTGTCGAGCGCCTCGAGTTCGGTGGTGACGTCGAGGATGAGCTGGCGTGTCTTGGCGAGCAGGTAGCGGTCGAGCACGTTGGTCGAGTCGGTGCGCCAGGTGGCGGTGTAGCCCTCGGCCGATGCCGCATTGGCGTAGAGCGTGAAGAAGTAGTACGTGCTCCACAGCGGCAGCAAGAACTGCCGGGTGCCCTCGCGGATCGCCTCTTCCGTGACGATCAGGTTGCCGCCCCGGATGACGGAGGACGACATGAGGAACCAGCGCATCGCATCCGCACCGTCACGGTCGAAGACCTCGGAGACGTCCGGGTAGTTGCGCAGCGACTTCGACATCTTCTGTCCGTCGCTACCGAGCACGATTCCGTGGCTGATCACGTTTTTGAACGCGGGCCGGTCGAAGAGCGCGGTCGACAGGGTGTGCAGCGTGTAGAACCAACCGCGGGTCTGGCCGATGTACTCGACGATGAAGTCGGCGGGGTTGTGAGCCTCGAAGAATTCGCGGTTCTCGAACGGGTAGTGCACCTGCGCGAACGGCATCGAACCCGAGTCGAACCAGACGTCGAGCACGTCTTCGATGCGGCGCATCGTCGACTGGCCGGTGGGGTCGTCGGGGTTCGGGCGGGTCAACTCGTCGATGAACGGGCGGTGCAGGTCGGGCTCGCCCTCGGCGTTCAGCGGCAGGCGGCCGAAGTCGGCCTGGATCTCGTCGAGCGAGCCGTAGACGTCGACGCGCGGGTATTCGGGGTTGTCGCTCTTCCAGATCGGGATCGGGCTGCCCCAATAGCGGTTGCGCGAGATCGACCAGTCGCGGGCGTTGCCCACCCACTTGCCGAACTGGCCGTCTTTGACGTTGTCGGGAACCCAGTTGATCTCCTGGTTGAGCTCGCCCATGCGGTCGCGGAATTCGGGCACACGCACGAACCAGCTCGACACTGCCTTGTAGATCAGCGGGTTGCGGCAGCGCCAGCAGTGCGGGTAGCTGTGCTCGTAGCTCGCGACGCGCACGAGACGGCCGGCGGCGCGCAGCTGCTGGGTGAGCGGCTTGTTGGCGTCGAAGACCTGGAGTCCCGCGACGCCCTCGATGTTGGAGAGGAACTTTCCGCCGTCGTCGACGGAGATGATCACGGGGATGCCGGCGGCGGCGCAGACCAGTTGGTCGTCTTCGCCGTAGGCGGGGGCCTGGTGAACGATGCCGGTGCCCTCGCCGGTGGCGACGTAGTCGGCCACGAGGATCTGCCACGCGTTCTCGGTGCCGTACTCGTCGGTGTCGGCGTAGTAGTCCCAGAGCCGGTCGTAGGTGACGCCGTTCAGGTCGGCGCCGAGCACGGTGCGGGATACGGCTGCCTTCGCAGCATCCGCGCTTTCGTATCCGAGGTCCTTGAAGTAGGCGGCGACGGTGTCGGATGCGAGCAGGTACTCGGCCACTCCCTCGGCAGCGCCGTCGCCGGCCCCCAGCGGGCCGCTCGGCAGCACCGAGTACTCGATGGCGGGCCCGACGGCCAGTGCGAGGTTCGTCGGCAGGGTCCACGGCGTGGTCGTCCAGGCGAGGGCGCGCACGGCCGTGAGTCCGAGAGCCTCGGCCTTCGCGCCGTCGAGCGGGAAGGTGACCGTGACGGTCTGGTCCTGGCGCATCTTGTAGACGTCGTCGTCCATGCGCAGTTCGTGGTTCGAGAGCGGGGTCTCGTCGTGCCAGCAGTAGGGCAGCACGCGGAAGCCCTCGTAGGCGAGGTTCTTGGTGTGCAGCTGCTTGAACGCCCAGATGACGCTCTCCATAAAGGTGACGTCGAGGGTCTTGTAGTCGTTCTCGAAGTCGACCCAGCGCGCCTGGCGGGTGACGTACTGCTGCCACTCGTCGGTGTACTTGAGCACCGACTCGCGGGCCTTCGCGTTGAAGGCGGCGATGCCCATGTCTTCGATCTCGCTCTTCTCTGTGATGCCGAGCTGCCGCATCGCTTCGAGTTCGGCGGGAAGGCCGTGGGTGTCCCAGCCGAAGCGACGGTGTACCTGCTTGCCGCGCATGGTCTGGAAGCGCGGGAAGAGGTCTTTCGCGTACCCGGTGAGCAGGTGGCCGTAGTGCGGAAGTCCGTTGGCGAAGGGCGGGCCGTCGTAGAAGACCCACTCGTCGGCGCCCTCGCGGTTCTCGACCGAGGCGAGGAAGGTGTTGTCCGTCGCCCAGTAGGCGAGCATCGCCTCTTCGATCGAGGGGAAGTTCGGGGAGGCGGGAACGCCTGCTCCTTCAGAATTACGGGGGTACGACATCTCACTCCAGATCGTTTTGTCATCTGAACGAGGACGCTTTCCTGTTACGGAAAACGCGGTACCACCCCGCTTGCCGGCGTGTGAGCGCCGACCGCTTGTTCTTTGGCTGTGACGGGCCAGTCCCGGTCGGTTCTACTGGGGCGGCGAGGCCCGTTCTTCCGACGACTCCCCGGTGATGACCGGATCGGTGTCTGTGCGACCATCCTACCGGCGATCCGCGCGATCCGCCGTGCCCGGCGGCACAGTGCCGTGCCCGGCAGGCGATGAGAAGTCTCTCATCGGGTCGCAGCGGTGGCGAGACTGCGGAAGACTGGAAGCCATGCGCAGATTCGCGATGGGTTCGGCGACCGGCGTCGCGGTCGTCGCCGCGCTCGCACTCGGCGCCATCGGCGTGGTCTACGCGGTGACCCCCGGCGAGCACTCCGTCGCTCTGAGCGGAGTCGACCCGATCGAGGCCGAGCCCACGAGCACCCCCGAGCCGGCCGCGCGCGCGGTGCCGACGCAGACACCGGCCCCGATTCCGCTGCAGACCGATGCGCCCGCACCCCCCGTGGCCGAGGTACCCGCGCCGAAGCCGGTGCAGCCGGCCCCGGTCGTGCCCGCGCCGGCTCCCGCACCCGAACCGCAGCCCGCCGCGCCCGCCACTCCCGTCGAGGTGACGCCGCAGGCGCCGCACGGCGTCGGCGACTGGACCGACGACGACAAGCACGGCGATGACGACGGCGACGGGGGCGGCAGCGGCGACGGCTGGGGAGATAAAGACGGCGGTTGGAAAGACGGCGACGGCCACGGAGACTACGACCGCGACTGGCGCGACGGCGACTCGGACCACGACGGCGACTGGGGCGACGACCAGCACCACGACTGGGGTTAGAGCTTTCTCACCTCGGGCTCTACGGCATTTCATCTGTGCTTCCGACAATCGAGGTGCCCGGGCTCAACGGTGAGCGGGCGACGCTTAAGGAGTCGTGATGAACGTCAAGAGCAGGTGGGTGGCCGTCGCCGCCACGGGGGCGATCGGTGTCGGGCTCGTCATCGCCAGTCCCGCCTCCGCGCAGCCGGCCGCCGAGAATCGCACTGCCGCTTCTCGATCGACGTGGGCCGCGGTGACCGAGCTCGTCTGGACGGCCGAGAAGGCCGCGCGCGCCGACACCCGCGCACGCGCCGAAGCGAAAGAGGCCGCCGTGCGGGCCGCGGCAGAAGCGCAAGCGGCGGCGGATGCTGCGGCTGCAGCCCAAGCGGCCGCTTCCGCCCGCGCTGCGGAGTCTCCCTCCACGACCACCCGACGGCCGGCCGCCCGCCCCGCGGCTCCCCCTGCGGCGCCCGCCGCACCCGCACCGGCTCCCGCCGCACCCGCGCCTGCTCCCGCACCGGCCCCGGCCCCGGCACCGGCCAGACCCGCACCCGCACCCGCACCGGCCCCGGCCGACCCCGGGCGCGACGACCACGGCGGCCGACACGACGGCGGCCATGACGGTGACGGCCGGGGTGGCGGCGACCACGGCGGCGGAGACCACGGCGGGTGGGGTGACGACGGGCGCGGCGGCGGACGCCACTAGACACGCTGCGAACAGCGCCCGGCGCGGCTATTTGAGCCGGTACCCCATGCCGCGCACGGTCTCGATGCGGTCGGCGCCGAACTTCGCCCGCAGGTAGCGCACGTACACGTCGACCACGTTGGAGCCCGGATCGAAGTCGAGTCCCCAGACCCGGCTGAGCAGCTGTTCGCGGCTCAGCACCTGGTCGGGGTGGGTGAGAAACTCCTCGGCGAGAGCGAATTCGCGCGCCGAGAGGTCGACTTCGACGTCACCGACGGTCGCCCGGCGGGTGAGCGCGTCGAGCGTGAGGTCGCCGCGACTGAGCGTCGTGGTGACCTGGGTCGTGGCATCCCGAAGCCGGAGGCGCACCCGGGCGAGCAGCTCGTCGAAGCGGAAGGGTTTCGGAATGTAGTCGTTCGCCCCGCCCTCGAGCCCCGCGACGGTGTCTTCGACGCCGGTGCGGGCGGTCAACATGATGATCGGCAGCGTGGCGTTCACGGCGCGGATGCGGCGCAGCACCTCGAAGCCGTCGATGCCGCTGAGGCCCACGTCGAGCAGCACGAGCGAGTGGTTGCCGCTGAGAGCGAGTGCCAGCGCCCCGTCGCCGTCGCCCACCACGGTCGTCGAGTATCCGGCCGCGCGCAGGCCTTTGTCGATGAAGAGCGAGATACGGGTTTCGTCTTCTGCGATCAGGATATTGCTCACAAGGCCTCAGTATCCTCGTTTTGCGGTGCGTCGAGAACGGGTACCACTATGCCGAATCGCGACCCCTCGCTCGACGAATCCAGGCTCACCCGGCCGCCGTGTGCCATCGCGATGGTCTTGACGATCGGGAGGCCGAGTCCGGACCCTTGGATGCCACGCCCCGTGTCCGCGCGTCCGAAGCGCTCGAAGATGCGCTCCTCGGCCTCTGTCGGGATGCCGTGACCGCGGTCGGCCACCCAGAACTCCACGGCGGAACCGTCGCCCGTGCTGCCGATGTCGATGCGCGATCCCGGCGGCGAGTACTTCGCCGCGTTGTCGACCAGCTGCAGCCACGCCTGCGTGATGCGGCCGGGGTCGAGACTCGTGCTCAGGTGGGCGACCCCGGCGAGCACCCAGTCGTGGTCGGGGATGACGCTCGCTTTCGCGAACACGTCGGAGGTCAGGTCGGCCACGTCCGTGGGGGTGCGGGCCAGCGTCATCCGTTGTGCTTCGGCGAGCGACTCGATGTCGTCGACGAGCCGGGTCATGCGGTCGAGCTCGTCGATCGCGAGCGCGCGCGTCGCCTCGACCTCGGATACGTTGGCGGCCTCGAGCAGCTCGAGGTGGCCGCGCACGATGGTGATCGGCGTCTTCAGCTCGTGGCGCACGTCGTCGAGCAGCTGGCGTTGGCTCGTCATGGCACGGTCGAGGCGGTTGAGCATGCCGTTGACCGTCTCGGTGAGGGCGGAGATGTCGTCGCGGCCGACGACGGGGATGCGCTCGCCGCGGTCGCTCGCGGTGATGCGCGAGGCCGCGATGCGCAGCTGCCGCAGCGGCCGCAGCAGCCGGCCGGCCACGAACCAGCCGACGAGCCCGATCGCGACGAGGGTCACCGCGGCGACGATCGTGTAGGTGCCGAACGCCGCTCGCAGTTCGTCGAGCTCGGCGTCGACGTCGAGGGCCGCGACGTAGATCGCCGGCTGCGGGTCGCCCTCCACGGCGATGGGCGTCGCGATGTAGCGCACCGTGCCCACGCTCGAGATGGCGGTGCCGAGGTGTACGCCGCCGTCGGACGCCTCGTCGACGACGCGCTGCACGAACCCCGGGTCGTCTTCGAGGTGGAAGGAGATGTCGACGCCGGGCACGAGGGTGGCCTCGCCGCCGACGATGCCGAGCGCGCTCTCGTTGCGGCCCGGGATGACCCGGGCGAGGATCGCCTCGAGCGCTTCGGCCGTCGTGGTGAAGGTGACCCCGTCGGGCGGTTCTTCGGCGTCGGGCTCGGTGGCGACGGCGTCCGACTCGCCCGTCACGACGAACCGCGCCGACTCGACGTGCGCGACCAGCAGGTCGTCGATCTGGCTGACGATGCGGTCGCG
>Ga0247811_1000416_pt1 | contig 13435 bp, 11 predicted proteins | sample UWRJL134311R1_FD_189018 | JGI IMG/M metagenome (GOLD analysis project Ga0247811, IMG submission 189018) | Plant litter microbial communities from Arlington Agricultural Research Station in Wisconsin, United States - UWRJ-L134-311R-1 | ecosystem: Environmental > Terrestrial > Plant litter >...
CCTTCTGTTCAGGAAAAATGGAAAGACGAGGTTCCGAAAGAAAGTACTAAGGTTTTAGATATTCAGGGGAATAAATTAGAGAAGTACTCGTTTTAATCAAATTATTCGAAAAAAAAATAATTCATTCCGTAGGAATGTCTTATCGGTAGAATGAGAATTAGGATTGAGGTTTTACGTTCCGTAGGAACGTTTGATTATGACATATATGTTTTATTCTGTTTAAAAAACAAGTGTCTCTGCAGGACACCGTGCAAAACAATGCTATTTTTTTTACCAATGGGTATTCCTAACGGAATATTGATTATTGTTGTTGATGCAAACCAACCAAATAAAAATAAACAATTCGTTCTCAGTGTTTTTTTTTGTTTAATCTTTTTATAATTATTAATCAAAATACAAAACCCGACAGGTTTTAAATCTGTCGGGTTTGAATATTAGAATCAAATTGGAATTTGGATTTTCTAAAATTGGAATTTAAAAATCTTATTCTACCAATTCCACAAATTTAAACTCACCTTCAACAGCCACTTTAGTCAAACCGTGTTTAGATAAGTTTTTCATAGAGGCATCCCATTTTTTACCGCTCAAATTCGCAGTAATTTTTAGTTGCTGCAGATCCATTTTGTTTTCATTTCCTTTCAATAAATCTACGATGAATTTTTCTTCGTCAGACAATTCAACCTGAGCTTGTTTTTTCTCCGGACGCATTTGCGGGAACAATAAAACTTCCTGAATAGAGGCGTTGTTTGTTAAGTACATAATCAAACGGTCCATACCAATTCCCATTCCGGATGTTGGAGGCATACCGTATTCAAGGGCTCTCAAGAAATCCTCGTCGATAATTCCGTTAGCCTCATCATCACCTTTTGCAGCCAAACGCATTTGGTCTTCAAAACGCTCACGCTGATCAATTGGGTCATTCAATTCTGAGTATGCATTTGCGATTTCTTTACCACAAACCATCAATTCAAAACGCTCAGTCAATTCAGGATTATCACGGTGTTCTTTACAAAGAGGTGACATTTCTTTAGGATAATCTGTAATGAAAGTAGGCTGAATATAATTTCCTTCGCACTTCGCTCCAAAAATCTCATCAATCAGTTTTCCTTTTCCCATTGTTTTATCAACGTCGATTCCCATTCCTCTCGCAGCTTCAAACAATTCGTCTTCACTTTTTCCAGAAATATCAAAACCAGTAAAATGTTTGATAGAATCTGTCATGGTAACACGAGCGTAAGGCGCTTTAAAGTTAATTTGGTGCTCACCAAAAGTAACTTCACTGGTTCCGTTTACGGCAATCGCACAATGCTCAAGCAAACCTTCAGCAAATTCCATCATCCAGTTGTAGTCTTTGTAGGCTACATATATTTCCATTGCGGTAAATTCAGGATTGTGCGTTCTGTCCATTCCTTCATTTCTAAAGTTTTTAGAGAACTCATAAACACCTTCAAAACCACCAACAATTAATCTTTTTAAATACAATTCGTTTGCAATACGCATGTAAAGCGGCATATCAAGCGAATTGTGATGCGTAATAAACGGACGTGCCGCAGCACCACCAGGAATCGATTGTAAAACAGGAGTTTCAACTTCAAGATAACCTGCATCGTTAAAATAACCACGCATTGCAGTATACAACTTTGTACGTTTGATGAAATTTTCCTTTACTTGCGGATTCACAGTTAAGTCTACATAACGCATTCTGTAACGTAATTCCGGGTCATTAAAAGCATCGTGCACGTTTCCTTCCTCATCTACTTTTGGTAACGGAAGCGGACGCAGTGTTTTGCTCAAAAAAGTAAATCCGTCAACACGAATACATTGTGCGCCTACTTTTGTAGTAAACAATTCACCTTCAATACCAATAAAATCTCCTAAATCGGTTAATTTTTTAAATACGGTGTTGTACAAAGTTTTATCATCACCTTCACATAATACATCGCGATTCACGTACAATTGCAAACGCCCTTCACTATCCTGCAATTCAGCAAAACAAGCTTTTCCCTGATCTCTAACACTCATCAAACGCCCGGCAACAATCACTTTTTTACCTTCTTCAAAAGACTCCTTAATTTGCTTTGAAGTGTGATTTACAGGAAAAAGATTAGCCGGATAAGGATTGATTCCTAAGTTGCGTAAGTTTTGAAGTTTTTCTCTTCGGATGATTTCTTGTTCTGATAATGCCATTTTGTGCTCTTTTTTAAGTGTGCAAAGATAAAGAAAAGAATGTAGAATTTAGAATGCAGATTTTAGATTTTTTGAAGCAGAAAATTATCGTATTTCAATCCCGTTTAGTCCCGCTATCCGCTTGTATCTTTTTTGCAGAAAAAGCAAAAAAGGATACCGCTTCTATCGGGGCTATTTTAGAAGTTATAGTTTTCAAAAGACTTTTTAGTTTTGGCGTATTTGTCATTTAGGTTTTTTTGTCATTTCGACGAAGGAGAAATCACACTAGGAATTCCGTAAAGAAAATCGCCAGTCTTTGTCGAGTTACCAGTGTGATTTCTCCTTCGTCGAAATGACATACAGGATGAATAAATGGTATTTGATAAAAAATGAGACCAACTCAAAAACTCTTTATCTTAGCAATTCAAAAACCTTAGCCTTTTCAAAAAAATGAACAAAATAAAAGCCTTACTATTTCTAATTCTCCTAACAAGTTGTCAAGTCACAGAAACCATAACTATGAATCCAGACGGAAGTGGCAATATCGAACTTTATCATATTCGTGATGAAAATAGTATTGATCAATTAGGAAGGCCGGCAAACGCCAAACAAGAAAAATTTAGAGATACAATGTTTGTCTTTCAGGATTATATTAAAATGTACCACGAAACTTTTGTAAAACTTAGTAAATCAGACCAAGATATATTACTAAAACATGCCAATGTTAAAATGCGTATAAAAGTAGATCCGATCCAAAGGGAACATTTTTATGTTACTTCATTTGATTTTAATAAAGTAGAAGAAATACCAGATATTGTTGAGAGTTTCAGTTTATCAAACTCTTTAAAAGAAAATCATAAACTGATAAATCAATTTTTTAAAATAAAATATGTTTTTGACGGATCAACTTTTAAAAGAAACGTAATAATTGTAGATGAGAGAAAATACGATAAATTAAAAGAAGAATACCAAAATAGGACAAGAGCATTTAATAATCCTAAATTGGCACAATCCTATACTTTACAATATAGTTTTCCCAGAAAAATAAAATGGATTTCAAATTCAAATGCTATTATCAGTCCGGATAAAAAGACATTGAAATTAGAATTTAAACTTGTAAATTGTTTTAAAAATCCAGAAGACATGAATTTAGAAGTGGTTTTAGAGTAAAATATAGTAAAACATAAATATTAAAAATAAATCTGAGATGAATGGGGTAAAAACAAAAAAACGCAGCACCTTAGCATCTCAGCATCTCAGAGTCTTTAAAATAAAATAGAGTTCGTATCTTTGATAAAAATTAACCATTATGAAATTATATAAGTTACTTAGTTTTTCTTTTTTGCTGGCTGTATTAACGAGCTGTACTTTTACTGAAAACATTTATGTAAACGATGACGGAACCGGAAAATTCTCTGTAGACTTAGACGGTTCAGCTTTAATGGAAATGGCGGGCGATCAAATAGGAAGCCAAATGGGAGCCGATGCCAATAAAAATATCGATTCTACTTTTACCTTCAAACAATTGCTTGAAGAGAAAAAAGACAGTATTGCATTGTTGTCTCCGGAAGCGCAGCAGGAAATTAAAAAACTCGAAAATTTCACGGTAAATACAAAAATGAATGCTGAGAAAAAGCAGTTTTTAATGACTGTTTCTACTGATTTTAAAAACGTAAACGAATTACAGGATATTTTACAATCTGCAGGTGCACTTCAAAAATTAGAAAGTGGCGGCAATACTGCTTCACCAATTCCGGGTGGTTTAGGAAACAACAACAGTAAATTAAGTTATACCTACGACGGCAAGAAATTTACGCGTAAAGCGACAATCGACAAGCAGAAAGCAGCTGAAAAAGCCAAAGATTCTACAGCAGATATGTCCAATATGATTTTTGCTTCGTCAAATTATATCATCAAATATCATTTTCCTAAACGCATCAAAAAAGTATCAAATCCAAGTGCTTTATTCAGCGAAGACCGAAAATCAATTACAATTCAATACCCATTCAAGGATTATATGGAGAATCCTGACAAACTTAACTTTGACGTCGAGTTTGAAAAATAATAAAAATGAATAAAAAAATTCAACTTCAAGATTTAGGAAGAAAAGATTATAAATTGACGTGGGAATATCAGGAAGAAATTTTTAAAGACATTGTCGATTTAAAAATCAAAAACAGGAGAGAAGAACTCGATTTGCCAACCCCAAATTATCTGCTGTTTGTAGAACATCCGCATGTATATACTTTAGGAAAAAGCGGCGATTTAGAGAACTTATTATTAAACGAAAAACAGCTGGAAGCAAAAGGAGCGACCTTTTATAAAATCAATCGCGGTGGTGATATTACGTATCACGGACCCGGACAAATTGTAGGTTATCCGATTCTGGATTTAGAAAATTTCTTTACCGATATTCATAAATATCTGCGTTTTCTCGAGGAATCTATTATTCTAACGTTAGAAGAATATGGTTTAAAATGCGGCCGCAGTGAAGGCGAAACCGGAGTCTGGCTGGATGTTGGAACTCCGTTTGCACGAAAAATCTGTGCACTTGGTGTACGCGCTTCGCGCTGGGTAACAATGCACGGATTTGCCTTAAATGTAAATGTCGATCTGGGTTATTTTGATAATATTATTCCGTGCGGGATTCGTGGCAAAGGCGTTACGTCATTACAAGTAGAACTTGGCGTGGAAAGAGTAGATGAAGCTGAGGTAAAAGCCAAAATCATAAAACATTTGACTCAATTATTTGAGGCTGAATTTATTTAGTGGCTGCTAAAATTCCAGTTCTAATTGTTCCGGTAAAAGTCTAAAACTCATTCGGTGGTATTTTGTCGTCCCAAATTCCCTAATAGCATCGCGATGTTCTTTAGTAGGATATCCTTTGTTCTGTTTCCAGTTATACATGGGATATTCTTCGTGAATTTGTTCCATATATTCATCGCGGTATGTTTTTGCTAAAACAGAAGCGGCCGCAATACTTAGAAACTTAGCATCTCCTTTTATAATACTTTGATTCGGAATTGATTTTAATAATTCTATTTCTTCTTTAGAAAATTGTCTTCCAAAAGTATTTTTTAAGCCCAGTTTTGCATTCAAAGCACGATTTCCGTCCACAATAATATATTCGGGAATATGCTTGAGTTTTAAGATGCATTCCTGCATGCCCTTCATGGAAGCGTTTAAAATGTTTATTTCGTCAATTTCGTTTGGGAACAAGTGTGTGACCGAAAAACAAACGGCATGTTCTTCTATTACGGGTTTTAAAAGAGTTCTTGCTTTTTCAGACAATTGTTTACTATCATTTAAAAATTTATTTTCAAACGCAGCCGGCAAAATAACAGCAGCTGCGGTAACAGGACCTGCCAAACAGCCACGTCCGGCTTCGTCAGTTCCTGTTTCTAAAATAAATCCCGAGTAGTTAAGTTGAAGCATGCTTTTTTGAAAACAATATTATAGATTCCTGAAAAGTATTTTTTATAAAACGAAAATGCAAAGATAGATAGATTCATCGATTAGATAAAAAATGTATCGTCTTAATTTTTAGTGATCTCTTGATTCTGTCTTTTAATAGTGAATAGAACCTGAATTGGACTCATTTTTCAGTTTCGGATCTCTTATTTCTAATTTATATTTTAAAAACTTCTAAATACTAACAATTTGTTTTTTTTTCGTTTATACGTTTTTATCTTTTACCTTTGCTTGACAAATTTTGTCGAAATAATTACATATAAAGCCATCAAATGAGAATATTCATTTTTCTATATCTATTAGTTGTACCAGCCTTATTGTTTTCTCAGGAAAAAACTACTTCTCAAAAAAATAGTTTAGACATGAATACACAATATTCAAGTATAACAGATACCGTAAAAAAGAAAAAGGCAAAAATAGCTACGATAGACCAATATCAAATTATTACACTCGAACATGATACTACTTTTGTAGATACATCATTGACAATAAAAAGTGCGTATAAACATAATCATCTCCGCAAAGATCTTTTTGGTCTTTTAGAGTTTTCTAATATTGGCCAGCCATTAAACACATTGCAATATAGTTTAACGAGTTTTTCACCATATCCGGAAATTGGGTTCAGTGCTAAACATTCGAATTATATAGAGGCAGATGAAATTAGGTATTACTCGGCAGCGACGCCGTTGACAGAATTATTTTTTAACAGCACAATAAACAAAGGTCAGAATGTAGATTCCTTTATTACGTTGAATACTTCAAAAAACTTTAATTTATCGATCGCTTACAGAGGTTTGCGCTCTGAAGGAGATTACATAAATCAGCTCGTAAGCGCAGGAAATTTCAGGTTTACAACAAGTTACGCTACCACAAACAGAAGATATGCCTTAAATGCACATTACACTTATCAGGATAATTTGAATGAAGAAAATGGCGGTATTACGACGCCGGCAGATTTTGAAAGTGATAAACAAGATTTCAAAAACCGTCAGAGACTGCAGGTTTACCTAACAGATGCACAGTCATTTTTAAAAGGAAGACGAATGTTTTTTGACCATGCTTTCAGAATAAATCGAACTGATGGCAGTAATAATTTATATGTAACGCATCAATTTAATTACGAAAATAAATTTTACGAATACAATCAGGCAACGGTTTTTTCGACAGTTGATAATAAAACAGTAAAACGTTTTGGAGAATCATACGTAACCACAGCTATAAATGATCAAACCCATTATGAAAGACTATATAACAAAGCAGGACTTGCTTATGAAAACTCTCTTTTAGGTAAATTTAATTTTTTTGTAGACGATTACAGATCTAATTATAAGTACAATCGAATTATTGTTAATCCGGATGAAACTATTCCGGATAATTTATTCTTGCAGATTAATAATGCCGGAGGACAATATGAGTATCAAAAAAATAAATGGAACGGTCGTTTTTTATACACCAGATCTATTACCAATCAGTCACTTTCAGATTTAGATGCTAAATTAAAATATGATTTTAGTGATAAAATAAAGTTTGATTTTAGATATCGAAACATCAATAAATTACCAAACAACAATTACAATCTATACCAAAGCAGTTATGTAAAATATAACTGGACGAATAATTTTAAAAATGAAAAGATTAATTTGCTAAGTGCTGCCGTTTCTACTCCTTGGCTGAATGCTGAAGTTCAATATACAGTTTTAAATGATCATTTATACTTTAAAGATGTTTCTTCACAAGCTGAAATTACTGCGCAGACTCAAATTGTAAGGCCTGAGCAATACGGAAATGCTATTAATTATTTAGAAATAAAAGCAAGCAGAGAATTCAAATTTGGACCTTTTGCATTAGATAATACGTTATTATATCAAAAGGTAGATCAATCTGATTTGATTTTGAATGTGCCTGATTTTGTAACAAGAAATACGTTTTATTATTCAGGTTACTTTTTTAATAAAGCATTGTTTATGCAGACAGGAATCGTTTTTAATTATTTTACGAACTATTACGCAAATAATTATAATCCGGTTGTTGGGGAGTTTTTTGTGCAGAATGAGATAGGAAGGGAAGAAATTGGCAATTATGCAAATTTTGATTTTTTTATAAATGCAAGAATCCGCCAAACTCGATTTTACTTAAAAGCAGAACACTTTAATGCTGCTTTTTCTCAAAGTAATTACTATTCGGCGCCTTATAATCCGTACCGTGATTTTGTACTTCGATTCGGACTGGTTTGGAATTTCTTCCAATAAAAATAAACTGAATCTCGTTTTAAAATAAAATATTAAATAAATTAAAGATGGACTTTTCAAATAACATTTTAGAAACAATTGGTAATACGCCATTAGTAAAACTCAACAAAATTGTTGCTGAAATTGATGCGTTGGTATTGGCAAAAGTCGAAACTTTTAATCCGGGAAATTCTGTAAAAGACAGAATGGCCGTTAAGATGGTTGAGGATGCAGAAGCGGATGGAAGATTACAGCCTGGAGGAACTATTATTGAAGGTACTTCTGGAAATACAGGAATGGGGCTGGCACTTGTTGCAATCATTAAAGGATACAAATTAATCTGCGTTATATCAGACAAACAATCAAAGGAAAAAATGGATATTCTTCGCGCTGTTGGTGCTAAGGTAGTCGTTTGTCCTACTGATGTTGAACCAACAGATCCACGTTCTTATTATTCGGTTTCAAAACGTTTAGCAGCAGAGACGCCTAATTCGTGGTATGTCAATCAATACGATAATATGTCGAATTCATTGGCTCATTACGAACAGACAGGACCGGAAATCTGGAAACAAACGGATGGTAAAATAACGCATTTTGTAGTTGGAGTAGGAACAGGAGGAACAATCTCTGGTGTTGGAAAATATCTGAAAGAGAAAAATCCAAATATTAAAATCTGGGGTATAGATACTTATGGTTCTGTATTTAAAAAATATCATGAAACGGGAATTTTTGATGAGAACGAAATTTACTCTTATATAACGGAAGGAATTGGAGAAGATATTCTGCCTAAAAATGTTGACTTTTCTTTAATAGACGGTTTTACAAAAGTAACCGACAAAGATGCCGCAGTGTATACTAGAAAAATTGCTCTTGAAGAAGCTATTTTTGTTGGGAATTCAGCGGGAGCTTGTATAAAAGGACTATTGCAGTTAAAAGAGCATTTTAAGCCAGAAGATGTTGTAGTGGTACTTTTTCACGATTCAGGAAGCCGCTACGTAGGTAAAATGTTCAACGACGACTGGATGCGCGAGCGCGGATTTCTGGAAGAAAATATAACAAAAGCAGAAGATGTGATTAAAGATCATATTGACAAGGAACTAATTGTTGTTCGTACTGAAGAGTTAGTTTCTCATGCCATTGAGCGTATGAGAAAATATAAAATTTCTCAGATTCCAGTTGTAGATATTACCGGATTCGTTGGTTCTGTAGACGAAACAGATTTATTTAGAAGTTACGTTGCCGATAAAAATGTAGCCGAAAAACCAATTAAAGAAGTAATGGGAAAACCTTTCCCTATTGTAAAAATGGGAACTCCAATCGAAGAAGTTTCTAAACTTTTTACCAAAGAAAATGATGCTGTTTTATTGGATTTAGGAAATGGAAATCATCATATCATTACAAAATATGATATTATCGGAGCAATAAAATAGGGCAATTTTATAAATTTAAATCCGTAAAACCCTAGTTGGAAGCGATTAGGGTTTTATGGATTTTTTCAGCTTAACCATTCAAAAATGAACTTTACCGCTATAGATTTTGAAACTGCGACAGGATATCATCCCTGTTCTGTTGGGATTGTTACCGTAGAAAACGGAATAATTGTAGATGAATTTGTTACTTTAATAAAACCTCCAAACAATCAATACAATCCATTTACTATTCAGGTTCATGGCATTTATCCGCGCGATACAGTAAATGCAAAATCTTTCTCGCAGGTCTATCCCGAGATAGAAAAAAGACTAAAAAACAGAATAGTGGTGGCTCATAATGAAAGTTTTGACCGAAATGTTTTAATGAAGTCGATGTTGCTTTATAATTTAAATTATGAAGATTTGAATATTGCCTCAAAATGGGAATGCACGGTTAAGATTTATAAATCAAAAGGCTTGAAACCAACAAAATTAAGTGACTGCTGTCGTGAAATGCAGATCCAGTTGAATCATCACGAAGCCTTATCAGATGCGCGCGCTTGTGCAAAACTATATCTTTTAAAATAATTAAAAATTATTTTGTAAGATTTATATTATTTTATTTAACTTTAGATTTTTGTAATTCAATATAAAGATCTAAAAATGAAAGAAGATTTTCTTCATTATCTCTGGAAATTCAAGAAATTTGAAACCTTGAATCTGCGCACTACTCAAAATGAACCTGTCACGATAATTAAAACAGGAGAATATCTGGAACTTTCAGGGCCGGATTTTTTTAATGCTCAAATTAAGATTGGAGAGCAAAAATGGGCAGGAAATATTGAAATTCATTTAAAATCATCAGATTGGTATATTCATCATCATGAAGAAGATCCCGCCTATGTAAATGTTATTTTGCATGTTGTATGGGAAAATGATACTGCAATATTCAGACAAAATAATACCGAGATTCCTGTTTTGGTTCTCAAGGATTATGTGTCAGGCGATATGATTTCAAACTATAATTCGCTGGTCTCTCCAAAATCATGGATTTTCTGCGAAAAGCAAATTCATGAAGTTGATGATTTTATTTTAAAAAACTGGCAGGAACGGTTGTTTTTTGAGCGCTTAGAGCGTAAATCAAAGTTTATTTACAGTTTGCTTCAGGAAACAAATAATGATTGGGAAGCGGTCTTATTTTGCGCTCTGGCAAAGAATTTTGGTTTAAATACTAATGGAACCGCATTTTTGCAGATAGCAAAATCTATCCCGTTTTCCATTATCAAAAAAGAAAGTTTTGAATTTGAAAATCTTGAAGCATTGCTTTTTGGAACTTCGGGTTTATTAGAGGCAGAAAAAGAAGACGTTTATTTTACGGACTTAAAACTGCGTTATTTTTACCTTTTGCACAAGTATCAATTAGATAAAACTCATATAGATTCAGTAGCGTTTTTTAAGCACAGGCCAGACAATTTTCCAACAATTCGACTTTCACAGCTGGCCCAATTATATCATAAGCATCATAATTTATTTTCCAAGGTTATTGCTTTGAAATCTATTGATCAAGTGTATAGTTTACTGACAGTTTCTTCCGGTTTATATTGGCAGAATCACTATCAGTTTGATAAAGAAAGCCCAAAGAAAATAAAATCATTATCGAAGTCTTTTTTAGATTTGATTATAGTCAACACTATCATACCGCTTCAATTTGCTTATTCAGATATAATGGGAGAATCTGCTGCTGAAGATTTAATCGCATTTATGAACGAAGTTGCACCAGAAAATAATGCAATTATAAATAAGTTTAAATCTTTTGGATTATCATCTAAAAATTCTTTTGATACACAGACGTTATTGGAACTTAAAAATGAATATTGTAATCATAAAGCCTGTTTGAAATGTGCTATTGGAATGGAGCTGCTGAAAAATAATTAGAAAAATTAGAAAAGGCGGCAATGAGATAATTTTGTATTTTTGCATTTTATAATCCTGAGCGAATGCGGAGGATAAAATCTAAAATCTCTCCTTTCCGGAAGCTTCGGGATCGGGACTAAAATCTAAAATCTAAAATGTCTGCTATTTTAAAACTTAAATTCTTTTTCGAAAAATATGGATTTCATGTTTCCTCGCGTCTTGCTGATAAACTTGGAATGCGGGTAACGAGTGTGCGATTGTTTTTTATTTATATTTCGTTTGTTACTGCTGGATTGGGTTTTGGAGTTTACCTTACGCTCGCATTTTGGATTCGACTAAAAGATTTAATCCGTGCAAAACGAACCTCAGTTTTTGATTTATAAAATAATGCAGCCATAAAAAAAGGATCATAAGTAATTATACTTATGATCCTTTTTTATTTTATAAACGCTGAGATATTATTGCGGATTGTTCAATTTACTGTTTTTCTTACCGTAAGTAAAATAGAAAATTACTCCTAAGGCCATCCATGCAAAAAGTCTTAACCAGTTTGTCCAGCCAAGACCGTACATCATAGCACAACAAACAAGAACTCCTAAAATAGGTACTAAAGGAACAAACGGTGTTTTGAATTCGCGAACCATATTTGGTTCTTTTTTTCTTAAAATAATAACTGAAATACATACCAGAACGAAGGCAAATAATGTTCCGATACTAGTCATGTCTCCAACAATGTCACCCGGAATAAAGGCAGCAAATGCACCAACAATTACTAAAATAGCAAGATTTGCTTTATATGGAGTTTTGTACTTTGGATGCACATCGCTAAAAGCTTTTGGTAATAAACCATCTTTACCCATAGCATAAAAAACTCTGGATTGTCCTAATAGCATTACTAAGATTACAGAAGAAAAACCAGCAAGGATAGCAACAGTTACAAGTTGTCCTAACCATTCGTATCCTATCATATATTTATTGATGGCAAAGGCTACAGAAGCTTCTTTACCGCCTGTTCTAAAATCTTCCACTGTTGCAACACCTGTTAATACGTGTGCAAAAAGAATGTATAAAAGTGTACATACGGCTAATGAGCCTAAAATACCAATTGGCATTGCTTTTTTAGGATTTTTTGTTTCCTGAGCCGCTGTACTTACAGCGTCGAAACCAATAAAAGCAAAGAAAACAGTTCCTGCAGCTCCTAATATTCCCATAATTCCACCATAACTGTGTCCAACTCCATGCTCATCGGTAAAAATTGAGGATGGCGGGATATAAGGAGTATGATTGGCTGGATTTACAAAGTTCCATCCAATTACGATAATTAAAATTACGATAGCAACCTTAACGATTACAATAATTCCATTAACGAAAGCAGATTCTTGTATACCTTTTATTAAAAGTAAACTAATAACACTAACAATAAATAATGCCGGTAAATTGATGATACCATGAGTCACTTCATTTGTTACCGGATCAATTATTTTTTGAAAAGGAGAATGTGAATATTCAAACGGAATGGGACTGATATGAAAGACATTGACCAGCAGATTATTGAGGTATTCACTCCACGCAATTCCTACGGTTGCGGCACCTACTGCGTACTCTAATATTAAATCCCAGCCAATTATCCAGGCTAAAAATTCACCCATTGTAGCATAAGTATAAGTATAAGCACTACCTGAAATTGGAATTGATGATGAAAGCTCTGCGTAACATAAACCGGCTAATGCGCAGCCAATTGCTGCTATAATAAAAGCAATAGTTACAGATGGACCAGCATTTTGTGCCGCAGCGGTAGCAGTTCTAACAAATAATCCTGCGCCAATGATAGCTCCAATACCTAAAGCTACTAACGACCAAGCGGTTAAAGTTCTTTTTAATCCTTTTTCAGAATCAGCAGCTTCTGCTAAAAGCTGTGCTAATGGTTTTCTTTTCCAAATTGACATATAATTATATTGGTTTATTGTTATTAAGCTCCAAATGTATCGTTTTTTGTAAAAAATAAAAACAATTATCTTCTTTTAAGTTATAAAATATTTAAAAAATTACCAAAACCACCAATAAACCGGTGTAAAGTACCGTTATTCATAAAATAATTCCTATTTAATAATAAAAAAGACATTATATAAGGGTGATAAAATTATATTATTTTTCTTAATAAATTCATATATTTTCTTTTAATTTATACTCTCAAATAAAATTATAAATGTATTGAATAATGAATTTTAAAAAGATTGCAGGATTTTT
>Ga0247811_1000417_pt1 | contig 13329 bp, 13 predicted proteins | sample UWRJL134311R1_FD_189018 | JGI IMG/M metagenome (GOLD analysis project Ga0247811, IMG submission 189018) | Plant litter microbial communities from Arlington Agricultural Research Station in Wisconsin, United States - UWRJ-L134-311R-1 | ecosystem: Environmental > Terrestrial > Plant litter >...
GCAGCCGGCGCCGAGATCGTGGAGGCCTCCGAATGACGTCCAGCAGCGAAACCGACCTGCTCGCCAAAGTTCCCGACCGGCTGTTCATCGGCGGCAAATGGGTGCCCTCGACCTCGGGCCGCAGCATCGACGTGCACGACCCGTCGACGGGCCTCGTGATCAAGACGATCGCCGACGCCTCTCCCGAAGACGGCATCAGAGCGGTGGATGCCGCGGCCGACGCACAGCAGTCGTGGGCCTCGACGGCGCCCCGGGTGCGCGGCGAGATCCTGCGCGGCGCGTTCGACCTGCTGCAGGAGCGTGCCGACGAGTTCGCCCTGCTGATGACGCTCGAGATGGGCAAGCCGCTCGCCGAGGCCCGCGGCGAAGTGACCTACGGCGGCGAGTTCCTGCGCTGGTTCAGCGAGGAGGCCGTGCGCATCTCCGGCCGTTACGGCGCGAACCCCGAGGGCACCGGGCGCATGATCGTCACCCACCTGCCGGTCGGCCCGTCGTTCCTCATCACGCCGTGGAACTTCCCGCTCGCGATGGCCACGCGCAAGATCGCGCCGGCCCTCGCCGCCGGCTGCACCGCGATCGTCAAGCCCGCCGAACTCACCCCGCTCACCACCCTGTACTTCGCGCGCCTGCTCGAAGAAGCGGGGCTGCCCGCCGGAGTGCTCAACGTCATCACGACGTCCGCCTCGGGCGAGGTATCGGCGCCGATCATCGCCGACAAGCGCCTGCGCAAGCTGAGCTTCACCGGCTCGACCCCCGTCGGACGCAAGCTGCTCACCCAGGCCTCCGAAAACGTGCTGCGCACATCCATGGAGCTCGGCGGCAACGCCCCGTTCCTCGTCTTCGACGACGCCGACCTCGACAAGGCGGTCGACGGCGCGATGCTCGCCAAGTTCCGCAACATCGGCCAGGCCTGTACCGCCGCCAACCGGTTCATCGTGCACGAGTCGGTCGCGGCGGAGTTCACCGCCCGCATCACCGCGCGCGTCAACGAGCTCACGATCGGCCGCGGAACCGACGACGGCGTCGCCATCGGACCGCTCATCAACGACGGCGCGGTCGAGAAGGCCGACGCGCTCGTGCAAGACGCCATCGCGCGCGGCGCGACGCTCGTCACCGGCGGCTCGCGCCTCGACGGGCCGGGCAGCTTCTACCGGCCGACAGTGCTCAGCGGCATCGCCCCGGGCAGCGACATCCTGCGCGAAGAGATCTTCGGACCGGTCGTCACGATCGTGCCGTTCACCGACGAAGCCGACGCCGTGGCTCTCGCCAACGACACCGAGTACGGTCTCGTGAGCTACGTTTTCACGCGCGATCTCGCGCGCGGACAGCGGCTCATCGAGACTCTGCAGACCGGCATGATGGGGCTCAACGTCGGCGTCGTGTCGAACGCGGCGGCCCCGTTCGGTGGCGTCAAGCAGTCGGGCATCGGGCGCGAGGGCGGCTCCGAAGGCATCCACGAGTACCTCGAGACCAAGTACGTGCTGACCCCCGACCCGTTCGGCTCATGACGTCGTCGAATCGCCCTTCGACGGGCTCAGGGACCGTGGTCGAGAGCTTCGGCTCCCTCGACGACCTTCCCGAGTCGGCCGAGGTGCAGACCCGTTCGCCGCGCATCGCGGTGACGGTCGTCGCGCTGCTCGTGGCGGCGGTGCTCGCGGTCGTGGTGGTCGTCTTCGCCCTCGGCACGGTGGCACACGTCATCGACGTGGGCCGCACTCCGACCGTCGCCGACGTCGCGACCGTCGAGCAGAGCACCGGCATCGACCTGCCAGACGGCACCGAGGTGCTCGCGTCGAGCGAGTCCGACGGAGCCTTCACCGCCGAGCTGCTGTTGCCGCCCGACCGGCTGCCCGACTTCCCGCTCGCCGGGTACGCGACCGCGCAGGCGCCGAGTTCGGAGCTCGCCCCCGCGCTCGAGGGCGAGAGCGTCGTCGAGTACCTGGCCGCCGCGAGCGACACCCTCGAGGCGAGCGCGGCCGTCGTCGACCGCGACGGCGACGCGGTGCTGTTCGTCGACGTGCGAGCGGTGCGGTAGTGCCGGTCTTCGAGATCGACGACATCACCGACCCGCGCCTCACCGATTTCGCGCACCGCACCGACGTCGCGCTGAAGAACGGCAGCAACACCGAGCACGGGCTCTACATCGCCGAGTCGGCTCTTGTGCTCGGGCGAGCGCTGCGGGCCGGACACCGGCCGCGCGCGGTGCTCGCCCTCGGCGGCACCGTCGACGAGGCGGTCGCCCTCGTCGGAGACGACGTGCCGGTCTACTCGGGCCCGGGCGAGCTGCTCGCCGAGCTCACCGGCTACATCCTGCACCGCGGCCTGATCGCGTCGATGCACCGGCCGGCGTTGCCGTCTCCGCGGTCGCTGCTCGAGGGCGCGCGCCGAGTCGTGATCCTCGAGAACGTGGTCGACCCGACGAACGTGGGCGCCATCTTCCGTTCGGTCGCCGCGATCGGGGCGGATGCGGTTCTCGTCACACCCCGCTGCTCCGACCCGTTCTACCGCCGCGCGATCCGGGTATCCATGGGCACGGTGCTGCAGGTGCCGTGGACGCGCATCGGCGACTGGGCCTCGACCCGCGAGCTGCTGACGGCGAACGGGTTCCACGTCGCCGCGCTCGCGCTCACCGACGACGCCGTGTCGCTGCGTTCGTTCGCGGCCGACGCTCCCGAGAAGGTCGCGCTCGTGCTCGGAACCGAGGGCGAAGGGCTCACGCCCGAGGCGATCGCCGCGGCCGACACCGTCGTGCAGATCCCGATGGCGCACGGCATCGACAGCCTGAACGTGGCGGCGACGGCCGCGGTGGCGATGTACGCCCTCGCGGGTTGACTAGCGCCCCTAGGGCGAGTGTCCACACCCGCGTTGCGGCGCCTGAGTTGTGCACGTGGCGTTCGTGATTCCGGTCGGATGCGCCCAGCCGCTCGACCCCGCCGCGCTATCGCGCGGGCGGCGGGCCACGCGAGCCGAGTTTCTCCGGAATGACGAACACACGCCGGTTGACTAGCGCCCTCTGGGGCGCGTATCCCGCGTTGCGCAGTGCCCCGGTGGCATAACTCAGGCAGAAAAAGACTCGCGGATGCCGCGGGCCCGGTTTTGCGCGGATCCGCGCACGGGTGCACCATGCCCCCGGATTTTCTGCCTGAGTTGTGCACGTGGAGTTCGTGATTCCGGTCGGTCGCGGGCGCTTCGACAGGCTCAGCGAACGGTCAGACCAGCAGCTGGTGCTTCGCGAGCTCCTTGTAGAGCGGGGTCGAGACCACGAGCTCGGAGTGCGTGCCCACGCCGACGACGCGGCCGTGGTCGAGCACCACGATCTGGTCGGAGTCGACGACGGTCGAGAGCCGGTGCGCGATCACGATGAGCGTGCGGTTCTCTGCCACGGCGTCGATGGCCTCGCGCAGCATCTGCTCGTTCAGCCCGTCGAGCGACGAGGTCGACTCGTCGAGCAGCAGGATCGGGGGAGCGGCGAGCAGCGTACGGGCGATCGCCAGGCGCTGGCGCTCTCCGCCGGAGAGCATGACACCGTCTTCACCGACGGCGGCATCGAGCCCCAGGTCGTTGCGCTCGAGTACCTCCATCAGGTTCACCGAACGCAGCACCTCGACGCACTGCGCGTCGGTCGCGTCGGGGGCGCCGAGCAGCAGGTTCTCGCGGATCGTTCCGGCGAGCACGGGCGCGTCCTGCTCCACGTAGCCGATCTGCGACCGCAGGGCCTCGCGGTCGAGCGCGCGCACGTCGATGCCGCCGAGTCGCACGACGCCGGCGGTCGGGTCGTAGAACCGCTCGATGAGCGCGAGGATGGTGCTCTTTCCGGCGCCCGAGGGACCGACGAGAGCCGTGCGCTTGCCGCGCTCGGCCGTGAACGACACGCCCCGCAGCACGGTGAGGTCTTGCTCGTGCTCGACGGGCAGCGCGACCGGCGAGGTGGAGACGACCTCGGCGACGGCCTTGGCGACCTCGTCTTTCTTCGCGCCCTCGGGGTAGCTGAATTCGACAGCGTCGAACGTGATGGCGGCGTCGGTCGTGATGTCGGGAGCCGCAGCATCCGCGATCGTCGGATCGTTCTGACGTTCGGTGGGAAGCTCGATGATTTCCTGGATGCGGCCGAGCGCACCGAGTGCCTGGTTGACCGAGTTGAGCGCGCCGAAGGCCTGGCCGAGCGGCATGATCATCATGAACAGGAAGAGGATGAAGGCCACGAGGCTGGCGATCTCGATGGCTCCGCTCGCGACGCGGAATCCGCCGACGCCCAGGACCACGAGCAGCGAGACCTGCAGGGCGATGCCCGCGATCGGCACGACGAGCGCCGAGATCTTCGCGACCTGGATTCCCATCGCCCAGGCGCCCTGCGCGTCTTTCTCGATCTTCACGATCTCGCGCTCCGTCGCGTTCGAGGCGCGCACGGTGCGGATGGCGCTGATCGCGCGTTCCACCGCGGCCGCGAGGTCGCCCACCTTCTCCTGCTGCTTGCGGCTGACGATGCGGATGCGGCCCGAGAGCAGCACCACGGTGACGATCGACACCGCGATGACCGCAACCGTGAGGCCGAGCAGCACGGGGTCGATGATGAGCATGGCGATGAGAGCGCCGACGAAGAGCACGGCCCCGCCGAGGGCGTCGACGAGGCCCTGGGTGATGACGGCGTAGAGCAGGGTGGTGTCCGACCCGACACGCGACACGAGGTCGCCGGTGCGGCGGGTGTCGAACTCGCTGATCGGCAGGCGCAGGATGCGCTGCACGAGCTGGCGGCGGGCCGACAGCACGACCGAGGTTCCGGTGCGCTGCAGCAGGTAGTGCTGGAACCCGTTGAGCAGGGCCGACAGCACGACGAGGGCGACGAGCACCCAGACCAGATTGCCGAGGGTGTCGCCCGCCTGCACCTTCTTCACGACCTCCTGCACGAGCAGCGGTTGCGCGAGCGAGGCGCCGGCGGCGAGCAGGCTGAGCACGATGACGACGCCGAGCACCTTCTTGTGCTCGAACAGGTAGGGCAGCAGCTGGCTGAACTTGGCGCGGGGGCCGTCGTCTTTCGCGCCGCGGCCACCGCGGCCGGGCCGCGCTGAAGTAGTAGTGCTCATGATGCCTGTTTCTTCTGGGTGACGTTCTCGTGGGGTGGCGCTACGAGCGCCCGTACTTCTTGTGCACGGCCTGGCGGGAGATGCCGAGCGCGAGCGCGATCAGCTGCCAGGACGCGCCGGCGATGCGCGCCCGGCGTGCGGCGACGGCCTCGACACGGTCGAGCTCTTTGCGCAGTTTCGCGATCGCCATGAGGGCCTCGATCGGGTCATCCGAACCGGCGCCGGCGGCGAGGGTGTGGATGGTGACGTGGTCCATGGTTGTCAACCGTAGTTGACGACAAACGACCTGTCAACTTGCGTTGACAGGTCGTCCGTCCAGCGCGGAGGTGCGGGTCAGGGCGTGGGGGTCGCCTTGCCGTCGTCGGTGCCGGCGGTCGCGGTGGCGGGTGCCGTCTGCGGGTGGCCCGGCTCCGTGTCATCCGGCTCGTCGTCGTCTTCCATGCCCTCCATAACGGGGACCGTGGAGGCGAGCGGAACCTCCTTGATGAAGAACAGCAGCACGAACGCGAGGATCATCACCGGCACGAGGAACAGGTAGATCGGCGTGAGCGCGTTCGCGTACGCGGTGCTGATGAGATCGTGCAGCTCGGTCGGCAGCTGGTTGATCGCGGCGGGGGTGAGCGAGTTGGCTCCCGCGTTCTCGCTGTTGCCGAAGGTGTCGGCGAGCTGCTGGGTGAGGCGGCTGGCGAACACCGAGCCGACGACGGCCGAACCGACGGTGGCACCGATCTCGCGGAAGAACGCGTTGGCGGCGGTCGCCGTTCCGAGCACCTTGTGGGGCACCGAGTTCTGCACGATGAGCACGAGCACCTGGATGGTGAGTCCGAGGCCGGCACCGAGCACGAACAGGTAGACGCCGGTGACGAACGGGCTCGTGTCGGCGGTCAGCGTCGAGAAGAGCACGAGGGCGACGCCGATGAGGGCGGCACCGGTGATCGGCATCCACTTGTAGCGGCCGGTCTTCGACATCAGGATGCCGCTTCCGATGGCGGTGATCAGCAGGCCGACGAGCATGGGCAGCAGCAGCAGTCCCGACTCGGTGGCGTTGATGCCGTTCGCGATCTGCAGGAACGTGGGCATGTAGCCGATCGCGCCGAACATGGCGACACCGGTGAGCAGGCCGGCGACCGTGGTGATCGTGAAGTTGCGGTCCTTGAAGAGCGACAGCGGGATGATCGGCTCGGCGGCCTTGAACTCGGCGAGGACGAAGAGCGCGGCGGCGACGACGGTGATCACGACGAGCGAGATGATGACGAGCGAGTCCCACTCGTACTCGGTGCCACCCCACGAGGTGACGAGCACGAGGCCGGTGGTGGCGATCGCGATGAGCGCGGTGCCGAGGTAGTCGATGCGCGGCTTGGCCTTGTTCGTGCGCTTGGGCAGGCGGATGAAGACCGCGGCGGCCGCGATGGCGGCGATGCCGAGGGGGATGTTGATCCAGAACGCCCAGCGCCAGGTCAGCGAGTCGGTGAACAGGCCGCCGAGCAGCGGGCCGACGACCGAGGAGAACGCGAAGACGGCGCCGATGAAGCCGCCGTACTTGCCGCGGTCGCGCGGCGGCACGACGTCGGCGATGATGGCCTGGCTCAGGATCATGAGCCCGCCGCCGCCGACGCCCTGGATGGCGCGGCCGGCGATGAGCAGCTCCATGTTGGTGGCGAATCCGCCGACGATCGAGCCGGCGACGAAGATGCTCAGCGCCACGAGGAAGATCGTCTTGCGCCCGAACAGGTCGCCGAGCTTGCCGTAGATGGGCATCACGACGGTGGCGCCGAGGATGTACGCGGTCGCGACCCAGAGCATGTGCTGCACGCCGTCGAGCTCGCCGACGATCGTGGGCAGCGCGGTGCCGAGGATGGTCTGGTCGAGGCTCGAGAGCAGCATCGCGACCATAAGCGCGACGAAGATGGGGATGATGCGGGGCTTGGCGGCGCCCGCGCCCGCCGTGACGGCGGGGTCTTTCGCTGTGGTGGTCATTGGGTCTTTCCGGGGTTGGTGATGGCGCTGATGGAGGCGACCGCATGGTCGAAGAAGGAGGCGAGCTCCAGGGCGGATGCTGGCTCCCGGCTCCACCGGATGAAGGCGAGTCGGGCAGCGGCGGTAATCGTCACGGTGATGGCGAGAGCGAGGTCGTCGCGGTCGATGCCGGCGGGCATTCCGGACTCGGCGAGGTGGTTCTCGATGTGGCGGGTGATCGAGCCCTCGATGAGCTCGATCTTCTGCATCTCGCGGGTGAGCAGCTCGGGGTACCGGGCGAACACCTCGCGACGTCTCTTGTCGGTGTCGACCGTGGAGTCGTCGAGCTGGGCGATCCCGGCTCTCACGACGGCCGCCCCGAACGCGAACGGGGTGTCTGCCACGATCGTCGACACGTCGACGTCGGGCACGATGTCGTTGTCCCGTGCGATGCCGAGCACGGCGTCGGCCTTGTCGGCGAAGTGGTTGAAGAACGTGCGCGGGGTCACGTCGGCGCGTTCGGCGACGGCCTCGATGGTCACGCTGTCGAACCCGTGCTCGAGCACGAGGTCGATAGCCGCGAGCTCGATGGACTGGCGGGTGTGCAGCTTTTTACGCTCGCGCATGCCGAGTTCGGTCGTGTGCATAGCGGCAACTATACACACTCGCTTCACACTGTGAAACGTTTCTTCTTATGAACCTTGTGTGAGTCTCCGACCCGAGATGACGAGCAGCGCGTCCGGTTCGGGCGCGATGCCCGGTGTCGGCTCGGCCGACGGCGAGGTGGTCACTGGATCTGCGGGCGCCGACGACGCGCATCCCGCCAGCAGGGCCGCGCACGCGACGACAATGGCGATTCGCGACACGCGGAGCTGACGAATAATCACGCGGCGGGCGTACCGCGCGCCGGAGGTCTTGGCTAGGCTCGTCACCGTGCCAGCGCCCGTCATCTCAGCCTCCGACCTGACCAAGAAATACAAAGAGTTCGCCGCGGTCGACGGCATCTCGTTCGACGTGGCGCCCGGCGAATCGTTCGGTCTGCTCGGTCCTAACGGCGCCGGCAAGTCGACGACCATGCGCATGCTCGGCGCCGTGTCCACGCGCACCGGCGGCGATCTCAGCATCCTCGGGCTCGACCCCGACCGGTACGGCCCCGAGATCCGGTCGCAGCTCGGCGTCGTGCCGCAGGCCGACAACCTCGACCAAGAGCTGCGCGTGCGCGACAACCTCATCGTCTACGGCCGCTATTTCGGCATCCCGCGCTCGGTCGTGGCCAAACGCGCCGACGAACTGCTCGAGTTCGCCCAACTCGCCGACCGCGCCAAGGCGAAGGTCGACGATCTCTCCGGCGGCATGAAGCGCCGCCTCACCATCGCGCGCGCCCTGGTGAACGAACCCAAAATCCTGTTGCTGGATGAACCGACCACCGGTCTGGATCCGCAGGCACGCCACATCCTGTGGGACCGCCTGTTCAGACTGAAAGAACAGGGCACGACGCTCGTGCTCACCACCCACTACATGGACGAGGCCGAGCAGCTCTGCGACCGGCTGGTCGTCGTGGACAAGGGCACCATCATGGCCGAGGGCGCGCCGGCCGAGCTGATCCGGCTGCACTCGAGCCGGGAGGTGCTCGAGGTGCGGTTCGGCAGCGACCGCAATGCCGTGGTCGCCGAACAGATCGCCGGGCTGGGCGACCGGGTCGAGGTGCTGCCCGACCGCATCCTGATCTACTCCGCCGACGGCGAAGCAGAACTCGGCCAGCTGCTGCGGCAGGGTCTCGAGCCGATCACCAGTCTGGTGCGCCGGTCGAGCCTGGAAGACGTGTTCCTTCGATTGACGGGAAGGACGCTGATCGAATGAGCGACCCCTCGGTCCCAGAGGTCCTTTCGGTCCCTGAGCCTGTAGAAGGTCGGGCGGCCGTTCGCCCCCGCCGCTTCGGCGCCTGGTACATCGCCGAACACCGGCTGCTGCTCATGCGCGCCTACGGATCGACGATCCTCGCCACGAGCATCGGCAACCCGCTGGTCTACCTGTTCGCGCTCGGCGTCGGGCTCGCGAGCCTCGTGCAGGCGCCACTCGGCGACGGCCGTGGCGGTGAGGTGAGCTACCTCGCCTTCGTCGCGCCCGCGCTGCTCGCCAGCGCCGCGGTGACCGTCGCGAGCGAGGAGTTCACCTACCCGGTGCTTTCCGGCTTCAAATGGAACCCGGTCTTCAGCGGTGCGCGCTCGGCACCGATCTCGTCGGCGCAGATCGCCGACGGCGTGATCATCGCCGTCATCCTGCGCATGGTCGTCACCTGCGCTATCTACTTCGGCGTCATGCTGTTGTTCGGCGCGGTGCCGTCGGCGCTCGGGGTTCTCGGCATCCTGACCGCCACTCTCACCGGTCTCGCGGTCGGCGTCGTGATCATGGCCTACACGTCGACGGTCACCGAAGACAAAGGCCAGATGGCGATCATCCAGCGCTTCATCGTCACCCCGATGTTCTTGTTCTCGGGCACGTTCTTCCCGCTCGAGCAGCTGCCCGGCTACCTGCAGTGGATCGGCTGGATCTCGCCGCTCTGGCACGGCAACGAGCTCGGCCGGGTGCTCGCCTACGGTCTCGCCGAACCGGCGTGGCTCACGGTCGTGCACGTCGTCTACTTGCTGGCGATCACCGTCGTCGCCTGGCGGGCGGCACAGGTCATCATGACGGGGAGGCTCGACAAGTGACCCAGGCACCCTCCGCGCCGGTCTTCGTGCCGCCGTCGCAACGCTCGCGGTTTCTCGGCTCGCTCTACGCCGGCAACTCGCGCGCGGTCATCAGCCGCGGCGTGCTCGCGACCCGCAGCTCGAACTACTGGGTGGTGCTCAGTGGCTTCGTCGAGCCGGTGTTCTACCTGCTGTCGATGGGCATCGGGCTCGGCGCGCTGGTCGGAACCGTCGCCACCACGACGGGCGAGGAAGTGCCGTACGCCGCGTTCATCGCGCCCGCGCTGCTCGCCGTCTCGGCGATGAACGGCGCCGTCTTCGACTCGACCTGGAACGTCTTCTTCAAGATGAACTATTCGAAGCTGTACGAGGGGATGCTGGCTACCTCCCTCGGGCCGTTGGATGTCGCCTTCGGCGAGATCTCGCTCGCCCTGTTGCGCGGGCTGCTCTACGCCGCCGGGTTTATGGTCGTGATGCAGGCGCTCGGGCTCAATCTGGCCTGGACCGCCCTGCTGGCGTTGCCCGCCGTGCTGCTCATCGCCTTCGGGTTCGCGAGCCTGGGCATGGCGGTGACGTCGTACATGAAGACGTTCCAGCAGATGGACTGGGTGAACTTCATCCTGCTGCCGATGTTCCTCTTCTCGGCCACGTTCTACCCGATCACCGTCTACCCCGAGGTGATCCAGTGGGTGGTGATGGCGCTGCCGCTCTGGCACGGCGTCGAACTCGTGCGCGGCCTGACGACGGGAGCGCTCAGTGTCGCGATGTTCGGCCACGTGCTGTACTACGTCGTGCTGATCGCGCTCGGCCTGGTCTTCACGACGAAGCGGCTGCGCGCGCTCTTCCTCGACTAGGCGCTCTTGCGCCGCCGCGGTGCCGCCGACCTCGGCGGTGCCGCGCGCATGTTGTCCCGCACACGGCCGAGAACGTCGGCGAGCACATCGATGTCGCCGCGCGTCAACGGTGCGAGCAGCAGCTCGTCGAGCACGGCGATGTGTCCGGGAAAGACCTTCGCGAGAACGTCCCGGCCCGCGTCGGTGATGGTGACCGTGGTGCCGCGCTCGTCGTCCACCGACGGAGCCCGCGTCACCAGCCCGCGCTGCTCGAGGGTCTGCGCCTGGTAGGTGAGTCCGCTGCGGCTGTAGACGACGCCGTCGGCGAGATCGGTCATCCGCGAGCTTCCCGAAGGGGAGTCCCCGAGAGTCGCCAGCAACTGGAACTGCACGTAGCTGAGATCCCCGACCTCGCGCAGCTGCTGCTCGACCGTGTGCCGCAGCAGGCTGCTCACCTCGATGAGCGCGAAGTAGGCGCCGAGCTCGGTCGGGTCGAGGGAACGGGGGGAAGACATATCAACAGCCTAGCGGATGCTGCGAAATCAAAGCACTTGCTACGAACTCGAAGCAGTGCTACGGTTCCATTATGTGCTTCACATTCGAAGCAAACGACAGAAAGAAGATCGCCATGAAGGCAGTACGTTTCCACGAACTCGGCGGACCCGAAGTGCTCCGCTACGAAGACGCCGACCGGCCCGTCGCCGCAGCGGGCGAGGTGCTCGTCCGCGTGGCGGGGTCGGCATTCAACGCGGCCGACACGGGCATCCGCGGCGGAACGCTGCCGTTCCCAGTCGCGCTACCTCACGTGCCCGGTTACGACGTCTCCGGAACCGTCGCGGCGCTCGGCGACGGTGTGACCGGCTTCGCGGTCGGCGACACGGTGGTCGGATTCTTGCCGATGGGTGGCAGCGGGTCGGCGGCCGAGTACGCCGCGGTGCCGGCGGACGCGCTCGTCTCGGCTCCCAGCAGCATCGAGCTCGCCGACGCGGCCGCTCTGCCCTCGGTGGCACTGACCGCATGGCAGGCGCTCTTCGACCTCGGCGGACTCGAACGGAGCCAGCGACTGCTGATCGTCGGCGCAGGGGGAGCGGTGGGCGGATACGCCATCCAGCTCGCCAAGCGCGCCGGGGCCTACGTCATCGCGACCGCGAGCCCGCGCAGCCGTGCCGCGGTCGCGGCGAAGGGTGCCGACGAGGTCGTCGACCACACGGCGACCACGGTGCTCGATTCGATCGACGGGCAGGTCGACGTGCTGCTCAACCTGGCGCCGATCAGCGAGCAGGACTTCGCCGCGCTCGTGCCGCTCGTGCGCGACGGCGGCATCGTCGTGGCCACGACCGCGTGGATGACCACCCCGGGCGACGAGGCGCGCGGCGTGCGCACCGGCGGGGTGTTCGTCCGCTCCGATCTGCACCAGCTGGCGCAGCTGGTCGCGCTGGTCGACAGCGGCGAGCTCACCGTCGACGTCGCGCAGCGGGTGCCGCTGAGCGAGCTCCCCGCGATCCACGCGAAAGCGGCCGCCGGCGAGGTGCACGGCAAGGTGGTCGCGGTGCCCGCCGCTCAGCCGGTCGAGTAGGCCGCTGGCGCGATTCCTACAGCTCGACCGCGGTCAACCGGCGGCAGCGGCGATGTCGCGCAGGATGACCGCGGTCGCCAGTGCGGCCTCGGCGGCCTCGGCTCCCTTGTCTTCCTTAGAGTCGGCGAGGCCCGCGCGGTCGAGGCCCTGCTGCTCGTCGTCGAGGGTGAGCAGCCCGAAGCCGATCGGCTTGCCCGCGAGCAGCGAGGCCTGCGTGAGGCCCGTCGTCGCAGCATCCGACACGTATTCGAAATGCGGCGTGCCGCCCCGGATGATGACGCCCAGCGCCACGACCGCGTCGGCCCCGGCGTCGAGCGCCGCGCGCGAGACGACGGGCAGCTCGAAGCTTCCGGGAACTCGAACCACGGTGACGGCCGCTCCGGACGCGTCGAGCACCCGCCGCGCACCCGCGAGCAGGCCGTCGGCGATCTGGGTGTGCCACTGGCCGGCGACGATCGTCACCTTGAGCCCGGTGCCGTCTGCCGTGATCTCGGGGGATCCGTCGCCGCTCATAGGATTATGCCTTTCGTGCCCGCGAGGGCTGCTTCGTCGAGTACTGCGTTACTGGGGAGGATGTGACCCATGCGGTCACGCTTTGCTTCGAGGTAGGCCTCGTTGAAGCTGCCGACGCCGACCACGAGCGGAACCTGCTCGCTGACGGTGATGCCGTGCTGGGCGAGCTGGCGCAGCTTCTCGGGGTTGTTCGTGATGGCACGCACCGACGAGATGCCGAGGTCGGCCAGGATCGCGGCGGCCGCGGCGTAGTCGCGTCCGTCGGCGGGGAAACCGAGGGCGAGGTTGGCGTCGAGGGTGTCGAGTCCGTCTTCCTGCAGGCGGTAGGCCTTGAGCTTGTTGATCAGGCCGATGCCGCGGCCCTCGTGGCCGCGCATGTAGATGACCACGCCGCCGTCCTTCTGGATGGCGTCCAGCGCCGCGTCGAGCTGCGGGCCGCACTCGCACTTGAGCGAGCCGAACACCTCTCCGGTGAGGCACTCGGAGTGCACGCGGATGAGGGCGCCGTCGGTCGGTTCGCCCGCGATGATCGCGAGGTGGTCGTACCCGGTGGTGCGGTCGCGGTAGGCCCGGAAGCGGAACTCGCCGTGCGTCGTCGGCACGGTGGTCTCTACCTCGAAGATCACGCGCGACGACTCGGGGATGTCGACGGCGAGCGGGATGTCGCCGCCCGGCTGCGT